>Ga0335085_10015552_pt1 | contig 11033 bp, 19 predicted proteins | sample Lox_Sample_45_FD_206712 | JGI IMG/M metagenome (GOLD analysis project Ga0335085, IMG submission 206712) | Soil microbial communities from Loxahatchee National Wildlife Refuge, Florida, United States - Lox_Sample_4.5 | ecosystem: Environmental > Terrestrial > Soil > Wetlands | place: USA... | reverse complement strand
TCGTAGGGGGATAGTTCCACAGCTACTCTGTCACCCGGCAAAATTCGTATGAAGTTCTTGCGCATCTTTCCAGAAACGTGCGCGAGAACCTGATGCTTGTTCTCCAGCTCCACTCGGAACATCGCATTGGGCAGCGGTTCGATTACCACTGCCATGACTTCAATCGCGTCTTCCTTACTCATGCATTCCTTAAAACTGAATTCTTCCTTGGCTACTGCGTCAAAATCACAGGCCCGTCTTCGGTTACCGCAACACAATGCTCAAAATGAGCGCTCATGCTGCCATCTTCTGTAACCGCGGTCCACTTATCTGCCAGGACTCGCGCTCCCGGCTTGCCGACGTTCACCATCGGCTCGATGGCGATTACCATGCCTTGCCGCAGCTTCGTACCGTGCCCGCGGGTTCCGAAATTTGGCACCTGCGGATCTTCGTGCAACTTCGTTCCGATTCCGTGCCCCACGAACTCGCGCACCACGCTAAATCCGGCGGCCTCGACAAATTCCTGGACAGCAGCGCCTACGTCTCCGATCGAGTTCCCGATCCGCGCCACCTGGATGCCCCGGTACAACGAATCCCGTGTTACCTCGAGCAGCTTCTGCGTCTCCAGTGGCAATCCATCGCCTACTGGAACCGTAATCGCGGAATCGCCGTAGTAGCCATCCAGCACGACTCCGCAGTCAATCGAGACGATATCTCCCTCCTTGAGCTTGCGCTTCTCGGAAGGAATTCCGTGCACGATCTCGTTGTTGATCGACGTGCACAGCACGCAGGGATAGTCGTAATACCCTTTGAACGCTGGCTTCGCGCCTAACTCTTTGATTCTGCGCTCGGCCGTGCGCTCGAGATCCATCGTCGTGATGCCAGGAGCGACTTGCTTCGCCAGCTCATCCAGCACCTGCCGGACAATCTGCCCGGCTCGCCGCATCTTCTCGATCTCTGCCGGCGACTTACAAACTATCGCCATTCTCCAATATTCCCATCACACCAGCAGTTACGGCGTCGGTCGCCTGATCCCCATTTACCTCATGCAAACTGCCCTTGGCGCGGTAATACTCCGTCAAGGGTAACGTCTGCCGCTCATACGCCTTCAGGCGTTCAGAGATCACTTCTTCGCGATCATCCGGCCGCGTAACCAACTTCGAGCCGTCGCAATCGCAGTGATCGGCAATCCGAGGTGGCTGAAAGTAAATGTTATAGATCCGCCCGCAGGTGGGACAAGAACGACGCCCGGTGAGCCGCCGCAATAACTGATTATACCCAACAGTTATGCTGATCACAACCGGAGCCGCCCAAGCCTCGCCATGCTTGACCGACCACTTCTTCAAAAACTCATCCAGCCACTTGGCCTGCGCCAAGGTTCGCGGAAAACCGTCCAGAATAAAGCCGCGCTCCGTGTCGCCACCAGTTTCGATCCGCTTTGCCAGCATTCCCTGCACCATGTCGTCAGGAACCAATTGTCCCTTCTCCATGATGGACTTAGCCTTCAGACCCAGTTCCGTGCCGTTGCGGACGTTCTCTCGCAACAGGTCCCCGGTCGAGATCTGCGGGATGCCGTACCGCGTCGAAATGAACTTCGACTGGGTACCTTTGCCGGCTCCCGGCGCTCCGAGCAGTATCAGGGCTCCGATCATCAGTGTTTTCGGATCGACTAACGTGGCAGAAGCAACCTCGGCTTGCATCGCTTGTGTCCTGGCCCAAGATTTGCCGCGTACACTTCTTACACGGCTTGGGTCGGTTCACTGTAGCCTGCTGCCTGCTGCTCACGACATTAACTGCGTCACATCTCACTGTGACGCTTACCACCTACCCTGTGTACTTCCCGTTCCGGCTTTCCAACTACTTACCATGCTCTGCGTCCACGGATTCGGCCACTGCGCGGCGTAAATCCTTCATAGTGGCGCATGATCAATTGCGCCTCGATCTGCTGCACTGTGTCCATGGCCACGCCGACCACAATCAGCAGCGAGGTACCCCCGAAGTAGAACGTAACGCCTAATCCGTTTGTCACCCATGTGGGCAGATGCTCAAAGGCGTTTCCGCCCAGCCACGCCGGCAGGTGATTCAGGTGAATACCGGCGATCATCCACTCCGGAATCAGCGAAATAATGATCAGATAAAGCGCGCCCACCAGGGTGATGCGGGTCAACACTTCATTGATGAAATCCGCGGTGCGCTTGCCCGGCCGAATGCCTGGGATAAACCCGCCATACTTCCTCATATTGTCGGCAACGTCGTTTGGGTTGAAGACGATCGACACGTAGAAGTACGCGAAGAAAATGATGCCCACAACGTACAGAACCGTATAGAGCGGCTCGCCCCAGGCCAGATTCCGGATCAGCGGTCCAAAGAACCGGTTGTCCTTGAGGAAGAACCCCGCGGTTTGCGGCAACGTCAGCAGCGACGATGCAAAGATGACCGGCATCACGCCGCCGGAGTTCACGCGCAGAGGCAGGTGCGTGCTCTGGCCACCCATAATCTTGCGGCCAACCACGCGTTTGGCGTACTGCACCGGGATTCGCCGTTCACTACGCTCGACGTAAACGATGAACGCAACCACGGCAATCATCAGCGCGATCAGGATGATCATCGCCGGAGCGGTGAACACGCCCCATGCATCGGTCCGAACCTTCTCGACGAGATCAGCTATGCCACGCGGCAGGCCAACCACAATGCCTGCAAAGATCAGCAGCGACATGCCGTTGCCGATACCACGTTCCGTGATCTGCTCGCCCAGCCACATGATGAAGGCGCTACCCGTGGTCAGGGTCAGCATCGTCATCAGCACAAATCCCCATCCAGGATTGGTGACAAACGGCGCTCCGGCACTGGTCTGCTTCTCCAGCGTGATCGCGATACCCAGCGACTGCATTGCGCTAAGAACGACGGTGAGGTAGCGAGTCCACTGCGTGATCTTCTTGCGGCCGAGTTCACCTTCCTTCTGCAGCTTCGCCAACGGCTCATACACCACCGTCAACAACTGCAGGATGATCGATGCAGTGATATAGGGCATGATGCCCAGGGCAAAAATCGTGAGGCGGCGCAATTGGCCGCCGCTGAACAGATCGACGAATCCGAGCATGGTTCCGCGATTCTGTTCAAAGAACTGTTGCAGGAGATCGGCATTGATTCCGGGCGTCGGGATGTGTCCGCCAAGACGATAAACTGCCAGCATCGCCAGCGTAAAAAGAATGCGCTTCCGGAGGTCCGGAACTCGGAATATGTTTGCCAGTTTTTCCAACATCGATTCGGGTAACCTCTAACCCAGTCGGTTCGGGGCCGGAAACCCGGACCCCTCTCCGTTATAAAACTTCTGCCTTGCCGCCCGCTTTGGTGATCTTCTCCTGCGCGGACTTGGAAAACTTATGTGCCTGCACGGTAATGGCAGACTTCAACTCGCCGTTGCCCAGAACCTTGACCAGCGGATTCTTGCCGTTCACCAGTCCCGCAGCCTTCATGGTGTCCACGGTGATGTTCTTCTCGCCCAGCTTGCCCAGCGCATCCACGTTCACCACCACATATTCCGTGCGGAAGATATTGGTGAATCCACGCTTTGGCAGGCGGCGGTGCAGCGGCATCTGGCCGCCTTCAAAACCGCGCATCAGGCGCGAACCACTGCGCGAACCCTGTCCTTTGTGGCCACGGGTCGATGTCTTGCCCATGCCCGATCCCATGCCGCGACCTACACGCTTGCGGTTGGAGTTCGCCTTCTTTGGTGCTCGTAATGTCGATAAATTCATTGCCATGTCTTCAATCTCTCAAATCAGCTGTCAGCCATCGGCTTTCAGCTCTCAGCGATTCCCGTCGTTGATCCGTCGTCGCTGGTCGTTAGCAAACCCCGGCGAACGACGAACGACCGTCGTTACTCCGCGCTGCTTCCGACCACCACGACCAGATGCGGCACCTTAGCCACCATGCCGCGAATCGAAGGCGAATCCTCACGCTCGATCACCTGGTTCAGCCGGGTGAAGCCCAAGCCCTTGATGACCTTCTTATGCTTCACGGGGGCCTGAATCGCAGAGCGTACCCACTTCAGTTTCAATGTCTGTTTTGCCGCCATGATTACAGCTCCTCCACCGCTTTGCCGCGAGTCGCCGCGACTTCCTGGCGGTCGCGCAAGCGGGTTAGCGCATCGAAGGTCGCCTTGATCACATTGTGCGGGTTAGTCGTGCCAATCGACTTCGTCAGCACGTTCTGCACGCCCGCTGCGGTCATCACCGCGCGAACCGCGCCCCCCGCGATCACGCCCGTTCCTTCCGGGGCCGGCTTCAACAGAACTTTGCCGGAGCCGAAGCGTCCGAGGGTGAGGTGAGGAACCGTCGTCTGGGTCAGGTTCACCTTGATCAGGTTCTTCTTCGCCGCTTCGATTCCTTTGCGGATAGCCTGCGGAACTTCCTTCGCCTTGCCCGATCCGTAGCCGACTACAGCAGCCGAAGGATCCCCGACAACCACAAGTGCGGCAAAGGAAAGATTCTTACCGCCCTTAACGACCTTGGTCACGCGGTTGATCGAAACCACCTGGTCTTTCAGGTTGAAGTTTCCCGCGTCGATCTTTTTCTTCACTGTTGGCATTCGTTACTCTCGATTCCTGAAACTTGCTAGAACTGCAGTCCGGCTTCACGAGCCGCCTCGGCCAGCGCCTTAATGCGGCCGTGATACAGATAGCCACCACGATCGAACACCACTTTCGTGATGCCCTTCTGCTTGGCTTTTTCAGCGATGCGCTTTCCCACTTCTTTCGCCGAAGCGACGTTGCCGCCGGTGGTTTTGTTGGCCTTTTCGCCTTCGACCGTGCTTGCCGCCACGACTGTAACGCCGTTCAGGTCGTCGATGACCTGCGCGTAAATGTGATTGACCGACCGATAGACGCTCAGGCGCGGACGTTCCGCCGTACCGAGAACCTTCTTACGGATACGATCGTGAATCCGCTGCCGAATTTCGTTCTTTGCTGTCTTGGTAAACATTTGTCTCTTCCTATCCCGGGTTTCTGTACCGGGCAGAGCTTCTCTTCAGGCCACCAGGCCGAATTACTTCGCTCCGGTTTTTCCAACCTTCTTCTTCAGTTTTTCGCCAAAGTAGCGCACGCCTTTGTTCTTGTATGGATCAGGTGGACGCAAGCTGCGCATTTCGGCTGCAACCTGCCCAACCTTCTGGCGGTTGATTCCACTGATCGTCAGCCTGGTCTGCTTGGCATCGACAACGGCCTGAATGTCACCGGGCAGCGGATACTCAATCGGGTGCGAATATCCGAGATTGAAGACCACTACGTCCTTGCCCTTCAACTCGGCCTTGTACCCAATCCCGACAATTTCCAGTTCTTTCGACCAGCCGGCGGTCACGCCATGCACCGCGTTGTTCAGCAATGCGCGCGCCAGTCCGTGCACGGCTGCACGCGAATCGTCTTCGCGGACGGCAAGCAACTGTCCGTCTTTCTGCTCAAACTTCACCCCCTGGGGGACCGTCGTATCCAGTTTTCCCTTGGGGCCCTGCACCGTCACCACGTTGCCGGTGATGGCAATCTTTACTTCCTTCGGGACGGCAATCGGCTTTTTTCCAATTCTCGACATTTGCTCTTCTCTCGCTTAAATGGCGGGGTGAACCCGCTTTCAGCTGTTCTTGGTCGTTGGTCTTCGGTCCGTAGTCGTTAGCCCATTCGTCTCAGGTTTCGAGTTTCGCTAACGACCAACGACAAACGACGAATTACCAAACTTCGCAGAGGATCTCGCCGCCTACGCCTTCTTTGCGGGCCTGGCGTCCTGTCATCACGCCCTTGGGCGTGGTCAGGATGTTGATCCCTAATCCACCCAGCACGCGGGGGATTTCGGTGCGTCCGACGTATACGCGGCAGCCGGGCTTCGACACACGATTCAAATTGCTGATCGCGGCTTCGTTGTTGTTGCCGTATTTCAGGTACACGCGGACCAGCTTGTGCCCGTTCTCTTCGGTCGGCTTGAAATTCGAGATATAGCCCTCTTCTTTGAGAATACGGGCAATATCAAGCTTCAGGCGCGAAGCCGGCACATCCACTTTCTGCTGTCTTGCCCCAATCGCGTTACGAACACGCGTCAGGAAATCTGCGACCGGATCGGTCATCTTCACCTTCTCCTTGCACTGCTCGTTCGCTCCGTCAACGGAGAACCAGTCGGCAATGCTCTTATCGGGAAATCGGGTAATTTGTAATCTGGCAATCTGAATTTCAATTACCCGATTACCCGATTCCGCAATTACCAATTACCACGAGGACTTCGAAACCCCTGGGATGTCGCCACGCAGCGCCAACAGGCGGAAGCAGAGGCGGCACAGTCCAAACTTGCGCAGATAAGCGCGGGGGCGTCCACAGATCTTGCAGCGGTTATGTTTCCGCGACGAGAACTTGGGCTTTTTCGCGTCCTTTACTCGTTTTGCTGTAGTTGCCATGAATTCCTTTTTCTCTCGTCATCCCGAGAGCGCCTGCTTTTGGCGACTCTAGGGGACTAATGTCGCGCGCCTAGCGCGCGCTCGTTATGCCCGGAAAGGCATTCCCAGGTGCTTCAACAGCGAACGCGCCTCATCGTCCGACTTTGCCGTCGTCACGATGGTCACGTTCATGCCCTTCATTTTTTCGACCTTCGCGTAATCAATTTCCGGGAAGATCAGCTGATCGCGCAGACCCAGCGTGTAGTTACCGCGACCATCGAACGACTTCGTCGACACACCGCGGAAATCGCGCACGCGAGGCAGAGCCACGTTGATCAGGCGATCCAGGAACTCGTACATGCGGTCGCCGCGCAGCGTGACCATCGCGCCGATCGGCATTCCTTCGCGCACTTTAAACGCCGCAATCGACTTCTTCGCCCGCGTCACGACCGGCTTCTGCCCCGTGATCTCTCCCAACTCTTTAACAGCGGGATCCAGCACCTTGGCATTCTGCGTCGCTTCGCCTACACCCATGTTGATGATGACTTTCTCAACTTTGGGCACCGCCATCGGGTTCGACCAGCCGAATTCCTTCATCAGCGCCGGAGCGATTTCCTTTTGATATCGGAACCGCAGCCGCGCCGAATCGGCATTATTCGCCTTCGGACGGCCGCCTTTGCCTTTAACCTGCTCGGGCTCTGGCGCTGCTGCCTGTTTCTGTTTCTTGTCTTTCTTGTCTGCCATTGCTCTGCTTCTACCTTCTCCCACGGCGCTCGGAGTGGTTACCGTTTCGTGGGGTCGTCACTTTCGGAACGTATCCGATTAACCCTTGTCCAGCGTGTTGCCGCACTTCTTGCAGACGCGCATTTTGCGGTCTCCGCGCAGCTCGTGTCCAACGCGCGTCGGACGATTGCACCCGCTGCAGACCAGCATCACGTTGGAAACTGCCACCGGGCTCTCCTGTTCCGCGATACCGCCCTTGATATTGCGCTGCGGATTCGGACGCACATGCTTCTTCACCATCGAGACGTGCTCGACCAGAACTCGCGCGCTCTTCGGAATGATCCGCAGCACGCGTCCTTGCTTGCCTGCGTCGCGACCGGAAATCACCTGCACGGTATCGTTGCGCCGGATATCGATTGTCTTATGCTTTGTCGTCGTTGCCGTTGCCATCGTTTTCTCTATTGAGTCATTGAGTCATCGGGACATTGAGTGAATTGCCCGACTTCTCATGCTCTTCTCAATCGTTCTTTCTACCGCGGGCGATTCTCAATCACTCAATCACCCGATCACTCGCCCGCTTACAGAACTTCCGGGGCGAGCGAAACAATCTTCAAGAATTTCTTTTCGCGAAGCTCGCGGGCTACCGGGCCGAATACGCGCGTCCCCACCGGCTCGCCTGCTTCATTGATCAGCACTGCTGCATTCTGATCGAAGCGAATGTAGGTACCGTCGCGCCGCCGGTGCTCCTTGCGCGTGCGCACGATCACCGCTTTTACCACTTTGCCCTTTTGTACCTGGCCATCCGGAGCGGCTTCCTTCACGCTCGCGGTCACCACATCGCCCAGGCCGGCAACCAGTCCGGTGTGGCCACCCAGCGGCAGAATCATCTGCAGCTTGCGGGCCCCGGAGTTATCGGCCACTTCGAGCATGGTTCGCATCATCACTGCCATGGTTCCATCTCCTCATGCACAAGCGCTAACGCCGCGCATCTGCCGCCATTAGCTCGCGGCCTGATTCTCCTCACCGATTTCGGGAGCCAATGCCGAGCGGCGAATGATCTCGACCAGTCGCCACCGCTTCAACTTCGAGAGCGGCCGCGTCTCCTCGAGGCGAACCACATCCCCTACGCGAGCCGAGTTGTTGTCGTCCTGCGCGTAGAATTTCTTCGTGCTCTTTACCACTCGCTGATAGAGCGGATGGGCCTTCTTGCGGTCGACCTTCACAACGATGGTCTTGTGCATCTTGGCCGACACCACTTCGCCAACCACCAGCTTGCGGACCGAAGCCTGCTTGATCTGCGCCATTACTTCTTCTCCCCGCTGGCGGCGGACAATTCGCGCTGCCGTGCTATGGTTTTGACCCGCGCAATATCTTTGCGGAGCTCGCGGATCTTCTTCAGACTCTCTGACTGCCCCATCGACAGCTGGAACTTCAACCGGAACAACTGGTCCTGCAGCTCCCGCTCCTGGTGCTTCAGTTCGACGTCTGTCGTGTTTCTGAACTTGTCTGCTGATTTCGACATATGCTTTTCTTTTCCGGCGTAGATTCGCTACGCCGCTTCAAACCTTCTTATACGTGTCCTTCGCGGGCCACGAACGTCGTCTTCAACGGAAGCTTGTGCGACGCCAGACGCATCGCCTCTTTCGCGTCGGTCACCGTCACGCCTTCCATCTCGAACAGGATCTTTCCTGGACGAACCACTGCGACCCAATGATCCGGAGCGCCCTTGCCCTTACCCATACGGGTTTCAGCGGGCTTCTTGGTCACCGGCTTGTCGGGGAACAGACGGATCCAGATCTTGCCGCCGCGCTTGATGAAACGCGTCATCGCGATACGGCTGGCTTCAATCTGCCGGTCGGTAATGTAGCCGGGCTCCAGCACCTTCAACCCGAAATCTCCAAACGACAGCGACGATCCACGCCATGCTTTGCCGGCGCGCCGTCCGCGCTGCTGTTTGCGATACTTCACTTTCTTTGGCATCAACATAAGTTGGCTCTCAGCTATCAGCTCTCGGCTTCTTCAGCCTCGCTGTTTAATCTTTCTTTCATCGCAATCGTTTCGTCAGCCCGGCATCCTTGCGGACAGCCGAAAGCCGACGACCGACAGCCTCAGTTAAAACGCGCCCGTCGCTGCCTTCTGCGGCTCACGCTTGCGGCTGGGCAGAATCTCACCACGGTAGATCCAGGTCTTTACGCCGATCACACCGTAGGTGGTCTTCGCTTCCGCGAATCCGTAGTCGATGTCAGCACGCAGCGTGTGCAGCGGCAGACGTCCCTGCAGGTACCACTCGGAGCGCGCGATTTCGTTGCCGTTGAGGCGGCCACTCACGCGCACCTTGATACCCTTGCAGCCGAAGCGCAACGCCGAATCCACCGACTTGCGCATCGCACGGCGGAATCCCACGCGCTTTTCGAGTTGCAGCGCGATCGACTCTGCCACCAGTTGCGCGTCGAGTTCAGGCTTGTGCACTTCCTGGATGTCGACATAAACCTCGCGGTTCGTGCGCTTCTGCAACTCGCCCTTGAGTTTGTCGATTTCCGCGCCCTTGCGGCCGATGATGATGCCCGGCCGCGCCGTGCGGATAATGATGCGCAGCTTGTTGCCCGGCCGCTCGATCTCGATCGAGCTGACGCCCGCCGACTTGAGCTTGTCTTTCAGCTCTTCCTTCAGCTTCACGTCCTCGAGCAACAGCTTGTCGTAATCACGCTCCACGAACCAGCGCGACTTCCACGGTTTGTTGACGCCGATCCGGAATCCGTATGGATGGACTTTTTGTCCCATCGTTCCTCTCATCGCTGCCTTCTCTGGCAGCTCTACAAAATCGAATTACTTCTTCTTGGCGGCCTTTTTCGCAGGCGCCTTCTTCTTCGCAGCTGCTTTCTTCGCCGGAGCCTTCTTGCGCGCCGGAGCCGCAGCGTGCGCTTCTTCCTCGCCCACTACTGTCGCGACAGCTTCTTTGCCGCTCGACTTCTCAGCCAGCGTGATCGACAGGTGTGCGATACGCCGCTGGTAGCGATACGCGCGTCCCATTGGTGCCGGGCGGATGCGCTTCATGCGCGGACCATCGTTCGCGATGGCGTCTTTCACGTACAGCCGGTCCAGATCGACGTCGAGACCCTTCTCCGTGCTCAGGTAATTCGCGTTCTCGACTGCCGACTGCAGCAGCTTCTGAATGTTGGGCGCGATGCCCTTCTTGGTGAACGCCAGCGTGTTCATCGCTTCTTCCACGCGGCGCCCCTTGATCAGGTCCAGCACCAGTCGCGCCTTCTGCGGCGAGACTCGTACGTACCGTGCTTCGGCTCTGAATTCCATCGTCTCTTCTCTCAACCCTTCGTTACTACCGCGCTGGCGGAGCAGCCGGCTTCGCCGCGGTTTCCGTGGCGGCCTTTACCGAGTGTCCCTTGAACTGGCGGGTAAAGCTGAACTCACCCAGCTTGTGTCCCACCATGTTCTCAGTGATGTACACCGGAATAAACTTCTTGCCGTTGTGCACGGCAATGGTGTGACCCACCATTTCGGGCACGACCGTCGAACGTCGCGACCAGGTACGAAGGACCTTCTTTTCATTGCGCTCGTTCATCCCGTTGATCTTGGTGATCACATGCGTGTCGATGAACGGCCCTTTTTTCGTTGAACGTGCCATAACTAAGTTCTATTCCCTTCGCAGCGCCTGAGGCGCCTTTTGTCATCCCGAAGGCGCCTGCTTCTGGCGACTCCCGAGGGACCAACGTCGCGCGCGAAGCGCGTTTCCTTACTTCTTGCCCTTGCGGCCAACGATGAACTTGTCAGTGCGCTTGTTATTGCGCGTCTTGTATCCACGCGTCGGCTGACCCCACGGGGTCACCGGGTGACGTCCACCACTCGTCTTGCCTTCACCGCCGCCATGCGGATGATCCACAGGATTCATCACCACGCCG
>Ga0335085_10015551_pt1 | contig 11033 bp, 10 predicted proteins | sample Lox_Sample_45_FD_206712 | JGI IMG/M metagenome (GOLD analysis project Ga0335085, IMG submission 206712) | Soil microbial communities from Loxahatchee National Wildlife Refuge, Florida, United States - Lox_Sample_4.5 | ecosystem: Environmental > Terrestrial > Soil > Wetlands | place: USA... | reverse complement strand
CGCGAGCTGATCGAGCAGGGCAAGCGCATGGCCCGCGACGCGCGGCAGCGGGAAGAGGGCCTCGACGAGATGGGGAACCTCCGGGGCCGCGGGGAAGAGTAGGTCCGGGGGAGCTCGCGCCGCTGCAGGCGCGAGCTCCTGATCCCGGTTCTTGCCGATTTTTTGCCCAGATCGCCGGACGGGCGGAACATGGCCCGTGTGGCGAAGAGTGCGCCGATCCAGCCGATCGACCCGCGGCATCCCCAGCCGCGGCACATCCACCGCGCCGTGGGCGTGCTGGCGGACGGCGGGATCGTCTCCTACCCCACCGACACCTACTACGCGCTGGGCTGCGACCTCTTCCAGAAGAAGGCGATGGAGCGCCTGGCCGCCTTGAAGCGCCGCGACGACCGCCGGCCCTTCGCCTTCCTCTGCGCCGACCTGGGCGAGGTGGCGAAGTACGGGATCGTCTCCAACGAGAACTACCGGCGCATGCGGCGCCTGTTGCCCGGGCCCTACACCATGGTGCTCGACGCCACCCGGCTGGTGCCGCGCACCGCCCTCACCCGCCAGCGGCAGGTGGGCGTGCGGGTGCCGGACGCGCCGGTGGCCATCGCCCTGGTGAAGGGGCTGGGGCGGCCGCTGGCCACCACCAGCGCCTCGCTCCCCGGGGAGGAGCCGCTGATCGACGCGGGGGACATCCAGAAGCACCTGGGGCACGGCATCGATCTGATCCTGGACGGTGGGGTGACGCTGAACGAGCCCTCCACCGTGCTCGATCTGCGGGGGCCCGCCCCGGTGGTGCTGCGCGAGGGCAAGGGCAAGGTGGAAGGAGTGGTGGCGTGACCGAGGCCACCTCCCACGGGCCTTCCGCGCTGGACGAGGCCCTCGACCGCTATCTCTCCCACCTGAAAGTGGAGCGCGGGCTGCGGGAGGCGACGCTGGAGGCGTACGCGCGCGACCTGCGGGAGTACGCGGAGTGGCTGGGCAGCCACGGCATCGCCCGGCTGGCGGAGGTGACGGAGGCGGGCATCCTCCAGCACCTGGCCGACTTGCAGCGGCGCGGGCTCTCCCGGGCCTCGCAGGCGCGGCACCTGGCGGCGGTACGCGGGCTGCACAAGTTCGCCAACGCCGAGGGGCTCGCGCCCGCCGATCCCTCCGAGGGGGTGGAAGCGACGCGAGGCGCGCGCCCCTTGCCGCATTTCCTCGCCATCGAGGAGGTGGATCGGCTGCTGGGCCGGCCCGACTGCCGGACCGCCGCGGGAGCGCGCGACAAGGCGATGCTGGAGGTGCTCTACGCCAGCGGCCTGCGCGTCTCCGAGCTGGTCACGCTCCCGCTCAGCGCCATCGATCCCCTGGCCGGGGTGGTGCGGGTGCGGGGCAAGGGGGGCAAGGAGCGGATCGTCCCGGTGGGCGAGCGGGCCCGCGAGGCGCTCGCCGCGTACCTCGCCGGCCCCCGGCAGCGGCTGTTGGGCATCCGGCGGAGCAACGATCTCTTCGTCACCCCGCGGGGAGCGCGGATGACCCGGCAAGGCTTCTGGAAGCTCCTGGGCCGCTACGCGCGCGCCGCGGGCATCGAGCAGCGGGTCTATCCGCACACGCTGCGGCACAGCTTCGCCACGCATCTCCTGGAGCGCGGGGCCGACCTGCGCGCGGTGCAGGCCATGCTCGGCCACGCGGACATCGCCACCACGCAGATCTACACGCACGTGGACCGCGAGCGGCTGAAGGCCGTGATCGCCAAGCACCCCCGCGCCTGAAAAATCGGCTAGGTTCGCCGCATGCTCGCCGCCTTGGCGCTGCTCGCCGCTTTCGCTTGTCCCGAGGACCAGAAGCTGCGGCTCGATCTCAAGGACTGGAAGGCGGCGCTGCTGGCCGCCGGGCCGGGGAGCGACGAGCAGCACCTGGCGCTGGCGGCGCTCCGCTTCCAGAGCGTGCCGGGGGACGGCGGGCCCGAGGCCGACTGCGCCGACAAGCCGGTGGTGGAAGGGGTGGACGTCTTCGAGGCCAACCTCACCGGGCAGAAGGACAAGCTGGTGCAGGCGCGGTTCCGGATGTGCAAGGGCGACAAGGAGAACGAGACGCAGGCGCTGCGCATCGCCGTGCTGGTGCCCCTGGGAGAGGGCCAGCTCTGCAAGCTCGAGGGGGAGGACCTCTCCCTCGACCGGCGCGCCAGCGACAGGCCCTGCGAGAACCCGGGGAAGCTGCCCCGCACGCTCGACTTCGTCGAGCTGACCGCGAAAGGGCGGCGGGTGGTGCAGGCGAAGGACCCATCCGGATCTTGCGAGGATCCGGCGGGCAACACGAGCTCGATCACCACGGCGTTCTTCGAGGCCCAGGGCGCGGCCCTGAAGAAGATCTTCGAGACCCCCCTCTACGACTCCACCACCCAGGCCCAGGGCCGGCAGCTGGTGGCGCGCTGGAAACTGACCTTCGGAAATGCCTTCCCCAGGGAGATCCGCCTGCAGCGCTGCGTGGAGGGAGCCTCGCAGTGCGAGGAGCCGGACGTGTACGTCTACGCCAAGGCCGGCGGGAAGTACGTGCGCAAGTAGTGCAGCATTTCGTGGCCCGCGCCCCCGCCGATCCGCTAGAGTCCCGCCTTCGCGCGGCGGGAGCCGCCCGGAACAGCCGCCTTCCATGAGCGAAGCCGCCCAGAAAACCCCGCCGCCCCAGCGCCAGCCCCGCCGCGTGGTCTCGGGCATGCGCCCCACCGGGCGCCTGCACATCGGCCACTACCACGGGGCGGTGAAGAACTGGATCGCGATCAGCCGCATCGCCGAGTGCTTCTTCTTCTCCGCCGACTGGCACGCCTTGACCAGCGACTACAAGGACACCTCGAAGCTGGCCGAAGCGCAGCGGGAGATGTTCGCCGACTGGATCGCCGCGGGCCTCGACCCGGAGCGCTGCACCCTCTTCATCCAGAGCCACGTGAAGCAGCACGCGGAGCTCTTCCTGCTCCTGGGCATGGTCGCCCCGCTGGGCTGGCTGGAGCGGGTGCCCACCTTCAAGGAGCAGCAGGAGCAGCTCAAGGAGAAGGACCTCAACACCTACGGGTTCCTCGGCTACCCGCTGTTGCAGGCCGCGGACGTGGCCATGTACGGCGCCGACGCGGTGCCGGTGGGGCAGGATCAGGTCTCGCACCTGGAGCTGGCGCGGGAGATCGTGCGCAAGTTCAACTTCCACTTCGGCACCCCGCAGAAGCCGGTGCTGGTGGAGCCGCACGCCTACCTCACCGACGTCCCCAAGATCCTCGGCCTGGACGGGCGGAAGATGAGCAAGAGCTACGGCAACGCCGTGGAGCTGGGCGAAGATCCGGAGAGCGCCCGCAAGCGGATCATGGTGGCGGTGACCGATCCCGCCCGCAAGCGGCGGCACGACCCGGGGCACCCGGAGATCTGCCCCATCTACTGGCTGCACCGGGCCTACAGCGATCCGCAGCGGGTGGAGCTGGTCGACCGGGAGTGCCGGAGCGCGGGGATCGGCTGCGTGGACTGCAAGAAGATGCTCCTGGAATCGCTCCTCCCCGCGCTGGAGAAGCACCGGGCGGCGCGGGCGGAGCTGGACCGCCACCCCGGCCGGGTGGAGGAGCTGGTGCAGCTGGGCACCCGGAAGGCCTCCGCGGTGGCGGAGCAGACCATGGCCGCGGTGCGCGACGCGGTGAAGCTGAGCTGAGTGGAAACGCAGGTTGCCCAGAACGGCGCTTTCGCCGTGGCCCTCCCGGTCTTCGAGGGGCCGCTGGATCTCCTCCTCTCCCTCATCCAGGAGCACAAGCTCGACATCTTCGACATCCCCATCAGCTTCGTCACCGACCGCTACCTCGAGTACATGGACGCCGCCCAGGGCCTGAACATCGACCTGGCCGGCGAGTACCTCCTGATGGCGGCCACGCTGGCGCACATCAAGTCGCGCATGCTCCTGCCGCCGGAGGAGACGGCGGACGCGCCCGACGGGGAGCTGGGGCCCGATCCGCGGGAGGAGCTGGTCCGGCGGCTGCTCGAGTACCAGAAGTACAAGGACGCCGGGCAGCGGATGGGGGCCATGCCCCACCTGGGGCGCGACGTGTTCGTGAGAAGGGCCAGAGAGGACCTGCCGCTCGCCCCGGGGGACGCGGCGTACCTCAAGTCGCCGGAGCTGTCGGTGTACCGGCTGATCGAGCTGATGGCCCGGGTGCTGAAGGAGCGGAGGATCGAGATCCCCCACGAGGTGTTCGTGGAGCGTCTCTCCATCGGCGACCGGATCTCGGTGATCACCGACCGGCTGCGGGAGGGGGAGCGGATCACCTTCACCTCGCTCTTCGCCGACCTGGGCGACCGGGATCGCCACCGGGTGGTGCCCACCTTCCTGGCGGTGCTGGAGATGGCGAAGCTGAAGCTGATCCGGGTGCACCAGCCCGAGCGGCATTCGGAGATCTACATCGCGCGGACGGACGCGCTCCTCACCACGTCCGCGGAAGGAGCGACGCTTGACTACCGAGGGTGAGAAGCAGCCGGACCTGCCCCTGGCCGAGGCGCCGGCGGCCCCGCCGCTGGAAAGCTCCGACGAGCGGGAAATGCAGGAGGCGGCGCAGACGGAGCTGCAGCAGCTCAAGGAGGCGGCGCGCTTCGCCACCCCGGAGCGGGCGGCGGTGGTGCTGGAGGCGCTCTTCTTCGCGGCGGAGAAGCCGCTGGACATGCCCACCCTGCAGGAGGCGACCCAGTTCTCCCCCGAGCTCCTGCAGACGGCGCTGGAGGCGCTGCAGAAGCGCTACGCGCCGGGGGCGGGCGGGGTGGTGCTGGTGGACCTGGGCGGGCGCTGGCAGCTGCGCACCGAAGCCCAGGTGGGGGCGTACGTGCGGCGGATGCTGCAGGTGAAGCCGTTGCGCCTCACCCGGGCGGCGCTGGAGACGCTGGCCATCGTCGCCTACCGGCAGCCGGTCACCCGGCCGGAGATGGAGGACCTGCGCGGGGTCGATTGCGGCGCCATCACCAAGGCGCTGCTGGAGCGCAAGCTGATCCGCATCCTGGGGAAGAAGGACGAGCCGGGGCGGCCGCTGCTCTTCGGCACCACCCGGGAGTTCCTCGAGCTCTTCAACCTCCGCGACCTCACCCAGCTCCCCACCCTGCGCGAGTTCGAGGAGCTCTCCGAGGAGTCGCGCAAGATCGTCGAGGAGGAGGCGCCCAAAGCCCCGGCGGTGGCGGGCCTCACCGACCTGGCACACGACCCGGAGCTGGCGGAGCGGATGATGCAGGCCACGGTGGAGAGCGAGAGCGCCTTGGCCCAGCTGGAGAACGCCATGGACGACGCCGACCAGCGGGCCAAGGTGGCCGCCTCGGTGCTCGCCCCGCCTCCGTCGCCGTCGCCGGAGCCGGACAAGGGCGAGTGATGGCGCTGGAGCGGCTGCAGAAGATCCTCGCCCATGCGGGGGTGGCGTCGCGGCGCAGGGCCGAGGCGCTGATCGAGAGCGGCCACGTGAAGGTCAACGGCAAGCTGGTCCGCGAGCTGGGGAGCAAGGCCGACATCGACCAGGACGTGATCCAGGTCGACGGGCGCACCATCCGCGAGACGCAGGACAAGGTCTACTTCCTCCTCTACAAGCCCGCGGGCTGCGTCACCACCCTGAGCGATCCGGAGAACCGGCCCACCATCAAGACGTACCTGGAGCACATCCCCGAGCGCGTCTACCCGGTGGGGCGGCTGGACTACGACGTGGAGGGAGCGCTGATCGTCACCAACGACGGGGAGCTGGCCTTCTCCATGATGCACCCCCGCTTCGGGGTCCGGCGCACCTACCTGGCAAAGGTGCACGGGGTGCCGGCGCCGGAGCAGATCGAGCGGCTGCGCCGGGGGGTGCGCCTGGAGGACGGCCGGGCCCGGGCCCTGGAGGCGGAGGTCCATTCCCGCACCCCGCGGAACACCTGGGTGCGGGTGGTGGTGGCGGAAGGACGCCCGCACCTGGTCAAGCGGCTGATGGAGGCGGTGGGCGCGCCGGTGCAGAAGCTGCACCGCGCCGACTACGGGGGCATCGCCGTGGCGGGCATGCGCCCGGGCGAGGTGCGGGAGCTGACCCGGGCCGAGGTGCACTCGCTGCGCGCGCAGGCGGGCAAGAAGGCGGAGGCGGGCGGACTTTCGCGGCCCGTCGCGCTCCCCGCGCGCCGCCACGGGCACGGCCCGCCCCCTCCCGGCGGGCGCCGGCGCCCAAGCCGCGGCCGAGGGTAGCGTTCGAGACGCGCGGCGCGATCAAGGATAGAAAGAGGCGAATGGCCAAGAAGACCCAGATCGACGTCCGCAAGCTGAAGGACGAGGTCGCCGAGCACCTGAAAAAGGCGCGGTGGGAGAAGGCGGCCGAGGTCCTCGAGCAGCTGGTGGGAGCCGAGCCCAAGGACGTGGCGCAGCGGCTGAAGCTGGGCGACACCTACCGCCGGATCAACCAGAAGGAGAAGGCGATCGGCGCCTACCAGCACGCGGCGCGCTTCTTCGCCGACGAGGGCCAGCTGATCAAGGCCATCGGCGCGGTGAAGATGATCCTCGACGTCGACCCGAAGAACGCCGCGGCGCAGAAGCAGCTGGCGGAGATGAACGAGCGCCGGCTGGGGAAGGTGTCGCTGGCCCCCTCCGGCGTGAGGCCGAAACCGCCCACGCCGCGCCCGGAGGAGCCGCCGCCGGGCGGCCACGGGATCCCCAAGGAGATCGAGCTGCCCCCGGGCGGCGACGAGCCGCTGGAGCTGGACGACGGCATGGGCGCGCCCCGCAAGAAGCCGGCCGCCATCGCCCCCCCTCCGCCGCCTCCGGCCGCGGCCGCTCCCAGGACGCCGCCTCCCCCGCGCCGGGAGATCGAGGTGGAGCTCGATCCCGCCTTGCCGCCGGCCGAGCTTGCGGAGCCGGAGATGCTCCCCGAGGACGCCATCCTCACCCCGCAGGCCGAGGACCTGGTGGCGCGGGAGCAGGACGAGGAGGTGATCTCCGGCGAGGAGTTCGGCCGCGAGGGCGGGCCCATCGCCGACCTGCTCTCCCCCAGCGGGGCGGAGGAGGAGATCGAGCTGCTCTCCATCAGCGCCGACGAGCAGGCCGCCGGCCCCCGGCCCATCGAGGCGCCCTCGCTCACCGCCGGGGACACCGACGTGGAGCGGGCCTTCGATTCCGTGGCCCCGCCTTCCCGCCCGGTGGCTCCCCCGGTGCCGGCGAAGAAGGTGCCGCTCTTCGACGATCTCTCCCAGGAGGCCTTCGTCGCCCTGGTCAACCGGCTGGGTTACCAGCGGCACGCGCCGGGCGACCTGATCATCCGCGAGGGCGATCCGGGGCGCAGCTTCTACATCATCGTGGAAGGGCGGGTGCGCATCTACAAGACCGGGCCCGACCTGAAGGAGATCACCCTCGCCCACCTGGGGGAAGGGGCCTTCTTCGGGGAGATGGCGCTGCTCTCCGGCGCGCCGCGCACCGCCAACGTGGCGGCCGAGGAGGAGACCGGGATCCTGGAGGTGACCGACACGGTGCTGCGGGAGCTGGCCTCGCGCTATCCGCAGGTGGTGACCTCGCTGAAGAACTTCTACCGGCAGCGGCTCCTCAACAACGTGATGGCCATCTCGCCCCTGTTCAAGGACTTCGATCCCTCGGAGCGCAAGGCCATCGTGGAGAAGTTCCGCATGCGCCAGGCGGGCCCGGGAGAGGCGCTGATCGAGCAGGGCAAGGGATCCGACGGTCTGTACGTGGTGCTGCACGGCGGCGTGCAGGTGATGGCCCAGGACATCGAGCTGGCCCGGCTGAAGGAGGGCGACATCTTCGGGGAGATGTCGCTGCTCACCCGCGAGCCCGCGGCGGCCACCGTGCGGGCCGACGGGAACGCCATCCTCCTCCGGCTGCCGCGGGAGAATTTCCAGGAGCTGGTGCTCACCCACCCGCAGATCCTGGCCTTGGTGAGCGAGCTGACCGAGCAGCGCCGCACGGCCATCGAGGCCATCCTCCACGGGCAGGGCGAGGGGCACGACGGGATGAGCTTCTTGTGAAACGTGGTCGTTGACCTGATCGTGGGGGTTGACGATGACGTGGTCGTTGACCTTGACGGCGACGGCGACGTTCATCTTCTCGCCGTCCGCTGCCCCAGCTCCCCCCGGCGCACCACGCCCTTGTCCTGCAGCAAATCGACCAGGGCGCGGAAGGCGCGGCTCTGCGCCTCCACCGTCTTCTCCAGGCGGATGACCAGGGTCCTCAGCTCTTGCAGCGCGTCCTGCGCCCCGGCGCCCGGGGAGATGGTCCCGATGGCGTAGGGATTGGGCGCTCCCGGGGGAGGAGGGGTGTCCACCGGGATGGCGCTCAGGGGATCCCCGAGGCGGGTGGCGGGCTGCGGGCGGCGGCCCGTGGCGTCCCCGTAGTAGTGCTTGCGCACCGCCCGGTCGATGCTGCTCAGCGAGGCGAGCAGCGGCTCCAGCGTGTATTGAGCCAGCTGCGCCACCTCCTGCAGCGTCTGCCGATCGGGCTCGGCGGTGGCCACCCGCAGCACGCGCTCCGCCGCGTCCACCCGGACGGGGAAGACGCCGTACCGCTCGCAGGCGTCCACCGGCAGGCAGCGCAGGGCGTCCTCCTGCGCCTCCAGGTGGTCCAGGTCGACCGTCTCCAGCCCCAGTTGCTGGGAGAGGGCGCGGATGAGCTGGTCCTCGGTGACGTACCCCAGGTCCACCAGCGTCCGCCCCAGCTTGCCGCCGAAGGCGCGCTGGTCGCTGAGCGCCGCCACCAGCTTCTCCTCGTCGATCACCCCGTGGGAGATGAGGATGTCCCCCAGTTTGCGGGTCATCGCTTCTCCTCCAGCCGCACCGGCTCCCAGGCCGCCTTGCGCGCCCGGACCGTGAGCAGCGCCGCCTGGCCGGAAACGGTGGTGCCGTCCGCGAGCGGCCAGGGCGTGCGATCGGCGGCGCCGGGATTGAGGTAGAGCTCCGCCGACTCGGTGCGGGGCGGCACCGGCGCTCCCTTGCGGTCCACCGCCCGGCCCCCCGATTCCCAGACCTGCCCGAAGATGCCGAACTGCGCCTTCTGCAAGAGAGGGAGCAGCCGGGGATCGCCCAGGTTCTGCCCCTCGCTCACGTCCAGGGCCTTGGCGTCCTTGCCCCGCGGGGGGACCGCCGCCACCAGCACCACCGGCGGAGAGATGCGATCGAGGGCGGAGGCCAGCGCGTCGATGTCGCGCTGCACGTAGACGCAGGCCCCCTCGGAGTGGAGCTGCCGGCGCTCGAACGCCCCAGGGAGCCCCACCACCGTGGCGTCGCCCAGGTCCACCACCCGGGTGTGCGAGAGGTCCACGATCCGCGCGCCCCGCTTGCGCACCTCGGCCTCCGCCGCGTCCAGCTCCGAGCGCACCTCGCGGTTGCCGGCCACCGCCAGCACGGGAAGGCCGCTGTCGGCCAGCACGCCCAGGAGCGTCTCCTGCTCGTCCGGGTTGTCGCCCAGATCCCCGTCGGCGATCAGCACCTCGGCGCCGCGCCGCTTCAATTCCCCGATCAGCCCGCGGATGGAGGCCACGTTCTCCTCGTCGGCGTCCTTGAGCCCGGCGAGGGCGCCGATCCTCACCTCGCCCGCGGGAGCGCGCAGCTTCTCCCGGGCCCCGGGCGCGTCGAAGGGCGCGGCGCAGCCGGCATCGCTGCGTACCGGGGACTGGGGACGGGCGGGAGCCGGGGACGGCGCCGGGGCCACGGGAGAAATCGCTTTCTCGCGGCACCCGGTGAGCGCGAGCACTGCCACCGCGGATATGGCCGGACGCATTCCGGCTACAGTCTACGCACCCTTTTGCGCCGGTCCAATCCTCATCAGGCGTGGGGAGGGAGGGCGCGGCCGAAGCGCGAGCCCACCGAGGCCCCGAGGGCGAAGAACTGCAGCAGCGCGAGAATGGAGATCCCCAGCCAGGGCACGAACGCCACCAGCATCAGCACCGCCATGCCCATCCCCAGCGCCGCGGGCGGGACGAACCGCTGCCCCGGGCCGGCGGGCAGGGCCTCGCCGATGCGCAGGGCGAACGAGGAGAGGCCCATGACGATGCTGAGGAAGACGATCACCGGCAAGAGGGGAATGAGGGGGATGCCCACCAGGCTGATGGCGAGGAGCACCACCAGGGGGAGGAGCAGCAGCCAGCAGAGGAAGCCCACGGTGAAGCTGCGCACCGGGTTCTCGAACATGGCGTAGCCGACGTTGCGCACCCGCTCCGGCCACATGCGCAGCACCCCCAGGCCCACCAGGTACATGAGGGCGAAGAGGGCCACGGTGGGGAAGAGCCCGAAGGGCCCCAGCCGGGTGAGCCAGCCGCGGTGAGAGCGAGGGGTTCTGGAGAAGAGCTTCCCGAACCCCACCTGGACGTGCTCGCCCATCACCTGGCCGCCCTGCTCCACGTCCACGGACCCGAGCACCGCGACGGCCTGGCCCATCACCAGCGCGCCCTGGCTGACCTTGACTCCTCCGCCCACGGCCACCGCGTCGCCCTGCACCACGCTGCCCGGCTCCATCTCGATGGAGCCGCCCACGCAGACCACGTCTCCCTGGACGATCTGGCCCTGCTGCACGTTGATGTCGCCCTGGAAGACGCGCACCATGTCGCGGCTGCCCCGGCGGCTGGACCCGTGCACCATCCGGGTGGTGCCGTGGCGGGAGCTGGTCATCTTCTCGATCAGCATCCCCGCCGCGCCCTCGGCGTCGGGAGTGGCCACCACCACCAGCTTGTCGTTCTTCAGCACCGCCATGGCGCCGCTCTGCCGCAGCACCTGGCGCAAGGCATCGCGCGGGTCGGCGTCCTTGAGGTCGACGTCCACCCGGTCGTGGGGCGAGCCCACCAGGGTCATCGACCAGCCGGCGGTCTGGGCGATGCGGTGCAGGACGTCGGCAGTGGGGACGCCCTTGCCCTTCTCGGTGAAGCGGGGCAGCTCGCGCGCCGGCGAGTCGGCCGGAGGGGCGGGGGACCTCTTCACCCGGGGGACCGGCGGCGCGGGAGGAGCGGGCGGGGCCGGCGGGGCCGGGGGCACCACCACGAGATCGGCGTCGGAATCCTCGTCCGGGTCCACCTCTGAATCGGAGCCGCCTTCGTCCTCGTCGGTGGTGACGCG
>Ga0335085_10015550_pt1 | contig 11033 bp, 10 predicted proteins | sample Lox_Sample_45_FD_206712 | JGI IMG/M metagenome (GOLD analysis project Ga0335085, IMG submission 206712) | Soil microbial communities from Loxahatchee National Wildlife Refuge, Florida, United States - Lox_Sample_4.5 | ecosystem: Environmental > Terrestrial > Soil > Wetlands | place: USA... | reverse complement strand
CCGGCGAGTGTCGGCTCGCTGCACCGAGCAGCCGCCCAGTGGTACGGCGAGCACGGCTACGTGGTGGAGGCGGTCCGACATGCACAGGCGGCACGCGACTGGCCGGGTGCCGCCCGTCTGCTGGCCGACAGCTACCTTGGCCTGCTCCTCGACGGTCGCATCGCAGTCGTTCGTGGGCTGCTCGATGCGGCTCCGTCTGACGCCGCCGGGGACGCGGAGCTGGCGGTCGTGTTCGCGACCGCTCGCGTCTGGGACGGTCTGCTCGAAGACGGCGCCGCCTACATAGCGCTCGCCCAACGCCTGCGGGACACGATTCCCGAGGAGCGCAAGAGGCGCTTCGACCTGCGGCTGGCGTCGGTAATCCTGTGCTTGGCCAGTCGCGGTGGAGATCTGGCAGCCGTCCTGGACGCGATGGAGTCCGTGGAGGCGGCATTGGCGGCGCAGGCGGCGGGCGAGCACGCGCTCACTGAGGAGCTGAGGGCCGTGGTGCTGCTGAATCTCGGCACCGCAGAGCTGCTGGCGTTGCGGTTGAGTGACGCCCGCCGTGATCTCGAGCGGGGTCTGGAGCTGGCGCGCCGGATCGGCCGGCCTTATCTCGAGGTCAGTTGTCTTGGTCAGCTCGCGGTGGCCGGTCCGGGGACCGGACTTTCGGTCTCGGCCGCGCTCGAGCTAAGCCGAGAATCGGTGAGCGTCGCTGAGGCACATGGGTGGGACCAGGATCCGGTCGCGGCACCGGCACTCGCCATGGGAGGCGGGGCGCTGGCTTCGCTGGGTCGCTTGGGCGAGGCGGACCGGTGGCTCGAACGCGCGGCACGCGCATTGCATCCGGCCGGCGACCCGGGCACCGCGGTTGTCGCGCATCATGCGCGGGGTCTCTTGCGCCTGGCGCAGGGGCGGCCCGAGGAGGCGCTGAGGGCGTTTCTCGCCGCAGAGCGGATGCAACAGCTGGCCGGCGGGCACGCATTCTCGGATGCGGTCAGGGCGCGCCTGCTGCAGACGCAAGTGCGCATGGGCGAGCTGGCCGGACCGCGCACCGCGCTCGCCGCCACAAGCGAACGTGTCCGCGGCCTCGCGCTGATGCGCATCGCCGCTGCGTGCATCGATCTGGCGGAGGGTCGGGCCGACGACGCGGTCGACGTCCTCGCGCCCGTGATCAATCGCTCCGCGCCCGCTTTCCATCAGACCTCCGCCGTCATCGAGGCGCTGCTGCTCGATGCCGCGGCCCGCGACCAGCTCGGTGAGCGCCGTGCGGCGGAGGGGTCGCTCGAGCGCGCGCTCGACCTCGCCGAAGCCGAGGGGATCGTTCTGCCGTTCATCCTCGCGCCGGTGCAGGGTCTCCTCGAGCGAGTCCCCCGGCACCGAACCGCGCATGCCACGCTGTTGAGGAGCATCCTCGACCTCATAGCCGGTGCCCCAGCACGACCCGGCGACGGCCCCGAGCGCTTGCTCGAGGATCTGAGCGAGGCCGAGCTAAGGGTCGTGCGCTACCTGCCCAGCAACCTGAAAGCACCCGAGATCGCGGCCGAGCTTTGCGTATCGGCCAACACGGTGCGGACGCACATTCGCCACATCTACGCCAAGCTCGATACCCACGACCGCAACGAAGCGGTGGGACGAGCGCGCCAGCTGGGACTGCTGGCGCGATCGCGTTGACAAGTGATCAATGCGTGACGGCCGGCTCCGGCGCAGAGTCGGGTTCCGATATGCCGGCCACCGCGTAGGCGTCGGCTTCGTCGAGCGTTTCCCGTTCGAGCAGTGTCCGCGCGAGATGGTCGAGTTGCTCGCGGTGCTCGGACAGCTGGCGCTTGGCCTCCTCCGCGCATTCGGAGAGGATCCGCTTGACCTCCTCGTCGATCAGCTCGAGCGTGTGCTGAGATAGCTCGGCTGCGGGCATGTAGTTGTCACCACCCGAACGGGGGTACGCTGAGACCGCGCCGACCTCCTCGGACATGCCCCAGCGTCCGACCATCTGCCGCGCGATCGAAGTCGCCTGCTCCAGGTCGTTTTCCGGCCCGGTGGTGGTTTCGCCGTAGATCAGGATCTCGGCCGCTCGTCCTCCCAGCATCCCAATCAAACGGCCGCGCAGATAACTCTCGCCGTAGCCGTAGCGGTCGGCACTCGGGCTCTGGTACGTGACGCCAAGGGCCTGTCCGCGCGGGATGATCGAGATCTTCCGCACCGGGTCGGCTCCCGGCTGCAGCATCCCCAGCAGCGCGTGGCCTGACTCGTGGTAGGCGGTGCGTCGTCGCTCCTCTTGCGAGAGGACGATCCGCCGCGCGGCGCCGATCGTGACCAGCTCCAGCGCATTACTGAAGTCCTCGCGGGACACGCTCTGCTCGCCTCGCCGCGCGGCATTCAGCGCCGCCTCGTTGACCACGTTCTTCAGGTCGGCACCGACCATTCCCGGCGTGCTCGCCGCCAAGGCCTCAAGATCGGAGGGATCCTTGAGCGGAACCTTGCGCGTGTGTACCTGAAGGATCTTCAGTCGTCCGTCCTGGTCAGGCGCCTGAACTGTGATCCGCCGGTCAAAGCGTCCCGGGCGTAGGAGCGCGGAGTCCAGGACCTCGGGGCGGTTGGTGGCCCCGAGCACGATCACGCCCTCGTTGCCAGTGAAACCGTCCATCTCGGTGAGGATCTGGTTGAGCGTCTGCTCACGCTCGTCGTTGGAGCCGCTGGTCTGACCGGAGCTGCGGGAACGACCGATCGCATCGAGCTCGTCGATGAAGATGATTGACGGAGCGTCCGCCTTGGCCTGCTCGAACAGGTCGCGGACCCGGCTGGCGCCCACCCCGACGATCATCTCGACGAACTCCGAGGCAGATATCGAGTAGAAGGGGACGTTGGCCTCTCCGGCAACGGCGCGCGCCAAGAGCGTCTTGCCCGTACCGGGCTCTCCGCTGAGCAGCACGCCGTGGGGGATTTCGGCGCCGAGCCGGTGGTAGCGGTCGGGGTGCTTGAGGAAGTCGACCACCTCCTCGAGTTCGTCCTTGGCCTCGTCGATGCCGGCGACGTCGGCGAAGGTCGTCCGCTGCTGAGATGCCTCGTACTTGTGGGCCTTCGATTGCCCAAGCCCGAACATCCCGCTGGCACCACCACCCTGGCCCCGGTAGCGCTGGATGATCCATAGCCAGAACCCAACCAGCAGTAGGGTCGGCAGCACGCCGCCGAGCAGCGTCAACCACAAACCCGAACTGGAAGTCGTCGGCTTCGCGTTCACCACGGCGCCCTCGTTCAGCAGCGCAGTGAGGAGATGATCATCAGCGAACGCCGGGCGTTCGGTCTTGAAGTAGCGCGTGGTGGTCCCGTTCTGGGCGGGATAGGTGATCGAATGGCGAAGCGTCCCCTGGATCGTCGATCCCTGGGCTGTGATTGACGCCACGTTGCTGTGATCGACCTGCGAGACGAAATAGCTGTACGGAACCGTGACGCGGGTCACGGTTGACGGCTGGTAGGCCAGAACCAAGAACCAGTCAAGCACCAGCAGCAGCGCCAGCAACCCCCACAAACTCGGGCGCCTGTGCGGCGGCCGACGCCCCGTACCGGTATCCGAGGGCTGTCGTGCTCCCTCCACCCGCCACGGCGGGCGGGAGTCGCCGGACTGCTGCGGCTGCTGCCCGGATCGCTGCTCGGGTTTATCCGGGCTCGTAGTCTCTGAAGTCGGCATGGTTTGTCCTCACGGGTTGGCGCTGTGTCGTTACAGCGTCGAGGTCAGACGGGTGAGCCGTCGTCACGCATTTCGAGTGATCGCGCCGGCCCGCTGCCGATCGCTCGCGCCGGAGCTGGCGAGATCACGCAAAGCGGGTGATGCGCGCTCACCCTGCTGGCGAGCACCATCAAACCGTGCCGGATCGCACCCCCGATCACGATCCAATCGGATGGATGCTCGTCCTCACCCTGGCGGCGTTCGCCGGTCTGACACTGGCGTGGTTCCTGGTCGGCGGGCTCGAATATGCCTATAAGCGGATAGGTATCCCGGAGGGAGCCATGTTCGGCGTGATGTTCGGGTCGCTGGCCGGCAGTGCGATCAACATTCCCATCGGACGCGTTCGCGGCAAGCCCCGCCGCTCCGTGCAGCAGATCCAGATCTTCGGCCGGCGTTATCGCATTCCGGTCGAACAGCCGGCGACGACCACGACCCTGGCGGTCAACCTCGGGGGTGCCGTCATCCCCACGGGGGTGTCCGCGTTTCTGCTCATCCACGACTCGATCTGGTGGCAGGCGGCAATCGGCGTCGCCTGCGTCACGCTGATCGTTCATCTCATCGCTCGCCCCGTGGAAGGAGTCGGCATCCAGGTGCCCGGGATCGTTCCCCCGCTGCTTGCCGCGGGTGTCTCGCTGCTGATCGCGCCGCACCTGGCGGCGCCCGTCGCCTACGTGTCCGGCAGCCTCGGGACGCTGATCGGCGCCGATCTGCTCAACATCAACAGGCTGGGCTCCCTGGGCGGAGGCGTCGCGTCCATCGGCGGCGCAGGGACGTTCGACGGTGTGTTCCTGAGCGGGATCGTGGCGGTGCTGCTCGTCGCCGTCGCTTGACCGGTGGTGGCGGCGCGGGTTCAGAACGCCCCGTAAGAGATCCTGATAGGACCGTGATCCCTCGGCGGCGCGATAACCGCGGTGCGTTCGTAAGCATCGCCGTCCGACGTGCCGAGCGCTTCGAGCGTCCGCATCTGCTCGAGGAACTCGTCGTCCTCGGTGGCCCGTTCCCAGTCTGCAGCTCAACGGAAGCGCACGAACGAGGCCACTCTGGTCTCGTCCCAGTTCGCGAGCACATCGCCCTCGATAAATCCGTCGATGCGCCGGAGCTTCTCCAGGGCGGCCCGCAGTGCGCGGGTCATCTCCTGCTGACGACGAGGCGCGACCGTCCAGATGTCAATGATGACTAACTCTTGCGACTGGACTGTTGACATGTCGGTTCTTCCCCTCTGTTCGGTCGGGACCGGTCCGCATGCTGCTCTTTTCTCGGCCGCGGTCGAGGCATCCGTGTGCGCGTCGTCACTGGCCCCGGAACGCGGCCACGCGCAGACAGATCGATGCCGACCAGACAATCCGGGTGATTGCGAGCACGCGACTCCGGGTTTCGGTGCTTGATGACGAGCTCCGGCGCGCGATCACGCATTTCAGGTGATGTGGAGTCACCCACTGCGCCGCGACGATCGAACCACGAGGGGTCAAGCCGCGCTCGAAGCCGCCTGACCACGTATCAAAGTCAGAGAGGATCGACCATGCTCGAAGATGAATTCAGCCGCGAGAAGGTGCTCGCTGTGTCGTTCTCGGAGCATTCCAATGCGTACGAGGCGCTGAGCCGATTGAAGGAACTCGACGCCAAGGGTGAGGTGGGCGTGCGGGGCGCTGCGGTGGTTGTCCGCGAGGAAGACGGGAAGATCGTGACTAAAGAGGAGATTGAGGACTCGACGTGGGAGGGGACTGTGAGCGGCGGGCTGGTTGGCCTGCTGGTGGGCGTTATCGGGGGGCCTCTCGGAGTCTTGATCGGGGGCGCAACGGGAGTGCTGGTCGGCTCGCTGTTCGACATGGACGATGATGATGCGACCGAGTCGGCGCTCACGGATATTTCGAAGTCCGTGCGCGTTGGCACCCCGAGTCTGCTGGCCGATGTTCTTGAGCAGAGCCCGGTCGCGATCGACGCCGTGATGGCGAAACTGGGAGGGACCGTGCTGAGGCGATCCGGTCCCGACGTACGGGCGGAGATCGCCGCGGCGGAGGAGGCTCAGCGCGAGGCGAAGAAGGAGGCTCGCAAGGAGCTGCGCGAGGCGCGGAAGAAGAAGCAGAAGGACGAAATCGATGCGAAGCTGGATGCCCTCAAGACGAAGCTCGGTCGGAACAAGGAGCCGGCGGCGAGCTCGTGAGGTACATCGGCAGCCGTCGTCGCGTCTGACTCTGCTTTACGCAGCGGCCGCCGTGAGCGAACGTCGGCCGCTGCGGCTGATCCGCGTGATACTCGCCGACGGGTACGGATGTGCCAGGCGTGCGACGTATGCAAGCTGCGTGACGTGGAATCAGCACAGAAGTTGGTTGCTGTTGTCGCTCGTAGGTTGCAGCCCACGAACGCGCCACTGGTGGAGGGCTGGAGGCGGTTGGGAATGCGGGCCGAGCTACTGTGCCCGCCCGATGCTTATCGCCTGCTTGGAGACGGTGACACCGCGGTGGTGCGTCTGGACGTCACGCCGACGCTTGATGGCGTCGAAGCGGGGCTGGCGGAAATGGCCGCGCTCGAGCCGCGTGGCGTGCGGCTTGTGAATCGACCCCGGGCAGTGCTGGCGGCCCACGACAAGCTTCGGGCGGCGCGACGATTTGCGGCGGCAGGGATTCGGCATCCGCGCACGCTGCACCGCACGACGCTTGACGAGGTGCGCACGCTCGAGCCGCCCTTCGTCCTCAAGCCGCGGTTCGGCAGCTGGGGGCAAGATGTGATGCTGTGCCGCGACCGCCGCGAGGTCGAAGAGAGCCTGGCGACGATCGGTCAGCGAAGCTGGTTTCGCCGTCACGGCGTGCTCATCCAAGAGCTGATACCGCCACTCGGCTACGACACGCGCATCGTAGTGGCAGGGGGGCGGGTCGTCGGAGCAGGACGACGGGAGGCGGCGCTCGGCGAGTGGCGAACAAATGTGGCCCTGGGCGGTCAGTTCCTCTCATCGTCGCCAACCGACGAAGAGCAGGCCCTGGCGATTGGTGCCGCTCGTGCGATCGGTGCGGAGCTTGTGGGAGTCGATCTTCTCCCTGAGCCAGAGCGCGGATCCGTCGTCCTCGAGGTGAACGGAGCGGTCGATTTCTCAGAAGAGGAAGAGTCGCTCGCCGGGCGCAGCATCTACGCGGACACGGCCGCGGCGCTCGGGCTCGGCCTGCCGCAGTTGGTCGCCGGCTGATCGGCTACTAGATCAGGCTGATCAGCAGGGCGCCGGCGGAGAGTGTCATGACACCGAAGGTGATCCAGACCCAGATTCTGGAGGCGCGGGTGCCGCGGTGGGGGCCCAGGACCTTTGGGTCGGAGTTGAGGCGGCCGATCGCGAACAGGAGCGGGACGGCTACGAATCCCCAGATCACGGCCGTCCATACGAGGGCTTTGATCATGTTGATGCCGACGAAGTTCATCAGCTCGGCGATCAGGGTGGAGACGATGATCACGGCGTAGAACAGGCGGGCGTCCTTGACCTTTTCATCGAGCCCCTTGCGCCAGCCGTTGAGCTCGCTCATCGCGTAGGCCGACACGCCGGCGAAGATCGGGATCGCCATCAGCCCGACGCCGACGACGCCGATCGCGAACAGGTCCTTCGCGTAGTCTCCGGCGAGCGGTTTGAGCGCGCTGGCCGCCTGCGCGGCGGTGGTGATGTTGGTGACGCCGTGGCTGAACAGCACGGTGGCGCAGGTCACGATGATCGCCCACTGAACCACCTCCGCCCAGCCGGTTCCGATCTTGGTGTCGGTCTTCACTCGTTTGAGAAACGGATCAAGCTGCTGCTGGTCGACCTTGCCGTCGGGGCCGATCATGCGATCGGCGAGTTCTTCCTCGACCTCCTGGTCGCTCTGCCAGAACCAGCAGTAGGCGGTGATCGTCGTGCCGAACGTCCCGACGAGCAGGAACAGGAACGAGGTGGTGAACTGGATGTGGGGGACGAAGGTGCTCTTGAGGACGGTTCCACGGTTGTGAGACCGCGAACACCGTGACCAGGTAGGCGAGCAGGAACAGCCCGAGGAACTTGAGGATGTTGGCGTAGCGGCGGTAGCCCACGAACGCCACACACACGAGCACCAGCGTGGTGGTCAGGACGATCAGCAGCTTTGTGCTTACGGGCAGTACCAGGTGGGCGCTGCCAGCGACCGCGCCGATGTCCGCGCCGGCGTTGATCGTGTCGGCCACCACCACCAGCGCCGCCAGCAGCACAGCCAGTGGCAGTCCGTAATGCTCGCGGATGGCCGAGGCCAGCCCCTTGCCGCGGACCGCGCCGATCCGCGCCACCGCCTCCTGCGTGTAGTACAGCAGTGGCAGCTGCCAAACCGCGGTCCACAACAGCGCATACCCGTAGTGGGCACCCGTCTGTGAGTAGGTGGCGATCCCGCTCGGATCATCGTCCGAGGCGCCGGTGATGAACCCCGGCCCCATCGCGTACCAGACCTTCCTGAGCCCCCTCCACAACGGCGGCTCCCTCCGGCCGCCATGCTGTCGCGGGTGCTCGCCGGAGATCGTCGGTTTGGCGGGTTCGTTAGTGCTGGCCATCAGGGGCCTCTGTTCGGGAATGGGTCAGCCGAGGCCCCGTTAGTTCATCCGCGACGCGGGTGAGCCGTCGTCACCCGGTCTGCGTGATCTGAATCGCGCCGTCTTTCGCGGTTTATCGTCACGCGGAATGCGCACTCTGGTCATCTCCGACCTGCACCTCGGCATGCGCCTGGAACGGGATGTCCTGAGGCGCGGCGCGCCGCTCGGCGTCCTGCTCGAGGCGCTCGCCGACGTCCAGCGGCTGGTCCTGCTCGGCGACGTGGTCGAACTCTCGGAGCGCGGCCCCGACGAAGCCCTGGCGGTGGCCGAGCTGGCACTGCGCGCGCTCGGACGGCGGCTGGGGCCAGACCGGGAGGTGATTCTCGTTCCCGGAAATCACGACCGGCGGCTCGTCGCTCCATGGATCCAGGAGATGGGGGAGCGGCTTTCGATCGACAGCTCAGCGCCGGTCGACGCCACGCCCGAGCTTGCTGCCGTGAGCTCGTGGCTGGCCCCGGCTCGGGTGAGCGTCCGCTATCCGGGTGTGTGGCTGTCCGACCGGGTCTGGGCCACCCATGGGCACTATCTCAACCGGGACCTTCTGCCGGCCTGGTCGCTCGGTCTCACGCGCGGACACCTGGGCCGGCTCTCCCGGGGGGCGGCGCGGCCGGTCGATTACGAGCCGGCCGGCGGTCGCTCACTGAGAAGCGCGCACGAGGCCATCTCCGGCGCCCTACCGGAGCCGCTGGCTGGCGCGGCCGACCGACTCGGGGTGCTGGCGCGGGTCGCGACCATGGCGAAGGCGTCCCGGAAGCTGCTCCGCCCTGAGCTGGCCCGAGCCAACTCGGGCCTCCTGAGCCTGCAGACGAAGGTGGCCAGCATTCCGGCGCTCATCCACGTGACCCAATGCCTTGGCATCGAGGCCGACTACGTTCTCTTCGGACACGTGCATCGGCTTGGCCCGCTGCCGGGCGATGACGAGGCCGATTGGCAGGGCGCCGACGGCAGGCCGCGGATCGTCAATACCGGATCATGGATCTACGAGCCGCTGCTGGTGCAAGACGTAACCCCGCCGCACCCCTACTGGCCCGGCGGTGCGGCGATCCTCGACGACGACGCAGATCCGGAGCCAGTTGGGCTCCTGGACACGATGCCGGCGAGCGCGCTGCGGTGATGCGCTCCGCGTAACGCCTCCGGTCAATCACCCAGGCACACCGAGTGATACGCCTCACCCGGTTGCCCAGCAGTGTCACACCATGGATCGTAAGGCCGTGAATGAGACTTGGAGGAGTGGATGTTGCATGGTGCGGTAGTCGGCATCGACGGCTACGAGGCCGGCCGGGATGCGATCGCGCTGGCTAAAGCCCTGCGGTCCGGCGACGGCGAGGTCACGCTTGTCTACGTCGAGGTACTACAGAGCAAACCCTCGCCCGAGGCGGACATCCGGCCCGACGACGAAGCACGACGGTTCGGGCTCGAGCGTCTCGGCAGGCTGCGAGACGAAGGGTAGATTGCCGCCGAGATCTCGCGAATCGAGGCCCCGTCGGTGCGCCGCGGCTTACACGAGTTCGCCGCCGGCCGGGACGCCGACCTGCTCGAGCGCAGGACGTCGCAACGCCTTGCCGACGAGCCTCCGTGCCCGCTGCTCGTGCTCGGGCCGGAGCGTCCGCGGACAGTCGTCATGGGTGATTTGCCACCTCGGGAGCCCGACGCGGCGGCGGCGATTCTTTGAACTGGCGTACCAGGCGCCAATAGGCGACTGCCCCCGGGATGGTTGGCAGCCAGTAGGAGATCGTGCGGTAGGCGAGCACGGCGAGCACCGCCAGTCTGGCTGACACGCCGAACGCGACGAAGGCGCCGATCATGCCGGCCTCCACGCCCCCGATTCCACCCGGAAGAGGCAGCGCGTTCCCGAGTGTCCCGAGGTAGTAGCTCATCACGATCACGGCGCCTGGCGGCGAGGGCCCGAAGGCGCGAAACGAGACCCACAGCACGGCGATATCGAACCCCCAATCGGCGAGGGCTCCGAGCAGCGAGCGATCCCGGCGCTTGATCATGTCGATGGCCGCCATCAGTCCCGCTCGGATCGAGCGGGGCAGCGCGGCAGCGCGTCGCCACCACCCGGCGGCTCGACCCCTTGATCGCTCCGCCCGCCCCTTCAAGAACCGTTCCGCCGGCCCGTCGGCGAGCAGCATCGACAGCACGATCAGGATCACGGCTGTAGCCATGACGGCCGGAACCAGCGTCAGCGCGACCGGCGCCCGACCTGAGAAAACGCCAAGCCACAGCCCATAGCCCGCGAGCGCGATTGCCGCCATGTAAACCGCGTACGTGAGAACCTCGAAGCAGACCATTCCGTTTGCGATTTCTGCTCCCGGCAGGCCATAGCCATGCAGCGCCCACACGGTGAGGGCGATACCACCGGCGCCTGCCGTCGCGACGATCTTCGTGGCCGCCGTGCCCGCCATGGTGATCCGGTAGCTGGCCTGCCAGCCGATCCGGCTCTTCGGCCTACCGAACACACCCCGAAACAGCACGATGCCGCCGAACAACGAGATCGCCTCAAACAGGACACCAAGCGCGAGCCACCAGATGTCACCACGGCGCAGCAGTTTCAGCGTCGGCCCCAGGCCGACGAGCCGCGGCACCAGGTAATAGAAGAAGGCGATCGCGACCAGTGCCCCGAACGCCGTGCTCAGGGCCCGTCGGTGCTGTCTCCAGAACGAGGGCGACCGATCCGCGGACGCAGCATCGCGACCGGTGCGCCGTACCGACGGCCGTGGAGACTGCGAAGCGTTGGCCGGCGCAGGGGTGGGAGTGGCGT
>Ga0335085_10015549_pt1 | contig 11034 bp, 8 predicted proteins | sample Lox_Sample_45_FD_206712 | JGI IMG/M metagenome (GOLD analysis project Ga0335085, IMG submission 206712) | Soil microbial communities from Loxahatchee National Wildlife Refuge, Florida, United States - Lox_Sample_4.5 | ecosystem: Environmental > Terrestrial > Soil > Wetlands | place: USA: Florida... | reverse complement strand
TGCGCGGCTCCAGGCGCTCGAGCGCAACGCCTCCGAGTGGCGCGCCGCGGCGCAGGCCGCCGGCGCACAGTTCGCCGAGCGCGATGCGCTCATCGCTCGCCTGGAAGCGGAAGCCGCCCGCAGCACGGTGCTGCTCGACAACATCCGTCAGAGCATCGCCGAGCCCTCGGCCAATGCGAGCGCGATCGCGGTCCAGGGCAGCACGCGGCTGCTGATCCGTGCCGACAGCGAGCGTGAGGTGGTGCACGTGCTGGGACGCAAGACCAGCATCGGCCGCACGCCGGACAACGACGTGCAGATCGATGCCAAGTTCATCAGCCGCCACCATGCGGTGATTCTCGCCGGGCCCAGCCACACGGTGATCGAGGATCTCAACAGCACCAACGGCCTGCTGGTGAACGGCCGGCGCGTGGTGCGCGAGACGCTGCGCGACGGCGACACGGTGACCGTAGGAAAGGTCCCGTTCCGTTTCTCCGTACGCCCGGCGGTTGCGGGGTGATCCGAATGCGTCTGTCCGGATGGATTCTGCCGCTGGCTCTGTCGCTTGCTCCGGCGCTCGCAGCGAGCTCTTTCGCACACGCGGCACCGACCGGTCCCGAGCTGGTGAAGGCGTTGCGACAGGGCGGCTACGTGCTCGTCATGCGCCATGCCAATGCGCCGGCAACGCCGCCTGACCACGCGAGTGCCGACCCCGACAACGCCCACGCCGAGCGCCAGCTCGATGAGGCCGGCCGCGCCCAGGCGCACGCCGTGGGCGCCGCGCTGCACCGCATGGGCATCCCCATCGGGCGCGTGCTGGTGAGCCCGGCTTACCGGGCGCGTGAGACCGCGCGGCTCGCCGGGCTGCCCCCGTTGCAGCCGGTGGAGCAGCTGAGCGAGGGTCCGGCCGGCATGATGGCCATGGCCGACAAGATGCGCATGGGCTACTTGCGCAAGGCGGCCGCCGAGCGGCCGCTTGCGGGCACCAACACCATCATCATCACGCACACGCCGAACATCCTCGCCGCTTTCGGCCGCGAGGCGAAGGGCATCGCCCCGGCCGAAGTGATGGTGATGCAGCCCGACGGTCACGGCGGCAGCACGCTCGTGACGCGCCTGACCGCGCAGGACTGGATGGCGCTGCACCGCTAGGCGTGACGGCCCGTCGGCGTCTCGGCGATCGCGGCCGTCCACAGCTGCACTTCGCGCTTGCTCATCGGGCCGCCCTCGGCCAGCCGTGCGTCGAGACAGCCCCAGCGCTCCACGTCCTGCAGGCACTGAGCGCGCGAGAGCAGCGTGCCGCCGCAGACCCGCTCGGCGGGAGCGGGCCCATCGAGCTCGGCGAGCGCGCGGCGCAGCAGCTCGGCGCGCAGCGCGGGGGCGATGCGCGCCCGCTCGCTCGGATAGATGAAGTCGAACAGCAGCACGTGGCTTGCGAGCACACGCCAGTGCGCACCGAAGCGCCGCAGCGGACGCTCCCAGTCGAGCAGAGGCCCGCGGGCATACAGCAGGTGCGCGGGCACTCCTGCCGAGCACGTCGGCAGGCTCGGCGTGTACGAACCAGTCGTCGTCGACTCGCGCGATGCCGTTGCCGGAGCTGAAGATCAGACCTGCGAGATCAAAGGCGTGGGCTTCGCCGGAGCGAAGGGCTTTCCCGGCGGCTTCGGCCGCGGCACGCTCGGGGCCTGGGGTGAGCCGGGCATCAAGACCTTCGTGCAGGAGGCGATCGAGGAGGCGATGAAGCTGGAATCCGCGCTCGCCCGGCTGCGCACGTCGCGGCGCGTGGCGCTGCTGCACTATGCGCCGGTGCGCGCCACGGTCGAGGGCGAGCCGGCGGAGATCTTTCCGTTCCTCGGCACGAGCCGCCTCGAGGAGCCGCTCAACCGCTATCCCGTCGATGCGGTGTTCCACGGTCATGCTCACCAGGGCGCACCGGAGGGGCGCACCAGCACCGGCGTGCGCGTGTTCAACGTCGCCCTGCCCCTGCTGCGCAGCCTCGATCCGCGGCAGCCGGTGCGCTACCTCGAGCTGCCTGCGCCGGCGGCTCCGGAGGTCGGCGCGGCGCTCGCGCACCTGTAGGCGGCAGCGAGCAGCGTCGCGCTCGCCCCCGAAATGCGCCAGCGCTCTCCATCGAAGGGTGCGAGCGCGCCCATGCCGCCGTAGCCCGGCTCCTCGCTCGACCACAGTGGACGCCAGCAGGCCCCGAGCGGCGGTGCAAGCAGCGGCTCGGGGACCGCATCGCGCGTGAGCTCGCCGCCGAGGTTCACGATCAGCAGCCGGTCCTCGCCGCTGTCGCTGAACCAGCGCAGGACGAAGGCGCCCTCGGCCAGCACCGCGCCATCCAGGCGATCGCGGCGCTGCGCGGCGATCACCGCATCCTCGCGTCGAAGCCGCAGCAGATCACGGTGCAGCTGCCACGTCGGCGCATGCCGCGCTCGCTCGTCCCAGTCGAGCTTGGCGCGCTGGAAAGTCTCCGGCGCAGCGGGGTCCGGGATTCGCGCCTGAGCCGCGGCGGTTGCGTAGTGCGCGAACTGACGCACGAACTCGCGCCGCCCGGCATGCACCTTCCGGGCGAGCTGCGGCTCATGATCGGCGAAGAAGGGGAAGGGGGCCGAGGCGGCGAACTCCTGTCCCATGAAGAGCATGGGCGTCTGCGGAGCGAGCAGCAGCACGGCGGTGAGCGCGCGCAGCAGCGCCGGGCTGGTGATCGCGTGCAGGCGCATGCCGCTCAAGGTGTTCGCGACCTGATCGTGGTTCTGCAGGTAGTGCACCAGTGCGGCGGCGGGCTCGTGCGTGAGCGGTGTCCCGCGCGGCTTCTTCTGCCAGGCGTAATACTGTCCCTGGTAGAGAAAGCCGCGCCGCGCCGCCGACACGAACTCCTGGGCGGAGCCGCAGTAATCGTGGAAGTAGCCGTCGCGGTTGCCGGTCGCCGCCACGCGCGCGCTGTGGTGGAAGTCGTCGTTCCACAGGGCATCCAGGCCGAAGCCGCCGTGCTCGGCGGGCGCGAGACAGCGCACCTGCTGCGGCTCGTTCTCCGCGATCAGCAGGATGCGCCGCGGGGATGCGGCCGCACGCGCGCGTTGCGCGATCTCCGCCAGAATGTGCGGCTCGCCCGCATCGTGCATGCTCTGCGTGGCATCCAGCCGCAGCCCGTCGAGGTGGAACTCGCCGACCCAGTGGCAGGCGTTCTCGATGAACAGTGCCCGCACCGGAGCGCTGTCCGCACCGTCGAAGTTCAGCGCCTCGCCCCACTCGTTGGCATGGCGGTCCGTGAAGTAGCTCTGCGCGTAGCAGGGCAGGTAGTTCCCGGTCGGCCCCAGGTGGTTGTACACCACGTCGAGGATCACGCTCAATCCCTGGGCGTGTGCCGCATCGACCAGGCGCTTGAGTCCGTCGTAGTCCCCGTAGCCGTGATAGGGGGCGAACAGCTGCACCCCGTCGTAGCCCCAGTTCCAGCGCCCGGGGAATTCCGCCACCGGCATCAGCTCGATCAGCGTGACGCCGAGTGCGGCGAGCTCGCCGAGCTTGCCCGCCGCCGCATCGAAGGTGCCCTCGGGCGTGAACGCGCCCACGTGCAGCTCGTAGATCACCTGGCCGTGCATGCGCGCACCGCGCCAGGCATGGTCGTTCCAGCGGTGGGCGCGCGGATCGACCACCATCGAGGGGCCGTTCGGCCCGCGCGGCTGAAAGCGTGACGCCGGATCCGGGTAGGGGCCCTTGCCATCGAGCCGGTAGCGATAGAGCGCGCCCGCTGCAAGAGCGGAGATCTGCGCCGAGAAATAGCCGTCGCGCTCCGCGCGCAAGCAGTGCACCGCGGCAGGCTCGTGCTCCACGACGAGCTCGACCGAGCGCGCCGCCGGCGCCCACACGCGGAACTCGACACCGGCGGGGCTCAGCCGCGCCCCGAGTCCCGGCAGGCTCGTGCTCGCTCGCATCACTGGAAGGTAACGCTGCAGCCGGGCGCAGGCTCCACGCGCGCGAGCGCGATGCGCGGCGAATCGCTAAGCTCGTCCACGCACTGCCGATCTCACGAGGCTCCCTTGGCCAGTCCCTACATCGAACGCATCCTCAAGGCCCGCGTGTACGACGTGGCGATCGAATCTCCGCTCGAGCCCGCGCCGCGTCTGTCGCGCCGGCTCGGCAACACCGTGCTGCTCAAGCGCGAGGACCTGCAGCCGGTGTTCTCCTTCAAGCTGCGCGGCGCCTACAACAAGATCGCACACCTGTCCGATGCGGTGGCCAGGCGTGGCGTGATCTGCGCCTCCGCCGGCAATCACGCCCAGGGGGTGGCGCTCGCCGCACGCCGGCGCGGCGTGCCGGCGCTGGTGGTGATGCCGCAGACCACCCCGGAGATCAAGGTGAAGGCGGTCGCCGACCTCGGCGCCGAGGTGGTGCTGCACGGGGACGATTACGACAGCGCCTTCGAGCAGGCTGTGCAGCTGGCGCGCGAGCGCACCCTCGCGTTCGTGCACCCGTTCGACGATCCGGACGTGATTGCCGGCCAGGGCACGATCGGCATGGAGATCCTGCGCCAGACCGCGGGCGAGCTCGACGCGGTGTTCGTGCCGGTCGGCGGCGGCGGCCTGATCGGCGGCATCGCGGTGTATCTGAAGTATCTGTACCCGCGAGTGCGCATCATCGGCGTCGAGCCCGAGGATGCGAGCGCGATGTACGAATCGCTGCGCGCCGGGCGGCGGGTCATCCTCGAGCGGGTGGGAATCTTTGCCGATGGCGTCGCGGTGCGACGCGTGGGCGAGGAGACCTTCTCGCTCGCCCGGCAGCACGTGGATGAGATCGTGCTGGTGGACACCGACGAGATCTGCGCGGCGATCCAGGCGGTGTTCGAGGACACCCGCTCGATCCTGGAGCCCGCCGGCGCGCTCGCGGTCGCGGGCATCACGCGCTGTGTGGGGCGCGAGGGCTGGACGGATCGGCGCCTGGTCGCGATCAACAGCGGCGCGAACATGAACTTCGACCGCCTGCGGCACATCGCCGAGCGTGCCGACCTGGGCGGTGAGCGCGAGGCGCTGCTCGCGGTGGAGATCCCGGAGCGCCCGGGCAGCTTCCTCGAGTTCTGCGAGGCACTCGGGCGCCGCAGCGTCACCGAATTCAACTACCGCTTCCAGAGCTCGGACCGGGCGCAGGTGTTCGTCGCGTTCGGTCTCAGCGGCGGCCGCGCCGAGAAGGATCAGGTGATTGCCGAGCTGCGGTCGCGCGGCTACACCCTAAGCGACATGTCAGACAACGAGGTGGCGAAGCTGCACGTACGCTACATGGTCGGCGGTCACGCGCGCGGTCTTGCCGACGAGCGGCTCTACCGCTTCGAGTTCCCGGAGCGTCCCGGCGCGCTGCTGCGCTTCCTGCAGGCGATCGGCACGCAGTGGAACATCACCCTGTTCCACTACCGCAATCACGGCTCCGACTATGGTCGTGTGCTCGCCGGAATCCAGGTGCCCGCCGCCGAGCGGGGCGCCTTCGTACAGCACCTGAACGAGCTGCACTACGCCTATACGGAAGAGGCGGCCAATCCGGCCTACCGGATGTTTCTCGGCGGTTAGGAAGGCCCCGGGCGCTCGGCCGGCGGCAGCTTCTCCTCGATCGCCTTCACGGCCGCCGCGAGCTGGCGGTGAGTCACCGGGATCATGGCCTCGTTGCGGCTGCGGGCCGCCTCGGCCATGGCGCTCGAGGCGACGCGCGCCTTGGCCAGCAGCGGGCCGAGACTCTGGCGCAGTGCCGGCGGGGCGCCGGTGAGACCCTCCGTCAGCTGCTCGAGCCCGCGCTCGAACTCTGCCGCCTCACGGGGCAGCTGCTCGTAGCGGTGGCTGTCGATCTGGGCGCCGCTCTCGCTCACCACCCGGGTCATGATGCCGAGCCCTGCGCGCACCGGGTTCTCCGGGGCGGCCGCCTGCTGCGCCGCCGCCCATCCGATGGGCAGCGCGAGCATGACGAGCAGGCTCAGCCGGCGTTTGCAATGCATGAAATCTCTCCCCTCCGGTACTCTATCGAGCATGCATGCGAAGGGTCAAAGCGCGGCGTGAGCCCCCCGGAGCGCAGCCCGCTCGCGCCCGCCGCCGAGCTCACCGCCTACCTTGCGCTGCTGCCGCTCATCGCCTGCCTGCTCGGCATGGGCTTCCTGCCCATGTACGCGCAGCGCGACCTCGCGCAGCAGATCGCCGTGGGCTATGGCGCGGTCGTGCTCGCCGCCGCGGGTGCCGTGCACTTCGGGCTCGCGGTCGGACAGCGCCTGCACGGCGATGCGCGCACCATGGCGGGTGCGGCCCTGCCGGCCCTGTGCGCAGCGGCGAGCGTGGTGCTCGGGGGGCAGCACGGGCTTGCCCTCCTGGTGGTGGCCGGAGGTCTCTTCTGGCTGTACGAGCACCGCGTGCTGGGACCCCAGCTGCCCGCGGCGTACCTGCGCCTGCGGCGCAATCTGACGCTCGCGGGCTGCATCCTGCTTGCGATCACCATGATCCTGTCCGATTACGTCGGACTGGTGTGAGCGCCCCGGGAACCGTGGGCGCTGCGGAACGGGGCTTGCTACGACCCCCCTCCTGGGCGGCGTTTTGCCGGCAAGCCCGGCACCGGCCGAAGGGTGGAGGATGACAGCGTCCCTGCACGGAAGCGAAACACGCCGTCAGGCGAATCCGCATGCAGTGCTCGAGCGGCCGCAGGACCCGGCGCTGAGCGAGATCGCGGTACTCGCCGCGCGTGCCTGCGGCGCGCCGATGGCCGTGCTCGCGGTGCCCGACGGTGAGCGCGAGTGGTACGCAGCGAGCTGGGGCATCACGCTCGATGCATTGCCCGCGGAATCCGCCCTGAGCAGCGCCGCCGTACACAGCGGCGAGCTCGTGGTCGTGCCCGATGCGCGCGCGGACCGCCGCTTGAGCGAGCACCCGCTCGTCAGCGGCGAGCCGCGCATCCGCTTTCTCGCCGCCGCTCCCGCCGTGAGCGCCGATGGCGGGGTGCCCGGAGCGCTGTGCGTGCTCGATCGCGTGCCGCGCAACCTGAACGCCGCGCAGCGCGGCGCGCTGCTCGCGCTCGGGCGCCAGGCCGCGCGGCTGCTGGGGCTGCATGCGCGGCTGCTCGCGCGCGAGCCGGCCGAGCTCGCCGCGGTGGATTCCGGCGCCGGCTTCCGGCTGCTCGCGGAGGGCCTGCCGCAGATCGTCTGGACGCTCGGCGCAGATGGCGGCTTCGAGTACGCAAATCAGCGTGGCCTCGCCTACGTGGGACTCACCAGCGCGCAGCTCGGCAATCGCGAGCATGCCCGCATGCTGGTGCATGCCGAGGATCACGAGCGGCTGCGGCACACGTGGCACGAGGCGCACACGAGTGCGGCCGCGTTCCGCATCGGTGCGCGGCTGCGCCGCCGCGACGGCAGCTACCGCTGGCACCTGATCCAGGGGCAGCCGCTGCGCGACGATCACGGTCGGATCCGCCGCTGGATCGGCACCGCGACCGACGTGCACGACGTGAAGGAGAGCGAGGAGCGCAGCGCCTTCCTGCTCGCCGTGTCGACCGAGCTTGCGCGCATCAGCGATCCGCAGGAGCTGGTCTGCACCGCGATGCTGCGCCTGTGCCAGCACCTGAACGTGACGCAGGCGACGCTCGCGGAGATCGATCCTGCCTCGGGCGAGGCGATCCTGCTCACGCAGCGCGCCGGCGAGGAGGCACCGCTCGAGATCTCCAGCCTGCCGCTCGAGTCGCTGTGGCAGCTGCTGCTGCGACCCGAGGCGGGTCACGCATCGGTGCTCGCCGATACCTCGAGCGATGAGCGCACGGCCGCGAGCTTTGCCAACTGGTACGCACCGCGCGGCATCCTCGCGCTGGTCGCGGTGCCTCTGCAGCGCGGCGGCGAGCGCGTCGCGGTGCTGTCGGTGGCGCATCGCGCGGCGCGCCGCTGGTCCGCCTCCGAGGTGCAGCTGGTCACGCGCGTTGCCGACATCCTGTGGCCGGCGCTCGAGCGCGCCCGCGCCGACAGCGCGATCGCCGAGCGCGAGGAGCGGCTGCGCCTTGCGCAGTCGGTGGCACGCGTGGGCGTGTGGGAATGGGATCCCTCGAGCGATGAGTGCGTGCTCGCACCCGAGTGTCACGAGCTGCTCGGGCTGGATGCCGGAGCGCACCGCATGTCGGAGCTGCTCGCGCGCACCGTCCCCGATGATCTGCCGGCGGTGCGCGCCGCGCTCGAGCAGTGCGCAACGGGCGGCAGCTGCGAGATCGACTACCGCCACCGCCATCCGCTGCGCGGCGTGCGCTGGATCCATACGCGCGCCGGTGCGGCCATGCAGGCCGGGCGCAACCGTGTGGTGGGAATCCACAGCGACGTGACCGAGCGCAAGCAGGCCGAGGAGTCGCTGCGTGAGGTGAACCAGCGCAAGGACGAGTTCCTCGCCATGCTCGCGCACGAGCTGCGTAATCCGCTCGCACCGATTCGCAACGCCGCGCAGATTCTGCGCGTTCACGCCAAGGGCAACACCAAGCTCGAGTGGGCGCGCGCGGTGATCGAACGGCAGTCCCGCCAGCTCACCCACCTGGTGGATGACCTGCTCGATGTGTCGCGCATCGTGCGCGGGCGCATCACGCTCGAGCGTGCACCGGTGGAGGTCTCGCAGCTGGTGAGTCAGGCGCTCGAGACCAGCCGCCCGCTGCTGCGCCAGCGCGGCCAGCAGCTCACGGTCACGCTGCAGCCGGGGCTGCCGCACCTGCAGGGCGACTTGGCGCGTCTGGTCCAGGTGCTGGACAACCTGCTCGGCAATGCCGCCAAGTACACACCCGAGGGCGGGCACATCTGGCTCGACGCCGAGCACGAGCGCGGCCAGCTGGTGCTGCGGGTCAGGGACTCCGGCATCGGCATCACTGCGGACCTGCTGCCGCACGTGTTCGATCTGTTCACTCAGGGCGAGCGCACGCTCGATCGCTCGCAGGGCGGCTTGGGGATAGGCCTCACCATGGTCAAGCGCATCGTCGAGATGCACGGTGGGTCGGTGGACGCGATGAGCGCGGGGCCCGGCTGCGGCAGTGAGTTCGTGGTACGCCTGCATCTGCCCGAGGAGCTGTCCCACCCCGAACACGGCGCCTCGGCGCCCGCGAGCGTCACACCGGTGCGCATTCTGGTGGTGGACGACAACGTGGACGGCGCCGAGAGCATCGCCATGCTGCTGCGCATGGAGGGTCACGCGGTGCGCAGCGTGCACGATGCCCGGGATGCGCTCGCGGTCGCCCCGTCGTTCCGCCCGGACGTAGTGCTGCTGGACATAGGCCTGCCGGGCATGGACGGCTACGAAGTCGCACGGCGCCTTCGCGCCGAGCCCAACCTCGCTCATACGTGCCTGGTCGCCATCACCGGCTATGGCCAGCCCTCCGATCGCGAGCGCGCACGCGAGGCCGGCTTCCACGAGCACCTGGTGAAGCCCGTCGAGCCCGAGGCCCTGCACGCGACGTTGATCGCATTGCGGCCGAGGCGTTAGCAGGCGCAACTGAAGAACGGGAGACGGCGCCATTCGAAGGGCGCCCAGGCCTTTACGGCCATACTGTATGGGCATACAGTTACGGCATGGCCGCTGCACTCAAAGGGCGCGGGGCGCTCTCCAATCCCGCAGACCGCTTTGCGCGCACCCGCGCGGAGGGGATCGACGACGGATGGTTCGTCGAGCCGCCCCCGGACAGTATCGAGACCACGGTACAGCCGGATCACGCCCGCTCCATCATCAATACCAACGATTCGCCGGACATTCCGTTCGAGCAGTCGATCAACCCCTACAGGGGATGCAGTCATGGGTGTGTGTACTGCGTAGCGGGGGATACGCCCGTCCTGTTGGCTGACGGCACGACGCGTCCGATCGCCCAGGTGCGAGCCGGCGACGCGATCTATGGGACTCGCCGCGAAGGGCGTTATCGACGCTACGTGCACACTCAGGTGCTTGCCCAGTGGTCGGTGCTGAAACAGCCCTATCGCATCGTTCTGCAGGACGGAACGCAGCTCGTCGCCGGGGGAGATCATCGCTTCCTGACCGAGCGGGGCTGGAAGTACGTGACCGGTGCGGGCAGCGGACGCTCGTGCCGGCCCCATCTCACGACGGGAAACAGGCTCATAGGCACCGGGGCCTTCGCGCACACTGCGAAGAAGGACGACGAGTACCGGGGCGGCTATCTCTGCGGACTGATTCGCGGTGCTGGGATGCTGGGCTGCTGGCCGTACGAGCGTGTCGGGCGAACTCACGGAGACCCGTGGCAGTTGCGCCTGGCGATGTGCGACGCCGAGGCGCTGCACCGGGCTCGGTTGTGGCTCGCGGAGTTGGGGATCGCGACCCCAAGCCTTCATTTCAGAGCGGCAACGGCACAGCGCAGGGCAATGAGTGCCATCGGCACTCACGCTCGCGCGCAAGTTCGATCGATTCAGCGCCTGATCGGCTGGCCCCGATCGGCTACACCCGAATGGCACGCTGGTTTTCTTGCGGGCATTTTCGATGCCGAAGGAAGCTACAGCGACGGCGTGCTGCGGATTTCCAATACGAGCCTGGAAATCATCGACTGGATGCGGCGCTCGCTGCGGGTGCTCGGGTTCGGCTTCGTGGTCGAGCAGGAGCATCGCAGTCCTCACAAGCCGATCGACGGCGTGCGCATCGTCGGTGGTCTGCGCGAGCAGCTGCGTTTCTTCCACACGGTCGATCCGGCGATCACCCGTAAGCGGGATATTCAGGGACAGGCCGTGAAGAATCAGGCGAAGCTCGGAGTCGCTTGCATCGAACCGCTCGGCGGAGTCATGCGGCTGTATGACATCACCACCGGCACGGGGGACTTCATCGCCAACGGCGTCGTGAGCCACAACTGCTACGCGCGCCCGAGCCACGCCTACATGGGGCTGTCCTCGGGGCTGGACTTCGAGACCAAGCTCTTCTTCAAACAGGACGCAGCGCAGCTGCTTACCGCAGAGCTCGCCCGGCCGGGCTACGTCTGCAAGCCGATCACCCTGGGGGCCAACACCGACCCCTATCAGCCGCTCGAGAAGCAGCTGCGGGTCACACGCGACGTACTCGAGGTCCTCGAGCGGACTTCGCA
>Ga0335085_10015548_pt1 | contig 11034 bp, 10 predicted proteins | sample Lox_Sample_45_FD_206712 | JGI IMG/M metagenome (GOLD analysis project Ga0335085, IMG submission 206712) | Soil microbial communities from Loxahatchee National Wildlife Refuge, Florida, United States - Lox_Sample_4.5 | ecosystem: Environmental > Terrestrial > Soil > Wetlands | place: USA... | reverse complement strand
TCGTAGACGACAGCCACCGTCGAGGAGTCGTCGGGCGGCGCGGCGCGCAGTGGTCCCACCAACAGAGACATCGACATCGTGGTGAGAAAGACCAGAACGGCGACCGAAGACCTGCGGAGACAGAAGTACCTTAAGAACGTAAGAAGGCAGACAAGCATATGACCCAACGCTATACTATCATGCGCAGGCCAGGAAAGGCCGCGCGACCTGCATGTGGCAGGGATGATACGAGAAACCCATGGCGTTTGTATGCAGAATTTGTGCTGATGCTGGTCTTGCCCAAAATGATTTTTCGAGTTTCGAGTAAACCCATTCTTGGGCTGACTAAGAGGAAGGCATGATCGCGGGAGACCGCTCAACGCGAGGATCGCAGCCTCTTTGGTGGGTTCTCGCCGCCATCCTGGTCGCTGCCGCGAGCGTTGGCCTCGATCCTAAACCTGGTCCCGTCCCCGTCAAGACGTTGGTGGAGCCACCCAGCGGGAATTACTACCATGGAGTTTTCCCCGGTAGCAGGAATGGCATGGGCGGGGACATCACTCTCGCTGATGTGAGGGCATACCAACGCGCCGTGGGCAAGTCACTCGCTTGGGTCTACTTTTGGAACAATTGGTATGAGAACTCCCGCTTCCCCTATCAGACCGCCTCTTGGATTCGGGCCAACGGGAGCGTTCCTTACATTCGGTTGATGCTCCTGAGCAGCCCCACCATCCCCCGGCCCGATCCCGTCTATTCCCTTCAGAACATCATCGCCGGCAAGTTTGACCCGCTCTTTCGGAATTGGATGCAGGAAGCACGGAGATTCGGTTCTCCGATGATTGCCGAGTATGGCGTGGAGGTGAATGGCTGGTGGTTCCCGTGGAATGGCTTGTATAACCGAGAGGGAGGCTCCTACACCGACTCCGTGGCGCGATTCCGGGAGGCCTACCGGCATATCATCCGCATCGCGCGGGAAGAAGGCGCCTATAACGTCCGGTGGGTCTTCCACGTGGACCCGTGGGATGAGCCGGTCGAGGACTGGAACAAATTCGAGAACTATTACCCCGGCGATCAATGGATCGACTGGGTTGGCGCCAGCGTGTACGGCCGACAGTTGCCCAGCGATCCTCATGTGGTTTCGTTCCGTTACCAGATGGATTGGGTCTACGGACGCATGCAGCGACTAACCAATAAGCCGTTTATCGTATGTGAATTCGGGACGATTGATGACCCACACCAAGTGGCGTGGACGACGGCTGCCCTCTCCGACCTGTTGAGCAGTCGCTGGCCAAAAGTCATCGGGTTTTCCTGGTGGAACGCCACCTTCAAGAATGACCCCGTGACGGGTGGCATGTCCAACATGCAGGTGCAGGAAAACCCCAGGCTCCAGGCAATTTTCCGCGACTACATCGGCGAGAAGCAGGCAGTCCTCAGCCACCCCATCAGCCGTTTCGTGACGCCGGACGGTCACTGAGCGTTTGCCCTCGCTCAACACGTGCCAACCCACTTCATGGAACCGGGGATGCGCCGATTTTCATCATCTTGTCAAACTTGCACGGTGATGCTGGTTTCTGTGCGGGTAACGGGGCGGTAAAGCGTGTCGCGTTCGAAGGGTTCGCAGCCCGCCTCGCGAATCAGGCGGATGAGTTGCATTCGGGTGAGAGCTTGGGGAGTCTTGGCTCCGGCATCGTGGTAGATCTTCTCTTCCACTACCGTGCCGTCCAGATCGTCGGCCCCAAAGCGCAGCGCCACCTGCGCCACGCGGGGGGTCATCATGATCCAGTAAGCCTTGATATGCGGGAAGTTGTCGAGCAGCAAGCGTGCCACGGCGACGTTTTTCAGATCCATAAAGCCGCTCGTCTCATCGTGCTCAACCATTTTGCCCAGTTCCGTGTTGGCGGGATGGAAGGCGAGGGGGATATACGTCTGGAAACCGTGCGTCTCATCCTGAAGCTTGCGCAATTGCAACAGGTGGTCGACGCGGTTGTCGGCCGACTCGATGTGCCCGTAAAGCATGGTGGCATTGGAGTGCATGCCCAGTTCGTGCGCAAGGCGATGCACCTTCAGCCACGCATGGGCGCCGATCTTGTGGTCGCAGATGATGCGACGCACGGCCGGCGCGAAAATCTCTGCCCCTCCGCCCGGCAGTGAGTCCAGCCCCGCGTCCTTCAAGCGTTGCAGCACTTCGCGAATCGAAAGGCGAGTAACATGCGAAAAATAGCCAACTTCGACCGCCGTGAATCCTTTGAGATGAACGCTTGGGAAGCGCTGCTTCAGACCACGCAGCAGATCAAGGTAGTAATCAAACGGCAAGTCCGGATGCAGACCGCCGACGATGTGGAATTCGGTGACCGCCTCTGACCAGTTCTCCCCCGCCATGTGGAGAGCTTCATCCAGCGCCATCGTGTAGGCCCCACGCCCGTCGGGCTTGCGGCCAAAGGCGCAGAGTTTGCAGCTCGCCACGCACACATTGGTAGGATTGATGTGCCGGTTCACGTTGAAGTATGTCCGCATTCCGTGCATTTTCACCCGGACGTGATGGGCCAGGTAGCCGAGGGCGAGCAGATCATGGGAATGGTAGAGCGTAACCCCCTGCTGGAAGTTTAGCCGTTCACCCGCCAGGACTTTTTCGGCGATCGGCCGCAGGGCGGTGTCTTCGATCTGGAGGTTTTCAGGAAGCATACCCAATCTTTGATTCTACTGAGCCGGGACAAGATTTGCAATTAGCCGAGCCGGCAATTCCACTACCTCTCCAGGTCTGGCACTAAAATTGCGGGGGCACATCTACCAAACCCGCATGAACACTGATTGGGGCTTGACAAGAGGTTTATCATTGTGCTTCCGGGTGGGGGCACAACGAAAGAATTTAGCTGGCGCGCCAGAATTTTTTCTGGGTAAAATTGGTGTTGTATTACAGAGCGTATGGCAACTGCCAATCTCCAATTCGCCGAGCTCCAACAAGAAGCTGCGTTCTTCTACGGCCTATTTCTGCGCGGGCATCCGCTGCAAAAACTGCGGGAGGATATCGACGTCCCCCCGCACGTGCTGGAGCGCTGGCAGCGTCTAGCGCAACACGATCCCATGTACCACGGCATGGTGGATCGCATGCTCACCTACCGCAAGCACGTCCTGGCAATATTCGAAACCCTCGTCTTCCGCGAAATGCTTGTCCCACCACGGCCGCAATAAAATAATCGAGTCATCGAGTCATCGGATCATCGGGTCATTGAAGAGCTGTCCTTTGTCCGTGGTCCGTTGTCCGTTGCAAGGGATACGCGGAGATCGAAAGTTGGGGGCCACTGACTACGGACAACTCTTCAATGGCCAGATGACTCCATCACCAAATTACTAAATAGCTCAGTGGATCAACAGATCGCCTCCCCACGTGAAAAAGAAGAGCAGGCTGATATAGCCATTCATATTGAAGAATGCCGCATTAAGGCGGGATAAATCCGAGGGTCTGACGATCCAATGCTCATATGCGAGTAACGCCGCCATCAGGGCGAGGCCCGCCGTAGCGAGCCACCCCAAGTGTTCTAATCGCATCACCTGAGCGAGCAGGACCACCATGGCAAGGTGGCACACCATCGAGCCATAAAGGGACACCGCGACGCCGAAACGTTGGGGAAATGAGTGGATACCAACGCGACGGTCAAAATCAATGTCTTGACAAGCGTAAATCAGGTCGAATCCCCCCACCCAGAAGGCTACAGCGGCCCCCAACAGCAGCACACTCAAACTGATGTTATTGCGCAGGGCAATCCAGGCAGCGATAGGAGCAAGACCGTCAGCGATCCCCAGCACCAGGTGCGAGAGCATGGTGAAACGCTTGGTAAAGGAATAGAAGAGCAAAACGGCAATCGCCACCGGCGAAAGCTTAAAGGCCAGTGGGCTGAGTTCCCAGGCCGCCAGCGCTAAAAGTCCGCAAGAAAATACCGTAAAGCCGACGGCGAACTGCAAGGTAAGACGCCCCGCGGGCAAGGCCCGCATCCGCGTGCGCGGGTTAAGCGCGTCGAATTGCCGGTCGGCAATGCGGTTGAACGTCATCGCGGCGCTGCGCGCGCCCACCATCGCCACGATCAGCCAAGAAACCTCCCGCCACGTCGGCCAGCCGCGCACCGCGAGCATGCCTCCAACCAGGGCAAATGGGAGGGCAAAAATCGAGTGCTCGAACTTGATCATCTCGAGCGTGGTGCGCAGTTTGCCGAGGGGGCCCTGGGCAGCGCCCGGTGGACCCGCTGGGAGCGAATCGCTGGGGAGAGTTTCATCCATGAGAGAAGTTCCACGATGCCGGGGAGACCGCCGCGCCATCAATCCTACAAAGAGGCAAAGCGCGAACCTGTGAAACAGGCCCGCAGTCTCGAGTTTCTATATTTTGAAGCGAGAGGTTCATTCCCCCGGCGCTCGGATAGTGACAAAAGAGCCTCGGGATCCTGCAAAATACGTTTGCTTTTGTACAAAATGTCATGGCCATGGCATACAGTTTCGCAAAAATTTCGCCTTTTACTGCCGACAAATTATCGTCTTTTTGTTTGTTTTCATACACATTCAAGGTTCGCTCGTCATTTATTAACACCTTTTTTTTCAGTGCTCTCTCCCCGCGACACTTTTCCCCCTCCGCCGCGACGATTGCGCCTTCCCTGCATCGGATGATGTGCCCTGCCTTTTCCACCTCGGTCTGGACCATTGGTCATATGCTGCGGGCGACCCGGTGGGGCTGCCCCGTTCCGCGCCTGTCCCTGCCCTTCCAAGCTAAGCCGGAGCCCAGGGGTGTTGTCAACAGGAATCTTGCCCAATTTCCTACCGGTAGGAAAAGATTTTACAAAATGGGCTCGCCATTTCCTACCGGTAGGAAATCCTCGGTTACAGGTTTCCAATTTTCAACTCTCTGATCGCACCCTCACCCAGGCCGGCGCCGCTTGAAAAATGTAGAAACTCGAGAGCGCGGACCTGCAAAAAAGGTCCGCGCTACATTTCCTCGAAGATGCCCGCCCCTTTGCGCCCCTACTTCTTTGGATAACCCACGGTTTGCGCCAGGAGAATCTTCTGGTCGGGGCGGAGCTTCATCAATTTGGCGAGCGCCACCCGGTCCACGCTGCCGCGCACCACCACGGCAAGTCCTTCCGAGGCACAGAAGAGATAAACGTTCTGTGCAATGAAGCCTACGTCCGCGGCGGTGTAGAAATTTCTATCCTCGGCGGAGCTTTTCCCCGTCTTGGCGAAGTCGGCGACATAAACCAAATTCAAGGGTGCGTCCTTCACGAACGGCTGCGTGCCGGCCGCTGCTCGCACATCCGCCGCCAGAATGGGATCAAGCTTGTTCCCTTTGGCGTCGTAGACATAGAGTCCTTCAGCGGTGGCGACGTAGACGTCAATTTCCTGCCAGTTCATCGCCGAAGGCGCGGTGCGTTTGCCCGTGTCCGGGCGATTGATGCCGAAGGCCGCCCAAAGCAGATTCGAAAGCATCTGCGGGGGAAGCTTTTCGGAACTAAACTCGCGCGTTGAGTGCCGGTCTTTTAACGCCTGCATGAGCGGCTTGCCCCCCTCGGTCTGCGGCGCAGGCAGAAGGAGGGGCTTAAGCTCCTGTCCCAGAGTGAACGTTGGACAAAGAAACAACACAAGGAGAAGCGAACGAACGGAAAAAGACGGATGAGCTTTCATGAGAACCTCCCCGACTTAGTTTGGTGGTTGAGTAATGTTTTGATGGATGGGCGAAACGAAACCTTTCATGCACCAATCACCCGATGGCCAGATCAATCAATGACCCAATGGCCCGATGACTCAATCCTTCGGCCTCTTCCCTTCGCCCCGCCAGCGAAACTGTTCCGCCTGTTCAAGGTCGAGGAGCGCCAGAACGCGGCAACAAAACTGAGTCACGAGGTCATCGAGCGACCTGGGCCGGTCGTAAAACGTGGGGATGATCGGAAAAATCACCGCGCCGGCCAGCTGCGCCCGCAGCATGTTTTCAAGATGGATACGATTAAAAGGCGCGTCGCGCACGGCGAGGATGAGCCGTCGGCCTTGCTTCAAGCAAACATCCGCCGCGCGTTCGATGAGCGTGTCGGATATTCCGCAGGCAATTTGCGCCAGGCAGCCCGTGGTACATGGAATCACCACCATGCCCTCGACGGAGTACGAACCGCTGGCGATGGAAGCGCCAATATCCGAGTCCAGGAGATATTCCGTCTTCCGAGTCGGCCGCCCCGCCAATGCCCCCGCCACTTGCGACGATTTCGAGATCGGCAAATCGAGCTCGTCGCGCAGTAGCTTCAACCCGCTGCCGGAGACCACCAGATGGATCTTGCCGACGCGCGAGTCAGCTTCCAGCATTTGCAGTGTGCGCCGGGCAAACACAGCCCCGCTGGCCCCTGTGACACCCAAAATGATCCGTTTCTTGCCCACATTCTTGAAAGTAGCCATCGCACGGGATGTTAGTAGGCACCCCATGGGAAGTCAAGGAAGTGAGGGGGTGAGAACATAGCGGGACGGATGAGTCGCTCCTGAATCGCAGGGCTGCGCTCGCCCTGCGCCAGCCCGCCTCATCGTAAGTCTTCACGCGCGCAGTTTGTCGGGTGCCATAATCGCCCGCTGTGGTAATCCGGTAATGACTTCCAGAATACTGGTCAATCCAACGCAGCTTGAGCCATTTTCGCGGGTCAGATTGATACGGTGCGATAAGGTGAAAATGCTCGGGGCCGGTTGGTTGTATCCGAAGAGCTTGCGTCGGGATGCCCTCCACTCGAAAGGGGCTTGGTAGTCCAGGGTATTTGGTATAGTGTAACAGATGACCACGCAGCGACGAGAGCTCCGCTTATGGGAACCCCTGCGAAAACTCTCGATCACCTGAACAAGGTAGTTGTCGGCTTCCTAAATGGGGGCCGCCTTAAGGGGTACGTTTACGATTTTTCCACCCTGAAGGAGTCATTCAATCTTCTTCCCCAAGAAGACCCACTTCACGGACAGGGGATAAAGGTTGAGATGAAGGACCTCAAGGCGGTTTTCTTTGTGTGGGAGTTCACTGGCAACCCCGAATACCATGAATCCCTGCGCGCGGACGGACCCATGCACGGCCGGAAAATCGAAGTGACTTTCACGGATGGAGAAAAGATTGTCGGGAGAACAGAGGGATATAACCCGCAGAAATTCGGCTTTTTTATGTTTCCCGCCGATCCCAAGAGTAATAACATTCGCATCTTCGTGGTCAACAAAAATACCCGCCAAGTTAGACTTGTCTGAACTATTCCTCTTTGTTTCATGCGATTCAGGAAAGAGACTCCCTCCAGCTACCGGATAACCCCGTCAAGGAAGTGAGATTCCACATTCGGGCTGGTATACTGAGAACTTGAGCAAAATCAGCGGACAGCATGACCGCGCCGGCGGAGGTCCATGATGCACGCCGGGAAGCGCACAGGGGCAACCGAACTTGTAGGGCCCCGCGGCGCTGGGCCCCGGCCAAACGCCGTTCGGCCCGGATGCGCCAGCGGATGTAGCGCTGACCTTGAGGTCAGCACATACCGACCTCAAAGTCAGCGCTACAATTTCCTTACGGCTCCACCGCGCTGCGCCACATGGACGGAGGAACACCTTGAGTCCTGAAGAAATCACCAGCATGTTAAAGCAAGTCCGGCGAGGCAAGCTTTCGGTGGAGGACGCCGTTGACCGCCTGCGGACGCTGCCTTATGAAGATCTAGGTTACGCCAAGATCGACCATCACCGTTCACTGCGGCAAGGATTCCCGGAGGTGGTGTTTGCGCGGGGGAAGGATCCCGCGCAAGTGGAAGGCATCGTGCGCCGCATGTTGCGCAACCGTCACAACATTCTGGTAACACGCGGTGACCGCGGGCTGTACGAACTGCTGCGCCCGCTCGATCCCAAGGTGGAGTTCCACGCGCTCTCCGGCGCCATCTCCATTCGGCGCGAGAGCAAGATTCGGGGTAAAGGAAAGGTGCTGGTGGTGTGCGCGGGCACGTCCGACATTCCCGTGGCGGAGGAGGCGCTGGTAACCTCGGAAATCATGGGGAACCGCACCGATTCGCTCTACGACGTCGGGGTGGCGGGAATTCATCGCCTGTTGGGGGAGAGCCATCACTTGCGCGAAGCGCACGTCATCATTTGCGTGGCGGGCATGGAAGGAGCACTTCCCAGCGTGGTAGCAGGGATGGTGGGCGTGCCCGTGATTGCCGTACCGTCGAGCGTGGGATACGGCGCGAGTTTCCGCGGCCTCGCCGCGCTGCTGGGCATGCTCAACAGTTGCTCACCCAACGTCTGCGTGGTGAACATCGATAATGGCTTCGGGGCGGGCTATCTGGCCAGCGTGATGAACCGTTTGTAGGCATTGCCGATTGGCGATTGCAATCCGTTTCGCGACGTGCGGTGCCTCCAAGTCAAACTTCACGACTTCCCTCAAAATTCGAAAGGAAAAAGCAAAATTCCACCACGGACGGCACAGAGATCACAGAGGAAAACCTTATGCTCTCCTCTGTGATCTCTGTGCCCTCCGTGGTGAATCCTTCTTGCCCTCTTCGTGCTCAACTCCCCTCGGCGACGCGCAATAAATCACTTCCCGAATACGCGGCTGAAGATCTCATCCACGTGGGTGAGATAGCGCTCTACCTTGAAAACCTCGGCGATTTCACTGGGTTTGAGATACCGGCGAATGTCATCGTCGCGCTCCACGAGGGTGCGATAATCCTCGCGTGTCTCCCACACTTGCATGGCATTCCGCTGCACCCAGCGGTAGGCTTCTTCGCGCGAAGCTCCTTTTTCGACCAAATCCAACAATAACTGCCCGGAGAAGATCAACCCCTTTAACAGGTCCAGGTTCTCCTGCATGCGTTCGGGATAAACGAACATTTTTTCCACCAGATTCGTGGTCTTGGCGAGGAGATAATCGAGGAGAATGCTGGAATCGGCAAGAATCACACGCTCGACGGAAGAGTGCGAGATGTCACGCTCGTGCCAGAGCGCCACATTTTCAAGCCCCGCCTGCGCGTTCGCGCGCACCACCCGCGCCAAGCCACAAATCTGTTCGGCGGTAATGGGATTGCGTTTGTGCGGCATGGCAGAGGAGCCTTTCTGTTCCGGCGAGAAGTACTCCTCCACCTCGCGCACTTCGGTGCGCTGCAAGCCTCGAACTTCCAACGCAATCTTCTCCAATGAAGCCGCCGCCACCGCCAGCGTCGAGAGATAGAAAGCATGGCGGTCGCGCTGGATGACCTGCGATGACACCGGTGCGGGCTCCAGACCCAGGCGGTCGCAGATTCCCCGCTCAATTGCGAGAGGCAGATGGGTGTAAGTGCCCACGGCGCCGGAAATTTTGCCGACGCGCATCTGTTCCGCGGCGTAAGCCAGCCTCTCCGTGTTGCGCTGGTTCTCCGCATACCAGAGGGCAAGCTTGCAACCAAAAGTGATGGGCTCCGCATGAATGCCGTGGGTGCGGCCGATCATGGGAGTATGCTGGAACTCAAAGGCGCGCTTTTTTAGAACTTCGCCCAGACGGTTCAACCCAGCCATTAAGAGGGCTGAGGCTTCGCGCACCAGCAGCGCCTGCGCCGTATCGACGACGTCGTTGGAAGTCAGGCCATAATGCAGGTATCGCCCCTCGCGGCCCACATGCTCGGCCACATTCGTGGTGAAGGCGATAACGTCGTGCTTCACCTGGCGCTCGATCTCGAGAATGCGCTCCACATCAAACCGTGCTTTCTTGCGGATGGCGCGCGCGGCGCTCTTAGGGATCAGCCCGGCTTCAGCCTCGACTTCCGCCGTGGCGAATTCCACGTCCAGCCATTTCTGAAACTTGTTCTCGTCCGTCCAGATGCGGCCCATTTCCGGGCGCGTGTAGCGGGGAATCATGGGATGTATTGATCCGATTTGCGATTTTGGATTTGCGATTCCCGCCGCGATTAAGCGTCGGGCCGCAGAGGGAATCCTACCATATCCGGCGGGTTGAGGTCAGGCGGGCAGTGGACAAAGAGCATTACCCCAATCGAAAGACTTGCGTAGGTGCGGCCTGGCTGGCCACGTGCAAGGCGATGCGCTCGCTGTGGGTGCGCTGCGCCAGAGCCTGTTCGGCGGTAAGGCGGGCTATTTCGGGATGATTATTCGTCTCGCTCAGGTGCGCAAGCACCAACACTTGGGCCACGCCGTCAAAGTCCTCAGTAAGGAATCCCGCCGTCGCCAAGTTCGAGAGATGGCCATGGCGGCTCATCACCCGCTGTTTGACATGCCACGGATACGGCCCGACCTTGAGCATATCCAAATCGTGATTCGATTCGAAGACAAGACACTGGCAGCCTTTCACTCTTTGCTTAACAACTTCATGAACATAACCCAGGTCAGTGACCACTCCGACTTTAAGGCCCGCAGATTCGAGGGTGAACGCCACGGGATCCGTAGCGTCGTGCGGGATGGAAAAAGGCGTCACTTCGATGTCGCCGACGATGAATTTTTCGCCGGGGGTGAAGAGCTCAAATGCGCAAAGCTTGGGGTCCCACGAAATTACATTGTGCGTAGGGCGAGTAATGAAGATCGGCGCCTTCCAATCGATTCCCAGCAGTCGCAAGCCGTTCACGTGGTCAATGTGTTCGTGAGAAATCAGGATGGCGTCGAACCCATCGGTGCGCTCCTCTACGGCAGCAAGGCGCGCATACGTTTCACGGCGGTTCAGGCCGGCGTCAACCAGGAGACGCGTCTTCTCTGTCGCCACCAGCGTCGAATTGCCCCTGCTGCCACTTCCCAGAACGCAGACGCGCAGGCTCACGCGGCCTCCTGGCAGGAGTAAGTGACAAGTGACGAGTGACGAGTGACGAGCAGGAGGGTACACATTGGCCGGGACAGGGGGTAGGGAACCAAAAACAGGGAACGGGGCATAGGGGATTGGGCAAGGAGGAAAACACCCAGTCCGGCGCATGTGGGTAATTTCCCGCCCCGTGCTGCGGCCCTCATTTTCCTCATATTTCGATTCCCGCCCCTAAGAGTTAAGAGCAATTATAGGACGGATCGGGGAAAATCGGAAAAGCAAAACCCGCGAGGGGTGGAAGGCCAGTTCACAGCTCAGCA
>Ga0335085_10015547_pt1 | contig 11034 bp, 8 predicted proteins | sample Lox_Sample_45_FD_206712 | JGI IMG/M metagenome (GOLD analysis project Ga0335085, IMG submission 206712) | Soil microbial communities from Loxahatchee National Wildlife Refuge, Florida, United States - Lox_Sample_4.5 | ecosystem: Environmental > Terrestrial > Soil > Wetlands | place: USA: Florida... | reverse complement strand
CCACGATCGCGGTTGTAGCCGGGATTCTCGGTATATTGGACATCAGGACTCAACTGTGCATACTTCCCCAGTTGGACGCGGTAATAGGTCTCGATAATTTTCTCGTAACCGTAGTTGAGCGCGCCATCACCAAGATCAAAGCCGCTGCCCCCGGCGGCAAGGTAGTTCCGATGTTCGGGGGACAACCCGTTTACCACAAACCCGATACCGAATCGATCATCATTACGCCACCAGTGATTGCCTGCCACCTGCGCCCCAAATGTCACGGTGCGATCCACCTCGGTGAAAGCAAACGTTTCAGTCGCCCCGTCGTTCCAACCCAATCGGGCGAATAGTCCCGTTTCCCCACCGTCGGCAAGCGGCTGTTCCACGTTAAGACCGAATCCATATTTTTTTCGACGGGGCTGGTCGTTCGCGGAAACGTTGGGGACGGTGTCCCGCGCAAGGCCAATCGCAATCGCGTCGTTGTATATCCCCATGTTGGCAATGTTGCGGTAGGCAAGGATTCGCACTATGGTTGCGTACTGATTGGGTTGCAGAGTAAGTTCCAGATTTTCGCTACGAGACTGGGTTAACGGAAAGGCCAGGTCCGGACCGTTTGCGACTGTAGGCATCTGGAAAATGCCGAACCTGAGTGCCCATAGCGGTGAGATGTAGCCCAGCATGACGCCGTTGGTGTAGCCGCGTGTATCCGCCGGGTAGTCCCAGGCTGTGTTGTTCCACAGACTATAGTCCTCAAATTGAGTGCGGAATGAATTGGCGTAGCGATTGCGGTCGAAGTCATCATTGGCCGCAAACCTGCCAAGTTTAATCTCAATCCTTTCCACCGGTTCCTTGCCTGGCAACTGGTCTATAGCGCGGGGGATTTCAATCATTTCCTCCCCCATAGGCCAGAAGTAGCGCAAAAAAGCCCTGGCGATGTAAGGCCCGTTGCCCAGATTAGATGATCCTTGTCGAATGGCGTCACCATTAGTCAGTCCCCCGAGACCGGTGTCATTACTAATCGCAGCACCTCTAAAGACCTCAACATCAAGATAGGCTTGCAAATGATTCCAGACCTTCATGCCGGAATATATACCGAAAGTCTGTGTCTTTTGCGTGTCACTGTCAGTGACCAAACTCTTGGGTCCGGAATAAGCAGCATGAAACGGAAAAAGATGCTGCGCGATAAGTGTATATTGCGCTCCAAGAAGCTGCGGCAACTCCGGGCCTTCCGCGTGCGCATTGGTGATTACAACCAAGATGAGGATGATTATTGCGAGAAGCGCGGTGTAAAGGTATTGCTCTGTGATTTTTCTCATTTTTTGTCCTTTCCACGGTCGTATGCGGGCAAACGCGACAGAAGTATCGTTCAGCGTCGGCCCTGTGGTCGCCAATCAGGCAACTACAAGTTCGATTAAAAGCGCGCTTAATTTAAATGCCGTGCGCAACACGGCATGAACTTCACTAGAAGCGCACTGCCTCGTCAAGTGGGCGAGACAGTGGCAGGGAAAATGGAGCTGATTAGTTCCTGCGGGTCAGCCGCGCCGACTCTTCTCGGTTGAACTTGGGCGACTGCCCATGAATTAATCTCCATGCAATCAGATGCCGCTGATTATTTTCCGATTCGTTTCGGATGTCAATCCTTTTTCTAAGAATATTACGATTTTTTTTGCTGCCCATTCGACGCAGACTAAACATTGCGCTACTGCTACAGCGCCGCTCGCGCTGCGCGAACGTCACGCGCGCAGCACATCCAGACGGGCAAACTTTCCGCCCAGGATGGTTCGCGATTCCAGGCCCCACCAGTTCTCAACCGCGGTGGCATAGAGACTGCGGAAATCCACCCCAAACGCAGGATTGCCGTTGCCATCAAGTTGTTTGAGCTGCGGCGCAGGTCCAAATAGTCCGCCCCTGACTTTTCCCCCGATCATGAAATGCACGTTTGCGGTGCCGTGGTCGGTGCCATGGCTCAGGTTTTCCTGTGGGCGGCGCCCGAATTCGGCGTAGGTTATGATCAATGTCGAATTCCAGTGGTTAATCTCAATAAGCGCCGACTTAAAAGCAACAAGCCCTTCGGCCAGCTCGCCCAGCAAGCGCTGCTGCGTGCCGGGCTGATTGCTATGAGTGTCAAAGCCGTTGAGCGAAACCTTGATTGCCGCCACGCCGCCGCCTTCTGCTATTACCTGCGAAGCATTCTTTAGACTGTTGCCGAACTGCGTCGTCGGAAATTCGGTCTTGAATTGGTAATTGCCTTTTAGATGGCTTGCAGCTTGCTGGATGTCATTTTCCACCTTGAGAATGTGCGCGAGCGCGGGATTGGTCACATTCAACTCGGCATCGCCCGCCAGCCGCGCCTCGCGCCGGAACTGTTCGGTATTGACTAAAGTAATGGCGCGCGTTCCGCCGCCAGACAACGGTCCGAGGTCCTGGCTTCCCACCACCAGACCATCGGCGGCAAACTGTTTGGGCACTGGGTCACTGGCAAATACCCGCGAAAGCCAGCCTTGTGACAGGTACTCCCCGCTGCTGGAAGCCGTATCCCAGATTTCAATAGAGCGAAAATGTGAAAGATTCGGCTGCGGATAACCCACGCCTTGGACTATTGCAAGCTCCCGCGCTTGCCACAAAGGCATCAGCGGTTTTAGCGAAAAGTGCAAACCGGTGCGTTCATCGAGTTGCAGCACCTGATCGCGGGGAATAGCGATTTGAGGACGTAGACGGTAATACTCTGTGTCGGCATACGGGATCACGGTGTTGTAGCCGTCATTTCCACCTTTGAGCTCAATCAGCACCAGCAGATTGCGATAATCGCCTGTGCGAGACGCGGCATAAAGTACTCTCGGGGCAAACAGGGCGTACCCACTCAATCCCACGGTTTTCAGAAAAATCCGCCGGTGCATTTTGACCTCCATCATTCAAGCTGATATACAGGGTCGCGCGTGATCTCGCGGATGAGTTCAAGTCCATGCGCGTTTTCCTCAATCCGGTCCACTGGCGCGGAGGCCAGTGCCAGCCGAACCGCTTGTGTGCGCGGATCGATATTAAACTGTGACAGCCATCTATTCGCGTCGAACTGGATTCCCTCCATCGCCCGCACAAACCGCTCGCGGCCTTCCGTGCCCAGTATTCCCCCCGCTTTCGGCTTTCCCATCCCCTTCATTCCGGTGCGCACGCCGCGCGGCATTTCCTGCGCGCGAAAAAGTCGGCCCAGGAACTGTTTGCGGGCAAGCAAGGTCGCACTCGTGATCCAAGCTTCGCCTCCGGGCCAGCCTTTCACGTTGGGCGGCGAAAACAAGTTTTGCCCGAGCTGAGCCACCGTAAAAGCAAATGGCAGAGCGTCTGGCACGCTAAAATCGAATTGCCGCAATGTGCCGACCACCAACTCAACCGGAGATTTGGTCAGTGCTGCCCGGTTATTCTGCGAATAAAAAGCCTCGGAAAGCAGCATCCCGCGGAGCGCCACCTTGATTTCATAGCCGCTGCCGCGGAATTGATTTGCAATGCGAGCGACTTCCTTTGGGTCCGGCGCGGGTGAAACAAACTCGCGCCACATCTTGGCCACGACGAACTCAGCGGTTTCGGGCCGTTCCAGCAGAATATTCAGCACGTCATCGCCATCATAATCGCCGGTTTTGCCCAAAACGGTTTTGTCGCCATCATCGTGGAAGAAGGGCCGCCAGCGAAAATCGCCGGTCTCGGGGTCGATGCTCCAGCCGGTAAATGCCCGCGCCGCTTCCTTGACGTCGCGCTCGGTGTAATGCCCTTCGCCCAGAGTGAAAAGTTCCATAACCTCGCGCGCAAAATTCTCATTTGGGTGGCCTCTGCGGTTGGTGGCGGAATCCAGATAAATAATCATCGCAGGATCCCTGGACACCGCGTGCAGCAATGTGCCGAAATTGCCCAACGCATATTTTCTCAAAAGCACGTTCTGGCGGTACATGAGCTTGCTGTATTTCACCTTCTGCTGGCTGGAGACGAAATGGTTATGCCAGAACAGCGTCATCTTTTCGGTGAGCGGCGAAGGTGTGACGATCATTTCCTGCAGCCACCATGCGCGCAGCTCAATGCCCTTCCTGATTTCGTCCTGCCGCCACGCCTTGCGCTGCTCCTGACTTAGGTTGCGCAGAACTCTGGGCGGGGTAATCGGATCGTTTACCCACGCCGGTGGCGCTGTCACTGTCGTATTTCGGATGCCGCTCAGAATGCGTTCCACACCTTGTTCGCGACTAAGTCCGGCAAATTCATTGACCTCGCTTTGGCTCGCAGCAAAACCAGTCCGGTTGAGAAGCAAACGCGCATCGTCAAACCCCATCCCGGCGGCATTAACGCCCGGAGCCAGCAGAAAAAGCGCGGAAAGAAGAAAATGGCGCATCGACTTTTTCGCTCACTCTATTGGGTAATTAACGAGGTTGCGGTTCCTGCGTTGACGCTGGCTCCAAAAAAAGCGGCCAGCGTCCGATGATTTCATAGTGCGATCCGCTCGCCATTCGATTGGAACGAACCAGAGTAAATTCGCTTATTTTCCAGTTAACGCTTTTAAGAGCGCATTGCGGCGGGTCCCAGCGGGCTTTTCTCAATAAGGTGAGATGCGGCGCGTAAGGGCGCTCGTCAAATTTGAATCGGGCGGCACGCAACGAACTCTCGATGTTTTGGACAAGATCGCTTAACACCGGCGGAGTCTGATCGGGCGCTGCCCAGGCGATGCGGTTATGTCGCCAGTAACCCGGCGCCGAGAACTCAAGGCTGAACGCGCTGCCCCCGATCCTGGAGGCAAGCAATTTTAATTCATCAAGGCGGGAAACTTCGACGTTTCCGAGAAATGCCAGCGTGATATGCAGATTGCCAGGTTTGCTGATGTTGCCGTCACATGTCTCGTGCAGCAGTTTCGCCCACTGCATGAATTGCGCGCGCACCGCTTGTTCCGGCCATAACGCGAAAAAGACCCTGGCGGTTTCCGCCGCCAGGGCTTCGGGCCTCTGGTTTCCGATTTGAGGCATAAGGCCTCTAACACGGTAGATCAAACCGCGCGACTTTGTTAGAAGCTCTCAATGCAGGCTACCGCCTCGACCATGATGCCGTCGCCGTGCCCGATATGGCCCAGGCCCTCGCTGGTTTTGGCTTTAATATTGACGTCGTTGACGTCGACGGAAAGATCCTGCGAGATATTTTTCACCATTGCCGGTATGTGCGGCGCCATCTTCGGCGCGTCGGCGATGATAGTGGCGTCTATATTAATTATCCGCCAGCCGCTCTCGGTTAAGAGCTTACCCACCTCGCGCAGAAGCTTACGGCTGTCTATGCCTTTATACCGCGGGTCGGTATCGGGGAAGTGTGAGCCGATATCGCCCAAGGCCGCGGCGCCGATCAATGCATCGCAAACCGCGTGCAACAGCACATCGGCGTCGGAGTGTCCCGAGAGGCCCTTTTTATACGGTATCTCGACTCCGCCAACGATGAGTTTGCGGTTCTCAACCAGCGCATGGATGTCAAATCCCTGACCGATTCTCATGCTTTCTCCATGCTTTGCAAAATCAAATCGGCGAGCGGTAAATCCTGTGCGTGCGTCACTTTCAAATTTCGCGCATCGCTTATCACCAGTTTCGGCTGCAGACCCATGCCTTCAATGGCACGCGCCTCGTCGGTCACGAGCGCGTTCTGCATCCCCCGCAGTGCGCGGGTGAGCGTGCCATAGCGGAACATTTGCGGAGTCTGCGCCTGCCAGAGTCGTTCCCGGGCCTCCGTGCCCAACACTCGCTGCGCGCCATCAGCGCGCTTTAGCGTATCCGCGACCGGCAGCGCCAGCAGGCCGCCTACCTTATCATCACCGAGCTCGTCCAGCAGTTTGTCCAGAAGTTGCGCGCTCAGGCAAGGCCGTGCCGCATCATGCACCAGCACCCAGTCTTCGGCACCGATGTCGCTATTTGCCGCGTCCAGCCCGTTCAGCACGCTCGCCGCGCGAGTTTCGCCCCCGCAGTGCAACGGCGCGAGCTTTCCCGCAAAATCTTTCCAATCGTATTGCGAGAACCATTCGTCAGACTGTGCCAGTACTATATAGACGCGATTGATTCTCGAGTTGGTGCACAAGCGCCGCACCGAATAAAACAGCATGGGTTTACCGTTGAGCGGCAGATATTGCTTGGGGAGTTGCCCGCCCAAACGCTCTCCGGTGCCTGCAGCCGGGATCAGAGCGAAATGGTTCAATATTTTACGCCTTGTTATAAAGCGTGCATTATTACTTTTTCATCGGCGTGCCGGCAATGCGTATTCTATTTGGGCGCGCTTGTTGGGCGAAGTATGGACATGACCTGGTCATCGTCCACTTGCGGAAAATGAACGTAAAACTGGCTCACCGCAAAAAACTCCGTGGTGGCGTGCAAGCACACGACGCGATCGGCATAGTTCTCCACTTTGTCCAAGGTATCGGGCGGCGCGACAGGCACCGCGCATATCAGTTGCTCGGGCTTGCGTTGGCGCAATGCGCGCAACGCCGCAATCATGGTGGAACCCGTGGCGAGCCCGTCGTCAACCACGATGACGGTGCGCCCCGCCGGGTCAATCGGCGGGCGTAACGGTGTATATTGCGCTCGGCGCTGGCGCATGATTTCAAGCTGCTTCTGCTTTTCCTGAGCGAGGTAGCTGTCACTGGCGCCGGTTGCAGCCGCATCATCGGTAACAAACATGCTGCCGCTTTCATCCACTGCGCCGATTGCAAATTCAGGGTTGCCCGGCGCGCCGATCTTGCGCACCAGAACTACATCGAGTTCACCCCCAAGTTCGTCGGCGATGCGCTTCGCCATCGGCACCGCGCCGCGCGGAATCGCCAGCACTAGCGCATTCTTTCCGCGATAGTCGGAAAGCCTTGCAATCAGTTTGTTTGCCGCATCGAGGCGGTCGCGGAAAAACATCCTTGTTCCCTGTGCGCCCTGGTTGGGGGCCCTTTTTACCTTATAATATGCCGCTTTTATGCTGTTAGACCAAGCTGTTCCGCTTCCCGGTCAAATTCAACGCTACGCCGGTCTGCACGGCTCCAGCGATGCTCTCGCGTTGTCTCAGTTTGCTGTAAAGGCAACACCGCTTGTTATCATCACAGAAACGGCACAGGATGCGCAACGCCTGGCCGAAGAAATTCCTTATTTTGCGCCTCAACTAAAAGTCAACCTGCTACCCGACTGGGAAACGCTTCCGTACGACAGCTTTTCGCCCCACCAAGATCTGGTTTCCGAGCGGCTGGCCACTTTGTACCACATCACGCACAACGATTGCGACATTGCGATCGCTCCGGTAACCACTGCCTTGTACAGTCTGCCGCCGCCGTCGTATCTTGCCGCCTATACTTTTTTGATCAAGCAAGGGGAGAAACTCCACGGCCGAACTTTACGCAGCCAGTTAGCCTTGGCGGGATACAGCCATGTTACTCAGGTTGTCTCGCCCGGGGAATTCAGCGTGCGCGGCGGCTTGATCGACCTCTTTCCGATGGGCTGTGCCCTTCCGTACCGCATTGATCTTCTCGATGACGAAATCGAGAGTATCCGGACGTTTGATGTTGATACCCAGCGCAGTGTCTACCCCGTCAACGAGATTCGGTTGCTGCCCGCCCGTGAATTTCCCTTGGACAAGGACGGCCAGGAGCGCTTTCGCCGCAACTTCCGCGAACGCTTTGAAGGCGACCCCTCGAGAAGCAGCCTATATAAAGACGTCAGTCAAGGGCTGGCGCCTGCGGGCATCGAATATTATCTGCCGCTGTTCTTTGATGAAACAGCAACGCTTTTCGATTATTTGCCGCAAGCCGCCGCACTGTGCCTGCACCGGGATGTCATGCGCTCCCTGCAGCACTTCTGGCGCGATACGCAGTCACGTTATGAATTGCTGCGCGGCGACCGTAGCCGCCCACTGTTGCCACCGCAGGAGTTGTTTTTGAGCGTGGACCGCTTCTTCGCCTGCTGTAAGTCGTTTCCACGCGTCGAAATTGCAGCCGAAGAAAATCCTGGCGCAGTTCGATGTGCGACCGCCGCGCTGCCGCCGCTTGCAGTAGACCGGCGGGCGCAAAATCCGCTGTCCGGGTTGTCCTCATTTCTTGAGCAATATTCCGGCCGAGTCCTGTTGCTGGTGGAGAACCTCGGGCGGCGTGAAGTCGTAAATGAGTATCTGTCTGAACATGGGCTAAAGCCGGTGGTATGCGAAAGCTTCGAGGAATTCTGGCAAAGCAGCGCGCATTTCATGCTGTGCGCTTCGGCGCTGCAAAACGGTTTCATTCTGGAAAAGGATAGAGTTGCAATTGTCACAGAAAGCGAGCTTTACGCGTCGCAGGTCCGCAGGCGCGTTCGGCGGGAAGCCGCGCGCAGGAGCAGCGCGGAAGGAATTCTGCGCGATCTGAGCGAAATCCGCAGCGGCGATCCGGTCGTACACGAAAGCCACGGCATCGGTCGCTATTTGGGGTTGGTTAGCATGGATCAGGGGGAAGGCGCGACTGAATTCCTGGTATTGGAGTATGCGGAAAAAGACAAGCTTTATGTGCCGGTTTCGCAGCTTCACCTCATCAGCCGGTACAGCGGGGCCGCCCCCGAAGCCGCGCCTTTGCACAAGCTGGGCAGCAGCCAGTGGGACAAAGCAAAGAAAAAAGCGATGCGTCAGGTGCGGGACACCGCAGCCGAACTTTTAAATTTATACGCCCAGCGCGCTTCGCGGCAGGGCCACGCATTCAGTTTTAAACCGCATGATTATGACGCCTTTGTCGAGCGCTTCGAATTTGAGGAGACACCAGACCAGGCGGCAGCCATTCAGTCCGTAATCGAGGATCTGACCCATGGCAAACCGATGGACCGGTTAATTTGCGGCGACGTCGGTTTCGGTAAGACCGAGGTCGCGCTGCGCGCGGCATTCATTGCAGCGATGGACGGCAAGCAGGTAGCGGTACTGGTTCCGACCACGTTGCTTGTCGAGCAGCATTTTCAGAATTTCACAGATCGCTTTGCCGAATGGCCCATAAAAATAGTCGAGCTTTCGCGCTTTCGCTCGAACAAAGAACAGGCGCAGACGCTGCAAGGATTGAGTGACGGAACCATAGATATTGTCATCGGCACGCATAAGCTGATTCAAAAGGGAGTGAAGTTCAAGCGCCTGGGTCTGGTCATCATTGATGAAGAACACCGTTTTGGCGTACGGCAAAAAGAAAAGCTGAAGGCACTGCGCGCTGAAGTGGACGTATTGACCCTCACCGCCACCCCGATTCCACGCACGCTGGCGATGTCGCTCGAAGGTCTGCGTGATTTCTCCGTAATTACCACTGCGCCCGAACGCCGGCTGGCTATCAAGACCTTCGTCACGCCATATAACCAGGGCATCATCCGCGAGGCGGCGCTGCGCGAACTGAAGCGCGGCGGGCAGGTGTATTTTCTGCACAATGAAATCAGCACCATTGAAACCATGTACCAGAGGTTGGCAAAGCTGTTGCCGGAGGCGCGCATCCATTACGCGCACGGGCAGATGCGCGAGCGCGAGCTTGAGCGCGTAATGCGCGATTTTTACCAGCAGCGTTTCAACCTGTTGCTTAGCACCGCCATCATCGAAACCGGAATTGATATCCCGACCGCCAATACCATGATTATTAACCGCGCCGATAAATTCGGCCTGGCACAGCTGCACCAACTGCGCGGGCGCGTCGGCCGGTCGCACCACCAGGCTTATGCGTACCTACTCACACCCGATGAAGAAGCGGTGAGCGCACAGGCGCGAAAAAGACTGGAAGCCATCCAAATGATGGAGGAATTGGGCTCGGGCTTTTATCTCGCCATGCATGATTTGGAGATCCGCGGTGCCGGCGAAATCCTGGGCGAAGCGCAAAGCGGAGAAATGCAGGAAGTGGGTTTCAATCTATACAACCAGATGCTGGGCGCCGCCGTGCAATCGCTGAAGAACGGCATAGAGCCGGATCTTTCGCAGCCTTTGGGCGTAACGACGGAAATCAATCTGCACACGCCGGCGCTGCTGCCGGAGCATTACTGCAACGATATCCACGAGCGCCTGGTGCTCTACAAGCGCCTTGCCAACTGCGAGACGTTGGAAGAATTGGATTTGATGCACGAGGAACTGGTGGACCGCTTTGGGCCGCCGCCGCAGCCAGCCAAGGTCCTGCTCGACACCCATCGCTTGCGCATTCTTGGAAAACCGCTCGGCGTTTTGCGCATCGATGCTACCGACTCGGTCATTCAGTTGCAGTTCATTCCCAAGCCACCTGTGAATGCTGCCAAAATCATCCGGCTCATTCAGCAAAAGCAAAATTTCCGCTTGAACGGCCCGGACCGTCTGCGCATCGAAGCAAAGCTGCCTGACATTAAGGCACGTGTTGCAGCGATAAAGGAAGCATTCAATGAATTAAGCTGATAATCATAGGAGGGGTTTGCGCCACGACTTGGAAAACAGAGTTATCATATGCTGCGGTCGCCGCCTTTCTTGTTCGCAAGCGGCAATCCAGCATGGCGACATGTCGCTCAATGCAGCCGGGGTAAGAAAATACGGGTACAAACCTCATTTTTGTCTATTAGTGAGTCTTCTATTTCTAGTTAAAAAGGGGAACTTTATGTCGCACCAAGGCAAGTTTGCATTGCTATTCGCTTCGTCATTGATTGGCTTCTCCTTGAGTTACATTGCGCCGGCCCAAGACGAAACCAAAGAAAGTCCGCCGGTATTGAAGCGGAAGCCCTGCGAAGAGCTGAAGGCAGAAATTGATGCGAAGCTCCAGGCGAAAGGCGTTACCGCCTACACTTTGGAAATCGTTCCGAATGAAGATGTGGGCGACCAGAAAGTGATTGGCAGCTGCGACGGCGGAACGAAAAAAATTACCTACAAGAGAAACTAAGGCGTTTCCAGTACACATAACAGAGCTTCCAATATTTGCTGATGCGACTGTAGAACGGGCTCTTATTACAATAGTCGGAACTCATTGTCAGCAGCGCGCTTTAATCGACGCCGGCGAGGCGTTTAAAAACGGTGGCAACCGAATTGCAAATGGTAACAGCTTCCCGTTTTAATCACGCCTATGCTGTGCCGCGCGCA
>Ga0335085_10015545_pt1 | contig 11034 bp, 8 predicted proteins | sample Lox_Sample_45_FD_206712 | JGI IMG/M metagenome (GOLD analysis project Ga0335085, IMG submission 206712) | Soil microbial communities from Loxahatchee National Wildlife Refuge, Florida, United States - Lox_Sample_4.5 | ecosystem: Environmental > Terrestrial > Soil > Wetlands | place: USA: Florida... | reverse complement strand
AAACGCTTCTTCCATGGACGAACCGCGCGTAACCTTCGTCATGCCCGTGCTGAACGGCATGCCCTGGTTGCCCGAAACGCTGGCGTCGATCGAAGCTCAGACCTACCGCAATTTCGAAATCCTGGTGTGGGACAACGGCTCGGCCGATGGCACGTTAGAGGAGCTGAATCGCTGGATTCCGCATCGCATTCCCGGGCGAGTCGTCGCCGATCGGCCATTGTCGCTGGGAGAGAGCGCCGCAGCGCTGATCGAAACGGCGGCAACGGAGTTGTGCGCGCGCATCGACTCCGACGATGTGAACCTGCCGGATCGTCTGGAGAAACAAGTGGCGTTTATGGTGCGGCATCCGGATGTGGGTTTTCTCGCCTGCCGCGGCGAATACATCAATGAGACAGGAGAGCGGCGGCCGGCGCACGAATTTCCGCTGGACGATGCAGACCTGCGCTGGTGGCTGCGCTGGCGGGGCGGAGTTCACCATTCGACCTGCATGTTCCGACGCTCTGTGCTGCTGAAGGCGGGCAATTACCGGCATTTCAACCCGGGCGAAGACTATGACATGTCGTTGCGGGCGGCGCGCGTGTCCGGGGTCTGCAGCCTGAGCGAAGTGCTGGTCCTGCTGCGGAAACACGGCCGCAATACGACGGCCCGTATCGTGGATTACCAGCCCTATTTCGATCAGATCGCCGAAAGCAACGGAGAGATCCTTTTCGAGGGCCTGACGGCGGAACAGGCGATCGATATTCGCCGAAAGGTATTTGACGTCTGGACGCAGGACTATCCGGAGGTGACTCTGACGGATCTGCGGAGGTTCCGCAGGGCCGCCAGGCTTTCGGCGCTGGCGGTGGGAAAACCTGCGAATTATTTTAAAAACACCTCGCTCTACAAACTGCAGCGCAATTCGATCGTGCGGCGGTTACTCTGGCAGCATCCGGTGGGACGCGCCGTGCTCCGGCAGAAACGGGCGGTGGTCCGGCTGGTCAGGCCGGATACTGCTTCCGATGGATAACATCGCGGGGACGGCATTCCTCTGTTAGTCTGAAAAGATAATCGGAGGACCGGTAAAAAACCGGCGAAAAAGAAACATGGCAAAGGTTCCGCCGCCCAGTTTCCTGTACGTTCACGTCAATAAACGCTGCAACCTGAAATGCGGGCACTGCGATTTCTGGAAGCGCAACGACGCCGACAAAGCCAACTATCTGCCGTGGCCGCGCAAGGCCGAGATCATACGCGAATTCGCCGAAATGAGTCCGGACGGCGCGGTCGTGATCTGTGGCGGGGAGAGCATGCTCGATCCGGAGGATTACTTCGCGATCAGCCGCGAGTGCATCGCTCTCGGACTGCGCTGCATGTCGGTGATCAACGGCACGCGGGTGCGCACGCCGGAGTCGGCGGACCGCATGATGACCGAAGGGCCGCTTGAGATTTCGGTCTCGATGAACAGCCATGTGGAAGAAATTCACGACCGGACACGCGGCGTGGAAGGCTCATACCGCAAAGCGTCGGATGCGGTGCGTCTGCTGGTGGATGCGCGGCGCAGATATCCCGAGCGCGGATCAAAAATCTACGTGATGGGGCTGGTTTTCGACGAAAATTACCGGGATCTCGACGGATTTTACAACTATGTGCTGAACGATCTGGGGGCCGACAAACTGAAGCTGAATTTCCTTCAGCCGACGTTCGGGAGCGACGGCTCGGTGGATGCGTTTTATCGCGATCATTCCGGGGTCGACGCGGACATTCTCATCGAGACCATGAACGGCTGCGACCGCAAGTACGGGCTGGGCCTGAATCCCTCGGCCGTCAATCAGGCCGGAATGTACTTCCGTTCGCTGCAGGCGAACGGCGACGTGCATCTCGGGTGGCGTTCGCCTCAGGGGACTTCAGAGCACATCTGTAATTCATACGACCGGAACATCATGGTGGATCATTACGGGCTGGCGCAGCTTTGCTTTTCGCCGCGATTTCCGGGGAAACGTCTCACGGCTTACGGCGACCTCCGGCGGTTCTGGGAATCGGCCGGTCCGATACGCGCCGAGATGCGGAAGTGCAACGCGCCCTGCGGGATCAGCCATAGTGTGCGTCGCGAGACCAGTACAGTGAACTCGACGCGGCCCGTGCGGGTGTACCAGATTCAGCCGTCGCCGAAGCCGGGTTTGCTGGCTTGGCTTCGGGGCTGAATACGACTGGCTGGGACAGGCTTCGAAATTCCGCGACGCCTGCGCCCGGAAAACACAACAACCACCTCTTGGGAGTTCTGTTGCCTGTACCCGTTTTTCCGCCGTTGATAGAATCTCCTCCCGAGGGGTAACCCATGAAAAAGTATTCGCGCAGAGACCTCGGCTTTCTGCTTCCGGCGCTCGCGGGCACGGCTTCGGCACAAATCGCACAGGGCCCGATCGAGCAATTACCTGTCATGAAGACGAAGGCGTATCTGTATAACGAGATCGCGGTCAGCAGCAACGGCAGGAATAAGCAGCGTGCGCTGTTCACCGCGAAGACCCATACCGGATTCAAAATCGAAAGCCACCAGAGCGACATCGCTCCGGGCGAGGTGAACCATCCGCCGCATCAGCATCTGCGCGAGGAGATGATGCTGGTGCGCAGCGGCCTGATGGAGCTGACGATTTCCGGCAGCCCGTACCGGCTGGGTCCGGGCGATGTGGGCGTCATCGGGTCGAATGAGATTCACAACGCGAAGAATGTCGGAACCACGCGCGCCGAATATTTCATCGTGAACATCGGCCGAGACGATGTGTAAAGGAGCGATCATGCGGATTATTCTGTTGGCTGCTTTCAGCGCCGCCGTTTTTGCCGCGAATACCGGCGACCAACCGCTCAACGACCTCCCCGACGGCGGATATAAAACGACGATTCGCGACTGGGCACATCCGCCCGGAGGCGCGCCGTGGGCCGCGGTGACGGCCGTCGAAGCCGCGCCCGACGGCAGCATTTATGTGATCCACCGGTGTCACGATAATTCCTGCGCGGGACGGCACGAGCCGCCCATTCTGAAGTTCGACGCGTCGGGCAAACTGCTGAAAGCCTGGGGCGAAGACATGTTCATTTTTCCGCACGGGGCGACGGTGGATGCGCAGGGCAATCTGTGGGTCACCGACGAGCAAAGCAAAGACGGCAAGGGCGAGCAGGTATTCAAATTCAGCCCGGAAGGCAGGGTTCTGATGACGCTGGGCAAGGCCGGCGTGGCAAGCAGCGAGACCGGTCTGTTCGATCAGCCCACGGACGTCGCCATTGCGGCGAACGGCGATATCTTCGTCACCGAAGGGCACTCACCAACCCCGGCAAACAACCGCGTTCAGAAGTTCGATAAGACCGGCAAATTCCTCAAGTCCTGGGGCCATACCGGGTCTGGTCCCGGCGAGTTCAACGCGCCCCATTCAATTGCGCTGGACTCGCGGGGCCGCGTTCTGGTCGCCGATCGTAACAACAACCGCATCCAGATTTTCGATCAGGACGGCAGGTACATCGATACGTGGAAACAGTGGGGACGGCCCAGCGGGATTTTCATCGCAAAGGACGACACGATGTACGTGGCCGATTCAGAATCGTGGGGCAAGGATGAGCCGGGCTGGAAGAAAGGCATTCGCATCGGCAGCGCGAAGGACGGCTCGGTGAAGTATTTCATCGAAGATATGGAGTCGACGACCGAGGAGCACAGCGGCGCCGAAGGTGTGGGCGTGGATCGCGCGGGGAATGTATACGGGGCGGTGGTGCGGCGGCAGATGCTGGAGAAGCACGTAAAATCGCGCTGAAATCAGGGGTGCATTGCGCTGTATCTCAGTTGCTGTTTCACGTAATCGCGCGGATAGGTGATCGACACTTTGGTCACATTGCCGGAAGAATCGAATGCGGCGGTGAGGTCTGAATTGACGCCGGCGAAGTAAGTCGGCAGGTTCAGCTTCTTATAGCGTGCCACGACCTCATCGCGGAGTTTCGGATCGAAGTGGACGGCGTATTTGTCCATCAGAGCTTTGATGGCGTTGTAATCGCCTTCGGCTTTGATGCGCATCAGCTCGGCGAGAAGCATCCCGACGCCTTCGCGCATTTTTTTGTAGTCCTTCACAATGACGTAGGTTTTGCCGTCGCGCGTTTCCATCGAAATCGCGCCGGTTTTGTCCATGATGTAGCGGCCAATGAGCTGCCGATCGCGCTCGTGGTCCTCTTCGATGGTGTCACCGCGCGGAATACGGCGCAGCTGAACGAGCATCTGCCGGGCAGCAGTGTCATACATCGCGCGGCCGACGTCGTCTGAAGTGACGAGGCCGAGCTCCTTCAGCTTCGGATCGAAGACGTTCCACAGGGCCATCAGATCGGCGCGCGCTTCTTCCATGGCGGAGAAATATTCCTTCAGGTAGAAGGTGGCCTCATGGGTCAGCTTCGGGCTGAGTTTTCCTGAGCCATGCCCGATGACTTCATGCATTTCTGTCATCAGGTCCTGGGATTCGATGTTGTACTTGCGGTCCCGCGCGGCTATTTCGGGCGATCCGGCAAATTCGTCGAGTGCGCCGGAACCCTGGGCTTCCGTCAGCGCATGAGAACTGCCAAAGAAGAGAAAACTCTTCGATCCGTACCTGGCATGAATCTCGTCCTCATTGGGCAGGTTATCGCCGATCGTGGTGACATGAAAATCGCCCGTTTCGATGGTGGTCTCGACCGCGACGGCGATCGGCGGCTTCACGCCCTGCTTCTTGTAGCGCGCGTCCCAGGGGGCGCGATCCTCGAAATACTGGGCGTTAGCCGCGATTTTCGAGATCGCGTCGGAGGCTTTTGAATCCGTGATAGAGACGAAGCTCTGCGACGTTCCCTTGGCGCTGCGGGGATCGCGGTAGACCTCGATGAAACCATTGATGAAGTCTACGGGCTCCTTGTCCTGAACCCAATCGGCATCGAACTGCAGCCAGTCTTTGAACTCACCCGTCTGGTAATAGCGGACGAGATCCGCGATTACTTTGGCCTGAGCGGGCTCGGCGTAGGCATGGGCTTTTTCAAGAGCGTCGTTGGCTTTTTTCAGATACTGCGCGTAGAGGCCGGGCGGAACCTTACCGTCGGGGGTGCCGGCGCGATAAACCTGCTCAACGATTTTTCCGTTCTCCTTCACAAGGCGGGAGTTGAGGGGATGCCGTTCTGTGAAGTTTCGCAGATCGGCCATTGTCACGCCGGAATAGAAGTTGGTGGCGGCGCTCTGAAGGAGATCCCGGCCGGGTGGCGGGTTCTTGGCGAGGAGCACGGGTTCGAAGTTCGGGTCGAAGAAAGACGGGGCGAGGGAATCCACTTCGGCGGCAAGATCTTTGTGGCCGGCCTGATCGAGGGCGCGTTTGAGTTCGTCAGCGGTGAATTTGGGAAGAAATTTCTGCGCGGTTGTCTCGTTGTGATTGCCCTTGTTGGCCCAGAAGAGCATCGTGTAATCGAGCACGCGCCGGTAGAGGGCGGGATCGACCTTCGGTTTGTTGCTCACTACGGCCTCGAGCACGTGTTTCTGGCGCAGACCGAATCGCGACATCTGGTCGTACATGATCGGGTCGATCGCAATGGAGGCTTGCTGCAGCCAGTAATTGAGCGCCTGTTGTTTGGGGGTGAGGTTGGGAAAGCTTCTGGCTTCGATCTCGATGAATGCAGTGGTGTCGACGCGATCGGTGAGCGGAGACTCGTCCGTGTGACTGAGAAGGACGGAGGCCGGCGGAAGGAAGCAGAAGAGGGCGAGGGCGAGCTTCAGCACGAAGTAATTTTATCCGTTTCCGCACGTCGGAGTCGCCAGGGTGGAGTCGGTGACGGCGCCGGTCTCAATTACTCAGCGGGCGAAGCCCCAATACGCTTAATTGACGGCGCTTTCAGTGTTGGAAGAGGAGGCGCGACATGCGCGACTGCTGGGGAAGAACGGGTTCGGGCTCTGCCGGGCTGACCGTCCGCTGATAGAAAGCAATCAGGTCGCCTTCGTCGAATTGGATCGCCTGCGCATACTGGCGGATGTAGCTGGTATTGTAGATGCCACCGGGGAGACGCCCGAAGTCGCCGGCTTCGATGGCTTCGAGATGGCGCACGCTCAGTTTGGTCGACGCGGCGATCGCTTCAAGGCTGATACCCTTGTTCTGCCGCCAACCTTTTACGCCGAGGATGCTGTTATCCCTCATTAATTGAGTACCAGGCGCACCGTACCAGTACTGACTCACACAGTCTATCACCGAAACCCTTTTGCTACAATCCGCTACGAAATGTTTTTTAGCCGATGGTTAATATCGGGGCATTCGCCAACCGGGTTTTTTCCACTCACAAAATGATCCGAGACGCCGCGATTTCCACAGAAATGGTGGTTTGCGGAATACATTTCCGGAATCCGGTGCTGGCGGCGTCGGGTACGTTCGGGTACGGCGTCGAATTCGAAAAACTGGTGGACCTGAACGCCCTTGGCGGCATCGTGGTGAAGGGTCTGTCCATAGAGCCCATCGCGGGAAACCCGGCGCCGCGGCTTTGGGAAGCTTCGGCGGGCATGATCAACTCGGTGGGCCTGCAGAATATCGGTGTGCGCGCGTTTGTAGAGGAGAAACTGCCCGGGCTGCGGCGGTATGGGACGCCGGTGATCGCGAATGTCTTCGGGTATGCGGCGGGCGATTATCCCGAAGTCGTCCGGGTGCTGAATGACGCCGAAGGCGTGGCGGCGTACGAGCTGAACGTTTCATGCCCGAATACGGAGCGTGGCGGATTGTCGTTCGGGGTGGATGAGAGTGCGCTGAGCGATCTGGTGGGACGCGTGAAAGCGGTGGCGAAGAGGCCGCTGATTGTGAAGCTTTCGCCGAATGTGGCCGCGATTGAGCCGTTCGCGCGAATCTGCGAAGAGAGCGGCGCGGACGCGATTTCCCTGGTGAACACGTTCGTCGCGCTGGCGATCGACGCCAAATCGCGGCGACCGCGAATCGGGGCGGGACAAGGGGGATTGTCGGGTCCGGCGATCAAACCGATCGCACTGCGCATGGTGGGGCAGGCCGCGGCGACCGTGAAGATTCCGGTTATCGGCATCGGCGGCATCGCGAAGGGCGAAGATGCGGCGGAGTTTCTGATTGCTGGGGCCTCGCTGGTGCAGGTGGGGACGGCGACGTTCTGGGATCCGGGAGCCACGGCGCGAGTGGCGGGCGAGCTGAAAGAACTGCTGCCGAAACTGGGCGTGGCGAGCGCGCGGGACCTGGTGGGTACGTTGAGGCGTTAGGGACACGCCGAAGAAACGCGGTTGGCGCCGCGTGTACGCAAATGAAAAGCAGGATTGTCGGGTTCCATCAGGATGAAGCCGGGCACTGGGTCGCCGAGCTTGAATGCGGGCACAGCCAGCACGTGCGTCATGATCCTCCGTGGACGCGGAGGCCCTGGGTGTTGACGGAAGAAGGGCGGCGGGAGTTCATCGGACGCGAACTGATATGTAAGAGCTGCGAGGCTCCCGATCGGGCAACTTAGCTGCGAACTTTTTGCGATTTCGCGCGTATAAAGGACTGAGCCTAAAACGATGGCGGCGAAGAAAAAGAGCGGGCGCATTCTCTGGGTTTCGCTGACTCTGCTGGTGCTGGTCAGCGCGGCGTTATTCTCTCTCAAGGCCATAGGCAGCAAACCTGCCAAAATCGATCCCGACAAACTGGCGAAAGTGGAGCGCATCGACATTGCGCGGTCAGTTGTCGCGACTGGCAAAGTACAGCCGGTGACGCAGGTGGAAATCAAATCGAAGGCCAGCGGGATTATCGAAAAGCTGCCGGTAAACGTGGGCGATGTCGTACACAAGGGAGAAGTTCTCTGCGAGCTGGACAAGAACGATCTGATTCCGGCGCTGCGGCAGCAACAGGCGGCGCTGCATGTGTCCGAGGCTGCGCTCAGGAGCGCGCAGGCGGATTACGAACGGTATAAGGTCGATGCCGCAGGGCCGGACGTACCGTTTCTGAAGCGCGACATGGATCGGGCGCGCAGCATGCTGAAGGAAGGTCTGATCGCACAGAACACGCGCGACGATGCCGAGAAAAATTACGAGATGGCCGTGCAGAAGCAGGAATCGGCGAAGGCGAATCTGGGGAGCGCGGCCGCTGCGATCACCAAAGCGCAGGCCGCTCTCGAGCAGCAGCAGGCGGCGGTCGCACTGGCGCAGCAGAATCTCGATTACGCGACAATCGTATCTCCGATCGACGGTATCGTGCTGGCGCGCGACAGCGAAATCGGCGACGCGGTGAGTTCGATTCTGGTGCTGGGATCGAGCGCGACGTCGATCATGACCCTGGGCGACCTGAGCGAAGTTTACGTCAAAGGCAAAGTGGACGAGAGCGATATCGGCAAAGTTTATCTGGGACAGCCCGCGCGCATTTCGGTGGAATCCTTCAAAGACCAGAAATTCAACGGCCGGGTGACGAAGATTTCGCCGATGGGGACTGAGAAAGACAACGTCACGACGTTCGAAGTGCGCGTGTCGATTTCGAACGAAAAGCACATTCTCAAAGCGCTGATGACGGCGAATGCGGAGATCATTCTGGAAGAGCATAAGGGAGTGCTGGCGATTCCGGAGGGCGCAGTGACTTACAACAAAGACAAGAGCACCGCGGCCGAGATACCCGATCCAACAAATGAGAAGGGCTTCCGCAAGGTGGCCATAACGACGGGCATCAGCAACGGCGCCAGGACTGAAGTTGTTAAGGGGCTGACGCAGGGCCAGCAGGTCATTCTGCAATAGCGGCCTGGGGAAAATGCTCGCGAACAACCGCGGCGGCGACGGAAAAACGGGGACAGGCAACGAAATTCCCAAGCCGTGCCTGTGCTGTTTTCAGCGGGCCAGCATCGCGGAATTTCGAACCTTGTCCCCGTCTTTCCCGAAACAGCCTGCTCGACCTCATCAGCCATGACGTACCTCTCCGAACTCGCCGGGCAAGTGATGGGGAGTCTGCTGCGCAACAAGCTGCGGAGCTTTCTCACCATGGCGGGAATCTCCTGGGGGATCGCGTCCATCGTTATCATCGTGGCGATGGGGGACGGATTCAAAGCCGGCCAGAAAAACAACATGAAAGGGCTGGGCACGAATCTGGTGATTCTCTTCGGCGGACGCACCGAGATGCAGGCGGGCGGGCAACGCGCCGGCCGGGTGGTGCGGCTGACGTACGACGATGTCGAGAACATCCGGCAGGACGCCTATCTGGTGAGGCTGGTGACGCCGGAGCTGGAAGGAGGCGCTCACGCGACCAGCCCGTTCAACAGTGGGTTGTTCGATCTGAGCGGCGTCGAATCCACTTTCACCGAGCTGCGCACTATACCGATCGCCGACGGCCGGTTTTTCAGCGACGCGGATGAGAAGGCGGGCGAGCGCGTCTGCATTATCGGCACGGACGTGAAGAAGCAGCTGTTCGGCAATCGCACAGACGTGGTGGGGCGGCAGATCCTGCTTAATTCGTATCCGTATCAGGTGATCGGCGTGATGTCGGACAAAGAGCAGGACAGCAGCTACTCGGGTCCGGACGAAAAGAAGATTTTTCTGCCATACCGCTCGATGGCGCGCGACATGCCGCCCACGAAGGATTACGATCCGGGCAATCTGAGCGAAATGCTGTATCAGCCGGCATCGCTGGACCAGTTTGAGGCGGCGCGTAAGCAGGTATTGAGAATTCTGGGGCGTGACCACCATTTCGATCCGTCGGACAAAAGCGCGATCGGTGTGTGGGACACGATTGAAAACGCCAGGATGACCGCTCAGATTTTCGATTCGATGACGCTGTTTCTGGGGTTCATCGGGCTGGTGACGCTGTCGCTGGGCGGAATCGGCGTGATGAACATCATGCTGGTGACCGTTTCCGAGCGCACGCGTGAAATCGGACTGCGTAAGGCGCTGGGCGCGACGCGTCTCCGCATTCTGGTGGATTTTCTGGCCGAAGGCTGCGCACTGGCCTTCGCCAGCGGGGCTGTGGGATGGAGCGTGGCGTTCGGGTTGTCGAGCATGCTCAAGCTGGTGAAGATGCCGGAGATGTTTCCGGGGCTGCCGGTGAGCATGACTACGAGCGTTCTGGCTTTCAGCGCGCTCTCGGTGATCGCCGTGTTATCGGCATTATTCCCGGCGTGGCGCGCGTCCGCGCTGACGCCGGTGGAGGCGCTTCGCTATGAGCGTTAAAAGCATTCTGGCGGAAGCCGCCGGTGCGCTCAGTTTTAACCAGCATCGCAGCCTGCTGACGATGGCCAGCCTGGCGTGGGGCGTGGCGTGTTTCGTGATTTTGTACGCATACGGCGAAGGGTTCGGATATGCGCTGCGGACGGCGTTTCAGGCGGTCGGTCAGGACCTGGTGGTGATGTGGCCGGGCCAAACCTCGTCGCAGGCGGGAGGAGAGCGTTCGGGACGCGCCATCAAACTCGAGCTTGAAGATGCCGCACTGATACGCGATAACGTGCCGCTGGTCACCGGCGTTTCGGCGGAGCTGATGCTGCGCGATGCGACCGTGGTGCACGGATACCGCCAGCAGACGATGTCGGTGCGCGGGGTGGAAGTCCCGTATCAGAAGACGCGGAACGAGACGATGAGCTCGGGCCGGTGGATTACCGATGAGGACATGCAGGACAAGTCGCGGGTGGCGATCCTCGGCGCCAACGCCGCGCAAAAGCTGTTTGGGGACGCGCCGCCGGAGGGCGAAATCATTTCGATCAACGGGCTGCAGTTTCAGATCATCGGCGAGCTGCTGAGCAAGACGCAGATTTCCAATTACAATACGCCGGATAACGAGTGCCTCTTCATTCCGCTCTCGACCGGTTCCCTGCTGCACGACATCAAGTACCCGGACGACATTGTGTTCATGCCGGCGAATCCGATCTTCCGCGAGAAAGCGATCAAGGATGTGCGGGCGCTCATGGGGCGCCTGCACAATTTCTCGCCGACGGATGAGCGGGCGGTGACGGTGCTGGCGTTCAACCAGTTCATGAAGATCATCGACACGATGTCGATCGCGCTGCAGGTGCTGCTGGGGCTGATCGGAGCGCTGACGCTGGCGATCGGCGGAGTCGGGCTGGCCAACATCATGCTGG
>Ga0335085_10015543_pt1 | contig 11035 bp, 9 predicted proteins | sample Lox_Sample_45_FD_206712 | JGI IMG/M metagenome (GOLD analysis project Ga0335085, IMG submission 206712) | Soil microbial communities from Loxahatchee National Wildlife Refuge, Florida, United States - Lox_Sample_4.5 | ecosystem: Environmental > Terrestrial > Soil > Wetlands | place: USA: Florida... | reverse complement strand
CAGCGACGGAAAGACCAAACACAAACCCGCTGCACGCAGCCGTCACATCGAAGGAGACCGCTCTTTCTGCACCCAGCTTCGCCTCCAACCAGTTGGCGCCGGAAGGGCAAGCCGTATCCGGCGTCATGGTGGTCATGATGATGAGGTCTATTTCCTCGACGGAAATACCTCCCATCTCTATGGCCCGGAGGGAAGCCTCTTTGGCAAGGTCCGAGGCATTGACATTCGGCGCCGCAATTCTTCGCTCCTTGATTCCCGTCCTTTTGTAAATCCACTCGTCATTGGTGTTTAACGTCTTTTCCAAATCAAAATTGGTGAGGACCCGCTCTGGAAGATACGAACCCGTCCCTAAAATTCCGATCCTCTTGCCGCCCATCAGCAAACTCCTTTTCATTCAGATTTGAGGGAATGTTCGGTCACATTCCGCCCGCGGCAGGCATCCAAATCCCAAGTCGTTTGGCGCCGAGATTCAGTTTTTGTAAACTCTCGGCACCCTTTTTCCTATTGAACATAACACCTCATAAGAAATCGAGTTGATTTTATCCGCGATCTCTTCGGGGGTGATTCGTTCTTTGCCTTGCCGCCCCATTAATATAACTTCATCTCCCAACGAAACACGAGGGATATCGGTGACATCCACCATGATGAAATCCATGCAGACCTTCCCGACCACGGGCGCCCTCCTCCCATGGATCAACACCTCTCCATGATTTGAGAGATGACGGCTATACCCGTCCGCGTACCCGATCGGAAGGGTGGCGATTAGGCTCTCCCGCTTTGCCATAAATGTCCCTCCGTAACTAATTCTCGTCCGGGGTCGAACCGATTTCAAAAAATGGATGCGGGTCTTCAGAGTCATCACGGGTTTGAGCGAAATGAGAGATTGAAACGTGGGAGACGGATACGAACCATAAAGCATGATCCCGGGTCGAACCAACCGGGCGGAGTACGTCGGGAAAGCCGTGAGCATGGCACTGCTGGCCATGTGAAGATACGGACAGCAGATTCCCAACTTTTGGGCGGTGGCCACGGCTTCTTGAAAGGCTCTCCATTGGCCTCGCGTAAAATCTATTTCTTCGTCCGTCATGGCGAAATGAGAAAGAATACCTTCCGCTTCAACCCTCGGGAATCGTCTTAACTGGCGTAAAAAATCGGGCCAGAGGTTCAAGGGCACCCCCAGCCTTCCCATCCCCGTATCCACCTTGAGGTGGACCTTCACTTTCCTCCCTCGTCTCTCTGCTTCTCGGGAAAGAATTTTCAAAGACCTCTTTCCAAAAATCACAGGGGTGAGACGGAATCGAAAAATCTGATCTACCTCGTCTTCGAAAATTCCTCCTAACACGAGAATGGGCGCTTTCACCCCTCCCCTTCTCAACTCGACTCCCTCTTCGGGGATTGCGACCCCCAGGTATTCCACCCCCAATTTCTCCAACCTCAGTGACACTGGAATCGATCCATGACCATAAGCATCCGCTTTAACCACAGCCAGGAGTTTCACGCCCTCGGGAATCCTCTTCTTGATTTGCCGATAATTAAACTCCAACGCTCCGAGGTCAACTTCCCCCACCGTTGGTCTTCCCGATGAAAGTGGCCTATTCATCACCGCGTCCCTAACTCTTTGAATAAGAAGAAAAAAAACATTAAACAAATAACATCAAGCCTACGGAAAGTCAATGGAAGCCATTCTTGACAATTTCCGCTCCATCCATTAATCTTGCCTTCATGAAGGAACCGCCTTCAAAAAATATTCAAATTAAAATCAATGAAAAAGTGTTCTCCATTCCTTCAACTACCACTCTCTTCCCTCTCAAAAGTCAGTTTAACCCCGACGCCGATTTGATCATTTACAACGGTTTCCCAGCCGCTTCAGATTACCCCCTTAAAGAGGGCGACGAAATTGTTCTCATTCAAAAAGGCAAAGTCCCTTCCTCCGAGGAGTTCGAGTGTTTCATGATGGCGCGGCATACGCCCGGAATTCATCAAAAAATCAAAAATTCCGTTGTGGGGATTGCCGGACTGGGAGGTCTTGGGTCGTCCGTTGCCGTAGCATTGGCTCGGGTGGGAGTGGGCACACTGATTCTGGTTGACTTCGACACGGTGGAGCCGTCCAACTTGAATCGGCAACAATACTTCGTTGACCAGATCGGAATGCCCAAGGTCGAAGCCCTCCGGAGAAATATCGCGGCCATCAATCCCTATGTCAGGATCGAGACCTATCAGGAAAAACTCGACCGAAGCAATGGGGAAAAAATCCTTCAACAAGCAGCGGTGGTCGTGGAGGCCTTCGATCGTGCCGAAGAAAAGGCCATGCTGATCAACATCGTCTCAGAGAAGATGCCCGATAAATACATTGTCGCCGCCTCAGGCGTGGCCGGTTACGGTGACGGCAACGAGATCAAGACAGTCAGGTTCTCTTCAAAAATTTTCATTGTGGGAGACCAAAGGACAGCCGCACAACCTGGGATGGGCCTGATGGCACCGCGGGTGGGAATCGTCGCCCACCATCAAGCAAACGCAGTCTTAAGGATCCTTCTGGGAGAAGAAAAATAGCTACTTCCCTACCATTTTACAGTTTCCCTCAAAAATCCCGCCATCCTGAATTACAAAAATGGGCGTGAAAACGGTCCCGAATAATCTTCCTCTCGCATGGATTTCCATTCGCTCTTTGGCTGTCACATCTCCCTCTAAGTTGCCGTTGAGGATCAAGGTAGTGGCTTCCACCTTCCCTTTAATGACTGCTGTCTCGCCGATAATTAATGTCCCACGATGATAGATCTCTCCCTCTATTTTCCCGTCGAGGCGAAATATTCCTTCAGAATTCACTTTTCCCTTTAATAGCGAATCCTTGCCCCAAAAAACGTTCATCTCTTCCATGTTGGGCCTCATTGTCTCAAACAAGCCTTGAGCTTACCACAAAAGCGGTATCGTCCTAAGATTCAAACCATGGATAGGAGTATTCAGCAATATTAGTGCCAATTCTTCCTAAATTCTCTGGTTCCAGAATGGACCGGATTCTAAAGGTTTCCCTGATTTAGGGCTATCCTCCTTTGGAAAATTTATAGCCATAGATTTCCATTCTGTCCAAAATTGGGTCGGTCTAGCTACGCCAGCTCTTTCACCAAAGCGGTTTCATCGCAGTCCGGGAACTTTACACACTTCAGGCAGTCGGTCCATATTTTGTGCGGGAGCGCCGTCTTATCCACTTTCTTAAAGCCTAATCTCTCAAAGAATTCGGATTGGTAAGTGAGCGCAAAGACTCGCTTCACCCCTAAGAATTTTGATTCCTTCAAACAGGCCCTAACCAACTTTGCGCCAATTCCTTTCGTCTGCTCTTCCTCTTCTACTGCCAGGGACCGTATTTCCGCCAGATCCTCCCAGCAGATGTGAAGGGCACAGATACCCACGACCTTGCGATTCCGGATAAAAACAAAAAAATCTCTGAGATGGTCATAGAGTTCGCTAAGAGATCGAGGAAGGATTCCTCCCCGGGGAGAGTAGACTTTAAGCAGCCGCTGAATCTCTTTGATGTCGTCAAGCTTAGCCTTTCGAATCATCATTTCTCTCCGTCGAAAATCCGCCTAATGCCTTCTAAAGAAAGCGGGTAAAGTGACCGGATTTGAAAAACTTTAGAAATATCCTTGCCCGCCCGGCTCCCCAGTTTTTTCATAGCTTCAAGGCAGAGGGGGGCACTTTTCACGCTTTTCTGGCGTTTTCTACCATTTCTCTGGCATGGGCTTTGGTTTTTTCCGTCACCTTCATCCCTCCCAACATTCTTGCTATTTCATCCACGATCGACTCCTTATCCAGTCGATCCACCAATGTCAGAGTTCGTCCTGATTTTACCTCCTTCCTCACGCTGTGGTGCTGATCGGCAAAACATGCGATTTGAGGAAGGTGAGTGACACAGATCACCTGATGATGCCGGGAGAGATCCTTTAACTTCTTTCCGACCACTTCTGCCATCGCCCCTCCGATGCCAGAGTCGACTTCATCAAAGATGAGAACCTGTCTTCCACCGATCTTGGCCAGGATTCTTTTCATGGCCAACATAATCCGTGACAGCTCCCCTCCGGAAGCAATTTTCGCCAGGGGCTTCACTTCCTCGCCAACGTTGGGAGAAATGAGAAATTCTACCCGATCCACTCCTCTCGGAGAAAGAGGTGCGGGCTCCCTCCGGATTTCAAAAATGGTTTTCTTCATCCCCAGAGAATTTAATTCCTTTTCCACCGACTTTTTCAATTCCAATGCCACTTTCTTTCTCTCCTCCGAGAGTCGCTCCCCCAGGTCATCCAAAGTCTGCCGAACCGGTCCTAAACGGCCTTCCAGTTGGGAAAGTCTCTCTTCGTCGGAAGTGAACGATTTCAGTGTTTCATCTATCTTCTGTTTCAAGGAGAGAATGGCCTCAACGGTCGGCCCATATTTCCTCTTCAGTCGGTCGATCTCCTCTAGCCTTTCTTCAATCTCATCTAATCTCGCTGGGTTGATCTCTACTCTTCTCGAATATTCTCGAAGCGTGAGGGCAGCTTCCTCTAACTGAATGAGGATGGATTCCAGGGCTTTCAAGGGCTGGGAAAGGAAAAGATCAATCGCCGCCGCCTCGCGACACTGAGTGAGTACGTCCTGCACCCTTTCTATCGCTGAACCCTCTTCGGAATAAAGTGCTTCTTCGGCGGCATGGGCGAAATCCATCAATTTCTTCCCGTGGGTGAGGAGGACTCGATCTTCCTGCAGAGACTCTTCTTCTCCAATCTGGATTCCGGAAGTCTCAATCTCCCTCGACTGAAAAGCCATCAGGTCTCGTTCCCTCGCCTTTTTCTCCCTCTCCCCTCGAATTTTTTGAACCTCTTCAGTCAAGGAGACAAATTCCAAGTACTGTTTTTGAAATTCCTCTCGGAGCCTGACCAGTCCCCCGAATTCATCCAAAATATCAAGGTGCGTCTCCACCCGCTGAAGCGTTTGATGTTCGTGCTGTCCATAGATGCTGAGCAATCCTTCTCCGACCTCCGAAAGCACTCCGAGGGTGGACAGATTTCCGTTGATAAAAACCTTTCCCCGACCGGATCGGGAGATCACTCGACGGATGAGGAGGGAATCCTCTTCTCCGGTGCCCTGCAGATGCGGAGCCTTCTCTTTAATCTTCTCCCTGATCCCTGAATTTCCGGAGAGGTCGAAGAGAGCCTCCACGTTTGCCTCTTCCTCTGAACTTCGAATCCATTCCTCCGTCGCTTTATCCCCTAAAAGGAGGTGGACGGCGTTGAGGATAATGGACTTCCCTGCTCCCGTCTCGCCGCTGAGGATATTGAAGCCTCTTGAGAAGGACAAACTCAACTCATCGATGATGGCAAAATTCTTAATCCGAAGCTCGATTAACATAAGATAATAGGGATGGGTTCGGCATTCACAGTTCGGAGCTTTGGAACAAACAAAGAAATCTAACACTCCGAACCCCGAACTCCCGACTCCGCATGATGATTATCTTTCTCCCCATTTTAGTTTCTCCCTCAACAACTCAAAATACTGACGGTAGGGAGATTTAATCAAAAGAATGCGCCCCTCGGCCTTTTCCACTTCCACCACATCCTCAAACTTCAGAGTGAAGCCCTGTTGCCCATCCAAGGTCAGAGTCACTTCCTCGTCTCTCGACTTGAGCAAGGCCCGAATCTTGACATTATCGGGAATGATAATAGGACGGATCGTTAAGGTATGGGGGCAGATGGGCGTGATAATGATCGTATGCAGCGTGGGGTAGACAATCGGTCCCCCCGCGGACAGATTATAGGCGGTGGAACCCGTCGGCGTCGAAATGATTAACCCGTCCGACCTGAACGTCGACAAATATTCGCCGTTAATCGTGGTCTCCAGATCGATGATTCGCGCCAAGGCTCCTTTGTTGATCACCGCATCGTTCAGCACGATGAATTCCGCAATCCGCTTCCCGCCTCGAATCACACCCGCATTCAAGACTTCTCTCTCGTCGGTGGCAAAGTCATCCCGAACGATTTTCTCCAGGACAGGGTACAATTCATCCAAAGTGATCTCGGTCAGGAAACCCAGCCCACCTAGGTTGACGCCAAGGATGGGGATATTCTTATTCCATACCCGGCGGGCCACGCTGAGAAGCGTCCCGTCTCCCCCGAGGACGATGATCATCTCCACATCATCCGGAATTTCTTCTCTCCCGATAGACTTCCAGTGACCTTCGGAGGGGGCGGGAGAGAGGAGTTTTCCAACTTCTCCGTCAAGATAGACCTTGACCTTCCTTGTCCACAGCCATTCCACCAGATGGCTAGCAATCGTGACAACCTCCGGTTTATTCTTCTTTGCAACGATGCCGATTCGATTCATCGCAGACCCCATTTAACCCGTGTCTTGTGTTTGTTTCCGTGTCCGGCGGAAAACAAACTGGAGGGACGCGGGACAGCAGTGACGGGCATGTCCTTGTATAACATGATACTTCATTCGACTCTTTTTCGACAACTTTTTTAACATCTCGAACGCCTCTCAACGGCCTTTTCTTTATCCACGTTCAGCAGGTCGGAGGTGCCAAAAGCGATCGTCGGGGGAGCTTTTCAAATCCGTCTCCCTCTAAGAGTATAAAGACGCTCGACGAGGGCATGATAACCTGGTTACTCATCTGTAAAGCTTCCCGTGGAGGATATTTGCTAACTCTGGATTGATTCTCTTCAGGATTCTGTACTCCTCCATTGCAGAGGCCCAATCTCCAACAATCCGATAGGTCATCCCAAGCGAAAAATGGGCCTCTGGAAAGTCGGGGTTGAGCCGCAGGGCCTCGGCAAAATGGGGTAGGGCTTTCTGGTACTCCCCCTGTTCGGCCAAGGCCAGTCCCAAGTTGTACCGGGCGGCTGCAAAGTCGGGCTTGAACCGCAGCGCCTCCGTAAAATGATTGAGGGCTTCAGGCTGTTTTCCCTCTCTCGCCAAAAGAATGCCCACCTTGTTGTGCGTCTCGGCATCATGAGGATCGATTCGCAATGCCTCCCTATAATGATCCATTGCCTCCTCATGTCTTCCCTGCTTCATCAAGTTAACCCCCAGGTTGTAATGGGCACCCAGGTAATTCGGTTTGATCCTTATGGCTTCACGAAAGTGTGCGATCGCCTCCTCTATCTTTCCATGCTCGGCAAGGACGACTCCTAAATTGTTATGGGCCAAAAAGTTATCAGAAGTCACCCGCAGGGCGTGTTCAAAGACGACAAAATTATTCTGCCAGTGGTTTATTTGCAGCCTTGTAGTGACCATCAGGAGAAAAAGTGCTAAGCCCGTCGCCACGCCTAATAATACCTTCCTGTACGGCCACTTCTCAAGGAGACGGGGAAATCCCATGCCGACCATGATGAAGAGGCCAACAAGTGGAATATAGGTGTATCGGTCCGCCATGGCTTGGTTCCCTACCTGGATGAGGCCGATCACAGGGACCAGGGTCCCAATATACCAGAACCACCCGACCAATAGGAAAGGATGTTTGCGAGCATAGCGAACGACCAGAATGGATATACAGGATAGCACGAGGGTTGAGCCTAGGACTTCCCAAAGAGGGAAGGTTTCTGGATAAGGATAAAAGAAGGCCATTCCCTCCGGCCAAACCATCTTTCGGATGTAACTTGCATAGGAAACCAGCGCATTGACAACCCGAGTGGCCAGCGGAAAAGTTTCAATGGATTTGACACCTCCTCCCTTTTGCTGGGCCAAATAGGTTATGAGGCTCGAAGCGGCCGCAAGAACGAAAAGCGGAATCTTTTCTAAAAACAAGCGAAGCGCTGCGGATGTCTGCTTATGGGAATCCATCTCTGAATAACTTTTTGAATTCATTCCATCCTCGGACAGTCCAAATCGAAATCGCCTCAGAGGCCAATAGTCGATCAAAAGCAAGACAAACGGCAACGTTCCGACCATCGGCTTCGCCAGGAGACCGAGCACAAAGAAAGAAATGACCAAGGAATACCGACCCAGCCCCGGCCCCTCAACATAATAAACGTAAGCCCAGAGCGTCAACATCCAAAAGAAAGTGCTCAAAACATCTTTTCGCTCGGCCACCCAAGCGACCGACTCCACATGGAGCGGATGGAATGCAAACAATGCCGCAACAAACCCGCTCACCCAAAGGGTTTTTGTCATCCGTTGGAGAACAAAAAATAACAAAAGGGCATTCGCCACGTGAAACAAGACGCTGGTCAGATGATGTCCTCCCGGGGCTAATCCGTAGAATTCGTAGTCCATCATATGGGATAACCATGTTAAAGGGTGCCAGTTGGCCGCATGGGTGGTCGTAAAGGCCCAAACGAAACCCTTCAAGGTCAATCCGCTTTTCACTTGAGGATTTTCCGTAACGTATTCATTGTCATCATAGTTCAAGAATTCATGGTTCTTTACCGGCCAAAAGACGAGAACCGTTGCCGCAATGAGAAAAAGGCTGATCAGGAGTTTTGCATAGCGACGAAGGAACGGCACATGCATCGGATTCGATTGCTCCGCTGTTTTCTGCATCCTTCTTTTTTGTCGGTCTTTGGAATCCGCCATCGGAATGCTTCTCTTTGTGTAATTTAAATGAGCGCGGGGAACAGTTAAGGACACATCCTTATACAAGATGATACTTTTCCCGAATCTTTTTCGACAACTCCTTTAGAATTTCGAAGGCTTTTTCAACGGTCTTCTCTTTATCCGGATTCAGTAAGTTGCAGGTTGCCGGTGCCAAAAGCGATTGCCGAAGGAGCCTTTCCGAATCCACTCCTTTCCGAGAGAGGTCCTCCCAAAAAGTTTCCAACTTCTCTATCAGAGAACCAACGGTCTCCTGCTCCAAAAGCTCCGTGTAGGTAGGAACAATCCCCCAGGAAAGGATTCCCCCCCTTTCTACGAATTCTTTCAGGGAGGGATAATGGACGATCATGGCCCCGCAATTAAAGGAATCGAAGGAAAGGATATCCATCTTTGATTTGAGGAGAAAATCCCAATCCGGCTTGGCACAGAGATGGACCCCCTTGGGTCCTTCCAGCGCTTCCAAAAACCGATCAAAATCAGTTTTCGCCTGAAACTCGTTGTATCCGGATAATGCATTGAAGATGAGCGCCAATCCAGGATCATCGACCCATACAAAGGCATTCGGGTTTCTCTCTTTCAACTCCCGGTACTGTTGATTGACTTTCCTTTGAATAAAATCGAACAGGACCTCTTTGACTTCGTCATGGTAATTGATCGATTTTTGGTTCTCGTCGACGATCTTCATCCCCAAACTGATGGGACTGATCATCTGGCCTCGGATGGCGATGTAATGAGAGAGGTCTCTTTCCAAAAAGCGATGGTACACAAGGGAAAACTCTTTTGTCAACTCAAATGTCCCGGGGTCATCGGCTTTTTCAAAATAGGAAGGAATCTCTTGATCAAAGCGCGAAAGATTGAAATCGATCCTTTGATGAACCGGGTCGATTCTCACTCCTGGAAAATTTTCCAGAGCCTGCACGTACATGTCCTCGAAGTAACTGACCTTCGGAAGTTGGGGCCAAAAGGGGATGTCGAGCGACAAGGCCAGGTCGAGAGCTCTTTGAACGTCTTGATGGGGCATAATACCCATGGCCGTGGTCTGACAATTGGGCGAGAAACCGAGAGCGACCATTATGGGAGTCCTTCCAAGAGGCGGACAAGCTTCCGAATCTCTCCTCGATTCGGAAGAAGGGGGTCTAACATCAAAGCAGTCTTGAGATGGTAGACGGCCTTCTGTCTGTTCTGGAATTCATACCAGTAGATTTGCCCCAGATTGAGATGGGCAAGGGCATGAGTTGGGGAAATTTTAATTTCCCATTCCAATTCTCTGACGGCCTTATCAAACTTCTTCTGGGCGACAAAGACAACGGCTAAGAGATTGTGAACCTCCGGAAAATAGGGATATATTTTGAGAAATCTCTGGAAAGCCTCCGCGGATTCTTCGTACTGACGGCTTTCAAAGTAGAACCCCCCAAGAGAAAAATAAGGCATATCCAATGTGGGATCCACTTCGAGCGCCTTTTTTTCCATTTCAATTGCCTCATTGAGATTTCCCATTTTTTGGTAGATGAGACCGAGATTGTAGTATGCCTGTCCGTATTTCGGATCGATTTGTAATGCTTCCCGGGTAATTTCAAGAGATTTATCGTAGGCCCCCACATTGAAGTAAGCGACCCCGAGGTCAACATGAGGTCTCGCTTTGTTTGGGGATTTCTTGACGCAATCGGTCCAGAGACCTACTTCATCACTCCAAAGTTTATTCCTTGAATAGGTCCCAGCAGAAAGGAGAAAGATCACGGCTGCAAAGACCGCAATCTCGATGAAATGGGGCTTTATCTTCCCGATCAATTCTCTTTCCCTTTTTTTTGGTTTCGGCCTGCTTCGAGAGTTACAACGGCCCTCCTAATTCTTTCAGCGTCAGGGAGACCGGGATAACTCAGTGCCTTTCTATAATGGGTGAGTGCCTCAGGATAATCTCGGATGGCCTCATAACTCTCCCCTAAGTAAAGGTGGGCATAAATATTATCGGGATGATGCCTTAGCTCTTCACAAAATGACCGAATCGCCATGTCCCATTTTTTCAGGCCTTTGTAAGCGAGTCCCATGTTATTGTTTCCGTTTTCATAGTCAGGCTTGACATCCAAAAGTTTCTCAAAGGTCTCAATGGCATCCTGATGGAGTCCCCTTTTATAATAGGCGAGACCCAAGTTGTAAAAGCAATCCGGGAAATTTGAATTCAATTGAACTGCCCTCTTATAGCGATCAATCGCCTCGTCCATGAGTCCTTTTTCATAATAGACCAAGCCTAGGTTATACATCGACAGGTAATAGGAAGGATTTAAGGTCAATGCCTCCTCGTATTCCCGTTGAGCGCTATCCCACTTTCCTTGTTCGTGATAGGCAAAACCCAGATTGTGGTGGGTCCTCTCTTTCCTCGGGGATTTTCGGACGCAGTCCTTCCATAACTCCACTTCGTTCTTCCAGAGAGAATTTCGTTGATAGGTCCCTCCGAATAAGAAAATCACGATGAAAAACAGAATCA
>Ga0335085_10015542_pt1 | contig 11035 bp, 9 predicted proteins | sample Lox_Sample_45_FD_206712 | JGI IMG/M metagenome (GOLD analysis project Ga0335085, IMG submission 206712) | Soil microbial communities from Loxahatchee National Wildlife Refuge, Florida, United States - Lox_Sample_4.5 | ecosystem: Environmental > Terrestrial > Soil > Wetlands | place: USA: Florida... | reverse complement strand
GCCGTGCATCTCGAGGAGGCGCGCGCGCGCGTGCGGAGACTTCGGGCGGAGCGGGGCGCGGGACTTTCCCAATGAACGGCCCGGTCCAAACCCAACGCCATATTCCCGTCCTCCTCGCCGAGGCGATGGAGGCGCTCCAACCGCGCGCCGGGGGCGTTTTCGTCGACGGCACGTTCGGCGCCGGCGGCTATTCCCGCGCGCTTCTCGATCGCGGCGCGGAGGTTGTCGCGCTCGACCGCGATCCCGCAGCCATCCGCGCCGGCATGGGCCTCGTCGCCGCTTCGGGCGGGCGCCTCCGCCTCATCGAAGCGCGCTTCAGCGATCTCGACGCCGCCGCGGCCGAATTTGGCTTCGATTTCGTGGATGGCGTCGTGCTCGACATCGGCGTCTCCTCGATGCAGCTCGACGAGCCGGCGCGCGGCTTCTCGCTGCGCTTGGATGCGCCGCTCGACATGCGCATGGGGAGCGAAGGCCGTACAGCGGCCGACATCTTGCGCGAGGAGGATGAAGCAACGATCGCGGACATCCTCTACCGCTTCGGCGAGGAGCGCGCGTCGCGCCGCATCGCGCGCGCCGTCGTTGCCGACCGCACGACGGCGCCGTTCACGTCCACCCTTCAGCTTGCGGGACTCGTGGCGCGCGTCGCGCCGCAGCGGCGGGGCGAGCTCACCCATCCCGCGACGCGCACGTTCCAAGCGTTGCGCATCGCGGTCAACGACGAGCTCGGCGAGCTCTTGCGCGGCCTTCTCGCCGCCGAGCGCGTGCTCAAACCCCGCGGGCGGCTTGTCGTCGTGACGTTCCATTCGCTGGAGGACCGCATCGTCAAGCAATTCCTCGCCAGCCGCTCGGGGCGCGGCGAGGCGGCGTCGCGTCTCTTGCCGGGCGAGCCCGCGCGGCCTGAAGCTACGTTCGAAGTTCCGCGCGGACAGCCAATCGAACCTGGCGCGGCGGAGACTGAGGCCAACCCACGCTCGCGCTCCGCGCGGCTCCGTTTCGCGGTCCGGCTCGAGGCGCCGGCGCGGGACGCGGACGCGGAGCTAGAGGCGCTTACGCAACTGCCGCAAAAACGAAGGAGGACAACTTGATCTGGCGCACGCTGCACGCAATCGCCATCGCCGCGCTCATCGGCTCGGCGGCCTACGTGTACGGGCTCAAGTACCGCATCATTTACGCGTCGGAGGAGCTTGTGAAGACGCGCCACCTTCTCGCCAAGGAGAAGGACGCGATCGCGTTTTTGCGCGCGGAATACGCGCATCTCGCGCGACCCGACCGGGTGCAGCAGCTTGCCGACTCGAAGCTCGGATTGCAGCCGCTCATGCTCAGCCAGATCGCGAGCGTCAATGACCTGCCTGAGGCGCAGCCCAAGATCGACTCGATTGGGCGCACGCTCGAGGAGCTCGGATTCATGAAAGAGAGCGCGACGCCAGCCATAGTCGCAGGCGGCGCGACGCCGCCGGTGAGGTAAGCCGATGGATGAGACGCCGAATCCTGCGCTCCGCCCGAAGCGGGAACGACGGCTGAACCGGGTCGAGTCCGCCGCGGTCGCGCTCGTGCGCCGCTACGCGCCGCTGAGTTTCGGCGTGGATCTGGAGCCGCGGTTCCCGGTCTCTCCTCAAAAGCCGCTCTGGCGGCGCGTCACGCTCGCGAACCTAAAAGCCTTCGCACATGCGCTGCTTATGACGCGGCTCGACCGCTCGGGCGCGCGCATTCGCACGGTGTCGTTCGGCATGTTCGCAGCCTACGTCGCGGTCGCGGTCAAGCTCGTCGTGCTCGGCGTGTCGCACGACCCGCCGCAGACCTTAAAAGGCGCAGCTGACCAGGCGGTGTCCGGGGCGCGGCCCGACCTCCTCGATCGCAATGGCGAATTGCTCGCCACCGACGTCAAGACGATGTCGGTCTTCGCCGAACCGAATCGCATCATCGACAAGGACGAAGCGGTCGAGCTCATCACCGCCGTGCTTCCCGACGTCGATGCAAAGGAGCTGCGCGAGCGCCTCGGGTCAAGGAAGGGCTTCGTCTGGGTCAAGCGGCAGATCACGTCGAAGGAGCAGCGGGAAATTTTCCACCTCGGCCTGCCCGGCGTGGGCTTCCTGCCCGAAAACAAGCGCATCTATCCGAACGGGCCGCTCGCCGCGCATGTGCTCGGCTTCGTCGACAAGGACAATGTCGGCATCGCGGGCATGGAGAAATATCTCGACGAGCAGAGCCTGACCGATCCGCACATTCCCGGCTTCGTCGTCGATCCGGAGAAGCTGAAGCCGGTTCGTCTCTCGCTCGACCTCAAGGCGACGCACGCCTTGCGCGACGAACTCCTGGCGGGAATGGAAAGGTTCCGCGCCAAGGCCGCCGCCGGCATGGTGATCGACGTCAACACGGGCGAGGTGATCGCCCTCGAATCGCTGCCCGACTTCGATCCCAACGAACCGGGCGACGTGCGCGACCCGACCAAGATCAACCGCATCAATGTTGGCGTCTACGAAATGGGCTCGACCTTCAAGGCGCTGTCGATCGCGATGGCGCTGGAATCGGGCAAGGTCAATCTCGGCTCGCGCATCAATGCGCGTGATTCCTTACGCTACGGGCGCTTCACCATCCACGACTTCCACGCGACGCACCGCGTCTTGACCGTGCCCGAAGTCTTCACGCATTCCTCGAACATCGGCACGGCGCGCATGGCGCTCATGGTCGGCGTCGAGGGCCATAAGGCGTTCTTGAAGAAGTTGGGCCAGCTCGACCGGCTGCGCACTGAACTCCCCGAAAGCGCCGAGCCGCTCGTGCCGAAGCGCTGGGGCGAGCTCAACACGATGACGATCGCCTTCGGCCAAGGGCTCAATGTCGCGCCCATTCAGGCGGTGATGGCCGTCTGCGCATTGGTGAACGGCGGACACATGATGACGCCGACGTTCCTGCCGCGCACCGAGGAAGAGGCGGCGAAAGTGAGCCATCGGGTGGTGAGCGATCAGACGTCGGAGTCGATGCGCTATCTGATGCGATCGAACGCGACACATGGGTCGGCGAGCTTCGCCAACATCCCCGGCTACTATGTCGGCGGCAAGACCGGCACGGCGGATAAGATCATCCACGGCCGTTACTCGCAGAACAAGGTCTTCACGACGTTCATGGCGATCACGCCGGCCGACAAGCCAAAATACCTCTATCTCACGATCTACGACGATCCAGCGCCGGTGCCCGAGGATCACGGCTACCACACGGCGGCCTATAATGCGGGACGGGTGACCGGCGCGCTCATTCGCCGCGTCGAGCCGCTCGAGGGCGTGCCGCCGATGAAGGAGGCGCCTACGCAGCCGTTCCCAATCATCGCCCGTCTGGGATATGGAGCCGACGCCGATAGAACCAGCAAAGAGTAGAATGATACGACTCGGGGACATTGTGGATCTCGACGAGGCCGACGAGGCGCTGAGCGGGGCCGAGGTTGCGGGCGTCGCCTTCGACAGCCGCAAGGTGCGTCCGGGCGATGTCTTTTTCGCTCTGCCGGGCGCGAAGGAGGACGGCGTCAAATATGTCGGGGACGCGCTTGCGCGGGGCGCGGCGGCGGTCGTCGCCGAGTCTGAGCCGCCGCTTGCCGGCGCGCCCTTCGTCAAGGTCGCCGACGCGCGCGCCGCGCTCGCGCACGCCGCCGCGCGGCTCTTCCCGCGCCAGCCCGAGATGATTGCGGCCGTCACGGGCACGAGCGGCAAGACCTCGGTCGCGGCTTTCGTGCGGCAGATCTGGCAGGCGCTGGGCAAAGAGGCCGCGTCGCTCGGCACGATCGGGATCGTGTCGCGGCCGATGACGGCCTACGGGTCGCTGACGACGCCCGATCCCCTTGGACTGCACGCGACTCTGAGCCGCCTCGCCGAGGCCGGCGTGACGCACGCGGTTCTCGAAGCCTCCTCGCATGGACTCGACCAGAAGCGGGTCGACGGCGTGCGCCTTTGCGCCGGCGCCTTCACGAACCTGACGCGCGATCATATGGATTATCACGCGACGGTCGAGGACTATCTCGCCGCCAAGCTGCGCTTGTTTCGCGAGCTTTTGCCGCGCGGGGCGCCGGCCATTGTTGACGCCGACAGCGAGATCGCGCCGCGCGTCAAAGAGGCTGCGCTCGAGCGAGGCCTTGCGCTCGTCACCGTCGGGGTCAAGGGCGAGACGATCCGCCTTGTATCCGCCGCCCGTGAGGGCCTGGCGTCGAACCTCGAACTCGAGTTCGGCGGGCGGCGCCGGCGCGTGCAGTTGCCGACGCCCGGCGACTTCCAGATTTCCAACGCGCTCGTCGCCGCGGGAATCTGCATCGCTACCGGCAGCGAAGCGGACGCGGTCTTCGGCGCATTGCGTTTGCTCGAGGGCGCGCCGGGGCGGCTCGAAAAGGTCGGCGAGAGGCGCGGCGCCGCGGTTTTCGTCGACTACGCGCATAAGCCCGACGCGCTCGAAAAAGCGCTCGCCGCCTTGCGGCCTTTTGTGAGCGGGCGTCTCATCGTGGTCTTCGGCTGCGGCGGCGACCGTGACGCCGGCAAGCGTCCCATCATGGGCGAGATCGCGACGCGCTCCGCTGATGTGGTCATTGTCACGGACGACAATCCGCGCTCGGAAGACCCGGCCGCCATTCGTGCGTCGATCCTGGCCAGCGCGCCCGGCGCGATCGAGATCGGCGACAGGGCCGAGGCGATCCGGGCGGGCGTTGCGATGCTCACGGACGGCGACGCGCTCATCATCGCCGGCAAGGGCCATGAAATCGGGCAGATTGTGGGCGACAGAACGCTGCCGTTCAACGACGCGGAGGCGGCGCGCGCGGCCTTGTGGGAGGCGGGATGAGGGAATTGTGGACGGAAAGCGAACTTGCGGGCGTCCTCGGGCCGCCGACCGCGCGGCTCGTCGACGCCGTTAATGGCGTCTCCATCGACTCGCGCACGCTTCGCGCAGGCGACCTCTTTTTCGCCATCAAGGGCGAGACGCACGACGGCCACGATCATGTGGCCGCCGCCTTCGAGGCCGGGGCCGCCGCGGCGGTCGTCGCGCGCGAGCACGCACATTCGCTTCTGAGTTTCGGCCCGACTTTCGCTGTGGACGACACCTTGAAAGGTATGGAGCGCCTCGCCGCCGCCGCCCGCGCACGGACGCGCGCGCGCATCGTCGCCGTCACCGGCTCGGTTGGCAAGACGAGCGTCAAGGAGATGCTGCGGGTCATGCTCGCCTCCTGCGGCGCGACGCACGCCTCGGCCGCATCATACAACAACCAGTGGGGCGCGCCGCTGACGCTCGCGCGCTTGGCGCGCGACGCGGACTATGCGGTCGTGGAGATCGGCATGAACCATGCGGGCGAGATCACGCCGATCGTCGGCCTCGCGCGTCCGCATGCGGCGATCGTCACGACCATCGCCCCGGTCCACATCGAATACCTCGGCTCGATCGAGGCGATCGCCGACGCCAAGGCGGAGATCTTCTCTGGAGTCGAGCCGGGCGGGACGGCGGTCCTCAATCGCGACGCGCCGCAATTCGAGCGCCTGAAGCGCGCCGCCAAAGCGCGCGGCCTCATCCTGGTAACCTTCGGCGCGAGCGAGGGCTGCGACGCGCGCCTCGTTGAATTCTCCGCCGACGACCGCGGGGGACGCGTCGGCGCGCGCATACTCAAGCGCGACATCGCCTTCGACCTCGGCGCGCCGGGCCGGCACATGGCGGAGAATGCGGTCGGCGCGCTGCTTGTCGCGCACGCTCTGGGCGCGGATGTTCGCGCCTGCGCTGCAGCGCTGGCGGAATTTTCGCCGCAGAAGGGCAGGGGAGAGCGGTTTTCGATCCCGACGCCCGGCGGCTCGGCGATGATCATCGACGAAAGCTACAACGCCAATCCGGCCTCGATGCGCGCGGCGCTCGCGCTGCTTGGCGCGGCGAAGCCCGGACTGAAGGGCCGCCGCATCGCCGTCATCGGCGACATGCTGGAGCTCGGGCCAAAAGGGGCGGAAATGCACGCCGCGCTCGCGGCCGACCTCGCCGCCAACAGGGTCGACCTCCTGTTTGGCGCCGGGCCGCTGACGCGGGCGCTCTTCGACGCGGCGCCGCCCTCCATGCGTGGGGCGTGGGCGGAGCGGGCGGCCGAACTCGTGGAGGAGGTGGCGCGGGAGCTTCGCGACGGCGACGTCATCATGGTCAAAGGCTCGAACGGCAGCCGGATGGGTCCGCTCGTGGCGGCGCTGCGCGGCCGCTTCGCGCGCGTCGCCGCGGACGGGTGAGGCCCAGATGCTCACCTGGCTCGCCGACTTTCCCGGCCTTCCCGGCGCCTTCCATGTCTTTCGATACCTTACCTTCCGCACCATGGGCGCAGCCGGGACCGGGCTCTTCCTCGTCTTCTTCTTCGGGCCGGCGATCATTTCGGCGCTCCGCCTGAAGCAGGGCAAGGGTCAGCCGATCCGCCTGGACGGCCCCGCTTCGCATATCCTCACCAAGAAAGGCACGCCCACAATGGGCGGCCTCATGATCCTGTTCGGCCTCTTCGTCTCGTCGTTGCTGTGGGCCAATTTGGAGAGTCCATATGTCTGGATCGTCCTCTTCGTGACGGCGGGCTTCGCGGCGATCGGCTTCTACGACGACTATCTCAAGGTGACGATGCAGTCGCACCTCGGCTTTTCCGCCCGCGCGCGCCTCTCCGCCGAATATGTCATCGCCGCGCTCGCCTGCTTCGCGCTCATGCGGATCGGCGGCGCCGGCGCAAGTTCGCTCGCCGTCCCCTTCGTCAACGGCTACATCGTCGATTTCGGCTGGGGGTTCCTTCTGTTCGGCCCGTTCGTCATCATCGCCTTCGGCAATGCGGTCAATCTGACCGACGGCCTCGACGGGCTCGCGATCGTGCCCGCCATGGTCGCCGCGGGGACGCTCGGCCTCATCGCCTATCTCGTCGGCAGCGCGGTCTATTCGCATTATCTCCTCATCAATCATGTGCCCTTCGCGGGTGACCTGTTGGTCGTGTGCGGCGCGCTCATCGGCGCGGGCGCCGGCTTCTTGTGGTTCAACGCGCCGCCTGCGCAGATCTTCATGGGCGACACGGGCTCGCTCGCCCTCGGCGGCCTCCTCGGCACGATGGCGGTCGCGATCAAGCACGAGATCGTGCTGGCGGTGGTTGGCGGCCTCTTCGTCATGGAGGCGGCGTCGGTCGTCGTGCAGGTCGCCTCGTTCCGCCTCACCGGCCGGCGCATCTTCAAGATGGCGCCGATCCACCATCACTTCGAGCAACTCGGGTGGTCGGAGGCGCAGATCGTCATGCGCTTCTGGATCATCGCTTTCGTGCTGGCGATGATCGGCCTCGCCTCGCTCAAGCTGAGGTGACGATGACGCCGGTCGAGACCCTCCGCGGCAAGGCCGTCGCCGTCTTCGGCCTCGGCGGCTCGGGGCTTTCGACGGCGCGCGCGCTCGTCCTCGGCGGCGCGGAAGTCGCGATCTGGGACGATAGTTTACAGCAACGCGAACGCGCTGCGGCGCAAGGGTTCCCGCTCGTCGATCTCGCGAAAGCCGACTGGTCGCGCTTGGCGCTGCTCGTCCTCTCGCCCGGCGTGCCGCTGACCCATCCGAAGCCGCACTGGTCCGTGGAGCTTGCGAAAAAGGCCGGTGTCCCGATCGTCGGCGACATCGAGCTTTTCGTCCGCGAGCGCGCGGCGCGCGCGCCGCATGCTCCGTTTGTCGCCGTGACCGGCACCAACGGCAAATCGACGACGACGGCGCTCATCGCGCATGTCTTGAATGAGGGGGGGCGCGATGTTGCGCTCGGCGGCAACATCGGCGTGCCGGCGCTCGAACTGCCGCCGCCCTCGCCGGACCGCATCCACGTCATTGAGTGCTCGTCCTATCAGATTGATCTTGCGCCCTCGCTTGCGCCGAGCGTTGGCCTGCTCATCAACATCACGCCCGATCATCTCGACCGGCACGGCGATCTCGCCAACTACGCGGCGATCAAGGAGCAACTCGTCGCGAAGGCAAACGTCGCGCTCGTCGGCGTGGATGACGAGCCAAGCTGCAAGATTTACGCGAAGCTCAAAGAGCGCGGCGGCGGCGACGTGGTCGCAGTCTCGGGCGGGCGCTCCGTCCTTGCCGACATCTTCGTGCGCGACCGAAAGATTATCGCGCGCGACGAAAATGACGCGCCCATCGATCTCGCCGGCGCGCGGGCGCTACGCGGCGCGCACAATGGCCAGAACGCCGCCTTCGCCTTCGCCGCCGCGCGCGCGCTTCAAGTCCCGTGCGACGACATCGCGCGCGCCTTCGCTTCCTTCCCCGGGCTCGCTCATCGCATGGAGGAGGTCGGCCGCAGCGGGCGCGTCCTGTTCGTCAACGACTCGAAAGCGACCAACGCCGACGCCGCCGAGAAGGCGCTGCTCTCGTTCCACGACATTCGCTGGATTCTCGGCGGAAGGCCCAAGGTGGGGGGGATCGAATCCTTGCGCCCGCTCTTCCCGCGCATCGCCAAGGCCTATCTCATCGGCGAGGCGACCGAGAATTTTGCCCGGACGCTTGACGGCCTTGTTGCGTTCGAGCGCTGCGGGACTTTGGCCGCCGCGGTCGAAGCGGCCGCCGCGGAAGCGCTGCGCTCAGACGCGCCGGAGCCGGTCGTGCTCCTGTCGCCCGCCTGCGCGTCCTTCGATCAGTTCGCCAATTTCGAGGCGCGCGGCGACGCCTTTCGCGCGCTGGTCAAGGATCTGCTCGCGAAGCGCAAATCTGAAGCGGCCGAGCCGGCCCTCGCAAGGGAGAGATAAGCCATGGTGTCGAGAGCGGAACGCGGGCCGGTCGCCGACTGGATGCGCACGGTGGACCGCTGGCTCCTCGGCTCGTTCGGGGCGCTGATGGTCATCGGTCTTGTGATGGCGCTTGCCGCCAGTCCCGCCGTCGCCGAGCGGCTCAATCTCTCGACCTTCCATTTCGTCAACCGGCAGGCGCTCTTGCTCGTGCCGACCGCGATTCTCATGGTCGCGACGTCCTTCCTGTCGCCGCGGCATGTTCGCCGGGCGGCGCTTGTCCTCTTCATCGTCTCCTTCGCGCTCATCATCCTCACGCTCATGTTCGGCGCGGAAGTGAAGGGCGCGCGCCGCTGGATCTTCGGCCTCCAGCCCTCGGAGTTCATCAAGCCGGCCTTCGTCGTGCTTGCGGCCTGGGCCTTCACCGAGGGTGGGCGCAAGGCGCCGACCGCGATCCTCGCGAAATTCCTCTCCTTCGCGATCCTGCCGGTGACGATTGTCCCCCTCATACTCGAGCCGGACTTTGGCCAGACGATGCTGGTGTCGATCGTCTGGGCGTCGCTCTTCTTCCTCGCGGGCCTGCACTGGTTCTGGGTCGTCGGCATCGGCGGGCTCGGGGTCGCCGGCGGCTTCGGCGCTTACAAGCTGTCGCCGCACGTGCATGAGCGGGTGCTGCGCTTCCTCAATCCGGACTCGACCGGCGGGCTCGTGGACACGTTCCAGGTGGACACCGCGCTGCAAAGCCTGCTCTACGGCGGCTGGTTGGGGCGCGGCCCCGGCGAGGGCGTCTACAAGCGCATCCTTCCCGACGCCCACACCGACTTTGTCTTCGCCGTGACCGGCGAAGAGTTCGGCATGATCGCCTGCATGGGCCTCATTCTCTTCTTCGGCTTCATCGTGCTGCGGGGCTTGTGGCTTGCCTCGCGCAACGCCGACCCGTTTTGCCGCTTCGTGGCGGCGGGCATGACGGTGATGTTCGGCGTGCAGAGCTGGATCAACATCGCGGTCAACCTGCGCGCGATGCCGGCCAAAGGCATGACGCTGCCGTTCATCTCCTACGGCGGCTCGTCGCTCATTGCGCTTGGGCTCGGCATGGGTTTCCTGCTCGCCGCGACGCGCAAGCGCCCGATCGTCGACTTGCAGCACCACATCGTTCCCGCTGAATGACGGAGCGCCCGATCCTGCTCGCGGCGGGCGGCACCGGCGGCCACCTTTTTCCTGCCACGGCGCTCGCCTTGGCGTTGATCAAACGCGGCGCGGCAGTCGAACTCGCGACCGACGAGCGCGCGCTGAAATACGACCAGGACTTTCCTGCCCGAGCCGTGCACGCGTTTCCCTCGGCGACGACGACGGGCGCTGGCGCGCTCAGCAAGGCGCGGGCGGCGCTAACCCTCGCGGCCGGCGTCGCAGTGGCGCTCAAGAAGCTCGCGCGCATTCGCCCGTGCGTGGTGGTCGGCTTCGGCGGATATCCGACCGTGCCGCCGCTGTTTGCGGCTTCGCTGCTCGGCGTTCCGACCGTGCTGCACGAGCAGAACGCGGTCATGGGGCGCGCCAACCGCTTCTTGAGCGGGCGGGCTTCGGTCATCGCCCACGGCTTTCCCGAGCTCAAGGGGGCCGACGCGCGCACAAAGGCGAAGACGCGCTTCACCGGCAATCCGGTGCGCCCCGCGGTGCTGGCCGCGGCGGCGACGCCCTATCCCGATGTCGCCGGGCGGCGGCTCAAACTGCTGGTGACGGGCGGCTCGCAGGGCGCGCGCGTGATGGCGGACGTCGTGCCAGAGGCGCTAGCGCTGCTCCCGCCCGACGAGCGGCAATGGGTTCGCCTCACCCAACAGGCGCGCGGCGAGGACAAGGCGCGCGTCGCCGCCGCCTGCGCGCGGATGAACTTTCCCGTCGAGATCGCGGAGTTCTTCCCCGACCTGCCGGCGCGTATCGCCGCCTCGCATCTCGTCGTCGCCCGGGCGGGGGCCTCGACCGTCTCGGAACTCGCCGTCATCGGCCGCCCCTCGGTGCTCGTGCCGTATCCGCATGCGCTCGATCAGGACCAGGCGGCCAACGCCGCCGCACTTGCGGCTTCAGGCGGCGCGATCGTCGTGCCCCAGACCGAGTTTACGGCGGAGCGGCTGGCGGCGATCCTCGGCGAAGCGCTTGCCTCGCCCGCGAAACTCGCCGAGCGCGCGAAAGCTGCGAAGTCGGCCGGCGTCGCCGACGCAGCGGAGCAGCTCGCGGATCTCATCCTCGAAACAACGCGGACGTGAGTCCGGAAAATGAGTCGCGCCCATGCGCGCAGAAGGTGTTTAAAACCCTCCAAACCACGAACG
>Ga0335085_10015540_pt1 | contig 11036 bp, 9 predicted proteins | sample Lox_Sample_45_FD_206712 | JGI IMG/M metagenome (GOLD analysis project Ga0335085, IMG submission 206712) | Soil microbial communities from Loxahatchee National Wildlife Refuge, Florida, United States - Lox_Sample_4.5 | ecosystem: Environmental > Terrestrial > Soil > Wetlands | place: USA: Florida... | reverse complement strand
GTGCCGGCCTCGTCGCGAACGCCTCGAATGGCCGATGCCGATTCTTCCTCGAAAGCGGCATGTACCTGTCGCGTATAATCCTCCAGCTCCTGGCGCTTTGCGTCGAGGGACGCCTGGCTCGCTTGGCTAAACTGCTCGCTGCGTTCCGTCGAAATATTGTGAAGTACATGGCCAAACGAAGCCGCGGCGGCCTCGGCAGCCTCGGCGAGCTGCGTGCGTGCACGCCCCGTGAGGTCGTCCGCTACGCCATCGAGTTGTTGGTGAACCTGCGCCAGATGGAAAATCGACTGGCCGTCCAGATGAGTGGCAAACAATCCCACTGCCTTCGTCGTTTCCTCCTCGAGCCGGGCCTTTGCTGTTGCAAGAGTTTGTTCGGATAAGACCTGTAGCCGCTCGCGCGTCTCCTGTTGCAACCATTCGGACGTCCGGCTGAGCGATTCGCCTGCGCCGTGAGCGGCTCGCGTGCTGAGCGCATCGAGTTCGTCGTTCCACTTCGCAAGCGCTTCGCTTCGCGCGGCCTCAAATTCGCGGCGCACCGCCGCATCCGTGGCTTCCACGTGCGCCGCAATCTCGCGCAATGTGTTGTCGGACGCGTGGCGGAGCCTCTCGCGATGCAAACGCAGGCTCTCAGTCATTTGCTCCTCGCGCCCGGAAAGCTCGCGCAGTAATTCAGGTACGCGCGCCGCGTGCGGCGCCACTCTCGCTTCGGCCTCGGCGCCTAGCCGCTCAAGCATGTGTTGCCGCGCGCCCTCGATCGCCTCGCGTGCTCTCGACACTTCCTGTTCGATAGCACCTCTCACTGCGGCTAGCGCATTCTGCGCTTCGTTCGACATCTGCGCGAGCATCTGGCTCAAATTCGCAAACTGCTGTGCCATCTTGTCTTCCGTCGCCCGAACGGCTTCCTGCGCGCGGCCAGGCAATTCCTCGGCTAACCGCTGCAGTGACCGATCAATCGAGGACTGCAGGAGTTCGTCCCATTGCCGTTGCGCGACGGCCATTTCGGACGCAATCTCCTCGCGCCAAACTGAGGAGTTCGCCTCTGGCGAAGCTGGCGCGTGGTTCATCGGATTCGCCATAGGCGACTGCTCAAAACTGCTCAGTGAATCTCCAGAATAGCTGTTCATGGGAATGGTTTTTCCTTGGGTCGGAATTTCGGCCATATCGAGTCTACTTTGCGCTGGTTGCGCCGGTCCGGCGAATGCATATTCAGCCGGATGAGGAAACGGCTGCCAATCCTCAGGCGATGTTTCCAGCCCCCAGATATTGGACGCGCCTTCCAATTCCACGGCGATTTGGAACAACTCACGAATCGAATGCGGGCGATGAATCCACGCCACCCGCGCGCGCACACTCCGCCGCTGGGCGCCATTGGCCACCTCAATGCTGATCCAGGAATTGCGCGGAAGGTGGTGCTTGGAAAAATACCGGCAGCCCTGCAGATTAAGCGTCAGCGTAGCGGTGCGTTCTTCAAACGGATGGCCCAGAAGATCGACGCCGCGCACAATCAGCGGCACAGACTCGGACACACGCCTGCTCCTTCGGCGCTCAATAGAGGGATTCGGTGACGCATCTTGCACAGGCCAGCCTCTGAGAAGGTGCGATAAGACTAACATTGCGGGCGGTGCCGGTCGAGCGGAAGATAATACGAAGAAAACTTCTGCGGGAGGACGCGGGCGCGCCCTCCCGATCGATCTGGATTATGGCTTCTTCTTGGATGGTTTTGGCGGCGGCTTGGTGCCAACACTCGTGCTCACGCCGCCGCTCATCTGGGTTACGCTCGCTGCCATGTCCTTGCATTGAGCGCCTAGCGGCCCGGTAGGATCGAGGTCGGCGCACTTCTGAAGCGCATCGGACGTGTTCGGATCGAAGGTGAATACTTCTTTGTCGCCTTCTGTCTTGGATTGCACCGACCCGACGTACGCGCTGCCGAGCAAGAACCACGCTTGCGCATCCTTCGGATTCGCGTCAGTGGCCTTCTTCAATGGATCGATGGCTTGCTGCAGATCGCCCTTGTTACTGAGAACGATTCCCATGTTCTTGTAGCAGCGCGACGCGACCGCGGTTGAAGTCTGCGCCGGGGAAGCGGCCGCCCCTCCGACGGCAGGAGCTGCCGGAGCCGAACCTGCCAGCGTCACAGCCTTTTGGCATGCGGCGTCGGCATCGCTGACCTTCTGCTGCAAGATGGCCGGATCATGCTGTGACGTCGCCACATTTACGAGCGCCGTGCTCAGATCTGAGTAGTAATCCGCACTCGGCTTCAAGTCGATCGCCTTCTGATAAGCCGTTGCTGCATCGGCGTACTTCGACGTGGCGTCATTCGCGCGCCCTATGCTCGCCCAAATAAGAGCATGGTTCCCCGTGTCTTTCGCGGCTACGCCCTGTTCAGCAGCGGTATATTCGGTCAGTGCCGTCTCATAGTCCGCGTTCATTTTGCTGGTGAGATCGGCCTTTTGATCGGCCGGTGTGCTCGCCAGCTGTTTCTTGAGCGCGTCCGCGTTATTCATTGCCGTCGTCGCAGCATCGAAATGTTGCTTCATATTTGCGAAGGCCTGTTTTTCGGCTTGCGCTTGCTCCGATGCTCCCGAAGCTGCGGCGATCTCCTTCAAATTAATGTTCCACGGCTGATTCGACCCGCCTGACTGGAATTGCGTGGTGAAGCCCTGCGGCACCGCCGAGCTGGTTAGCGTTACGCTGTAAACCCCGTCCGGCACGCCGACCTGAATGAAATTGCCCTTGCTGTCCGTTTTCGTCGTAAACGTGCGGCCCGATTCGTTCTTGATCGTGATCGTAGCGTTCGGCAGCGGGTTGCCGTCCAGCCCGATCACCTGGCCCGTCACGTTATTCCCTTGTGCGGCCGCCGAGCCCGCTAACAGCAAGAGGAACGCAAAGAAAGTCAACCCGGCACTAATAAATCGTTTCATTTTTGTATGCTCCTCGCTTTCGACATCCGAAATTATCGCGCCACGCTCGCGCGGTAGGGAATCGGATCACCCAGACCCGCTTCGGCGAACGCTTGCAACCGCAGACGGCAACTGTCGCAAGTCCCGCAAGCTGCGTCTTCAAACTGATAGCAAGACCATGTCCGATCAAGCGGAGCGCCCAGCTCCGCGCCCCGCCTCACGATCTCGCTCTTCTTCATCGCGATCACGGGCGTTACGATCTCGATCTGCGTCTCCGGACGGGTACCCTGCCGGATTACCTCCGCAAACGCATGATAATACTGAGGGCGGCAATCCGGGTAGCCCGAACTATCCTGCTCTACCGCTCCTATAAAGATGGCCTTCGCCCTTATAACTTCCGCCCAACTCACTGCGGCGGACAAGAAATGAGCGTTTCGAAACGGGACGTAGGTAACGGGGATACCCGCATCCGGCGCCAGCGAATGTCCCGATTCCGGGACGGCAATGCTGCGATCGGTGAGCGCGGAGCCGCCGATCTGTTTAAACGCCTCAAGCCGGATCGCCAGGCGCTCGCGCGCGCCGTAGAAATCTGCGATTTCTTCAAACGAGCGCCGCTCGCGCGATTCCGTTCGCTGTCCGTAGCTGGCGTGGAGCAGAGCAAGCTGATGCGTTTGATTCGCAATGGCTGTTACGACGCACGAATCCATCCCCCCGCTCAGCAGAACCACGCCTTTGGGCTTTTCGCTCATTTTCCGCTCAGACTCCCTTTGTCGCCGGATCCCAAACGAATTTGTGCAGCTGCAATCCCAGTCGCACAGGCAAGCCGTCCGCTAGGATCCATTCCGTCAGCTCGCGCGGGTTTAAGCCGGGCCACGCTCCCGCAGGATCCGGGAACACAGGCGAAAGAATCACCTGCGCCACGCGCTTTGCAAGGCGATGCTGCTCCGTGAATTGTTTCGCAAAGTCATAGTCTTTCCGGCTGGCGATCACGAATTTGATCTCGTCTTTCTCATCAATCACATCGAGGTTCGCCATATTGAATTTGCCGCTTTCGCCGGAGTCCGGGCATTTCACGTCTACGATCTTGATCACCTCGCACGGCAGATCGCCCACAAAACGCTCTCCGCTTGTTTCGATCATCACCGTATAATTTTTTAGCAAGAGGCGAGTGGCGAGTTCCGGGGTGTCGGCTTGGAGCAGAGGCTCGCCCCCTGTTATTTCGACGAGGGACACGGAGCGTTCGTTTCCGTCGCCACCGCCCGCCGCAAACTTCTCCACCCGCTCCATGATGTCGTCAAGCGAGTGCTTTTCGCCGCCATGAAATGCGTAAGCCGTGTCACACCAGACGCACCGTAGATTACAGCCGGTAAGTCGTACGAAAATGCAGGGCAACCCCGCCCGCGTTCCTTCACCCTGAATGGATTTGAAGATTTCGGTGGTAACCATATGGCGGTTATAAGCAAAAACTAGGGTTTGTAGGTTGCCGAGGCCGTATCCGTCTCCCAAACCGTGACGCTCGCGAGCGCAGCCCCGCCCATCTGTCCGCCAAGCTGTCTCGCCATTTCATCGTGAATAAAACGCGCGAGATTTTCCGCCGACGGGTTCATCTCATCGAACGGCGGCAATTCGTTCAGGTACTTGTGGTCCAGCTTGTCGACTATCCCGCGCAGCACGCGCTTGAGAACCGTAAAATCCTGCAGCAGCCCGATCTGGTCGAGCTGATTGCCGGCCACGACGAGGCGCACGCGGTAATTATGCCCGTGCAATTCTTCGCATTTTCCCTGATAACCACGCAGGCGGTGCGCTGCGGCAAAAGCAGCGTCCACGCTCACCTCAAACATGAACCGTCCCCGACTCTCCTGTATTCGCCGACGCCGCGGCAGTTCTTTCCTTCGTCGGAAGAGTCTCCATAAAGCGAGCGACTGCGGCGAGGTCGTGCGTCGTTCCGTAACCAGGCAAGGAGTCCAGAAAAATTTTACCATATTGCATGCGCTGAATGCGGTTATCGAGAATGGCAAGAATGCCGTGGTCGGTCTTCGTTCGTATTAGCCGTCCGAAACCCTGTTTGAGCGCCAGCACAGCCTCCGGCACCTGATATTCCGCAAAGGCATTGCGCCCGTCCTCCTGCAATGCACGCACCCGTGCGGCTACGATCGGATCGCTCGGCACGGCAAAGGGCAGCTTGTCGATAATCACGCAGGAAAGCTGCGAGCCCGGAACATCCACGCCTTGCCAGAAGCTGGCCGTTGCGAAAAGCACTGCGTTAGGTGTCGAACGGAAACGCTCGAGGAGCGTCGAACGCGGCGCCGTGCCTTGCAATAGCAGCGGAAAATTCACCCGAATCTTGACGCGCTCATAAACGTCGCGCATCTGCGCGTAGCTGGTGAACAAGCAAAACGCGCGGCCCTCGGAAATCTCCAGCAGGCGTTCGATCTCCGCCGCGGCGCTCGCCGAAAATTTTGCGTCTCGCACGTCCGGCATTTGCTTGGGAATGTACAGCAGCGCCTGTTCGCCAAAATCGAATTCCTGCGGCAGCGCCACTTCCTTCGAAGGCAATACGCCGAGGCGTTGCTTCAAATACTCAAAACTGCCGCCCACCGAAAGCGTCGCGGACGTGAGAATCACGGTATCGAAATGCTCGAAAAGCTGCTCGCGCAGAATTTCGCTCACGTCGATCGGCGTCGCCGCAAGAAACACGCCCCGGCCGCGCCGCTCGTACCAATAAACATAGCTGCGCTCCTCGCTTTCGAGCAAAAACGCCAGCTCACGCCTGGCTTCGGATGCGCGCCGCGCGAGCGCGATGATCTCCTCCGGTTTCGGAGTTATGGCCGCAAGCTCGCTCTCCACTCGCTTGAGGCCCGCCGCGAGTTCGCCATACGCCTCCTGATTGCGTTCGAGAAACGCTTTGCGCTCCTCAGGGCCGAACGGATACCGCCCCTCGCGTTCCGGAAATCTCTCGAAAAAGCTCCGGCTGCGTTCGCGCAAACTTGCAAGGTGCCGCCGCAGCGGACCCGCCTCAATTTTGAGCATCCGCAGCATCGCTTCGACGTCGCGCGTCAGTTCCTCAAATCGGTAGCTCGAAAGCTGCCGTCCGAAATAATCGCTGGCCACATCCTCGATCTCGTGCGCCTCGTCGAACACAACCGCCGCATATTCAGGCAGGATCGATCCGAAATCATCGTTGCGAATGGCGAGATCGGCGAAAAAAAGATGATGGTTCACGATGATCAGGTCCGCTTCGGCGGCGCGCCTCTGCATCGCCGTGATGAAGCAGCGGTTGAATTCAGCGCATTTCTGGCCGGTGCAAAGATCGCTGCGCGCATCGATGCGATTCCATAGATCGGCGTCATCCGGCAAAAACGTCAGCTCGTTGCGATCCCCTGTTTCCGTCAGCTTTTCCCAATCGCGAATCTGCCCGAACCAATCCACCTCGTCGATGCCCTTCAGCACGGCCGCCTGCGTGTCCATCTGATGCACTTTTTGCCGGCACAGAAAATTCGCGCGCCCTTTCATCAGTGCCACTTTCAGGTTTGGCGCAAAATGCTTTTGCAGGAAGGGAACATCCTTTTGGAAAAGTTGCTCTTGCAGGGACTTCGTGGCCGTCGAAATCACCACTTTGCGCCCGCTGCGAATCGCAGGAATGAGATACGCGAGCGTCTTACCGGTGCCCGTGCCCGCTTCGATCACCACTTGCTGGCGTTTCTGGAATGCCTCGTCCGCGATCCGCGCCATCTCCAGCTGCGAAGCCCGAAATTCATACGCTGGGTGGCTTTTTTGCAGATGCCCGCCCACGCCGAAGATATCGTCGATCGTGATTTCTTCGGGTTGTGGTGTGGCTTTCTTCGGCATGGTGGTACGCGCAATCGGCAGCGCGGCAGACTCCTAAAATATCACACCGTTGCTTCCCGCACCCGTTCCCGGATTCACTCACAAGACGAAGGCCATCCCCTTCGATCGGTGTTATGCTCTCTGCCGAAACTCGAATAATGGGAGGCGAAAGTGTCTGATTCCCGAGCGCGCAGCACGACAAGCCGCCGCGAATTTTTCAGAAATTCCGCGGCAGCAGTAGCTTTGCCCGCGCTGGTGGCAAGCGAATCCGCATCCGGCGGGCCCGCCCCGCAGCCGCAGCAAAAATCCAAGCCGAATCTGGTGCTGATTATCGCGGATCAATTCCGCTGGGATTTTGTTGGCGCTTACGGCCTGAATCCGATGGGCGTTACGCCCAATCTGGACAGCATCGCCCGCCGAGGTGTAGCGTTTCGCAACTGCGTCACGAACCAGCCGCTCTGTTCCCCCTCGCGCTCGTCGCTCTTTACAGGCCAATATCCTTCGCAGACTGGTGTCTGGAAAAACGGCTACGGCCTTCGTCCCGGCGCAACAACTCTCGCCACCACCCTCAAAGCCGAAGGCTACACCACAAATTACGTTGGCAAATGGCACCTCGCGCCAAGCATTGGCCTGCCGACGCCCATTCACGGCTTCGTTCCGCCCGAATACCGCGGCGGGTTTGACGATCTCTGGCTCGCATCCAACGAGCTAGAGCTCACCTCGCACCCCTACGAAGGCACAATTTGGAACAACGAAGGCGAACCGCTCACCTTTCACGACGTTTATCGCGTCGACTATCTCACACAGCTCGCCGTGGATTTTCTCAAAAAACCGCAAACGAAGCCGTTTTTTCTTGTAGTGTCCCAGCTTGAGCCGCACTTCCAAAATGACGCGAACGCCTTTCTACCGCCCGACGAATACAAGACCAAATACGTCAACGGCTTCGCGCCCGCCGACTTGAAATTCTTTCCCGGCGATTGGCAGGCACAACTTCCCGGCTATTACGGCGATTGCAAGCGCATCGACGATTGCGTCGGCACACTGCTCCAGACGCTGAAAGAGCAAAATCTCCTCGACAACACGGTCGTCGCCTTCGTCAGCGACCACGGCTGCCACTTCCGCACGCGCAACGCCGAATACAAGCGCAGCCCGCACGAAAGCTCGATCCACATTCCGCTGTTAGTTCAAGGCCCGGGCTTCGATCATTCGCGCATGGTTCCCGAACTCGTCAGCATGATCGATGTCTGCCCGACTTTGCTCGACGGTATGGGCGTGAAGGTGCCAAGTTCCGTTTCAGGTCACAGCGCCATGCCGCTCGTGAATCTGAGCGAGGGCCGCGATTCGTGGCGCGAGGAAGTGTTTATCCAGATCAGCGAGTCTATGGTCGCTCGCGCGCTGCGAACTCCCCAATTCACATATTGCGTTGCCGATCCTACGGCAAACGTTGCCGCCGATCCCGGCAGCCTGCATTACAACGAATATCAGATGTACGATCTTGCCGCCGATCCGCATCAGCTCGTAAATCTCGCCGGCCGCCAGGACAACCGAAATCTCATTCATGCTGAAGGCGATCGCCCTCTGTCCGAAATTGCCGCCGACTTGCGTCAACGTCTTATTGCGCGCATGGTAGAGGCTGGCGAAGCCGCTCCGCAAATCACGCCCTCGCGCCTTTACCCATAGAAATTTCCGCGCGTGCTTCGCCGAACCCACATCCGGCGACAAGCGCATCTCTCGCAATCGGGATGGAGATTGAATTGGACGCAGTAGCCCCAAACGAAACCCAAAAGCCGCTCGGCTTCCACATCATGACGAAGCCCATCGGCCCCATCTGCAATCTCGACTGCAAATATTGCTTCTATCTGGAAAAGGAAAATCTCTATCCAAAGCTCCAGGGACATTCCGGCCTATCCGATTGGAAAATGCCTGACGACGTCCTCGAATCCTACGTCCGTCAATACATCGAGGCGCAGCAAGCCGAGACGATCAACTTCGCCTGGCAGGGCGGTGAACCCACGCTGCTCGGCGCCGACTTCTTTCGTCGCGTCGTCGCCCTCCAACAGAAATATGCCGCCGGCAAACGCATCGAAAACGCATTCCAGACGAATGGCGTTCTGCTCGACGATGAATGGGGCGAATTTTTAGCGCAAAACCATTTCCTTGTCGGCCTCTCCATCGACGGCCCTCGCGACCTTCATGATCGCTATCGCGTAGACAAGGGTGGCCAGCCGAGCTTCAACCGCGTCCTCGCCGGTCTCAGCATGCTGAAAAAGCACGGCGTCGAATTCAACACGCTCACCGTCGTCAACCGTCACAATGCGCGCCAGCCGCTTGAGGTCTATCGTTTCCTCAAGGAGATCGGCAGCGGCTACATGCAATTTATCCCGGTCGTCGAACGCATAGCCCGTGAAGCCAATGATTCCGGCCTCGTGCTGATCCAGCCTTCCGATTCCGGCGATGCACGCGTCTCTGAATGGTCCGTCGACCCTGTCGATTTCGGCAAATTTCTCTGCACGGTTTTCGACGAATGGGTGCGCAACGATGTCGCCCGCTATTACATCCAGATCTTTGACGTCGCACTCGAAACATGGCTCGGCATTCCCGCCAGCCTTTGCGTCTTTCGCGAAACGTGCGGCTCAGCTATGGCGATGGAGCACAACGGCGATCTCTACTCCTGCGATCACTTCGTCTACCCGGAAAACAAGCTCGGCAACATCATGGAGCATCCGCTGGAATCGATGGTGGCCTCCGCGCAGCAGGCGAAGTTCGGGCTCGATAAGCGCGATTCGCTCCCGCGCTACTGCCGTGAATGCGACGTGCGCTTTGCCTGTCACGGCGAGTGCCCAAAGCATCGATTCATTCGCACGCCCGACGGCGAACCCGGCCTCAATTATTTATGCGCCGGCTACAAGACGTTCTTCCACCACATCGATCCCTATATGCGCTTCATGGCAAACGAGCTTCGTTACGAGCGTCCGCCTGCCAACGTGATGCAATGGGCGCGTGCTCATGATGTGGAGGAGGCCCGCCGCAATCCTTCCGAGCGCCCCGGCCGCAACGATCCCTGCCCCTGCGGCAGCGGTCGAAAATACAAGAAATGTTGCGGCAGCGCAGCCTGAGCGCCCATAAAAAAAGGCCGCACGTCAGGGGATCGTTGCTGAGACGTGCGGCCCGAAACCTCTTGCCGTTGTTGCTATCGCTACGTTCGCGTGCTTAGGAATTTGCAAACGTTCTTCACGGAATTGCTCAACAGCATCGTTTCGGTCACGTAGAGCACGCGGCCGCCCTTCTCAATCACCATGAACCGGTAATCGCCGGACCAGCCTCCGGCCACCACCATGTAATCTGAGTCCCGCTCGTTGCTCGTGATCGCCACATTCCGGCAACTCTCGCCGAAGTGTTTGGTTACTTGGAACCGGTCCGCTGTCGATCGTGGCGAAAGAACGACCTTGATTGCAGCCTCTGTCTGTCCGAAAGCCGATGCCGCGCACAACACCGCCAGCGTCGTCACGGGAAGCAGAGCCTTTCTTGCAAACTGCTTGAAGTAGTGCATTATGATCGTGCTCATTGCGATTTTCTCCTCTTGCGTTGCAAAAAAATCACAGCTGAATATTCGTATAAATAAATCAAATGAACAAAGCACTGCGCGCACCGCACACACGAACAGCCGCCCGGGCAAACTTTCCCTTACATAGAACACGTTTCAAGCCAAAACGTTGCGTCGCGCCATAGCCCGTGTGCTCTGCGCGCGATCCGGGCGCTTCACGCAACACCGGCCTGCGCGCGGGGCGTCTTAGTCGCTGAATTGTGGCCTAATCGGCTAGTGCTGAGGTAATATCCCGCGCCATAGCTTCTCACCTGCTCAAAGGGAGGACACATGAAGACGAACTACTGGGCCGTATTGGTGTGCGCGGCAGTCTATTGGCTTATCGGTGGCCTCTGGTATGGCTTTCTCTTCTCAAAGCCATGGATGGCTCTCGAGCATATGACCGCACAGGACGCCACCGGCATGTCGCCGATCGGGCCGTACGTAATCACCTTCCTGCTCAATCTCGTGATTGCGTTCGTGTTGGCCCAGATCTGTATTTGGCGCAACGCGAACACGGCCGGACGCGGCGCCGCCATCGGCACGCTTCTGTGGATCGGTTTTGTCGGTCCGATCACCTTTACCACCAGCATGTACGAAATGCGCCCCGCCGAGCTCTTCGCGATCAACTATTTTTACCCGTTGATCGGCCTCGTCGTCATGGGCGCAATCCTCGGCGCTTGGCGGACGCCAAGAACAGCGTGACAAGACCTGCGTTGCGCCGC
>Ga0335085_10015539_pt1 | contig 11037 bp, 10 predicted proteins | sample Lox_Sample_45_FD_206712 | JGI IMG/M metagenome (GOLD analysis project Ga0335085, IMG submission 206712) | Soil microbial communities from Loxahatchee National Wildlife Refuge, Florida, United States - Lox_Sample_4.5 | ecosystem: Environmental > Terrestrial > Soil > Wetlands | place: USA... | reverse complement strand
TGGTCCCGCTCGCCGCCTTCGCCTACCTGCTCGCGCTGGCGACGCGGGGCGGGGCGCGCAACCCGGCGAAGGAGGCCTGAGGTGGGCGCCACGTCAGACCCCCGAGTCGTCCTCACCCTCGACGCGGGGGGCACGAAGTTCGCCTTCTCGGCGGTGCAGGCCGAGCGCGAGGTGGTGGAGCCGGTCGTCCTCCCCTCGAACGCCCACGACCTGAAGCTATGCCTCGACACGATCGTCGAGGGCTTCGCCAGGGTGAAGGAGATGGCACCCGCGGCGCCGGTCGCGATCAGCTTCGCCTTCCCCGGCCCCGCCGACTACCCGGCGGGCATCATCGGCGGCCTCGGCAACTTGCCGGCGTTCAAGGAGGGCGGCATCGCCCTCGGGCCGATGCTCGCCGACCGGTTCGGCATCCCGGTGTTCATCAACAACGACGGGGACCTCTTCGCCTTCGGTGAGGCGACGCTCGGCATGCTGCCCTGGGTGAACGGCCTCCTCGCGGAGGGCAAGAGCCCCAAGCGGTTCCACAACCTCTTCGGCGCCACCCTCGGCACCGGCTTCGGGGGAGGCATCGTCCGGAACGGCCGCCTCTGGATCGGCGACAACTCCGCGGGGGGCGAGATCTGGCTCTTCCGCAACAAGCTCGACCCGCGGGAGAACATCGAGGAGTCGGTCTCGATCCGGGCCGTCCGGCGCGTGTACGCGCGGGAGGCGGGGATCGCCGAAGGCGCCGCCCCGGATCCCAAGGACATCTTCGCGATCGGCAAGGGAGAGAAGGCGGGCCCGCGCGCGGCCGCGGTCGAAGCCTTCCGGCGCATGGGCGAGGCCGCGGGCGACGCGCTCGCCTCGGCGGCCACCCTCGTCGACGGCATCGTCGCGATCGGCGGCGGCCTCACCGGTGCCGCCGAGCTCTTCCTGCCCGCGCTCGTGGCCGAGATGAACGGCTCCTTCGAGACGCCGTCCGGACCGATCCCCCGCCTCGAGGTGAAGGCCTTCAACCTCGAGGACCCGGCCGAGCGGACGGCTTTCGTGAAGGGCTCGGCGAGGGAGGTCGTCGTCCCCGGCTCCGGGCGGCGAGTGGCCTACGACCCGCTGAAGCGCATCGGGGTCGGCCTCTCGCGCCTCGGCACGAGCCGGGCGACCGCCCTCGGCGCCTACGCCTTCGCGCTCGCGACTCTCGACGCGCGCCGCTGACCCCACCGAGAGGGCCGGCTCCGCCCTGGGCCTACGCGTCCTGGCTCGGGTAGCGGAAGAGAGGAGCCGCGGCGAGGCCTCGCGCCTTGATCGTCTCGACCTCGGCCGGGGCGAGCGGCTGGAACCCGGCGGCGATCTTCAACGCCATCGTGAAGAGCGTCTCGTCTCCGGGCGGGATCGCAGCCGTCACCGGGTGGGACAGCGTGAAGCGCAGGCCCATGGCGGCGTCCTCCGGCGTGTCGAGGGGCTCGTACCAGCACTTCGTGTAGCGCTTCGACGCTCCCTCCGGCCAGGGCCCCTTCGCCATCGCCTTCAGGCAGAGGATCCCCATCCCCTTCTCCTTCGCCTTCGCCAGCACCTGGGGACCGAAGCCCCCCGCGTGCCAGGTCGCGTAGTTGACCGGGAAGAGGATGGTGTCGAAGGCGAAGCCGTCCAGGAGTGCGGTGGCCGCCTCCACCGAATGGGCCGAGAAGCCGAGGAAGCGGACCTTGCCCGCCTTCTTCGCCTCCTCGAAGGCCTCCATCGCCCCGCCGGGGCCGAGGATCTTCGCGACGTCGCTCTTCTTCGTCACCGCGTGGTGCTGATAGAGGTCGAAGTGGTCGGTCCGCATCTTGCGCAGGGAGCTCTCGAGCTCCGCCGTCGCCGCCTCCTTCGTGCGCCCCTGGGTCTTGCAGGAAAGGAAGACGCCCTTGCGGAAGGGCTCGAGGGCGGGGCCCAGCATGTCCTCCGCGTTGCCGTAGCTCGGGGCCACGTCGAAGTAGTTGACGCCGGCCTCGATCGCCGCCCGCACCCGCTCCGCCGCCTGCTCCGTCGTGGCGTCCATCACCACGATCCCCCCGCAGCCGACGATGGAGAGCTTCTCGCCCGTCTTCCCGAGCGCCCGCCGCTCGAGGCCGCCGGGCCCCTTCTCGCGCTCCAGCCCTTGAAGGCCGGCGGGGAAGATCGACATCGCGGCGCCGGCCCCGGTCGCCCGGGCCACGAACTCCCGTCGGTGCATGAGAGCCTCCCTCACCTGATTGTGGCCGAGAGCGGAGCCGGTTTTCCACCTAGAATGGGCCTCCCGCGGCGGGCGGAGATCGCGCATGGCCGACCCCCTTCACACCCAGGACTTCCGCGTCCACTCCTACGAGGTGGACACCGAGGGCCTCCTCGCCCCCCGGGCGCTTTGCGCGTTCCTCCAAGAGGCCGCGGGCGGCGACGCCGCGCGCGGGGGCTACACCATGGAGCGCCTCGCGGAAGTGGGGCTCGTGTGGTTCATCCAGTGGATGCGGGTGGAGGTCGAGCGCTACCCGGGCCGGGGCGAGACGGTCACCGTCACGACCTGGGCCCGACCGTTCGGGCGGGCGCTCGCCTTCCGCGAGTTCGACGTCCTGGACGGCGCCGGCGTCCGCGTGGCGGTGGGCACGAGCCGCTGGGCGGTGGTGGACCTGCACGCGCGCCGGCTCGTGCGCCTGCCCGAGTTCGTCCGCCGCTCGCCCGTGCCCGAGCGCCCTCTCGCACTCGACCGCGGGCCGGCGGCCCTCGGGCCGGCCGAGCCGGCGGACCTGGAGCGGCGGTTCGAGGTCCGGCGGGGGGACCTCGACATGGTGCGCCATGTGAACAACACCCGCTACGTCGAGTGGGTTCTCGAGGCAGTGCCGGACGAGGTGCAGGAAGGCTGTCGGCCGTCGGCCTTCGAGATCGACTTCCGGCGGGAGGCCGTCTACGGCGACGCGGTCGTCGCCCGGACCCGGCGGCTCCCCGGCCCCGGAGGCCCCGCCTTCGCCCACGAGCTGCGCGAGGGGAGGGGCGGCCACGAGCTCGCCCGCGCCGCCAGCGTCTGGCGACCGCGCCGCTGAGCGGCTCCGATGTTCGATCCGTCCGATCCCGGCACCCGACGCGGAAGGCGCGCCACGAGCCACTGCGTCGCGACGACCGGCGAGAGGACGCCGAGGACCAGGAAGAGCCCGTCCGCGGCCACGCGGGCCCACTCGAGATCCCCCTACCCGTCGGCGTGACGCGCGTCCCCGCCGGAGCGCGTCCGCGGCGGGAAGAGGAGGCGCATCGGGTGGACGCGCTCCCGGCGGCGCTCCGCGTCCAGGTTCACGGCCCGGGCCTGGAGCAGGTCCTCGAGCGAGACGAGCCCCAGCAGGCGGTTCCCGTCGCCGGCCACGACGGGCAGGAGCGTGCGGCCGGTCTCGGCCATACGGTGGACCACGGCCCGCAGCGGCTCGTCGGGCGTGGCGGTCACCACGGACCGGCCGGCCACGTCCCCCAGGTGACGCTCCCGGGAGCCGCCGTCGCGCAGCAGCTGGCGCAGCTCGCTCCGGCCGAGGACCCCCACCACCCGTCCCTCGTCCAGCACCGGGTAGAGCCTCTGGCCGGAGCGCCCTTCGCCGTGGAGCGCGGGCAGATCGCCGACCCGCGCCTGCGCCGGCAGCCCGGCCACGTTCGTGCGCATCACTTCGCGCACGAAGAGGATCTCGAGGGGGTCGACGGCGTACTCGCGGCTGAGATGGTAGCCGCGCCGGCTGATCTTCTCGGTCAGGATCGAGCGGCGCAGCAGCAACACCGTGAAGGCGTGGGCGACGCTGGTGGCCACGAGGAGGGGCAGGGCCATGTCGAGGTCATGGGTCAGTTCGATCGCGAACGCGATCCCGGTGAGGGGCGAGCGCATGGTGCCAGCGAGGATCGCGCCCATGCTCACGAGCGGCCAGAAGCCGGCCCCCGCGGCGGGCAGCACCAGCGCCTCCAGGCCCCCGAGCGCGCCGCCCATCATCAGGAGGGGCGCCAGCACCCCTCCCGACGTGCCCGACCCCAGGGAAACCGCCCACATCGCCGACTTCACGAGCAGGACCCCGAGGATCACGCGCAGGGACGCGTCGCCCTGCAGCAGGGCGCCGATCGTCTCGTAGCCGACGCCGAGGGCGGGCGGGAAGACGAGGCCCCCCAGGCCGATCGCGAGGCCGCCGAGGGCCGGCCACCACATCCAGTGCAGGGGCAGCTTCGCGAACGCGTCTTCCGCGGCGTAGACGGCGAGGGTCAGGAGGGACGAAAGGGCGCCCGCGAGCAGGCCGGCCACCGCACACCCGACGAGGGCCTCCGGGCCGACGAAGGGAGGGTGGGCCGGGACCGGGAAGAGCGGCCCCAGGCCGAGGAGGTAGCGCCGCGCCACCGCCGCGGTCGCGCTCGCCAGCGCGACCGGGATCAGGCTGCGCGGCTTCCACTCGAAGAGCAGCAGCTCGACGGACAGCAGCACCGCGGCGAGCGGAGTGGCGAAGGTGGCCGACATGCCCGCCGCGGCCCCGGCCACGAGCAGGGCGCGGCGCTCGGCCGCGGTCAGGTGCACCACCTGCGCCACGAGCGACCCGAACGCGCCTCCGGTCATGATGATCGGGCCCTCGGCGCCGAAGGGCCCGCCGGAGCCGATCGAGATCGCCGCCGACAGCGGCTTGAGCAGGGCGACCTTCGGCTCGACCCGCCCGCCCCTGAGCAGGATCGCCTCGATCGCCTCCGGAATGCCGTGGCCGCGGATGCGCTCGGAACCGTATCGGCTGAGGAGGCCGATCACCAGCGCCCCCGCCACCGGCACCAGCACCACCAGCGGCCCGAGGTGGTGGCCGGCCGGCGAGACGAGCCGGGTGTCCCAGCGCTGGAAGAAGAAGAGATTGGTGAACAGCCCGATCAGCCGGAGCAGGCCGACCGCGACCAGGGAGGCGAGGGCCCCGATCACCACCGCGAGGGCCGAGCAGGGCACCATCCGCCAGTCGGCGGTGAAGTCCCCGAGCCGCTCCGCCGCCGCCTTCGTCCTTCCCGTGGTCCCGACCGGGTCTCCCACAACATATCGTAACACGATATAATTCGGACAGCCATGGACCGGCCCTTGACCGACGCCGACTACCGGACGCTGGCCGGCTTCCGTCGCGGGCTGCGCCGTTTCCTCCGCTTCAGCGAGGACGCCGCGGCGGCAGCGGGGCTCACCCCCCGCCAATATCAGGCGCTCCTCGCGGTGCGAGGCGCCGGGGCACGGGGGCTGACGATCGGGGCCCTCGCCGGGGAGCTGGAGATCCGTCACCACAGCGCGGTCGGGCTGGTCGACCGGCTGGTCGCGCTCGGGCTGCTCCGCCGCCACCCCGACGCGGCCGACCGCCGTCGGGTCGAGGTGTCGACCACGGCGCGAGGCGACCGAGCCCTGGCCCGCCTCGCCGGCGCGCACCGGGCGGAGCTCGTCGGGCTCGCGCCCGCGCTGCGGGTTCTCCTCCGCAACCTGCGACGGTAAGCCTCGGCGAGGCCGTGCGGCGGGTAAAATAGGGCCGCTCTCCCGGGAGGTCTCCTGTGGCCCGCATCCTGATGGTCGCCCCCGAGGACGCCCTCTTGAAGGCGCTCCGGTCCTCGCCTCTCCTCGAGGGCCACTCGATCGACGTCGTCTCCGGCGACGCGGCGGCCCTCCGCCGGCTGCGCGAGCGGGCCTTCGACGTCCTCGTCACCTCCCCGGACACGAGCCTGGAGGAGGACGCGGCGATCCTCGACGACGTGCGCCGCGCCCGGCCCGGGGTGAGGGTCCTGCTCCTCGCCCCGCGCACCACGCCCGAGCTCGTGATCGACGCGCTCCGCAAGAGGGTCTTCGCCTGTTTCAGCGCCCCCTTCGACGCTCCCGAGATCGCAGACATGCTCGCCCGAGCGGCCGAGGCCGAGCAGTGGAAGGACGGCATCGAGGTCGTTTCCGCGACGCCCGACTGGATCGCCCTCCGCGTGAACTGCCGCCTCCTGAGCGCGGAGCGCCTCGTGAACTTCCTGACCGAGCTGCGCTCCGACGTGCCGGAAGCTCCCCGGGACGACTTCATGATCGCCTTCCGCGAGGTGCTCATGAACGCGATGGAGCACGGCGGCGGCTTCGACCCGAACCAGGTGGTGGAGGTCGTGGCGGTGCGCACCGAGCGCACCCTCGTCTTCCACCTCCGCGACCCCGGCCCCGGCTTCGACCTCGGGGCCCTGCCCCACGCTGCGCTCGACCGGCCCGACGACCCGCTCGCGGTGGCGGAGGCGCGCGAGGCGCGCGGCCTGCGCCCGGGCGGCTTCGGCCTGCTGCTCGCCCGTCAGGTCGTGGACGAGATGATCCACAACGAGCGCGCGAACGAGGTGATCCTGATCAAGCACCTGGCCTGAACACGCGGAGCTCCGCCCGGCGTTATCATCTGGCCCGCCCCGCGGTGCGGGGTCGGGCGTGACCAGCAAGGAGCCGAGAACCATGCCGACCAAGGTGATGATCATGGGCCTGGGGCCGATCGGGGCGGGTGTGGCCCGCCAGCTCGCGGCCCGGAAGAACTTCAAGATCGTGTCCGCGGTGGACATCGACCCCGCAAAGGCCGGCCGGGACCTGGGCACGGTGGTGGGCCTCGGGAAGAAGACCGGGATCAAGGTCGCGACCGACCCCGGCATCGCCATCCGGAAGGCCAGACCGCAGGTCGCCGTCCTCTGCACGAGCTCGGCCCTCAAGAAGGTGTGGCCGCAGATCGAGGCCGTCCTGAAGCTCAAGGTCCCGATCGTCTCCACCACCGAGGAGCTTTCCTACCCCTGGTTCTCGAACAAGGCCCTGGCGAAGAAGATCGACGCCGCGGCGAAGAAGGCGAAGGTGGCCGTGGTCGGGACCGGAGTGAACCCCGGCTTCGCCATGGACGCCCTGCCCCTCGCCCTCACCGCGATCTGCGAGCGGGTCGACTCCGTGCGCGTCGACCGTGTCCAGGACGCGCGGATCCGCCGGCTGCCCTTCCAGCAGAAGATCGGCTCCGGCCTCACCTCCGCGGAGTTCGCGGAGAAGGTGAAGGCGCTCACCGTCCGCCACGTGGGGCTCACCGAGTCGGTGGCGATGATCGCCGACGGCCTGGGCTGGAAGCTGGACCGGATCACCGACGAGATCCAGCCGAAGATCGCCGACGCCCCGGTGGAGAGCCAGTTCCTCAAGGTCGAGGCGGGCAGGGTCTGCGGCATCATCCAGGACGGCGTGGGCTACGCCGGCGGGAAGCCGGTGATCGCACTCCACATGGAGGCCTACCTCGGCGCGCCGGAGACCTACGACTCCGTCCAAGTCGAGGGCTCGCCGAAGGTCCACGTCAAGGCGCTCGGCGGGTACCACGGCGACGTGGCCACCCACTCGATCACCGTGAACACGATCCCGAAGGCCCTCGCCGCGCCCCCCGGCCTCCACACGATGCGGAGCCTGGTCCTCCCGTCGTTCGCGGGCGGGAAGTAGCGGGGCGGCTCGCCGGGCGGAGGCGGACGTGGCCCGCGTCTACTACGTCGGGGACTGGGCGGTCCTGACCGGCCCCGTCTTCGCGGAGACGCCCTTCTACTACTCGCACAAGGGCCTCGACATCTACAACTACGGCCACTGGCTGAAGACCGCCCTCGAGGCGACCGGCGAGCACGAGGTCGAGTCGGTGCCGACCTGGGACTTCTACAACAAGCTGGGTCCGGGCGACTACGAAGAGGTCCTCGCCGAGCACGACGTGCTCGTCTTCAGCGACGTGGACGCCAAGCTCTTCCAGCTCGCCCCGAGCTTCTTCGACCGCACGAAGTTCGGGGCGAAGCCGCTCACCTTTCCGGACCGGGTCCGGCTCACCCTCGATGCGGTGCGGGCGGGTAAGGGCCTCATGCTCCTCGGCGGCTGGTACTCCTTCACCGGCGAGATGGGCAAGGGCGGCTGGGGCCGGACGCCCCTCGCCGACGCCCTGCCCGTCCGCTGCCTGGAGGTCGAGGACCTCATGGAGAGCACCGAGGGCTTCTCGCCCGCCGCGACGCGCGCCGGCCGGGCCTTCTTCGGGGACCTCGACGTCCGCACGATGCCGCCTCTCCTCGGCTACAACCGGACGCGGCGGCGCCGCGAGGGCACGGTCCTGCTGGAGGTCGCGGAGACGGGCGACCCGCTCCTCGCCGTCCGGTCCTACGGCAAGGGCCGCGTCCTCGCCTACACGTCCGATCCCGCTCCCCACTGGGGCCTGAACTTCGTCTACTGGGACGGCTACGGCGAGTTCTGGCGGCGGTGCCTGGACGACGTCCTCGGTCGGCGTATCCCGCAACCGGCGGGCGGGCGCACCCGTCGCCGGCGGGTGCGCCCGCGCTCCTGATCCGGGTCGGTCTCGCCGCTACTTCTTCGATGCCGCGGGTGACGGGGCGGGCGCGGCTGGGGGAAGGTCGGAGTTCCACATCTCCACGAGGATCTTCCAGGATCCGTCGGCCCCCTTGCGCCGGGCTCGGCGCTGGCTGCGGCCGGCTCCTCGGTGGGCGGATTCGGCGCGATCGTGGGCCTCCACGAGCTGGCCGCCGCGAGCACGCCCGCGTAGCGCACGGTGTGGAAGGGTGGCGGAGGCACGCTTCGGGCCAGGCGGCACAACAGCGACAGCGGGTCCATGTCCACCGCGACCGTCCCGTCGGTGTACGGCTTCTTCAGGGTGATACGCACCAGGCCGTCGGGGCCCCCGGCAGACCGGTGGTTCGCGTTCGGCGTGCACGAGGGGACCGGGACCGAGCTGTGGGTCCCGGTGAACCACCGGCCCCGCTGAAGGGCGCGGAGCGGCGGGAGGCGCGCCTGGTGTAGGCTGCACCCGGCACTCGTCTCGTGCCCGGAGGGACCATGGACACGCATCACCCGAGCAGTACCGATCGCAGGGACTTCCTGATGAAGACAGGCCTCGGCGTGGCCGCCGCGGAGGCCCTGTTCTCGAAGTCGCTCTCCGCACAGAGCTCCGTGGCGCGCCAGCTGACCGAGAGCGAGAAGATGTCGCGGCTCGCCATGACCTGCTGGCCCCAGCGCCACCTGTTCAAGGTGTACGACAGGGACGCGCCCGAGGAGGAGTCGCTCGCGCTGCGAAAGAAGTACGGCGAGATCACGATGCACGACTTGCCGAAGTGGACGAAGGATCTCTTCCCGGGCGTCTATCACCTCGACCTGTGGTCGGACGTGTTCGGCGACCCTGCCGACGCGACGCAGTTCAGGGAGACGACCGTCGAGTGGGGCGGCAAGTCGTTCAAGATCCACCGATGGGACCCCAGTGCCCCCGCGTCGAAGAAGTGGGCCGAGAAGCTGGCGTCGATCATCGCGAACGAGAAGTTCGTCTGCAAGCACATCTCCAACAACGCGCCCCAGTTCCTGGCCGATCCCGACGACACCAAGCGCAAGGAAGGCATCCGCGTCGCGAAGATGTGGATGGACACGGCGGCGCTGCTCGGCGCGAAGACGATGCGGGCCAACACCGGCACGGCGAGCGGGCGGATCATGCCCGAGGCGCAGGATCACGCGACCGGCTACCCGAAGAACGAGAAGATCGTCGTCTACCTGAAGAAGTGCATCGAGTCCTTCAAGGAGCTCGCCGACTACGGGGCCACCGTGGGCGTGAAGATCACCATCGAGAACCACTGGGGCCTCTGCGCCAACCCCATGAACATCCGCATCATCATGGACGAGGTGAACCACCCCTACTGCGAGTGCACGCCGGACTTCTGCAACTGGGAGAACGAGTATCACCTCTTCCACGGTCTCGAGGCCGTGATGCCCTACACGTTCTCGCACGTGCACGCGAAGTACTGGGACCGCTGGAAGACGCCCGAGAAGGACTGGAACGACGTGCAGCGCAGCGTCCGCATCCTGAATGCCCACCGCTTCAAGGGCACGATCGCCCTCGAGTGGGAGAACGGGCCGATGGACGGCATCGAAGGCACGAGGTGGCTGATGAAGGAAGTGCTCGCCGCGCTCTAGAGAGGGTCCAGGCCGGTCGGAAGCCTCCGTACGTCGAGATGTGGCCGGCATCGGTCGAGCGCCTTCATGTCCGCCGGCGCGAGTGGCCAGAGGGAGTGAGCGTATGTCAGTCAAGACCCTGTCGTGGGTCCTGCTTGCGGCAGCGGCCCTCGGTGCCGTCCTGCTCTTCAACTGCTGGGCTTCGTAGCAGCTCTTGGGCACGCTCGTCTACGCTGGGGTCGTCGCGGCACTGTTCGGCCTAGCGAACCTGGCCCTTCCCTTTCGGTCCCTGGGAATCGGCAAGCGAGTCGTCGGAGCCGTCGTCGTCGCGGGTGGCGTGGGCCTTGCCATTGTGGCGCTCCTCTGGCCGGCCTCGACGGTGCGCGTTGCGCAATCGAGGACTCGTCTCGACGACATCATGCCGGAGTACCAGTTCTACGAGACGCACTCGACCCGGGTCCACGCCCGGCCCGAGCAGGTGATGCAGGCCGTTCGCGAGTCCACGTTCCGCGACATGAATTCCCTTTCCACGCTCCTGAAGATCCGAGCCGCGGCCTTGCGCATCCATGACGCCGGTACTGGAGGTTCATCGTGCCCGGAAGCGGCCTGCTCCGGCGGCAGTGGCTCGACGGGATCAAGAGAAGGGCCGAGGCCTCGACGGGCCCGGAGACCGAGCGGTGACCGAGCCGCTCGCGGCGCGTAGGTAATACCAGACCGGTCCACTCGTCAACAACCCTCCGCGGGGCGGCTCGTTCCGGGCGCTCACCGACCCCGGCGGGCCCTGGACTGGGTCGCTGGACCTTCACGGGAGAGCGCATGTGGCCTCGATCCGGCTCGAGGCGCAGGCCTCCGCCGCCCGGTGGCTCGTCCCCCGTTGTCGACCCGCTACGCGGTCTGCGGCACCCAGCAACCCTGACCGTCGTCCTCGTCACCGAGCGCCTGGCGGCGGAGCACCCGGCTCTTCCAATACGGGGGACCGCGCGGCGGCGAGCGGCGGGGCAGCTCGGTCGGCTCGCCCATTGCGGCCAGGAAGCGGGCGGCGTTTGCCGGTTCCTGCACCAAGGCGAGCAGCCTCATCCGCCCGTGGCACTTGGGGCAGGCGAGGACGTCCACGGCGAAACTGCGCGCCAGGAGCT
>Ga0335085_10015537_pt1 | contig 11039 bp, 12 predicted proteins | sample Lox_Sample_45_FD_206712 | JGI IMG/M metagenome (GOLD analysis project Ga0335085, IMG submission 206712) | Soil microbial communities from Loxahatchee National Wildlife Refuge, Florida, United States - Lox_Sample_4.5 | ecosystem: Environmental > Terrestrial > Soil > Wetlands | place: USA... | reverse complement strand
ACCGGTGGCCAGCATGATGGTGCGGAGTTGCGGGGGGGGCATCTTCTGCGCCGATTATAGCCAAGGCGTCCCGTCGTTGCAAATGATGGCGTTCTCTGCTATCTTTTATGATTATAGCCATGATGGGACGGAGCGCAAGCAGACGGGGTGGCGCCTTGGCGCTGGCGGCGTGTGTTGCCCTGACCGCGGCCGGTTGCACCAAGGCGGTGCAGGAGTTCTTTGGATTGGACTCGGCCGAGACGGCCGGATCAATCGCCGACCTCAACCAGTACCACGATCCGCTGGTGCTGCTGACCCGGGCCGATAAACTCTACGACAAACGGAATTATATGGAAGCGGCGATGACGTATGAACGATTTCTCGAACTGCACCATCTCCATCCGAAGGCCGACTATGCCCAGTTCCGCCTGGGGCTGAGCGACTTGAAGCAGTTCCGCAGCATCGACCGCGACATGGAGCCGGTGACGAAGGCGCTCAAGGCGTTTCAGTCTTTTCTTGTCGCCTATCCGGACAGCCAGTACGCCACCGAGGTGCGCGCATATCAAAGGACCTGCCGCCTCTATCTGGGCGAGTCGGATCTCTACATCGGCCGTTTCTATTTTCGCAAAGGCGTGTATCCTGCCGCCATCAGCCGGTTTGAAGAGGTGATCAAAGAGTACGGCGATCTTCCGGTAGGCGAGGAATCACTGTATCTGCTCGGGCAGGCGTATGCGGCCACCGGCGACCAGGAACAAGCCCGGAAGCGGCTCCAGCAACTCGTGAAGCAATACCCCGGTTCGACGTTCCAGGAAAAGGCCAAAGAGCGGCTGGTTCAGCTCAACAGCGACAATGCCTGTGGCGCGTCCTCCGCAGAGCATGCGGCGGTATCCACTCTTTGTTGATTTGGCCGGCCGCCGCGTTGTGGTGGTCGGCGGCGGGCGGGTGGCTGAACGTAAAATCCGCCATCTCCTCGAGTGCCGTGCCCGGATCACCGTTGTCAGTCCCACCGTCACCCCACGCCTGCACGCCTGGCGCCGGAGCGGGAAAATCCAATGGCGTCCCCGTCGGTACAAGCGGTGTGATCTTCAGTCGGCCTGGTTGGTCATTTCGGCGAGCGATGAGCCCATCGTCAACCGGCGCGTGGCGCGGGACGCCGCGCGCGGCAGAACGCTTGTGAATGTCGTTGACGACGCCGCCCGTTCGACGGCGATTGCGCCGGCTTGGTTCCGCCGTGGCGCGCTCGTGGTCGCCTTTTCCACCGGCGGCGCCAGCCCGGCATTGGCCCGTCGGTTACGCCTGATGTTAAGCAGGAACATCGGTCGGGAATATGCGGCGTATGTGGCCTTCCTGGCTCGCGTGCGCCGCCACATTCATCATCGGGTGAAGGACGCGGCCACGCGTCAACGGCTGATGCGCCGTCTGGTACGGGCCGATCTGCTGCCGCTCATCACTGCGGGCCGGCGCGCCGCGCTTCAGCGCCGTGTGGCGGAGTTGATGGGCGAGAAGCCGTAGCCGGCGTGTTACGTCATCAACTGCTTGACCCGCCGTCGGAGGCCCAGGGTCAGATAGCGGCCACCTTCGGCCCGCAGCTTGTCGACGATCTGACGGTAGGTGCGTTCACCCCGCAGGACCAGCGAAAACTCCGCCGTCATTTCCGGCCAGCCTCGCATGGCCAGATACCAGAGAAACGGCAACCGGTAGGCGACCCGGGCCAGCCGCGTGGCCAGCCTGAACTCCTCTTCGAATTGCGTCTTGATCCGGTCGGAATAGTGCTGGAGTCCGATGGCGGTGCCGCGCAACGCCGCTTCTACGGATTGCGCGGCGATCTCGCCGCTGCGGATCGCGTAGTAGATGCCCTCGCCGAAAAAGGGGTCGACAAGATTCGCGGCGTCGCCCACGACGAGGAGCCGGTCCGACGCCAGCCGCTTCAGGGTGGTCGAGACGGCCGGAATGGGGTGACTGTGCACCGTCAGCGCCGTGTCAGGCGCGATCGGCCGCTGTGCATTCAGATAGGCGGCGAGCGTGGCCCTCGGATTCGTCGGAACGGGGCTGAAGCCGGCGACCCCGATGGAAAGGTGATTCGCCTTGGGGAAACTCCAGCCGTATCCGCCGGGGACCGTGCCGAGATCGAGCCAGACTTCATCCCCTGCGGTCGAGCCAACGGCGGGACGGGGCGCTTCCGCCTCCAGCGACCAGGCGGGCCGGGCCGACGGTCGGGGGTCGATGAGCCGGCCGATCCGGCTCTGCGCGCCGTCGGCGCCGATCACGAACCGCGCGTGGTGCCGGACGCCGTGCTCCATCTCCACTTCGACGTGCGAGGCGGATTCCGTCACCCGGCGGACCTCCTGCCCAAAGGCGATCGTTGCGCCGGCACTCTCGGCCGCCTCGGCGAGGGCCCGGTCGAACGACGGCCGTCTGATCATGAATGCCACGGGCAGCGGGGAGTGGTAATTCATCATGCGGGTGCCGCGGAACGTGAAACGGAGGTTGTGGATCGTTGCCTCGATCTGAGGATGAATCTGGTCGGGAAGGTGGGACAGGGTGCGCGCGGAAAGTCCCCCGCCGCAGGGCTTGTAGCGGGGGAACGCCGCCTTGTCCACCCCCAGGACGCGGAAGCCCTCCTGGGCCAGCAGCCGGGCCGCGGTCGAGCCGCCGGGGCCCAGCCCCACGATGATGGCATCGTACAGGGTCACGTCACCCTTTCGGATGGTTGCCCCGCCCGCCGGCGGGCAACATAGACCGATCCCGCCAGTAACAGAATGACCGCGCTCGCGACCTGGGGCACCGGGATGAGTCCGGCGACCATCAACGAGTCGCCGCGGAACGACTCCAGAATCAACCGGGCGGCGCCGTAGGCCATCCAGTAGAGGAGAAAGAGCTGGCCGTCGATCCGCATGCGCGTGCGCAGCATCCAGAGCACGCCGAAGAGCGCCAGATCGGTGCCCAACTCGTAAAATTGCGTCGGGTGCAGCGGAATATTGTGCGGGGCCGCGCTGTTCGGGTCGGTAAAGGTGATCGCCCACGGCAGTGAAGTCGGTTTACCGTAGCTGCAGCCGTTGAGCACGCAGGCCATCCGGCCGACCGCCTGCCCGAGCATGATTGAGGGCGTCACCGTGTCGGCAAACCGCCAGAAGGGGAGGCGTCGCGACCGGGTGAACCAGAAGCCGGCCAGCAGCCCGCCCAGCAATCCGCCGTGCAGCGACATGCCGCCCTTCCAGACGGCGAGAATCTCCCACGGTTGGCGAAGGTAGTCCAGCGGTTGGGACACGAGCACATAGTAGAGGCGGGCTCCGGCAAGGCTGGCGAGCATGACGACAAAGAGCAAGTCGTAGATCAGTTCGGAATCGAATCCCTTCCGGCGCGCCTCACGCGCCCCCAGCCAGGTGCCGGCGAGAAACGCGATCGCAATCATGACACCGTAGGAGCGAAGCTCGATCGAGCCGATTTTGATCAATATCGGAAACATGCCATCTCCATTCCCCCGGTCAGTCTTTGAGCTCCCCCACCGTGATCGTGACGGTCAGCGGCTTGTTCCGCCGCAGCAATTTGACCGCGACCTGTTTCCCAATCCCGGTGACGGCCACGCGCCGTGGCAGATCCCTGACGTGGGCCACCGGGGCGCCGTCGAATTCCAGAATGATGTCGCCGCGCAGCAGCCCGGCCCGGGATGCCGGGCTGTCGTTCATGACGTCGGTGATCATCACGCCGGCGGCATGGTTGGTCTCCTGTATCGCGGGGAGGGGCTGGATCATGACGCCGATCCATCCCCGCCGCACCCTGCCCTCAAGGAGTTGGGGCAGCAGCAGCTTGATCTGGTTGATGGGGATCGCGAAGCCAATGCCCTGCCCGGACGGATTCATGGCGGTCGTCAGTCCGATCACTTCGCCCGAAATGTTGAACAGCGGCCCGCCGCTGCTGCCTGGGTTGATCGAGGCGTCCGTCTGCAGATATTCCTCATAGGGGCTGTTGCCCAGCGCGCGGCCCTTGCCGCTCAGGATGCCCACGGTCAGCGTCTGGTCGAGGCCGAAAGGATTGCCGATGGCCGCAACCCATTCACCCACCTGGGCGGCATCGGAGTCGCCCAGTCGCGCCGCCGGGAACACGGTCGGCTGCCCCGGCCTGGGTTTCAACCGGATGAGGGCCAGATCGGCTTTGGGGTCCCGTCCCACGATCACGGCGTCGAATCGGTCGCCCTCCGAAGTGGTCACGGAGACCTGGGCGGACTGGTCGAGGACATGGTTGTTGGTCAGGATGAGGCCGTTCGTGTCTATCAGCAGTCCCGTGCCGATGCTGGGGACCGGCTCGGCCTCGACGTCTTCCTGAGGGATGCTCGGGTGATCCGGCGGCAATTTGGATTGCTGGCTGGCCAGCGTCACATTGATGCCGACCACGACGGGCCGTTGCGTACGGACCAGATCGACGAAGGTGTTCGGCGTCAGGACCGCAGGCTCGCCCGCGGCGGACGTCACAGGCGCCGCCGAGAACAGCAGGATCCCGATCACCAACGGTGCGTGGGATGGTCGTGGCATGGCGCGCGTGACTATTGTCCGAAGTACCAGCCGATGCCGTGCCGGGTAAGAAAGCTGGTGATCACGGCGAACGAATTGGTGAAGATGAGCGCGCCGACGAAGACGAGAAACAGCCCGCTGCCCACCGTGATCGCACGCAGGTGCCGCTGCACCGATTTCAGCCCGGCCAGCGCGCTGTTGAAGACCAGCGCGACGGCCAGCAGCGGCAACCCAAGGCCGAAGGAATAGGCGGTCAAGAGCCGGATGCCGGTGAAAACGGAATCGGTCGTGCTGGCATAGAGCAGGATGGAGCCGAGGATGGGACCGACGCAGGGCGTCCAGCCCGCGGCGAACGCGACCCCGATCAAAAAGGTGCCGATGTAGCCGGCCGGCCGTTCGCTGAACCGCCAGTGTTTATCCATGGCAAGCCAGGGGGCGAGCCAGCGAAGCTTGAGCGCCCCCATGACATAGAGTCCGAAGACGATGATCAGCGCCCCGCCGATTCGCCGGATCACCTCCTGGTGCGTGAGCAGCAACTGGCCGAGGGCCGTGGCCGACGCCCCGAACGCGATGAAGACGATCGAAAAGCCGGCGATGAAAATCAACGCGCTCCGCAGCGTGGTCCAAAGCACCTGGCGGCTCTGCCGCCGGTCGGACAACTCTTCGAACGAGAGGCCCGTGATGTAAGAGATGTAGGAAGGCACCAACGGCAGCACGCAGGGCGACACGAAGGAGAGCAGCCCGGCCGTAAACGCGATCAGGTAGGAGATGGGTGCAGTCGGTTCCATCGGGTTATCGCAGGGGCTTGCGACGCGGCATCTGATGCGGGGGCCTGTGCTCTTCATCAATTCCCCGAACGCTCTGCGTTCGGGTTGGCAATGCCCCCACTCCCCTGAGCCTCCCCTTCACGCTCTCCGCCTTCGGCGGATTGCTCGCTGGCGAAAGCTGTGAGACATCACGCGTGGGCCCGCAGGATCTGCTCGACCAGCCGGTGGGACTGGTCGCTGTCCCAGTCCTCCGCGCCGTAGAATTTATGCGTGATGATGCCGTCCCGGTCGATGATGATGCTGGTCGGAATACCGGTGACCTTGTAGAGGTCGTTGACCTGCAGTTGCGGGTCCAGCAGGACAGGGAACGTCAGCCGGAGCCGATCGACGAACGGTTGGACGGCGGACGCGCCTTCAAAATCGGTGGCCACGGCCAGCACTTCGAAGTCGCTGTTCTGGTAGTGCCGGTAGAGCCGCTGCAGGGAGGGCATCTCCATCAGGCAGGGGCCGCACCAGGTGGCCCAGAAGTTGACGAGGACCACCTTGCCCTTGAGCGAAGCCAGGGTGACGTTGTCGCCCTTCAAGGCGGGCAGCGCAATGTCAGGGGCGCGCAGACCGATGTTGACGCCGACTGCCGCCTTCGCTGACGCGCGGGACGCCCCAGCCTCCTTGGTGGCGCCGCTCGATGCCCGCTCCGTGCAGCCATTCCAGACCACGCCGTAGAGCACAAGTCCGGCCACGCCCAGGGTGGCGAGGCGGACGGCCAGCTTCATGCCGCTTTCCCCGCGTCGACACGGGCCCCGCAGAAATTGCCGTTGGCCGACAGATACCCGTCATGGATGGCCTTCCCGACCGTCTGCTTGGCCTGGATGACGGCCTGATGGGGCACGGCCAGCCGCCGCTCTCCAAACGTCCCGATGGTCAGCGGCAGCGGACTGCAGGAAAGATCCCGCACACGACAGGAAATGCCTTGTGATTCCAACAGATTCTGGATCCGCTGGGCCTCCAGCAGGTCGTAACTGGCGTAGATGTCGACGTAGAGTGGAGTATCCCGTTCATTCGTCTGTGCCGTGTCACGCGTCATCATCGTCCTCTGGGGATCCCTCAGGCCAGACCCTCGGCCGCACCGGTAAACACTGGTCGACGGCAATCGATCAATAGTATAACCGCGCGTGGGAGCGAGTCAAGCCTCGCCGCGGGCCCACCATCGACGACATCACACCATGGTGCGCGGTGATGCGATGATGGTCAGACTATGGACGGCGCGGCGGGTCACGAGCGCGGCGCCGTCAGTAGAGGGGAGGTTTGCCGGCCCGCAATTGATCCAAGGCCTGTCGGACGATTTTCGAATCTTCGCTGCCGGGTTGCAGGTTCTGGTACGCGGCTGTCCAGGCGGCGTCGGCGTCATCGAACCGCTTCTGGTGGACGAACACGATGCCTCGGTACCAGAGCAGCGCGGGTTCTTGGGGCAGTTTGGCGTAGGCGATGTCGAAATGATCCATCACCTCCTGGAACAGTTTCGGATCGTCAGTTTTTCGGGTCGACAGGAGAATGACGCCAATGTTGAACTGCGCCTCTGCGTTCGTGGGCTCCAGCTCCACGACCTTGGCCCAGGCTTGCAGGGCGTCACTGAACCGCTCCAACGCCATGTAGGAGCGGCCGGCCATGATCTGCCCCTTCAGATCGTTGGGGTTCTTCTTGAGCCGCGCTTCGAGGCGGGCCACCATCTCCTTCGGGTCCGGCATGCCCTGACCCGTTTGTTGCTGAATGGCGGTGGCCCTCGCCTGCTGGATGGTAAACAATTGCAGATAGATTCCCGCCGCGCCGCCCAGCACGAAGATCACCACCGCCGTCGTGGCCGCCCAATGGAGCGCATCGCGGGGCTGGGGCGCGGGCGCGGTGCGACGGTGTGCGACCGGCGCGGTCGCCTCCGTCGCGGCCAACGCATCGAGTTTCTCCAGCACCTGAAGCAACCGCCGTTCATCCGTCGTTTTCAACCTCTGATAGTCCGTCTCCGGGAGCTTGTCCCTGACCCGGTCGACTTCGAGCTCGGCGAGCGACGAAAGGAGAATCTCCCGCTCCAGTTCCAAATCGACCCGTTCCTGGTTGCCGGCCGCATCGGGGCCGAGCGGGATCAGGCTTTCCGCCCGTTGACGCAGCGGCCAGATCAGGGTGAACAGCACACCCGCGATCAACACGACAATCAGTGCAAACGCCATGGAGAGTTATTGATCGTACGCGCGCAACTCGTTGTCAATGCGTTTCCGGGAGGGTTCGCTCAGAGGCGGCAGGGGGTCTGCGGGGGTGGAGGCGGCGGATGCCGACCAGCGTGACAGGGTGCGAGTGAGCATAATGCCGCCGATCAGCAGCAGCACAAAGGGGCCGGCCCAGATCACCCAGTTCCAGCCCCGCACGCGGGGTTTCATGAGGATGTAATCGCCGTACCGGCTCAGGAAATAGGCCTTGATCTGGTCCGGAGTCTCCCCCGCCTTGAGTCGTTCACGGATGATCGCCCGCATCTGTGCCGCCAGCACTGACTGCGATTCCCAGATGTTTTCGGTCTGGCAGATGGCACAGCGGAGCGTTTTGGCGATCTCGCGGACCTGGTCGTCCAACGCGGTTTCTTCAACCTGCGCCGCGCGGGCCTCGACGGGCGCGAACACAGGCAGCGCCCCCCACGACCCGGTCAGCAGCAGCGCTACCACCATGAACGCGGTGCGGGTCATGAGGCGCTCGGGCCCGGGCTCTGCAGGAGCGTCGGAATGATCCGCTCGGTCAACAAATTGTAGTCCGGACCCACGATCGGACCGACTTCCTTGTGCCGGATGACGCCCTGTTTGTCGATGATGAACGTTTCCGGGACCCCGTAGACACCGTAATCGATTGAAATCGTACCCTTCAGGTCGCGCACCTGCTGAAACGGCGAGCCATAAACGCTCAGATACTGGCGGGCGTCCTCCAGCTTGTCCTGGTAATTGATGCCCACCATGATGAAATCGGGGTTGGTGCGGAACTGGTTGTACAGGGCGAGCAGGTTTTCATGCTCGAGCCGGCATTCCTGGCACCACGACGCCCAAAAATTGACCATGACGACCTTTCCACGGTATTGCGACAGATCGAAGGTGGAGCCGTCGACGAGGGTGGGGCCCGAGAAGGTCGGGGCCGGTGTGCCGATCAACACGGTGGGAATCGCGCTCGGATCGCCCCACAGCCCTTGGTAGAAGAGCAGAAACAGCCCGATCAGCGACGCGACCAGTGCCACGTGCCAGCCCCGCAGCTTGAACCGATCTTCACCGCCCGACGGGGCGTCCATCGGACTGGGTGTTGGAGGAGGCAGGGGGGGAGTCGGTGCAGCGCTCATGTCCCGTCCCGCTTCGGCCGGAAGAGGTTCAAAATCACGCCGATGCCCATGATGGCGCCGCCGCCCCAGACCCAGAGAACCAGGGGGTTGATCAGGGCGCGAACCATCGCGGTGCCGTCCTGTGAGACTTCCGGCATGGTCACAAAGATCTGCCCCGTGTGGATGGTGTGGATCGCCGCCTCGGTGGTCGGCGTCATGGAGACGTCGTAGATCCGCTTCTGCGGCCGCATCTCGGCGATGAACTGATCGCCGCGAGTGACGTCCATCACGCCCTCCTGCGCGGTCCAGTTGGCGCCGGTCACCGCGTGCAGCTGCTTGAACGTGATGGTATAGGGCCCCAGCTGGAGCCGATCTCCAACGCGCATGGAGACCACCTTCTCGGTCTGATAAATCGTCGAGGAGATGATCCCGATGATCAGGATCAACACGCCGAAGTGGGTGACCAATCCGGCCCAGCGCCGCTGGTTCTTGATGAAGGCGGTGAAAAATCCGGCCACGAGGGTGACGTGCTGTCGCGCCGCCCAAAACGCGGTCAGCTTGCCGAAATCAAACACGATCGTCGACGCCACGAATCCGACGACGGCCAACCCGCCCAACGCGAGCGGACTGCGAATGCCCGCCGCCAGCGCCGCGGTCAAGGCCGCGAGGCCGACCACCGCCGGAAGGAGGAAATTCTTGCGCAGATTCTCCATGGACGCTTTGCGCCAGGCGATGGACGGACCGACCCCCATGAGAAACACCAGCCCCAGCGCGATCGGCATGAAGACGGCGTTGTAATAGGGCGGCCCCACCGTGACCTTGTTTCTACCCATGGTTTCGACGATGAGCGGGTAGAGGGTGCCCAGAAAGACCGTGAACATGGCGACCAGAAAGAAGAGGTTGTTGAAAAGAAAGACCGATTCGCGGGATACGATCGAATCGAGCTGGATCAGGCTCCGGAGTTTGGGCGAGCGGACGATCAGCGTGCCGAAGGCCACCGTCATGACGGTGGCCAGGAACAGCAGAATGTAGAGCCCGCGACCCGGATCGGTCGCGAAGGAATGGACCGATGTCAGCACGCCACTGCGCACCAGGAAGGTGCCAATCAATGACAGGGAGAAGGTCATGATGATCAGAAAGAGGTTCCAGACCTTGAACATCTTGCGTTTTTCCTGCACCATTGCCGAGTGCAGAAAAGCCGTGCCCACCAGCCACGGCATGAACGACGCGTTCTCAACCGGGTCCCACCCCCAGTAGCCGCCCCAGCCCAGCTCGTAATACGCCCAGTAGCCGCCCATCAAAATTCCCGTCGTCAGGCAGAGCCAGGCGAAGATCGTCCAACGCTGGGTGACCTTGAGCCACTCCTCGCCCAGCCGGCCGGAGAAGAGAGAGGCCATGGCGAAGGAGAAGGGAATCGAAAAGCCGACGTAGCCCATGTAGAGCATCGGCGGATGCATCACCATCGCGGGATCCTGCAGCAGGGGGTTCAGATCCTTGCCGTCTGCCGCCGCGGGAATCAGCCGTTCGAACGGATTCGACAGAAAGATGATCAGGGCCAGAAAGCCGAACATCAGCGCCGACTCCACGATGATGAGATAGGGGATGGTCGCCGGCTGCGTCCTCCAGTGGAGCCAGACCGCCGTGGTGCAGAAGGCGGAGAGAATGAAGACCCACAGCAGCAGCGAGCCTTCGTGACCGCCCCAGAGGGCGGCGACGGTGTAGAAGAGGGGGAGCTTGCTGTTGGAAGTGGCGGCGACGTATTTAACCGAAAAATCGCGCGTCAGGAAGGCGTCGATCATCGTGCCCATCGCGATTGCGAGCAGGAGAAAGATGAGAGTGACCGCCTGCCGCCCCATGACAATCCATGCTCCGTTGCGGGTCCGGAGCCCCAGGATCGGCGCGGCCACGCCGACGAGGGACAGCATCAGCGCCAGGATAACGGCCACGTGGCCGAGTTCGACAAGGTCAAAGGTCATGTCGCGTTGCGGTGGATCGCTGTGTCAGACCGCTTACTGCGGACGCAAGGTTCGCAGAAAATCCTTCTTGGGCAACTCGACCCCGGCCCGCTTCAACTGGATGGGCATATAGTCTTCCGAGTGTTTGGCCATGATCATGTTGGAATGAAACCGGTGCCCCTGGTCCCAGTAGCCTTCGACGACCGCACCCTGGCCTTCCTTGAACAGGTCGGGCGGAATGCCCGTGAAGTTGACGGGAATTGTGGCGGCTCCGTCGGTCAGCTCGAAGGACATGTCCAGCGAGCCGGGTTGCACCTTGACACTGTGTTTGACGACGAGCCCGCCGACCCGCACTTTTTTGCCGTAATAATCCGGACTGAAGGCCATAACTTCTGACGGGGTGAAGAAATAGACCAAATTCTGGCCAAAGTTACCAAACGCGAGATAGCCCAACCCCCCGAGGATCGCGAGAATACTGAGGATCAGCCCG
>Ga0335085_10015536_pt1 | contig 11039 bp, 12 predicted proteins | sample Lox_Sample_45_FD_206712 | JGI IMG/M metagenome (GOLD analysis project Ga0335085, IMG submission 206712) | Soil microbial communities from Loxahatchee National Wildlife Refuge, Florida, United States - Lox_Sample_4.5 | ecosystem: Environmental > Terrestrial > Soil > Wetlands | place: USA... | reverse complement strand
AAACTCGGTCAGTTCGTAGCGGGCCATGGTCAAGCTCCTTTGCAGAGCTTGAATCATCTTTCAACCGATTTGCCTACCCGTTATGAGTATGCAGCCTAGTAGGCTGTTGTGCGAATGTTAGAATGAAAGGATCACTAGAATCGCTTCAGATTGAATCGATTGACGCTCGCAACATTTTGACGGTGCATGATCTTTTCGGAATGCCGGCTGCGACTTTTCCGGATCATGCTCTAGGCGCCGGATTCGGGGATTGACCAGCCGCGCTGCCGCGCGCACGCTTTCGTCCGGCTCGGATTTCTCCACAGACCGCGACAGATCGCGCGTGATACCACTTTCCGTCCTCGACCTGTCGCCCGTGACGACCGGCACGCCCGGATCGGCGGCGTTACGCAATTCCATCGATCTGGCGCGGCTCGCCGACGCGCTCGGCTACCGGCGCTACTGGCTTGCCGAACATCACAATCTGGCAAGCATCGCCAGCTCTGCTCCCGAAATCATGATCGGGCAGATCGCCGCCGCGACGGCGCACATTCGCGTCGGATCGGGCGGCGTGATGCTGGTGAACCACGCTCCGCTGATGGTAGCCGAACGGTTCAAGGTGCTGGAGGCGCTGTTTCCTGGCCGCATCGACCTCGGCCTCGGGCGCGCGCCCGGCACCGATCCGGTCACGTCATATGCCCTGCGCCGCCGCCAGGACCAGCGTGACGGCGATGAATTTCTCGAACGCTTTCAAGAACTGATCCTGCTCGAGCAAAACGGCTTTCCCGAAGGCCATCCGTTCCGCAGCGTGCATGCCATGCCGACCGACGTCGCTCTGCCGCCGATCTGGCTGCTCGGCTCGAGCGGCTACAGCGCCGAGCTTGCCGCCGCCGTCGGCATGGGGTTCGCCTTCGCGCACCATTTTGCCGAGCACGACGCCGAGAGCCCGATGCTGAACTACCGCGTGCATTTCAAGCCGTCGGCAGCCTTGCGCGCGCCCCATGCCATCCTCGCCACTGCGGCTATTGCCGCCGACACTGATGCGGAAGCCGAGCGCATTGCAGCAAGCGCCGACCTGCAGTTCGTGCGCCGCGCCAAAGGTGAATACCTGCCGATCGCGCCGCCGGACGAGGCCGCCGCCTATCCGTACACGCCGGTCGACCGCGATCGCATCGCACGGCACCGCCAGCGCCTGATCGTCGGCGGCCCCGATCGCGTCAGGAGCCGGCTCCTGTCATTAATCCAGGCGACACAAGCCGACGAGCTGATGATTACGACGATGACTTACGATCATACCGCGCGCCGGCGCTCCTACGAATTGCTGGCCCAGGTTTTCGGCATTTCGCCCGCCTGAAGCTTGTGGGCTATTTCGCGAACGGCTTGCGGGATCGCCACAAAGGCGTACCATCAAGCCGCGCGGCGGTGCCCTGCGCGATCGCCGTGGCTCGACTGCAACCAGTGCCTTCGCGTTACGTTACAGGTACGTCTTCACAGGTACGTCTTCGCCTTAGTCCTTCTCGGCCGAAATTGCGTGTCTCTCATGAGACTTTGTGCCGCGATGCGTATTCGTCCTTTACGCTGGAGACGCGCCCGAGCGGCGCATGGGGCGAAGCCGGCCCTTCCTGCCAAAGCAAGACGCGCGCTTTGCGGCCCCGCCTGGATCATTGCGTCCGCCTGCGCACTGGCCGGCGTGGCTTCGCCGGCAGCCGCCTATGTCGGCCTCCGCACCGCGCCGGGCTTTCAACACGTCGGGACCGGGCAGGTGCGGACGGAATCGGTCGAGAAAATCGCGAAGGGCCCGCTGCAGATCATCATTTCCATCGACCGGCAGAAGCTTCATCTCTACAGCAACGGCATCGAGGTGGCGGATACGTCGGTGGCGACCGGCGTCCGCGACCATCCGACGCCGCTTGGAATTTTCAGCATCATCCAGAAAAGCCGCAATCATCGTTCCAACATTTACAGCAATGCGCCGATGCCGTTCATGGAGCGCCTCACCTGGTCGGGTGTGGCGCTGCATGAAGGCGGCAATCTGGGCCATCCGGCATCGCACGGCTGTATCCGCATGTCGCATGAATTCGCAGTGCGATTGTGGAACCTGACCGGGCTTGGAGCCCGTGTCGTCATCGCCGGGCCCGAGCTGCAACCGCAAGACATTTCGGATGCGCACTTATTCGTGCGCAAGGAGCGGCCTGCGGAGGCGATCGTGCCGGCGTCCGCACCGTCGAGCCAGATGGCCAATGTCGTCAAGGCTGCAACGGCCGTCGCCGACGACAAAACAACCGACGTGGCGGAGAACGAAGCGCGGCCCGGCGTCGGTCCGGGAACGGTCGACGGGCCGCTGGCAGCCGCTGCGTTGCAGATGACCGCGTCGATCGACCCGACTGCCTTCGAGCCGGCTGTACCAGCGCTCGATCCGGACGGCGTCCCGATGCCGCCGCCGAAGCCCGCCGAGATCGCTCGTCCGAGCAAAGCGCCGATCGCGATCTTCGTCAGCGGCAAGGACAAGAAGATCTACGTGCGGCAAAATCTCGCTCCCTTGTTCGACGCGGCAATCAGCGTCGATCGGCCCGATCATCCGCTCGGCACCCATGTTTTTACCGCCATGGAGTATCTGATTGACGGATCGAGCTTCCGCTGGAACGTCATCTCGCTGCCGACCGAGGAAATACGCACGCTGCGGCAGGTCGTAAACCGCAAAGGATTTGGCCGATGGTCGACCCGGCGCCGCTTGGCCGGCACCGAGGAGTCCGTCGCTTTCGTGGTCCCGGAAACGCCGCGGCAGGCGCTGTCGCGCATCGAAATCCCGCAGGATGTGATCGACCAAATTTCGCAACTGATCGTTCCGGGCTCCTCGCTGGTCATTTCCGACCAGGGCCTCGGCGAAGAAACCGGCGAAGGAACGAACTTCATCGTCATCACCCACTGACGCCGCTGCGAGCGCACCCATTCAGGCGACATCGCGATTGCCGTATGCTAGGCGTGAAGGGGTGAGGGCCGTTGCCAATCGAAGGAGGATCGTCTTGGGTAAGCATTTCTCACTGGTCGCCGCCGACAGTTTCAAGCTCGGCGCCTACCGCGCCGACCCGGTCGGCGCGGTCAAAGGCGGCATCGTCGTCATTCAGGAAATCTTTGGCGTCAATCATCACATTCGCGCGGTATGCGATCGCCTGGCCGGCGAGGGCTACGCCGCGGTAGCGCCGGCGTTGTTCGATCGCCAGCAGCCGAATTTCGAGACCGGCTATTCGCCCGACGAGATCGCCAACGCCCGCAAGTTTGTCGCCAATCCCGACTGGGGCGCGATGATGCGCGATACCCAGGCCGCGATCGACGAGGCCAAGAAGAGCGGCCCGGCCGCCATCATCGGCTTCTGCATGGGCGGCACCATTGCCTTCCTTGCCGCCGCCAAGCTCAACGGCCTGTCGGCCGCGATCGGTTATTACGGCGGCCAGATCGCCAAGAATGCCGACGAGAAGCCGAAGGTGCCGACGCAGCTGCATTTCGGCGAAAAGGACGCCGCGATTCCGATGAGCGACGTCGAGATGATCAAGCAAAAGCGCGGCGGCGATTGTGAAATCTACGTCTATGCCGGCGCGCAGCACGGTTTCCATTGCGACGAACGCGGCAGCTACGACGAAGCCGCGGCCAAGCTGGCTTGGCAGCGCGCGATGGCGTTCCTGCAAAAGAACCTGAAGAAATAACGGATCGGCTTCGTCGGTCCGCCGTTCGTCCTGCCGTGACGCCCGGTCAGAACCAGCGTTCTTGCACGCTGATCGTGTCCCCGGGGCGCAACGGAAATGTCAGCGGAACCGCCATGCGGATCTGGCGGCCGTAATAGTTGCGGTTGAGGATGACCGAGTTGCGGGCGGCGCGCGGCGTGAACCCTCCGGCGATCGCCACCGCCGTCTCCGCGGTCATGTTGGCGACGTAGGGGTACTGGCCGGGCTGGGTGACCTCGCCGAGGATGAAGAACGGCCGGTAAGCCTCGATCTCGACCGCCACGTGCGGCTCGCGAATGAAGCCCTCGCGCAACTTTGCGGAGATCCGACTGGCCAATTGGTCGGTGGTCAGGCCGCGGGCGGCGACCGTACCGATCAGCGGCATGGCGATGTGGCCGCTGGCGCTGACCAAATAGGAGTTGGTCAATCCGTCCTGGCCGAACACAACGATGCGCAGCCGGTCGCCGGAGTCGAGCGTATAGTGTCCTTCGCCGGCCGCGGCCGCATAGTTGTAGAGTGCGCGGCCGGAGCCGGTGGTCGCCGTCGGCGCGGCCATGTAGAGGCCGCGCCCCGCTGCCGCGGCGCCACGGCCGTAACCAGCCGCGCCATCCGCGGCCGCGCCATAGCCGGCCGCGCCATAGCCGGCGGCGCCATAGCCGGCCGTCGCGCCCGGAGCAGCCATGTAAACTCCGCCCGTCGCCGCAGCGTTCGGCGAGCCATAGACCACGTTGTCGATCCCGGACATGGCGGGCGCGGTCGGGTAGGCAACATAGACCACGGGTTGCCGCGCACATCCCGTCGCCGCAATCGCCACACCCAGCAACAGGAGAACAGAGCGGATGACCCGCATACGCGCGATCCGGCCTCGTGTAAGCAAATATTGAGGCCTGATTAACGCTTGGTATGGTTAACAATTCCTCTCCACGCGGCGTCCGCAGCCCGCCCGTCGCCCGGCCGATGCCGGCATTTTCTAGAGCGCGACCGCTTTAGGCTGAATCGATTGCGCTCTATAAGCTCTTGCGGGAGCATGATGTTTTCGGAAAACCGGTGTCCACTTTTCCGGATCATGCTCTAGCGCCCTGAAAACAATGGATTATCTGCGTCGGCCCCCGTGCGGGCGCTTACTTGGCGCCCGGGTCGGAGCGACCCAGGCGATCGGCGACCGCCAGCATCAGCAGCGTGCCGACCAGCGCTAGCGGAAAAGCGAGCGCCCAGCCAAGCTTCGATGTGTCGGTATAGTTTTCCAGGTCCAGATACCATGCCAGCGCATCGACCGCGGCGATGACGACGACCGACCCGACGAGTTTCTGTTTAAGCGCGCCGAAATCAATGCCGGTCAACCCGTCCGGCCATTCATTTTTTCCCGACCGTTCGATTTTGTGGACGAAGTTCTCGTAGCTGGCGAAAATGACGATCAGAACGAGATTGGCCGTCAGCGTCACATCCACCAAATTCAGGACGTCGACGACGACCTGGTGCCAGCCCAAGCTCGGCAGCTTGCCGGCGAGCACATAGAAATCGGCGAAGAAGCGGTAGATCAACAGAACAATACAACAGACAAGCCCGACCAGAAACGGCAGCATCAACCACCGGGACAACAGGATGGCCGCTTGAAAGCCCCGTTCGGGTTGCCGCATTGGACCTCCTCCCGGCCGCGCTCGGGACTCGCCCAAGACTTATTCGCGCTGTTAAGCAGCCACCCCGGTGCCGATCGGGCAGCTCACGCCGGTGCCGCCGAGACCGCAATAGCCGTGCGGGTTCTGGGCCAAGTATTGCTGATGATAGTCCTCGGCGAAATAGAACGGCGGGGCATCGCGGATTTCCGTGGTGATCGCTCCCATGCCGGCGGCGGCGAGCGCTTTGGCGTAGCTTGCCCGCGACGCTTCGGCGGCCGCACGCTGCGCCGGCGAAAACACGTAGATGCCGGAGCGGTATTGCGTACCGACGTCGTTGCCTTGCCGCATGCCCTGGGTCGGGTCGTGGCTCTCCCAAAAAGTCTTGAGCAGGCGCTCGTACGAGATCTTCTTCGGATCGAAAACGATGAGCACAACCTCGTTGTGCCCGGTGCGTCCGCTGCAGACCTCCTCATAGGACGGATTGGGCGTGACGCCGCCGGCATAGCCGACGGCGGTCACGTAGATGCCGTCGCCAAGCTCCCAGAACTTGCGCTCGGCGCCCCAGAAGCAGCCGAGCCCGAACATGGCGGTCGCGAGCCCCTCCGGATAAGGACCCTTGAGCGGACGCCCGTTGACAAAATGCTCCCGGGCGGTGGGGATGGGTGCCGGACGCCCGGGCAAGGCCTGTTCGGGGGTCGGCATTTCGATTTTCTTCGAGAACGGAAACATGTCGCCGTCTCCTAGCGTGGCCACCCAATATAGTCGCAGCCGGCGCCGAACGCAGCTGGTACGGCGATCACGTTCGCTCAAGCCGCGTGCGCCTTCCACCGGCCGCCTTTGCCGCTTATTGTGCCGCGCGCCGTGCCCCGGGGGCGGAGGAGGTAATCACGATGTCTCGGATGCTCGCGTTCGCCTGCGCGTTGGGTATTTGTGTCGTCGCTTCACCCGTCGTGGCTCAGCAGACGGCGCCGCCCTACGGACCGCCGATCACGCTTGACGCCGCCAAGCGCGTCATGGCGGCGGCCGAGCTGGAAGCGGCCAAGAACTCCTGGCAGGTCGCGGTGACCATCCTCGACAGCGGCGGCAACCTGGTGATGTTCCACAAATTCGACAATACGCAGTTGCAATCCATCGGCGCGTCCGAAGGCAAGGCGCGCACCTCGCTGTTCTTCAAGCGCCCGAGCAAGGCGCTCGACGACGCCATCGCCGCCGGCGGCGCCGGAATGCGGCTGCTTGCCGTCAAGGACATCACGCCGCTCGAAGGCGGGCTGCCGATCCTGCTCGACGGCAAGATCATCGGCGCCATCGGCGTCTCCGGCGCGCTGTCGTCCCAGGACGCCCAGATCGCCAAAGCGGGGGCGGAAGCGCTGGCGAAGTGACGCGCTCGCGAAGCCTCCGGCGGCGAGCGCCGCGCTCGGCGCGATCTCCGCGATAACATCGCCGCGCAGCGACGGCCCCGGGGCCGTCGCCAGGCTGCGCGCCGCGAAACGGTGCCGCCCGGATGCGGCGCCGCCAGCGGCCGAAAGGGTTGGCTATTGCAGCGTATCGGTGAGCTTGGGCGGACTGGCGATGACGTAACGTTTGCCGCCGCGCAGCGCCCGCGCCGGCGTCGCCGCCGCGCCAAGTTCATTCGGGTGAATGAATTCGTCTCTGAACCAGGGATACTGCTTGGGGTCGAACTGGGCTCGCACCCAATCGATGAACAGCGCGATCCGCTTCACGCTTCGCGCATCCGGATGATAGGTCAGCCAGATATCGGTATGGTATTTGAGGCCGATGTCGACCGGTATCACGTCGGCTCCAAGCGGCAGCGCATAGGTGGGCAGACCGCCGATGCCGATGCCCTGCTCGATGGCGTAAAAGTGCGCCGTGCTCGCGTTGGTGCGCAACGCGACGATGCCTTCCACATTATCCAGGCCAAGCAGGCGCTGCATGGCGCCCTGGTCGAGCTGCGGGCCGGCCTGATCGATCAGCCGGTGTTTCTTCATCTCCTCAACCGTCGACGGCAGCCCGAACGTCTCGGCATAGCGCTTCGACGCGAACGGATAGATGTGCAGCCGGCCCAACCGCACGGCCTTGAGATCGGGGCGATTGGGACGCACCAGCTGGACGGCGAGATCCGCCTCCATGCGTAGAACGTCGCTCGATTCCATCGAGCAGCGCAGGTCGACGATGGTGAACGGATTGGCGCGGTTGAATTCGGCCAGGTGCGGCAGGATCCAAAAGGTCCCCAAGCCTTCGGTGACGGCGCAGCGCACCACGCCGCGCGTGGTCACGTCCTGATCGAGATAGGCGCGCAGCGAGAAGCTCGCCCGCTCCATGTCGTGGGCGACCGAGAAGATCGCCTGCCCTTCCGACGTCAACGCCACGCCGTCGGGCAGCCGATCGAACAGCCGCAGTCTCAATTCGGCCTCGAGACGCTCGATGCGGCGGACGATGGTCGAGGAACTGGTCCGGGTCGCCGTTGCCGCCTTGCGGAAGCTCAACGTGCGCCCAACGGTGACGAAAAGCTTGAGGTCGTCCCAGGAGATCCGGTCAAGAACTGCCGGTCCAATAGGCTGCTCTGTTTTTGCAACAGGCCGCTGCGAAATCTTATTCATAAGACCGTCCCCGGCCTAGATTACAGTAGGTATGCACTTTTCGCAAAGCTAATCACTGGGACAAGACTTACTGGGACAAGACTTATGGCGTCGGCAGCGGCGTATCGTGCTTCGGGGACCGCACCCCGTTCCGCGCAAGGGTCTTCTGCGCACGGCAAGGAATTCGACCTCGTCGCACTGCCGGTGCGACGGCGGATCGACGCAAGGCGCGGTCAAATCGGCGACATTCCGCCGTTGCTGCGTTATGCCGAGACGGCCATGGGTGTCCCGCTCGCACCCGAGGCGACCGTTACACGCATTGCGCGCGCTCATCCCGATTCGGTGTGGAGCTTTTGGCGCCGCGAACGCCTGGTGGGCGGCGTGGCGCTCCTGATGCTCAATGCCCACGGTCTCGCCGCTCTGCTCGACGACAGCCTCGACCTCCGCGATCCGCCGTCCGCCGCCTTCGCCGCGGCCGGGGCGCGGCCGGCGGCGATCTACGTCTGGGCCATTCTCGGCGCTGCGTTCGCGTCCGAAGGCATCGCGCACGCCATCGTCCGCCTGCAGCAATTTCCCTACGAGCGGGCCGACCTGTTCGCGCTGCCGGCGACCGAAGACGGACTGCGTTTCACGCGTGGACTTGGGTTCCATCTCGTGCCCGAGCATCCGCGGGCGCTGTACCGCTATGTCCGGCTTGCCAATCGTGTGCAGACCAGTGGGGACATGTTTCATGAGTGCTTCATTGCGTAGTCAGCGGACGAGCGCGGCGCCAACCGACGGCGCTGGTGCCCGTACCGGCCTCAGCTCGATCCGCGTTGCATCGTCCATGACCGACCTGATGCAGGTCGTCGCGATACGGGCCGCCGCTTTTCTGGCGGAGCAGACTTGCCCGTACGCCGAAGAGTTCGAGGGCAACGACTTCTGCGCCATGCACCTGATCGGCTCCATCGATGACGAACCTGCCGCCTGCCTGCGCATTCGTTTCTTCGCCGACTTTGCAAAACTGGAGCGGCTGGCGGTGCGCCACGAATTTCGCCGCTCGCGGCTGGCCTTCGAAATCGTGCGCACCGGAATAAAGATCTGCCGGCAGAAGGGCTACACGCGCATCTACGGGCACGCGCAAGACCGCTTGGTGCCATTCTGGAGCCGCTTTGGGGCGCGGCCCATGCGCCAGTGCCGGCCGCTGGCGTTCTCGGATTACTCGTACACGGAAATGCTGCTGGTCACCGACCGCGATCCCGACGCGCTGTCGCTGTCGTCGGATCCGTACGTTCTTATTCGGCTCGAAGGGCGCTGGGATGAGCCGAGCCCGTTGGAACGTTCCGCCGCGCGCCCGGTGACCTCGCCCAATCGCTACGTCAAGGCTGCATGACGCGGCGGTGCGGCGCGCGACCCAAGTACACGCGAACAGTCACGAGGAGTTCCACAGGTGAGAGGAGATCGCAGGGTGCCGGCCAAAGCAACGAGCAACATCGTCAATCTCCGGCCTTTCGTCGATCCGCTGACGGTGCCGACCGTCGTCCTGGTCGATCTGCAACAGGAATACGTAGCGCCGCCGCGGCGCATGGCGGTGCCCGACGCAACCGAGGCGCTGGTCCAGTGCAGCCTGCTGCTGAGCCATGCCCGCGCCATGGGATTTCCGGTCGCGTTCACCAAATGGGTGCCGCGGGCGCCGTTCTTCAACGCCGCCTCGCCGTTCTCGCGCTGGATCGAAGGTTTCTCGCCGCTGCCCGCCGAGATGGTGTTCGAGCGCGAGTTGCCGTCGTGTTATGCCAACAACGATTTTGCCGGTCTCATGGACGAGGGAGCAGGCGGCAATATCGTGCTTGCCGGCTTTGCCGGTGAATCGGCCTGCCTCTCGACCGTGATCGATGCCTATCACCGTGGCCATCGGGTGACATTTCTCGCCGACGCTTCGGCAAGCCACGCGCTCGACGTGGCCGGCGCGGGCCCCGTGCACGATCTGATCGCGAAGGTGCTGAGCCTGTACGGGACGGTCGCCACGACCGCCGAATGGATCGATGCGACCAAACAAGGACCGGCCTTGGACGAAACCGGGTGTGGAGCGGCTCATCACGAGTGCGGTTGAGTGACAGCAGGTCCGCGTCCGCCAGGTAAAGGCAATGGGTATGCGAAAAAGTGAAGCGATCCCTAAGAAACTGATCCTGCGGACGGCCGTCGCTGCATCCGCGGCCGGGGTGGGTGGGACCATGCAATCACGCAACGACGGTGATCGAGAGGACCCCGACTCCTTCGACAGCAATGTCAGGGCGATCTTTTTCCAGCTGCTGTCGGCACGGGCGTCGCTGCTGCGGCTTTATCCGGAAGAGATCTGTCTGGCGTTCATGGACGACTGCATCGCCGCATTCAAGGCGCGATACCACCTGGTCGATCGGGACACCGATGAGGGCATAGTGTGGGAAGAGACCAGCATGGAGGCCTTGCTGCGGCTGCTCGAATACCTGCACGACGAGATCGCGGAAGGCTTGAAGGACCAGTCAACGGCGCAGCTGCTGATGCTCTGCATCCACCGTCTGACCCAGATTCTGATGCTGTGACGGCCGGCGGTCCGATTCTAACATTCGCATCCGGTTCGGCAGGGTCTCATGCGAATGTTAGAATCAAAGGACCACCAGCAAATACCAGCTTTAGTGGAGCTTTGGATTTGACATTCGCTTCACGAACTCGCGGCTAAGCGGGTAGCGAATGTCAAATCCGCTCCACTAGCGCCTTTCCCGCAATGGCGATCACCGCCGCATCAGCCGGCCGGCAATGCCCGCCGGAAAGAAATAGACGCTGAGTACAAACAACACGCCGAGCCACAACAGCCAGCGGTCCGGATGAAAGATGACCGGCAGCAGCGGTACCGCCGCCGTCGCCTGGCTGAGCGCCGCCATCAGGCTCTGCAGATAAGTCTCCGCCAGCACGAAGATCGCCGCGCCCAGCACCGCGCCGTACAGCGTGCCCATGCCGCCGATCACCACCATCAGCAGAATATCCAGCATGATGTCGAAGGAGAGCGTCACCGCGGGTCCGGTATAGCGCAGCCACAGGGCCGACAGCACGCCGGCTAAAGCCGCGGCCGCGGCGGCAAGGCAATTGCCGATCGAGCGATACACCACGGTTCGATAACCGAGCGCTTCGGC
>Ga0335085_10015535_pt1 | contig 11039 bp, 8 predicted proteins | sample Lox_Sample_45_FD_206712 | JGI IMG/M metagenome (GOLD analysis project Ga0335085, IMG submission 206712) | Soil microbial communities from Loxahatchee National Wildlife Refuge, Florida, United States - Lox_Sample_4.5 | ecosystem: Environmental > Terrestrial > Soil > Wetlands | place: USA: Florida... | reverse complement strand
TGTCGACGTGGCGCGCATCGAGTGGGCCTTTGTCGAGGCATTTGACTCGGGAGAGAACACGCCGCTGACGCTCGAACAGATAGCGACGCTCGATGCAGGATCGCGACTCGCATTGCAGCCGCATCTGCAACTCATCGCGCTTGAGTACCCGGCAGATGATCTGGTGCTCAATCTGCATAAAGGCGAGAAGCGCCAGACCAGTGAGGCGGGTGTGAGCCACGACGAGGGTGACGAGCCCGCCGTGCGGCTCCCGAAACTCCGCAGGCGGCCCACCTGGCTTGCGGCGCATCGCGTCGACTACTCGGTCTACTACCTGCGGCTGCAACGGGAGGAATTTCTCACGCTGAAGGCTATTCGCCAGGGGATGCCGCTGGCCGATGCGCTGCAGACCGGGTTTATCGGATCGCGCATCGCCGAAGTGCGCCGGACACAGCAGGTGCGGAAGTGGTTTGCCACATGGGCGGAATTGGGCTGGATCTGCGCGCCTGATCTCGAATCGCTGATCAAGGCATAGTGGGGAAGCAGTCGAACCTGTGTCTGTTGTAACCTGGACCCTCTGTGCAGCGTCTTCTTTCTGTGACGAAAGGCCGTACAAATTTCTTCCCCGTCAGAACGGATCGACATGCAAACGCTCGTCCAACTCTACTCGCGCTGCGCCGGCCTGCTGGCCCGGCTGCAGAGCCCGCTGTTGCTCGCCATTCGCCTCTACTGGGGCTGGCAGTTCTGCCAGGATGGCTGGGGCAAGCTCACGCACCTGGACAAGGTGACAGACTTCTTCACTTCGCTGAACCTGCCCGCTCCGCACATGACCGCGCTGATGGTTGCACTGGTAGAGTTCGGCGGAGGCATCCTGTTCACGCTGGGCATCGCCTCGCGGCTCACCTCGCTGGTGCTATGGGTGAACATGACGATGGCCTACCTGAGCGTGCCCGACGACCGCACAAACTTTTTCCATATTCTTTCGAAGCCGGATGATTTCTACGGGGCGACACCCTACACGTATTGGTTCGCAGCGCTGCTGATCCTGATTCTGGGGCCAGGCGCGATTGCCGTCGATACTCTGCTGCGTCGAAGATTTGCGACGAAAGACTGACTCGCCGGCTGGTAAGAGCCTGGCTACTTCGCCGGCTTCGGAGCCGGCTGCCACAGCTCGATCGGGTTGCCTTCGGGATCTTTCAAATGAGCAAAGCGGCCGGTAGCATCGCTCTGCGGATCGACGTTGACCTCGATGCCCGCCTCTCTTAACTGCGCCACGATGCGATCGAGATCTCTCACCCTGAAGTTGATCATCCACATCTTCTCCGCATCGCCGAAGTACCTGGTCGTCTGGGGGAAGGGAGCAAAGGCCGTCGGTCCAGCCTCCTGCTCCCACACTTTGTCCTCCTGGCTCGAGGGAATAGGCAGGATGCCCAGATGCTGGGTGTACCACTGGCTCAGAGCCTTTGGATCGCGCGCGCGAAAGAAAAACCCGCCGATGCCCGCGACCGTTTCGCGCGAAGGGGCAGCGGTTGAGTCGAGCTTCTGCTTTGACGGCTCCGTCTGTGGTGGCGTTTCCACGCCGGCTGAGGCTTCTCCTAACGCATTCCCACAGAAAAGCGCACCGGCTCCGATCGCCACCGGAACCGCACGTAACACGTCACGCCTCTTCATTGCCATCACTTGCTCCTTGCAAATCAGCGGGTTGCCGGGTGCTTCTCTTTTCCCGGCGTTTGATCACGACGGATGTATTGCATCCAGTTCCGGCAGCAGCACTACGCTTTCCTGCTCGTTGGGATCGGTTCGTGCGATCACGGCGACTACGTTTTCAGTCTTGCTGGGGTTGTAGGGCAGATGGGGAACGTCGGCGGGGATGTAGAAGAAGTCGCCCGGCCTGACGATGGTGTGGTGTTCGAGCCGATCGCCGTGCCACACGCCCGATTCGCCGCTGAGCGCGTAGATCGCGGTTTCATGCGTCGCGTGCTTGTGCGCCCTGGCACGGCCACCGGGTGGAATGGTGACCAGTTGCATGTGAATGCCCGAAGCTCCAACGGACTCAGCGGAGATGGCAACAGCGTATTCGAGGCCTTGTTTGCCGATGTATGGATCGCCCGCCTGCACGAGGCGGCAGGCCGGCTGGACCGCGGCATCTGCTTCGGCGCTCATGGGAGCGACCTCCTGAGGATGTCTTTCCTGAATCCCCGGGGCCGCAGGCGCTGTACCACGGAGGTTCAGAAGATGGGGATTACAGGGGAATCATACCGTAGCCCGGGTCAGTAAAGACGCATGATTGCGGTCACATCGGACTGGCGCTGAGCCGTCTAGGCTGGGAATCTGCTGGACGTACGTTGCAGGGCTCGATGCGCATCGCCTACATCCTCACATCGCTCGGCATAGGAGGGGCAGAGAAGCAGGTGCTCGCGCTCGCGGACCGCATGTCTGCGCGCGGACACACCGTTTTGCTGCTCGCGCTGCGCGCCAGGCAACAGCAGGAGTGGCCAGCGCAGGTTGACGTTGTCTACCTGAACATGCAGAAGACCCCGGTCGACCTTGTTGCCGGCGCGTTGCGGGCACGGCGCGCTCTTGGGGCGTTCAAACCCGATGTCGTGCACAGTCACACCTATCCGGCGAACATGCTGGCGCGCATGATGGGGCTCTGCGGCGCCGCGCCGCGAGTTATCAGCACGATTCACAACGTCTATGAGGGCGGCCGGCTGCGCATGCTGACCTACCGGTGGACGGATCTTCTGGTTTGCCATACTACGGCGGTAAGCACAGCCGCAGCCGAGCGCTTTATCCGGCTAAAAGCCGTGCCGCGCGAGAAGTGCGGCGTGCTGACCAATGGCATCGATACGGGCGAATTCACGCCGGATACGCCACGACGAGAGGCGATGCGGACTCAACTCGGGGCCGGAAATGATTTCATCTGGCTTGCGGCAGGCCGCATCACGGAAGCGAAGGACTATCCAAACCTCATCCGCGCGTTTGAACAAGTGCAAGACACGATGCACGAGACGCAACTCTGGATTGCCGGAGAGACGGCCGCCGGCTCGAGATCGAGCGACAGAGAAGAACCCGGGTGCTTCAGGCTGAAAGCGTCCTCCAGCGAGCACGACCGCGTGCGCCTTCTTGGCCTCCGCCGCGACATGCCCACGCTGCTCGACGCCGCGGATGGCTTTGTTCTTTCGTCAGCATGGGAAGGTATGCCGCTGGTCATCGGTGAGGCAATGTCGATGGAGAAGCCGGTGGTTGCGACCGACGTTGGCGGTGTGCGCGAACTTCTCGGTGATACGGGTTCCATAGTCCGGGCGAAAGACTCCGCCGCGTTAGCCGCTGCGATGCTCGAAGCGATGCGCAGACCCGCTGCGGGACGGGCGATGGCTGGCCGGGCGGCGCGACAACGTATCCTTCGATACTTCAGCATCGACAGCAAAGCTGCCGAATGGGAGAAGCTTTACCAGTCATTGCTCTAGACCGCTCTGCAGAAGGGTCTCGGTGCCAAAAGGACAAGGGCCGAGGTGCGTGCCCCAGCCCTTGTGCTGTCGATTGGCGAACTAGAAAGAGAACGACGCCTGGAAGAAGATGCGCCGCGAAGCCGCACCGGACGAGAAGATCTGTCCGGCGAGACCACGGGAGCGTCCGAAGTTGCCGCCTGGCGTATACCCGGTCACATTCTGCGAGCTGTCGAGGATTGCCGTCGGGCTGATAGTCCCCGTCGGCGTCCCATAGTTGACGTTGTTGAAGAGATTGAGTGCCTGGGCAGTGAAGGTCAGGCTGTATTTGCGTCCGCTACCCTGGGGACCGAACATGCCCCTTGGGCCGCCGCCACCGCCGCCAAATCCACCGGGACCGAATCCGCCGCCAGGTCCGCCGCCTCCGTGATGTCCTCCACCGCCCGGACCGCCTCCCGGAGGCGGCGGTCCACCACCGGCCTCATTCTCAAGTTTTGGCCCGACGCCGAACGAACGGCTCAGCCGCAGGTTGAAAGCGACCGAAGATGGACTGTTGCCCGCATTAACGGGAAGTAGATTCTCGCCTTCATCGGGTGTCACATCCAGACATCCATACGACGTGGGAATATAGCGGCCGCTGGTCGGATCGGAAGAGCATGTCGATGCATCAACGAGGCCGGGGCGATTGTTGAGGAAGTTGTCGCCGGTCAGATCCTGCTGCACAGATATGTTGTAGGGCCTGCCTGTATGCGCGATCAGAAACGGATTGAACCGGAGGCCGAGCGGACCCATGTAGTTGCCCATCAGAAAGACCATGTTGCGCGAGACAAAGCCGGCGCGGCCGTAGTCCTGGTTGAGGTTGTAGGAATTCGAAACCGTTCCCCCGGCTCCATCGGCATTCGCATAGGAGAGGTTATAGAACCCGAAGATGCTGAAGCGTGGCGAGAGCCTGGCGTTCACATTGACGATCAATTGATTCTGCTTGAAGACTGCTTCGGGGAAGTATTCCTGCACGATGCCGAGCGAAGGATCGGGGCGCACGCCGGTCAACGTTGAGCTGCCCAGTTGATACGTCCCAGGCAGATACGCGTTCGAGTCGCGCGTTACCACCTGGTGGACGCCGAAGGAGCGGAGATAGGTGATGGTCGCAGTAGTCGACTTGGTAACCTGCCGCTCGATGCTGGCGCCAAACTGGTGCGTGTACGGAGCGTGAAAATGCGGCGCGATAATCACCGAAGTGCTTTGCGGAGTTGTCGCGAAAGGCGCAGGGGGCAGACAGCCGGAAAAGTCGATGTTCGTCAGGCTCGTGCCGTTCAGGCAGCTCGGATCGTCGGTTGTCACCTGTACCTGGCCCGAGTTCACGGCCTGCTGCGTAGCGGCGAGCACATTGGCAATCTGCACGCGATCGTAGAAGATGCCGTAGCCGGCGCGCAGCACGGTCTTTGCCGGTTTGTTGCCCTTGGCATCGAGAGCATAGGCCATGGCAACGCGCGGAGCCCAGTCATTGTGGTCGGCGATGTGATTCTGCGTCTCCCAGCGAACGCCGCCTGAGAGCGTGAGCCGCGGATTGAACCTCCAGTCGTCCTGCAGGAAGAGCGCGCCGTCAAAGACATTCGCGGTGTAAGAGGTTTGCCCGGCAGAGATGAGCAGCTTGGTCAAGCCAGAGGAGTTTGGGTCAGAACTGGCGGTGCCGATCGAGTTGATGTTCTGCCCCTGCGCCAGGCTATTGAGCGCGTCCACGTAGGCTGTGGGGCTGAAGATCAGAGTGCCGTTGCGGTTTGAGGTCGATGTGTTGGCATCGCGATTATCGCGCAGCCACGCGCCGAACTTGAGAGCGTGCCTGCCGGCGCTCATCGTGGTGAAGTTTTGCAGCTCAAGGTGGTCCTGGTGGTCGCGCATCGATTGTGCTGAGGCGCCGCCGTCGGTGAAGTCGCCGCTCGCGGTGATGGTCGGCGCATTGCTCACGGGAGTATCTGTCTCGAGGGCGCGGCGGTATTCAAAACGCGTCTCATTCACGATGTGATCGTTGATGATGTGCGAGTCGCTCAACTGGAAGGTGTGCTCAGTCGACTTGGTGTTTTGCGACTGTGCAGGCAACTCCAGATTGCCAATGTCGCCCGATTCCGTGTCATAGAAGAACTGGTAGCGGAAGGTGAGCGTGTCTTTGTCGCCCAATTGCACGTCGATGCGGGGCGAAAAGTTAATGTGGTTGTGGGGATTGCTTTCCGTTCCAGACACATAGGCCGTCGCGAGCTGATAGAAGCCACTTGTCGGATCGAGCACGGCGGGCAGATAGTCGTAAACCTGCTCGTCGTGGTTGTTGCGCTGCTCCATGCTTACGAAGAACGAGGTCTTCTTGTTGAGCGATCCATTGATGGTTGCGTTGTATTGCAGCCGGTCGTAGGAGGGAACGTCTTTTGTGAAGGGGTTGCCCGTATTGAAAGACTTCTGGTTCCCCATCATGAAGAACTGGCCGTGCAGCTTATCGGTGCCGGGCTTGGTCAGGATTTCGATGCGGCCGTAGCCTAACCGATCAAACTCCGCGGAGAACGGATTCTGGTTAATGCGAATCTCGCGGATCGCCGACTTGGGTGGCAGCTGGCCACCGGTAAAGCCGTCGATGTAGATCTGGCCGCCGTTGGGTCCCGCGGAGGGGCCTGCCAGAGCCTGCAACTCACTCGACAACTCATCGGGATCGTCGGAAAGGGCATCGAGATCCTTACCCTTGATCACCACTGAGTTCGAGTTGCCGCCGGCTTCGATGTTCACCGTCGGCGATTCGTCGGTGACCACGACATTCTGCTGCGCGGCTTCGATCGCCATCTTCACGTCGATACGCTTGATCTGCCCGGCTTCCAGCAGAAGGTCCTGAGACTGAAACGGCGCAAAGCCGGCAAACGCGACCTGAACGATGTAGTGGCCGGGTGCGAGTCCCCGGATCTCGTAGGTGCCCGCGGCGTCGGCCCTGGACGACTTCACCACGGCTCCTGCCGGCGTTTCGACGGTGATCTGCGCACCCGGAATCAGCGCTCCCGTCGGGTCGGTAATATGGCCATGCACAACGGCGGTACCCGCTTCGGGCGCAGACGCCTGCGGCGCTTCGTCGCCCCTTGCACTTGCAGCGGCAACGCAAAAAATCGCCGCAATCAGAAGATGAAGCCAGCAATGAATTCGGAAATACACGTATCCCTCTCAACTTGATGTCAATATATTGCGGCGCTTATTGGCTCTCTGATTCCGAGGCCCCGCCCGATCCCATGCTCCAGCTCGAGAGCAAATTCTGGCTTGCCTCAGGCGCTTGCAGCAGAGGTTCGACGCCAGTCAACAAGGTGATGGCCGTAACATCGCCGTCGCCCGCAGTGGAGACAAGCATGACCGCTTCGCCTTTTTTGAGGTCGGAGAACTGGATGACCGGGGCGCGGTTCAACACCTGCTGCAGGTCGCCGCTCTGGCCATGTCCCTGGCCAGCCCATCGGCTGTTGCCATTGCCCGACGCTGCGTGCGTGTGCAACTCGCTGCCATTGCCTCCGGACGCTGCTCCGTTGGCAGAGCCCTTCAGTCTCGCTGCAATCATCTGTGCCATCATCTCCGGCAGCGCATGCATCTGTGCGTCGGGTGTGATGTGAATCGTCACCGGTTTCCTGGTCAGAAGATCCTTTACGACAAATGTCGAATTCGATGCGTCGAGCGAAGAAATTATTCCCGAAATATTGCGAAAACTGCCGGAAACTACCTCATCCGCATCCAGTTCCGTGCCGTCTGCGTTTTTTGTGCCCCGCGCTCTCAATTGATCGCCCACATGAATTGCGTCGATCGGCGCAGGCTGGGCCAAATCAAACCGGACAGATGCCGGCGCATAGCGCTTGAGCACCGTAGACTTGCCGACGTGGACAGTGATGACCTTCAATGCGGGTCCCGCCCCGGATGTCAGTACAACGACGCCCATTGCAGGGTCGACGCTCTTCACAAGGCCGCCTACTCCGGTGCGCTGCCACTCTTCGCGCTCTTTCTGCTGCCGGGCGGCAACATCGGCGGCCTTGATGGTGACGATCTGCGCAGCCACAGGGGTTGCGTCGGTTGCAGCAGCGTCGAGGCGGACCAGCACGCGATCACCGGTTGCCAGATCGCTCAACTGAATAGTGACGGCGGCCGCGAGGTCTCGCTGGCCCGGTTCGATCCGCTTCATTATCGCCGTGGATGGAACCTTCACCTGGCGAACTTCGCCCGCATCGGTTTTGACTGTGATGCTGTCATCGGCGATCGCCGTAATGGTGCCGACAAATCGCTGACCCGCTGCCTGCGCCCGAAGTTGCGAGACGCCGGCGATCGCAAGAAGCGCGAGGGCAAGAAGGGAAAATCCGGCGGCAAAGTTGTTGAGCTGCTGCTTTCTCATCATTCCAATCTCCGGGCCCGCGGCGCCGACTTGAAAGAAACCGTATTCATTTCGGTAGACGAGCGAGGCCATTAAAAGGTTGAGCAGGGTCCGCATAACGGCACAGATTCCTGCGAATCGTCTCGCAGGCCGCAAAACGCCCTGATAATCTGCCGGCTTCTGCGCCTGGACGCAGAGTTTCTTAAGGCAGTTTTAAGGTTGACTTGATCGTCACTGCGTGAGAACGGCTGTCTCGAGGAAGGTATAGCTGCCGGATGGCGAGGGAACCACATGAGTCAACCTGCGACTGTGCACGACCACCGTGTCTTTGTACCAGAGATTGAATGCAGGCAGGTCGCGCGCCAGGATCTGCTGCGCCTGGGCGTAGTCGGCGCGCCGCTTTACCGGGTCGGGGCTGGACGCCGCATCGTCGAGCAGCGCATCGAGTTGCGGATTCGAATAGTGACCGCGATTGCCGCCATGCGGCGGGATGCGCGCGGTTGAGAAGGCGTAGCTGAAGATGTCCGGCTGCTCGTTGCCGCCAACCCAGCGCAGCGAGTACATCTGAAACGCGCCGCGGGTCACGTCTGCGTAGAAGGTCGCGAACTCGTTGCTGCGAATGTCAAGCGCGATGCCGATGCGCGCCAGCTGCTGCTGCAACACCGCGGCCAGCATGCGGGTGTCCTCGTCAGTGCTGGTCTTCATGGCCAGATGGAACCGAATGCCGTTAGGTCCGCGCGGGCGCCACGCTTGATCGAGAAGCTGTTCGGCGCGCGCCGGGTCGTAGTTGTACTGCGCGACATCGCCGTTCCATGCCCAGTGCGTTGTGGGCAGCAGACTGGATGCGAGCTGCGCGCGTCCCTGCAAAAGCGTTGCGACAATAAGCTTGCGATTGATGCCATAAGCAAGCGCCTGGCGCACTCGCACATCGCGAAGCAGCGGATCGCGCGTGTTGAAGGCAAGGTACTGGACCTCGGTGCCCCCGACATCGTCGATCACCAGGTTCGGGCGCTTGGCCAGAACGGGGAGCGTGTCCATGGGCAGGGAATTGATGGCCACATCGCCGGAACCCTTCTCAAGTTCCAGTGCCTGCGTAATCGCATCGGGGACGACGGCAAAGCGTACGCGCTCGATCGCCGGAGGCGTCTTCCAGTATTGCGCATTCCTTTCGATGATCACGTCCTGGTCGATCTGCTGGCTGACAAAACGGAAGGGGCCGGTTCCGATGGGGTGGCGCCAGAAATCGGGCCCGCTGCCTGCAGGCACGATGCCCATCGCGCCGGTAGCAAGATTGGCGAGCAGAAAGTTGTCGGGCTTTTTGAGATGAAAGATAACGGTGTGCGGATCCGGCGTGTCGATGCTTTCGACCGAGGCATAAGTTGCAGTGCGCGCCGAGATGACCACGCCAGTGCGCATCGAGTCGAAGGTCCATTTCACGTCGGCGGAGGTCAGCTGACGCCCATCATGGAAGCGCACGTCATCACGCAGATGAAAGATGAGGGTCAAGGGATTCGGCTGCTCCCAGCTCCTGGCCAGCGCCGGTGAAAAGCGGAAGTTGGCATCGCGCGCGACGAGCCCGTCGAAGATGAGTCCGTCAATTCGTTGCGATTGCGCGTCGATACCGATGCGCGGATCGAGATTGGCGGGGCTGCTCTCGATGAGGAAAACGACGGTATTGAGATCGCGCGGCGTGGAGCGGCAGCCCGCGATGAGTACCAGTGCCGCTGCAAGAGCCAGCAGCCTAGGACGCATAGGTCACCTGGCCCAGGATCGCCGGCCGCTTTGCGCCCGTTGCCGAAGGAACGTTGCCGGGCAGGTGATGCCAGGTCATCCAGGCTAGCAGCGCAAAGGCCGCGGCTTCCTTGGCTTCAGCGGGCAGACCAAAGGCTGCACTGGAGGCGAGCGCGCAGCCGAGCGGAGTGAGCCGGGCTGCGAGCATCGCCATCAGGTGTGCATTTTTTGCGCCACCGCCTGAGACGATGTAGTCGACCGGCCGATTCTTCATCTTCGGTGCGATGAAGCGCGCGTAGCTGCGCGCAATCGACTCGGCTGTGAGCGCCGTCGCCGTGGCCAGTGCGTCTTCAGGGCGCTTGCTGAGGCGCCGGCAATCTGCGAGGAACTTTATGGCAAACTCACGCCCAAACTGCTCGCGTCCCGCAGTCTTCGGCGGCTTCGCGGCGTAGTAGGGTTCGCGCAAACAGCTCTTCAGCACGCTTTCAAGTACTGTGCCGCGCGCGGCCGTCGCGCCATTGCGATCGTACTTCTTGCCGAGGAGTTTCTCGGCCAGAGCATCGATCACCATATTTCCAGGGCCTGTATCGAAGGCGACCAGCTTATCTGCCCTCGCGCTCGCCGGTATCGCCGTGAGATTCGCGATACCGCCGATGTTCTGCAGCACGCGGCCACGCCTGGTATCGGCAAATAGTACGTAATCAAGCAAAGGTACCAGCGGCGCACCCTGCCCTCCGACAAGCATATCTGCAGGTCTGAAGTTCGAAACCACATCTACGCCTGTTGCCGAAGCGATGGCTGCAGCTTCGCCCGCCTGCCATGTGCAGGCGATGGACCGGCCTGCATACGACTTCGCGCGGGCCTGATGATAGAGGGTTTGGCCGTGGCACCCTACAAGGTCGAGCCTAAGCCGATGCCGCTGGGCCGTGGCCTGAGCCGCTTCTGCATACGCAAGTCCAAGCCGCCAGTGCAATCGAGCAAGCTCCGCCGTGGAGGTCGTCACGGCATTCATCGCCGCCAGCACCTTGCGCCGCAGCGCCGCAGAGTAGCGAAACGCCTCGTGCGCGAGTAGTTCGAGGTGCGGCCTCTGCCCCGATGGAGTGATGCGCACAAGAGCGACGTCGATTCCATCGGCTGAGGTGCCGCTCATGACGCCGGCTACGATCATCGTGCGCTGTTTCATCGGATCTCCGCAGGAGAAATTGCCCGCGGATCGATGACGTCGGTCGCGGCAGTTGCAGCTTTGACCTTGTCGCCGAAGCGCAGGATCTGCTCACGAAGCGCCGCAAGCTGTTGTGCGGTGAGGGCGCGCGCGGCGCCGCTTGCGTAAAGCCGCCGGCGCTTGCGTTCGACCTCGCGCGCCCGCGCCAACAATAAGGCTCTAAATGCAGCAGAGCGCTCTGCCGCGCGGATCAGCGCCTCGTAACTGCGCAGGATCAATTCAGCACTGTGGCAGATCTCAAGCAGATCACTGCCTGCGCGCACGGCGGCTACCGCAGCTTCATCGA
>Ga0335085_10015533_pt1 | contig 11041 bp, 5 predicted proteins | sample Lox_Sample_45_FD_206712 | JGI IMG/M metagenome (GOLD analysis project Ga0335085, IMG submission 206712) | Soil microbial communities from Loxahatchee National Wildlife Refuge, Florida, United States - Lox_Sample_4.5 | ecosystem: Environmental > Terrestrial > Soil > Wetlands | place: USA: Florida... | reverse complement strand
CTGGCACCCCGACGGCAAACGGATCATCTTCGCGAGCAACAAGGACGACTGGCGCGGGGACCTCAAACAGTACGGCCACAACTTCGAGCTCTATCTCATCAACCTCGACGGCACGGGCCTGGAGCGTCTCACCTTCAACACGGTCTTCGACAGCTTCCCCATGTTCTCGCCCGACGGGAAGAAGCTCGTCTGGGCATCGAACCGGAACCCGAAGAAACCGCACGAGACGGACATCTTCATCGCCGATTGGGTGGAATAACGGGCGCGGGCGTGCCCGGACACCGATCAGGGCAGGCGAGGCGGCAGCGGAGCACTGACATGAAAGAAACACAGATAGAAAAACAGGCGTTGGACAGGCTGCAGGAGAGCGAGGCCGCCTACCGCACCCTTGCAGAGAACGTGCCGGACATCGTGTACCGCCTGCATCTGCAAGGGGGCGGGATGCAGTTCTTCAATGACCGGATCACCGACATCACCGGCTATCGGAAAGACGAACTGGTGGGGGGTTGCATCTGCCCCATGGAATCCCGCATTGTCGACGAAGACCGCCAGCGTGTGATCGATAGCGTGAAGCAGGCGGTACGGGAACGGGTGTCGTTCGAGGTGGAATACCGGTTCTTGCACAAGAACGGCACGGTGCTGACGCTCCTGGAGCGGGGTGCGGTCGTTCCTGACGAGGCCGGCACCCCGCTTCATATAGATGGAGTTATCCGCGACATCACCGAGAGGAAGCGTGCCGAGGACAGACTGCGGGAGAGCGAAGGCCGGTTCCGGGCGCTCTTTGAGAACCTGAACGTGGTCGCTCTGGTCATCGATCCGTCGGACGGAAGGATCCTGGCCGCGAACGAGGCCGCCGTCGCATACTACGGGTGGCCGCGGGAGCGGCTCCTCTCGATTCTCATCTGGGAGATCAACACTCTGCCGGCCGATGAGATCCTGAAGCGGATGGATCAGGTCAAGAGCGGGAAGAAGGCGTCATTCATCCTCCAGCATCGCCGGGCCGATGGATCGGTCCGCGATGTAGAAGTGCATTCGGGGCCGATCCCGTACGACGGGGTGACGGCGCTCTGTTCCATCATTCATGACATCACCGAGCGTAAGCGGGCGGAGGAAGCGCTCAGGTCGAGCGAGGAGCGGTTCCGCGTGGCCTTCCAGACAAGTCCGGATGCGGTTGTCATCAGCCGTCTCGCAGACGGCATGTGCGTTTCGATCAATAAAGGGTTCTCCTCCATAACCGGATATGACGAATCAGAGGCCGTTGGCAGGACGACGGCGGATCTGAACATCTGGGACGATCTCGAAGCGCGGAAGAAAATGGCTGAGGACCTTCGGTCCACGGGAACGGTCCGGAATCTGGAGGCCCGTTTCCGCACGAAACAGGGAAAGAATATCTATGGGCTGGTGTCCGCATCGATAATTAATATCGATGGGGTGCCGCATATCATGAGCGTGACCCGCGACATCACCGAGAGGAAACAGGCGGAGGAGGAAGCGAGAAGATCCAAGGAAGTCCTGGAAAAGACGTTCCGCGGCCTCGACAGTGCGCTCTTTATCCTGGACAACAGTCAGCCCACGGTCATTATGGACTGCAACCCCTCGGCCAGCAGGATATTCGGCTATGAGAGAGAAGAGTTGCTCGGGAAGACCACGTCGTTCCTCCACGTGAATGCCGGATCGCTTGCTGAATTTCACAAAGCGAACAGTTTGGCAATCGCGCGTCAGGGATTCCTGTCATCCTATGAGTTCCGGATGAAACGAAAGAACGGTGAGGTCTTTTCTTCCGAGCATTCGGTCTATCCCCTCCTGGATGATCATGGCGTCAGGACCGGGTGGGTGAGCGTGGTCAAGGACATCACCGGGCGCAAGAAGTCCGAAAGCGATCGTGAGCTGTTCAGGAACCTCATCGACAGGTCCAATGATGCGATATTCGTCAATGATCCGTATACCGGCCGCTTCATCGACATGAACGACCGGGCATGCTCCAGCCTGGGCTATGGCCGGGACGAACTGCTGAAGATTGGGGTCAAGGACATTGAAGGCACCTTTCCCGACGACCGCGCCTGGCGGGCCCATGTGGCAGATGTACAACGGTGGGGTTCCCTCCAGATGGAAGGTATGCATAAAAGGAAGGATGGGACCGCGTTCCCGGTAGAAATAAGCGTCAGTTATGTCGAACTGGGTGCAGCGGAATATATGATCGCGGTCGTCCGTGATATATCCGAACGGAAACAGGCCGACGCGGCGCTGCGCGAGCGCGAACGGCGGCTCGCCGAATCCCAGCGCATCGCGCATATCGGGAGCTGGGAGCATAATCTGAAGAGCGGCCGGGTGTTCTGGTCCGATGAGCTGTTCCGCCTGTTGGGTCTCGATCCGCGCAGGGACCCGGCGGATTTCAACCTGTTCTTCAAGATGGTGCATCCCGATGATCAGCCCGTGCTGAAGAATGCCATTGATACAACACTGAGGGAGAAGAAGCCCTTCAGCATTGTATATCGGCTCATCCTCAAGGAGAGGACGACGCGGGTCATCGAGGCCCAGGCTGAGATCGTTCCTGATGACTCGGGCGAACCGGTGATCCTCAGCGGGACCGCCCAGGACATCACGGAGCGCAGGCGCCAGGAGCAGGCGCTGCAAAAGAGCGAGAAGATGCTCCAGACGATCTTCGACGCCGAGCCCGAATGCGTCAAGCTCCTCGATGCGGACGCGAACCTGATCCTGATGAACCGGGCGGGGCTCGAGATGCTCCAGGTCGACTCGCTGGACCAGGTGAAGGGCACCTCCGTCTGCCCTATGGTCACTTCGGAGTACCGGGGCGCGTTCATGGACCTGACGAAGCGGGTCTTCCAGGGTGCTTCGGGGACACTGGAATTCGAAATGGTCGGCATGCGGGGCAGACGTCTGTGGATGGAGACCCATGCCGTTCCGCTGCGCAACGAGAAGGACGAGATCGTCGCCCTGCTGGGTGTGACGCGCGACACCACGGCGCGAAGACAGGCGGAACAGGAGCGGGAGCGCCTTGCCAAGGCGGTCTCGGTCGTCACGGAAGGCATCGCTCTGACGGATGAACAGGACCGGTTCATCTACGTTAACGACGCCCATGCGAAGTACTACGGGTATGAGCCGCATGAGCTTCTGGGGAAAACCTGGCGCTATCTCACGCCGGGCGAGTTCGTGCCGTTGATAGAACGTGTGCTCGCAAGGACGCTGCACAGCAGGGAGAACGGCGTCTGGAGCGGCGAATCCCCCGGGTTGTGCAGGGACGGGGCCAGGATCACCACCGAGATCACCGCCACCGCCCGATGGAGCGAGAACGGTCAGTACCTGGGGCACATCTGCGTGGTGCGGGACGTCACGGAACGCAAACGCACCGATGAGGCGTTGCGGGCCTCCGAGGCCCGGTTCCGGACCATCATCGAGACCGCATCATCCGGTATCCTGGCGGCGGACGTGGAGACGATGCAGTTCCTCTATGCCAATCCCGAGATATGCCGCATGCTCGGCTACAGCAGCAGCGAATTGCTGGCGCTCGACATCGCATCCATCCATCCCGCGTCGGAGCTGACGCGCATTCAGAGGTCCTTCGCCGCACGGGAGGGCCTGCAGACCTCTTGCCAGCGCAAGGACGGGACGGTCTTTCCGGTGGAGATCAGGTCGGTGGAGATCGAGCTGGACGGAAGGCGGTGTCTCGCCGAGTTCTTTACCGATATCTCGGAGAAACGCCTCCTGGAGGAGGAGCGGCTGAAGACGCAGAAGCTTGAGTCCGTGGGAACGCTTGCCGGGGGGATCGCCCACGACTTCAACAATCTCCTGCAGGGGGTCTTCGGATACATCTCCATGGCGAAGCTGACGCTCGATCAGCGCGAGCGATCGCTGGCGATGCTGGAGCAGGCCGAAAAGGCGCTGCACCAGTCCGTGCACCTGACGACGCAGCTTCTGACCTTCTCCAAGGGAGGCAAGCCCGTCAAGCGGCCGATGGACCTGCGGCCCGTGATCGAGAATGCCGTCAAGTTCGCCCTGAGCGGTTCTCGGACGGACTGCCGGATCGACATCGCTGAGGGCCTTCCTTCCGTCGATGCCGACGAGGGCCAGATCTCGCAGATGATCCAGAACATCGTGCTGAACGCGGACCAGGCCATGCCGACGGGAGGGACGGTCGAGATCGCGGCGAAGGATGTCGTTGCGCCCGGAGGCGGTTCTCCGCGTTCGCTGGCGGCCGGACGGTACGTGGAAATAACGATCAGCGACACGGGCATCGGCATTCCCGGCCAGTATCTGGACAAGATCTTCGATCCCTACTTTACGACCAAGGAAAAGGGCAGCGGCCTCGGCCTCGCGACCTCGTACTCGATCATAGCGAACCACGGCGGGGCGATCGATGTGCGGTCCGAAGTAGGGAAAGGCTCCTCCTTCCTGCTCTATCTTCCGGTTTCGTCAGCGGCGCCCGAGCCGCGGGAGACGGCGGCAGTGCCCGCGGCCGGCAAAGGACGGCGGATCCTGGTCATGGACGACGAAGAGCTCGTCCGGAACGTGGCCGAGGAACTGATTCGCGAACTGGGCCACGAGGTCCTGTGCGCAGCGGATGGCGCGGCAGCGATCGACGCGTACCGGCGGGCGAAGGAGGCCGGCCTGCCGTACGATATCGTCATCCTGGACCTCACGGTGCGCGGCGGCATCGGCGGGATGGAGACGCTCCGGGGATTGCAGGAGATCGATCCTGCGGTGAAGGCCGTGGTGTCGAGCGGCTATTCCGATGACGAGGTCGTCTCGGACTTCCGGAAATACGGCTTCAGTGGCTTCCTCAAGAAGCCCTACGACCTCGCGGAGCTGCGAGAGACGCTGAGCGTGCTCATGGCGTGAAGCCGCCGGGGCCGTTCTGGACAACGGAAAGAGGGGAGCCATGATGCGACTTTTGAGGACAGCGGTGCTCTTCGCTTCCATAGTGACCGCGCTCACCGTTTCGTCGGCATCGTCCGCGCCCGTCGATGCCTCCGACAGGATGCTCGAGACGGTGCAGTTCTTGTCCGGACCGGAGCTCAAGGGCAGGGGCATCGGGACGCCGGAGCTGGACAAGGCAGCGGCATACATCGTCCGCAAGTTCGAGGCGGTCGGACTCATGCCGGGCGGCGATGGCGGAAGCTGGTACCAGGAATGGACCGACCCGGAGCTCAAGGTGACGATGCGGAACGTCGTGGGCTTCCTGCCGGGCCGGGACCCGTTGCTCGCCCGTGAGAGCGTGGTCATCGGCGCCCATTACGATCACCTCGGAATGCAGGCCCCGCGGACGGGCGGGCAGCCGCATTTCTACCCAGGCGCGGACGACAACGCGAGCGGCGTGGCGGTGCTGCTCGAACTTGCCTCACGCCTTCCCCTGGCCCTTAACGTGGAACGGACCGTGGTGTTCGTGGCATTCACCGGCGAGGAGGAGGGCAGAAAAGGTTCGCAGTACTATGTCCGGAACGAGCAGCAGTTCCCGGTCTCGAAATGCGTTGCCATGATCAACCTGGACACGGTGGGCCGCCTGGAGAAGGGGAAACTGATCGTGCTGGGCGCCGGCACCGCGAAAGAATGGCAGGATGTCTTCCGCGAGGCCGGCAAGAAGGTGAAGCTCGAGGTTGCGCCGTCGACCCAGGACCTCGATTCGAGCGACCAGATGAGCTTCCAGGCCGCCGGTGTCCCCGCGGTCCAGCTCTTTGCCGGGCCGCATCTGGAATACCATACTCCTGCAGACACGCCGGACAGGATCGACGCAAAGGGGCTCGCCAGGATCGCGGAGTTCGCGCGCGCCGCTGCCCTCTATCTCGCGATCACGCCGCAGCCGCTCACGCCGACGCTCCCGGCATCAAGGCCTGCCGGAACCTCCCCCCGCGCCGAACGGAAAGTGACCATCGGCATCATCCCGGATTTTACCTATAATGAGAGCGGCGTGAGGCTCGGCGGCGTCGCTCCCGGCTCGCCGGCCGAGGCCGCGGGCATGCGCCAGGGGGACATCGTCATCCGGGCCGGCGTGACGCCCGTGGTCACGCTGCAGGACCTTTCCAATGTTCTGAAGGTCTCGAAACCCGGCGACCGGTTGCCGGTGACCTACCTGCGGAACGGGCAGACCATGAAGGTGAATGTCGAAGTACGCGAGAAGTAGGTACCGACGTACGATCTGGATCGGATTTCTTCCATTGCTCCTCTGTTGTCTCTTTTCCTCGTGGTTCACATCTTTCCTCCGTCCCTTGGCGGTCCTCCAGACAGGGATTATTTTGTTGACATTTTCCGCATATACGATAGAATGATGCGCTTGTAACGTGCAGAGAACATACGGAAATCAATGAAACAGACGGTAACGGAGATCCTCCTCGAGGCCCTCAAGCGGGCCAAGGAAAGGGGCGATCTGAAGCTCGAAAACCAGCCGCCGATCACCCTCGAGAACCCGAAGGACAAGAACCACGGCGACCTCGCCACGACCCTGGCGCTCACCATGGCGAAGGTGGAGGGCAAGGCGCCCCGGAAGATCGCCGAGATCGTTCTCGCGAACATCCAGGACGAGGAAGGCATCATCGCCAAGACCGAGATCGCCGGTCCCGGCTTCATCAACTTCTTTCTGAAGCAGGACCGGTGGCGCAAGACGCTCTTTGACATCGACGCACAGGCCCATGAGTACGGCTTCAGGGACGTGGGCCGCGGCGAGAAGGTGCAGGTGGAGTTCGTGAGCGCGAACCCCACGGGACCGCTCCATGTGGGCCATGGCAGGGGCGCGGCGGTCGGCGATGCCCTCGCGAACCTGCTTGCGGCCACGGGCCATGACGTTCAGCGCGAGTTCTACATCAACGATGCCGGGCGGCAGGTCAGGCTCCTCGCGCAGTCCATCCATGCGCGCTACCAGCAGGCGCTGGGGAACAGCGTGGCGTTCCCCGAGGACGGGTACCACGGCGAGTACATCTCCGAGGTGGCGCAGGAGTTCATCAAGCTCCACGGGAACGCGTACCTGAACAGGCCCTTCGAGGAATGCACGGCGGTCTTCGGCGATTTCGGCAAGGCTGCCATGCTCGCCGACATCAGGAAGGATTTAGAGGACTTCGGCGTCCGCTTCGACGTCTGGTTCAGCGAGAAGAGCCTGCTTGCGGACAGCTCCGTCCAGCGGTCCGTCGATGAGCTGAGAGAGCGCGGCTTCGCCTATGAACAGGACGGCGCGCTCTGGCTCAGGTCGACCGCTTTCGGCGACGACAAGGACCGGGTGATCGTGAAGAAGGACGGCGACTACACCTACCTGGCCACGGACATCGCCTATCACCGGAACAAGCTCTCGCGCGGTTTCCAGCAGCTCGTGAACATCTGGGGAGCGGACCACCACGGCTACATCCCGCGCGTGCAGGCGGTGATCCAGGCATTCGGCCACCCCAGGGAATCGCTCCATGTGCTTCTGGTGCAGCTGGTCTCCATCCTTCGCCACGGCCAGCCGGTGCCCATGTCCAAGCGTGCGGGCACCTTCGTGACGCTCCGGGATGTGGTGCAGGATGTGGGCGCCGACGCGGCGCGATACATCTTCCTGACCCGGCGCTCGGACAGCCATCTGGACTTCGACCTCGACGTCGCGAAGGAACAGTCCCGGGAAAATCCGGTCTACTACGTCCAGTACGCTCATGCGCGGATCGCGAGCATCTTCCGCGAGGCCGAGTCGCGCGGCGTCGCGGTCCCGGCGCAGGAGACGGTGAACATCGACCTCCTCGACCTCGAGGAGGAGCAGAACATCATCAAGTCGCTCGCGAAATATCCGGAGCTGATCGAGGAGGCGGCGCTCACCTACGAGCCGCACCGGATCACCTACTATCTCCAGGACCTGGCGGGCATGCTGCACAACTACTATTTCAAGCACCGCATCATCGACGCCGAGAACGGCGCCCGCACCGCCGCGCGGCTCTTCCTGATGAAGCAGGTGCGGACGGTGCTCCAGAGCGCCCTGAAGATCTTGGGAGTCACGGCGCCGGAAAAGATGTGAAGGCGGGGCAGGGGTCAGGAAGAGCAGCGCAGTTCATGCCCCATGACCCTTGACCCAGAACGATCTTGTTCACCTTTTCTTTGACAAAGAAGGGCGCCGGCACCGGGGGCCGGCTCGGGAAGGTGATCACCTCCCACGGCGAGGTGACGACGCCGGTGTTCATGCCCGTGGGAACGCAGGCCACGGTCAAGACGCTCTCGCCGCAGGACCTCCGGGACATCGGAGCCGAGATCATCCTGTCGAACACGTACCACCTGTTCCTGAGGCCGGGACATGAGCTCATCCGTGACTTTGGCGGGCTCCATGGGTTCATGAAGTGGGACCGTCCGGTGCTCACGGACAGCGGCGGGTTCCAGGTCTTCAGCCTGGCGGACCTCCGGAAGGTGACCGACGAGGGTGTGACCTTCCAGTCCCACGTCGACGGCGGGGCGAAGCACTTCATCGCCCCCGAGCAGGCCGTGGAGATCCAGGAAGCGCTCGGCGCGGACATCATCATGGCCTTCGACGAGTGCATCCCCTATCCTGCGACGAAGGACTACGCGCAGGAGTCGCTCGAACGGACGCACCGCTGGGCCAGGCGCTGCCGGGAGGCGAAGAGGGACACGGGACAGGCGCTCTTCGGGATCGTGCAGGGCGGCATGTATCCCGACCTCCGGAAACGCTCTGCGGAGACGCTCGTGGACATCGGGTTCGAGGGCTACGCAATCGGCGGGCTCTCGGTGGGCGAGACCAAGCCGCTCATGTACGAGATGATCGAGGCCACGGCCCCGCATCTTCCCGCGGACCAGCCGCGGTACCTCATGGGCGTGGGCACACCGGAAGATCTGGTGGAGGGCGTTGACCGGGGCATCGACCTGTTCGACTGCGTGATGCCCACGCGGAACGCGCGGAACGGGACGTTCTTTACTTCCTTCGGGAAGATGGCGATCAGGAACAGCCGGTACGAGCGGGACAGCGGCCCCCTCGACCCGGAGTGCGGCTGCTACACCTGCAGGACCTTCTCGCGGGCCTATCTCCGGCATCTCTTCAACGCCGGCGAGGTGCTCGCGCTCCGGCTCGGGACGATCCATAATCTGACCTTTTACCTCGACCTGATGAGGAAGATCAGGAAGAGCATCGAAGAGGACCGGTTCAGGGAGTTCAAGAAAGAGTTCCTGGCGAAGCGCGGGCAGGAAGAATAACAGCATTCAAGGCTCAATAATTTTTGATAGGAGGAACATCTCATGTTCGAATCGATCGCGTATGCAATGGGCGCACCGGGCGGTGCGGCGGGACAGGGCGGCGGAGGCTTCTCGGGCATCTTCATGATGCTGGTCATCTTCGGCATCTTCTATTTCATCCTCATCCGGCCGCAGCAGAAGAAGATGAAGGAACACAAGAAGATGGTCGAGAACCTCAAGAAGGGCGACAAGATCATCACCCAGGGCGGTATGTATGGCACGGTGACCAGCACCGGCGAGCATAAGCTGACCGTCGAGATCGCAGACGGCGTGAAGGTGAAGCTCTCCCGCGGAGATTCAAGAGTGAACCTTAAGCCGTTTTCTTGAATGTTGAATCTTCCATTTTGAATCGGTTTCTAGGAGGACGTTCCATGAACAAGAGCATTCAGTGGAGGCTTGGCCTCATTCTCCTCTCCGTCGTGATCGCGGTGGTGCTGTTCCTGCCGTCCACGCCGGCCGGAGCGAACCTGCCCGAGTGGTGGCGGTCGAACGTGTCGAAGATCTCCCTCGGCCTCGATCTGCGCGGCGGCAGTCACCTGGTCATGCAGGTGGAGACGGACAAGGCCGTCGAAGCGTCGCTGGACAACATTGCCGCCGACCTGCAGACCACGGCTGCATCGCAGAAACTGGACGTGACCTTCAGCAGGAGCGGCCAGACCGTCATCGCGAAGTTCGCCGAACCGCTGGAGGACAAGGTCGCGGACTTCGTGAAGAAGACCTACGCAGTGCTTGAGTTCAAGTCCGGCGCCAAGGGCGAGATCGTCTACGGCGCCAAGACCGCGTGGGCGAACGGGATCAAGGAGGATGCTGTCCGACAGGCGAAGGAGCGCACCGAGCGCAGGATCAACAAGTTCGGCGTCGCCGAGCCCAACGTCTACAAGCAGGGGACCGACCAGGTGGTGATCCAGCTTCCGGGCATCAAGAACCCCCAGGAGGCCGTCTCCTTCATCAAGACCGCCGGCCGCCTCGAGTTCAAGCTTGTCGACACGGAATCGGACCTCGCGAAGGCGCTTGCCGGAACCGTTCCTGAGGGACGGGAGATCCTCTACGGCGAGGGCGTGGGCGAGTCGGGGAAGATCTCCCGCCAGCCTTACCTGCTCTACAAGCAGACCCTGCTCACCGGCGACCGGCTGAAGGAGGCCAAGGTGGGCATCGATCAGTACGGCAAACCCGCAGTGAACATCACCTTCGACGCCGACGGCGCACGGATCTTCGACCGCATTACCGGCGAGAACGTTGGCCGTCAGCTGGCCATCGTGCTGGACGGCGTGGTGTATTCGGCGCCGCGGATCAAGGACCGCATCTCCGGCGGCAGCGCCGAGATCACGGGGAACTTCACCCATGACGAGGCGGCGAAGCTCGCCATCGTCCTGCGCGAATCCCTTCCGGCGCCCATGAAGGTCGTGCAGAACGTGACCGTCGGTCCGTCGCTCGGTGAAGACTCGATCAAGAAGGGCGTTCACGCAGCGATCGTCGGCGGCCTCATCGTGGTGGTGTTCATGGCCGTCTACTACAGGCTGTCGGGGGTCATCGCCGACTATGCCATCGTTCTGAACCTGGTCCTGCTCCTGGGGGCCATGGCCTTCCTGAACGCGACGCTGACGCTGCCGGGCATCGCGGGCATCATCCTGACCGTGGGCATGGGCGTGGACTCCAACGTGCTGATGTTCGAGCGCATCCGCGAGGAGGTCCGGGCCGGCAAGCAGCCGCGTCCCGCGGTCGATTCGGGCTACGACAAGGCCTTCCTGACCATCCTGGACTCGCACGTGACGACGCTCATCACCGCTGCCATGCTGTTCATGTTCGGCACCGGCCCGATCAAGGGATTCGCCGTGTC
>Ga0335085_10015532_pt1 | contig 11041 bp, 8 predicted proteins | sample Lox_Sample_45_FD_206712 | JGI IMG/M metagenome (GOLD analysis project Ga0335085, IMG submission 206712) | Soil microbial communities from Loxahatchee National Wildlife Refuge, Florida, United States - Lox_Sample_4.5 | ecosystem: Environmental > Terrestrial > Soil > Wetlands | place: USA: Florida... | reverse complement strand
GCTGGTTACGACCGGCGAGATGGCGGAACTCGTACGTTCTTTCAATCACATGGCTGCTGATCTCGATGCCAGTCGCCAGCTTGCGGAGAGCTCTTCAGCGCAGCTCACTGCTGCCAACAGGGCGATCGAAGAGCGTCGCCGCGAGCTAGAGACAATCCTGGAGACGATTCCCTCGGGTGTGGTTACGCTCGACGGCTCCGGGTCGATCCTTCAGGCAAATCGTGCTTTCGCGCTTCTGCTCGGAGAGGGCGAGGATTCAATCCTGCGCGGACAGAAACTGGAGGTTCTGCTGCCTCCCGAGTCTCTCGAGGAGTTCTTCGGCGTGATCCGTCGTGGACAGCGTATGGGTGCAGCATCAACCGAGATCGAGCTTCACTCTCACGGACGCACTCTCCATCTGGCAGTAACAAGTGCGCGTCTTGAACTGGGACATGGGAGGCCCGGAACCGTTCTTGTGGTTGAGGACACGTCAGAGTTGCTTCGAGCTCAGCGACAGATGGCCTGGAAAGAAGTTGCTCAACGCGTGGCCCACGAGATCAAGAATCCGCTGACGCCAATCGCTCTCTCAGCAGAGCGAATCGGAAAACATCTCGATCGCCAGCAGCCCGATTCCCCGACGATCATTCGCAAGTGCAGTGAAGTCATTCTGGGTTGCGTCGCAACGCTGCGCACTCTCGTCGACCAATTCTCGGCTCTTGCGCAGTTTCCGGCGCCCCAGCCACGGGCTTGCGATATGAACCTGATTGCCGAGGAGGCGCTCGCACTCTTTGCCGGCAGGCTGGAGGGCATCAGCGTCCAGCGGAAGCTTGAACCAGATTTGCCGATGGTCCACGCAGATCATGAAGCGATTCGGCGGGCCCTTGCCAACCTGATCGACAATGCCGCCGAGGCAATGCAAGGAAGCCTGCTCCGCGTACTGAGCGTTCATACCTATCTCAGCGAAGATGGTGCGGCGGTTGAAGCCGAGATCTCCGACACCGGCCACGGGCTGACGGAGGATATTCGCGAGCGCCTGTTCCTGCCTTTCTACTCGACAAAACACCGAGGCACAGGGCTGGGTCTTTCGATTGCGGCCAAGATCGTCCAGGACCTCGGTGGCTCGATCCGGGCTGAGAGCAACAGCCCCAAAGGCGCGCGCTTCGTTCTCCGGTTACCGCTGGATCAAGCCGAACAGCCCTCGCACGACACCGGCGACACGAAGCCGCTGACCGGGACCCACGCATGAATCACGTATTGGTAGTGGACGACGAAGCTGAAATACGTGCCTCGCTCGAAGAGATTCTGACTGAAGAAGGGTACGCTGTTGCGAGTGCCGCGACCGCGGCCGAAGCCCTCGTTCTCATCGAGGACGTGCCATATGATGTCATTCTGCTCGACATCTGGCTTCCGGACCGGGACGGCCTTGATGTGCTTGCCGATATTCACGCTTTCGATCCTGAGAAACGGCCTGAGGTGGTCATCGTCTCTGGACACGGGACCATTGAGGCGGCCGTCAAGGCGACGAAGCTGGGCGCTTACGACTTTCTCGAAAAGCCTCTTTCGCTCGATCGCACTCTCATCGTGCTCAAGAACGCCGTGGAAGCAAGGCGGCTGCGCGCGGAAAACCTGGAGTTTCGGCGTCAGTTCAGCGTGTCTTCTGTCCTCACCGGTGAAAGCGTGCCCGTGAAGGCGCTTCGCCAGCAGATCAGGCTCATGGCACCAACCAACGGCCGCGTGCTGATCTATGGCGAATCAGGCACAGGCAAGGAACTCATCGCGCGCGCCATTCACGCGGAGAGTCTCCGCCGCGACAGAGTTTTTGTCGAACTCAACTGCGCAGCCATTCCAGAGTCCCATATTGAATCGGAGCTGTTTGGGTATCGCCATGGAGCACAACCCGGCGGCCCACCGGAACAACGCGGCACGCTCGAGCGAGCGGATGGCGGGTCCCTCTTTCTGGATGAAGTGGGCGACATGAGCCTCAAGACGCAGGCCAAGGTTCTCAGCGCGCTTGATGACCAGTCGTTCACCCCTGTCGGAGGCGCACAACCGTTGCGCGTTGATGTGCGAATCATCGCTTCGACAAACAAGGACCTCGAAGAGGAGATTGCCAAGGGAAACTTCCGCGAAGACCTCTTCTACCGGCTGAATGTTGTCCCGTTCTTTGTGCCACCGCTGCGTGATCGCAAGGAGGACATACCGCCGCTGACGAAGGAGTTTCTCTCCGATTTCGGACGCAAGTATGGACGCCCGCGCATGGAAATCAGCGAAGAGGCAGTTGAGATTCTGGCTCAATATAACTGGCCCGGGAATGTCCGCGAACTGAAGAACGTGATTGAGCGTGTTTTGATTCTCAACCCACGCACGATGCGCATCGAGCGGAAGCAATTGCCTCCATTGGCACAGAGGAGCGGATCGCGAACGATGGAGGAGTTTTCTTCATTGCAGCAGGCGCGCGATGCATACGAGCGCGAGTACATTCTGAAAAAGATTGAGGAGGCGCGCAACAACGTGAGTCGCGCGGCTGAGCTTCTAGGCCTTGAGCGCAGCCATCTCTACCGGAAAATGAAGGCGCTCGGTATCAGCGTTCGCGAGTAAGGCGGTGCGCACGCGCCTGGCGTGATCACGACACCCTGCGGTCTTCGTTATTTACCCTTCGATCCGATGTACTAACCCGCCGGTCCGCAACCGGAGAGCGCCTATCCATGTGATCGAGGTTCTGGCTTGACCCGGCAGCGCGCCGGTCGTGGATTCCGGAGCGCCGCTCGCGCCAGCGAACCCCTTTCAGCGGAGGGATTGCGGGACCGCGCCGTTCGGATGACTGAACACTTCCTGATGACCAATCAGCCGAACGCAGAGTGCCGTCGGTGAGCAGCCTGTTGAGGATGGGTAAATTGACGCGCTGCGATTCGATGTAGTCCACTCCGTCTGCTGTGAGCGTGAAGTCAGAATTATCGGCGCGCGAAATGTAGCCCTTTTTCTGGAGATACCAGGTTGTGAAGTCGAGATAGTCACGGGGAAATCCCATGCGTCTCTCAACCTCGGCAAGTGTTACCTCAGGAAACCGCGAATTGGAACGGCGCTGGAAGTAGAGCAAAGCGAGCAACGCAAGGCGGCGGTTCTTCTCGCCTTCGAATTGATCCATGAAATCAATCTTGTCGGAGAGGGGATCTGCATGGGGCGCTTCGTGCCGGCGCATTGCGTCGTATTCGGACCGGCGTGCCGGATCGGCCAGGACTTCATAGGCCGAATTGAGCATGCGAAACATCTCCGCATCGCCCGTTGCAGGGTTGTCCGGGTGAAACCGGGACGCAAGAAAGCGATAGACGCGCTGGATCGTTTCTGATTCCGCGTTGGGACTTATATGAAGAAACTCATAGTAGTCAATCATTCCTATTGCTCCTTCCCTTTGGAGGTTGGGTTGGAGATGAACCGGAAGATCGCTATCGATATAGACCGCCGGGTCAAATGACTCCACAAACTCGCCTGGAAGAGGGCCCGGAAAATCTCTGCGGATACGACGCTGCACCATGAGAACTGTGCCACGGGATCCTCAGGGGACCATTATCTCTGTTTTGGGATTGTCTCTACGACGAAAGGCACTGGTCCTCAGTCTGGTGGTACTCTCCGACTCGATTACCAGTTTCAACGCGGCCGATCCCCCGGTAACGCCATCCTGCCATTGAGATCGGGTTTCCGCTGTTCGGAATTGGACAGGGGTTTGTGAAAACGGGCAGCGCGGACTCGGGACCAAAAGAGCAAGTGTCCATAAATATTTTATATTGAATAGCTTGGTAAATAAGTAGCGGCAAGGGTCGTGGTGGCCCAATTGCTCGAACAAGGGTATGGAAGTCTGCGCGGAGGGGTGCCATGGCGTACTTTGAGCGGATTCGTGACGTGGTTTCGGAGCCGTATAGCCAGGAGATCATCAAGCATCGGACAGCATCGGGCTGGCAGATGGTGTCGATCGAGTGGAGGCGTGAACTGCCCGACTCGGAGGCACCAACAGAGGGTGCATATGCAGAGGACATTCCCTACGGCCTGCGCATCTCGGACGACTGCAAGCGCCTGGAGATAGAACCGAGGGAAAACGAGGCCCTGCTGCTGATGATGGAACTGCTCGTGCAGGACTTCTCCTATTCGCACATCGTGAGCGACCTGAACGAAAAGGGATTCAGGCAGCGGGACGGACGTCCATGGAGCCGGGTTGCGGTCTTCAACATGATTCCGCGGCTGATCGAGGTTGGCCCGCGCTTTTTCTCCACGGAAGAGTGGGACAAGAGGCGTCGCAAATTCTCGCACGCCACCACGCCGGACTAGGCTCTGGCAACTGGCTATCGACTAATGGCTACATGCCTCCGGCTCGTGGGAGGGTGCGCGTGGTTCGAGCTGACTGAGCAGCGAGAGGGCTGCTTTGGCCGGAATATCCGCTGCAAAATGGCTTCGGCTTGCTGCCCTCGAAGATCCCTATTTCAACAGCGGCGTCAGGGAGTAGGGGTTGTCGCCGAGGGTTGGGTCGACGCGGAAGTCCCAAACCGATTGGTTGATCTCTGACGGGGAGATGATTTCGACCAGGGCATATTCGCCGATTGTCAAAGGCTGTTGCGGAGTGAGTTTGAGCCAGCGCTTTCCTGGCAGGACCTCGATTTTTGTGGGGACGATGTCCTCATTCTGCGAGACGGTTCCGGTGGGGCTCAGGTGGATGGCGCCCACGATGCGCACTTCCTTGCGTTGATCCACGCGGACGAGGGCAAAGCCTGAGGATTGCGAATGTGCACCGTGCTTGCGGCTGGTTTGCTCTTTTGCGCCACCGGTCGGAACGGTCAGTGCGTGGGAAAGGACTTTTTCAGCCTGATCGGGAGTCTCGAGCGAAAGGTAGAAGGCGGGGTCATTGACGTGCAGATGGACTTTGGCCTTCTGTCCGGGCAGCTCGAGGTCCGCCTTGGCGCCGGCCAGTGGATTGATGAAGCTGACGCCCTTTTTGGACTTTGTGTTTATCGCAACATCGGAAGGCACCAGTTCCACCAGCTCGGGAGTGCCGCGGAAGGTGTCGAAAGCGAAGACGCCGTCCTCATCGGGGAGTTCGAGGCCTTTGACTATTTCGGGTCGGCGCTGCCGCTCCTCAAGGCGTTCGGCGGCCTCCTCCTTGTCGAGTTCTTCAGCCTCCTTCATGGCCGGGGATGAGCCTTCCTCCTCTTCGTTGCCATGGTTCAGCTCCCATTTTTTTGTCGCATCCCAGTCCACCAGGCTTGCGGGAAGTTCTTCCCAGTCTCCGTTTCGTTCGATGGACTTGTAGCGTACCCGGTCGCCGACAATCTGGTATTCACGCACCAACTGGTAGGAGCCGTCCTTGAGGATGAGGCGGTGATTTTTTGCAAGGCCGGGCGCATCCGGCTTGACCTTGATGGGTTGTTTCTGATCCTGTGCAACAGCGGGAACGGAGGCGGCCAGGAGAACCGCCGCCGCGCACACGCGCAAGACGCGCCGAAGTTCGAAGAAGTAACTCATTGCGCAATAGTTTAGACGCCCCGGCGAGTTGATGGTATGCCGCTGATTACCTCAGCATGGCGGAGGATGTTACCAATTTCACCTTCTCGCATCTAAAGCTGTGTATTCTGTTTACAGGATCTCCCTACCAGGATTCAGGCGTTGACCGAATCGCAGAGATGGACGCGAGCCAGTGGCCACGTGAGGCTGAATGGTTTCACCGTAGTGCTGGTGTGTCTGGCGTTGCTCGCACTGCTGACCGTGGTGCAGGTTGCGCATGTGCACTCGATCGGGACCGATGCCGATCATTGTCCACTGTGCGTGGTCCTGCATTCGGCTGCTCCGGTTATTGCCGCTGCTGCGGTTATTGTCCTGGTGCAGATCGATTCGCCGACGCCCGAATTTGAAAGTCACACGGCAAGATGCATGTGGCATCGGCAACTCTTCATCCGTCCTCCTCCCTCCATGTGCCAGGCGTTGCTCCGTCATTCTGTTTCGGCCTGACATTGATTTGAAGTCGCCCAATCGGGCGAGATTTCGCACTCTTCGACAGTCTGGCCAGAATTGAGCGACGCCGACGTTGCGCTGATGATGCCGTGCGTTTCATTGCGGCTTGGATTCCGCATCACTTAGCCAGCTTTCGGAGACAGACTATGCCGTCCCAACGAAACACGATTTTTCAGATTCTTCCGGTGCTCGCCCTCACCATTGCGGCGCTGAGCGCATACGCGCAGGGTGGCAATGCCGGCACCGTCCGCGGCACGATCACTGACCATACTGGCGCTGTGGTTCCCAACGCCACGGTTCGCCTGACAAATGAGGTGAGCGGGTTTGATCGAACCGGGACCACGAGTGCCACCGGCCAGTTTGAGTTCACCAACGTTCCTTTCAATCCCTACCAGGTCACCGTTACTGCCACAGGATTCGCGAAGCTTTCGCAGAGCTGTGAAATCCGCTCCGTGGTCGGAACAAACCTGAAGATGATCCTTCAAGTTGGGGCTGCGAGTACTACCGTGACAGTTGAAGCCAGTGGCGACCTGATTGAAAACGACCCTACCTTCCACACGGACGTGGATCGCGATCTGTTTATCAAGGTGCCTCTGGAGAGCCAGTCTTCGTCGCTCAGTTCTCTGGTCACGCTAACCACACCGGGCGTCGCGGCCGACTCCAATGGACTCTTTCATGGTCTGGGCGATCACGCGTCCAATTCGTTTTCAATCGATGGTCAGGCAATTACCGACCAGCAGAGCAAGGTTTTCTCCAACCAGCTTCCCTCCAATGCAATCCAGTCTATCGAGGTGATTTCGGGCGCGCCACCAGCAGAGTACGGCGACAAGACCAGCCTGGTGATTGTAGCCACGACCCGCTCGGGGCAGGGTGTGACCAAGCCAACGGGTAGCATCACTGCATCGTACGGATCGTTCGGTTCGGCGACCGGCGGATTTGACCTGTCCTATGGCGGAAAGAATTGGGGGAACTTTATCGAGGTAGACGGCCTGAACTCGGGACGATTCCTCGATCCCCCGGAGTTCAGCGTCTTTCATGCCAAGGGGAATGAGGAGAATTTCTTCGATCGGGTGGATTACAGCTTCTCTTCGGCCGATTCGATACACCTGGACCTGAACTACAGCCGTTCATGGTTCCAGACTCCCAATGCCTACGACAATCTGAACGTGCAGAACGTCGTGAGCGGCGGGACGAGCGCCGATCCGGTCTTCGCCAACTTGGGCAATACCGATCAGCACTCCAAGATCGGGACGTTTAATATTGCGCCTACCTATACGCGGATCATCAGCAACAACGCGGTTTTCAACTTTGGCGGTTTCGTTCGAAAGGATACGTATAACTATTACCCGAGCGGCAATCCGCTGGCCGATCTGGGACCGATACAGACCTCATCCATCGCCCAGGACCGCACGCTCACTAATGCGGGAGTCCGCTCGGACATCACCTACGCGAAAGGAATCCAGAACATCAAGGGTGGCGCGGTCTATCAGCAGACTTTCCTCCGCGAGAACGACAAACTGGGCGTAGTGGACGCAATCTACAACGCTCCTTGCGTGGATCAGGATGGCAACCCAATGCCCGGATACTCCGACCCGACGGCTTGCGATGGCGTTGCGACATTTCCAAATCCCGCTTATTTCCCAGTCCTTGCTCCTTACGACTTGACTCGCGGCGGGAGTTTCTACAGCTACTCCGGCCGTACCGATGTCAAGGAACTATCGATGTACATCCAGGATCAGATCAAGGCCGGCAACTGGAATTTCAGCCTGGGCATCCGCGGGGATCTATATAACGGCCTCGCTATAGCTCGCCAGGCTGAGCCGCGTGTCGGGATTGCGTACAACATAAAGCCTTCCAGCACAGTCCTGAGAGTCTCCTACGCGCGAACGCTGGAGACGCCGTTCAATGAGAACCTGGTACTTTCGAGCCAGGGGTGCTTGAACGAAGTACTTTCCCCTCTTCTTGCCTGCACCCCTGGTGTGACGGGTACGTTGGCGCCTGGCTACCGCAATGAATTCCATGCCGGCATCCAGCAGGCCTTCGGGAAGTGGGCGGTGGTCAGCGGCGAGTACATCTGGAAGTACACCCACAACGCCTTCGATTTCGGAGTGTTGGGCAATACCCCGATCTTCTTCCCCATCGACTGGCATAACTCAAAGATCCCCGGTTACGCGCTGCATGTGGATTTGCCAACGTTCCATGGCTTCAGCGCGTATGCGGTGATGTCTTCAGTAGCCGCGCGATTCTTCCCGCCACAGTCGGCCGGGGCGGGAGCCGCTCCGCAGACAGGTGGGCTGCCCTTCCGCATCGACCACGACGAGAAGTTCAACCAGACTACCCACCTGCAATATCAGTTCGGCAAGAAAGGACCATGGGCAGGCTGGAATTGGCGCTATGACTCCGGACTGGTCGCCGGGGCAGTGCCCTTCGCCACCGACAACACAACGCCGGTGGATCTGAGCGGACTGACCAACGACCAGCAGTTTCAGGCGGGGATCAGTTGCAATGGCGTGAAGGCCACTCTGGCTGCGGGGTTCCAGTCCTGCGAGCCGTCGCAGTACAGCTCGAAGCTGGTTTCGATTCCCGCGCCGGGTACCGAAGACGATGACAAGAACCCGCCGCGCATTGCGCCACGGCACCTATTTGATGTCACCGTCGGTCAGGACAACATCTTCCATAAGGAACGTTACAAGGTGGACCTGGCTCTCAGTGCAATTAACATCACCAACAACTATGTGCTGTACAACTTCCTGTCGACGTTCAGCGGGACACACTATGTGACGCCGCGGGCGGTGACGGCGAAGGTGACGTTTAACTTCTAACTTTCCCAGGTCTCAAACCACCCCACGGACGAGATCTGTCCGTGGGGACCTCGGCTTCGAGACCTGGCTCACCCGGCTTTCAGATATCTTCAGGCTTATTTTTCGCTATCGAGGACGCTCATCTGGTGTTCGTCATAGCGAGTGCCGGCAACGGCGTCCTGGGGGATTGCGGCTTCGAGGGCGGCAATCTCGTCCTGTGTGAGTCTTACGTCGAGAGCGGCCAGGCTTTCGGATAGCTGAGTGCGCGTGCGTGCACCGATCACCGGGATGATGGACTCGCCTTTGGCCAGCACCCAGGCGATGGCGAGTTGCGATTGCGTAATTCCTTTGCCCGAGGCGATTTGGCGGATACGCGCGACGAGGTTCTGATTCTGTGCGAGATTCTGAGCGTTGAATCGGGGGAAGCGATTGCGGATGTCCCCGGAGCCTGCGATTCGGGAGCCGGAGAGGAGACCGCGGGACAGGACCCCGTATGCGGTGGTGGAGATGCCCAATTCATTGAGAGCGGGGAAGATTTTCGATTCGGCGCTACGGCTGATGAGCGAATACTCGATTTGCAGATCGACGATGGGGTGGATTTTGGCAGCACGGCGAATGGTTTCCGGCCCTACCTCGGAGAGGCCGACGTGTCTAACATAGCCGGCCTTGATCATGTCAGCGATGGCTCCGACGGTGTCTTCGATGGGGACATTGGGGTCGAGGCGTGCAGGGCGGTAGATGTCGATATAGCTGACGCCGAGGCGCTTGAGGCTGTAGGCGAGGGCGGTCTTCACCGCAGCGGGGCGCGCGTCGTAGCCGATCCATGAGCCGTCGGGGCCGCGTTGGGCGCCGAACTTCACCGAGATCAGCACCTGCTCGCGAAAGAAGCGAAGGGCCTTGGAGAGCAGCATCTCGTTGTCGCCCATGCCGTAGAAGTCGCCTGTGTCGATGAGGTTCACGCCGGCATCGATGGCGGCGTGGATGGTGGCGAGAGATTCGGGCTCCTCGGCTGGGCCATAAACTCCGCTCATTCCCATGCATCCGAGGGCGATCGGAAAGACTTCGGGGCCGGTTGCGCCGAGTTTGCGGTGCCGAATGGTGGTTGCCGTCGTCATGGCTCGTTCCTCATGCAGCATGGTAGGCCCGAGCGACTGCGAGGGCAAGGGCGGTTCGGAAAGGATCCTGTGTGCAGATGGGATCCTTCAGCGGCGAGGCGGTGTTCTTCAGAAGGGGCTGTGAATGGCGTCGACGGGCGAACTGCTCTGAGCGGTCAAGCCGCCTTTCGTCTCAGAAGCCGCCGGCAGCCGAAGACGACCGCGCGAAGCAGCGCGAAAAGAGCGAAGAGGATCAGAGCGATGGCAAGAGTGATGTGGAAGGTTGTGAACAACTCTTTCCACTCGGTCTTGAACCGGATAATGGCATAGGCGTTCAGGCACAATGCCGCGACGATACATGCTGCGAAGATGGCGAGCTCGCGCGCGATCTGGCGACCTGAGATGACGATGTCTTTCATACTCTGAATCCCTCCGGCCAGGCGATCTCCTTCTGCTGTTCCATCGCAGCCTGACCCATCAGGACGCACACCCCGGATCCGCAGGCCTGCTCCATCATTCCGGCGATCGGCTCGCCCAATCGGATGGCGTTTGCGAATGCGGCCAGCGATATCGCCGTTCCATCGTCCGTTGATTTTTCCGCGACGAGGAGACGCCCCTTGATGTCTTTCTTCAGATCGGGCACCCAACTGGGACCGCCTACAGGAACGGCTTCGAACAAGCCATGCTCGATTCCATTGATCAGCTGCACGATGCCCGGCGCAGGCGGAGGAGCCTCTGCAAACAGCCGGCCTGTTTCTCCCTCAATCGTTCCTTTGGGGCCCATGATCTCGATTTCGCAGCCATAGTAGCGATTGCTGATGAGCGAGTCGTAGATTACCTGTGTGCCGTTGGAGTAGCGATACACGACGTTGACGTTGTCGTAGAGCTCGCGCCCGTCTTTCCAGAAATTGATGCTTCCGTATCCCACGCAGGAGATGGGGCGCATTCCGAGGAACCAATTTGCCACCTGCATGTGATGGGAAGCCAGTTCCGTCATGAGGCCGCAGGAGTAGGCCCGGTAGAGCCGCCAATTCAGCCGGCGTTCCAAGCTGGGATCAGGAACGGGATTGCGCCAGTCCCCATTGCGGTGCCAGTACGCGCGAATCTGCGTGATTGGCCCGATCTCTCCGTTGCTCACCATTTCGTAAGCGCGCAGAAAAGAGGGGCTGAACA
>Ga0335085_10015531_pt1 | contig 11041 bp, 8 predicted proteins | sample Lox_Sample_45_FD_206712 | JGI IMG/M metagenome (GOLD analysis project Ga0335085, IMG submission 206712) | Soil microbial communities from Loxahatchee National Wildlife Refuge, Florida, United States - Lox_Sample_4.5 | ecosystem: Environmental > Terrestrial > Soil > Wetlands | place: USA: Florida... | reverse complement strand
AGCCCCGCCGCCGAGACGGTCGTCGTCGAAACGAAGGGCGGTTTGGGACCGCCGCAGCCGCCCGGGGCCACGTGCGAGCCCGACCGAGGCTCGTTCGTCGTGAGCGCGAGCGGCCGCGAGCTCGCGTGGGAGAAATGCGACGGCGGCACGATGCGCGCGGGTCGGCGAAGCCTCCGTCCGGGCGAGGCGATGGCGCTCGAAAAGGCGCTCGCGGGGCTCGCGGTCGTCCGCAACCGAGACCTCGGCTGCGGCACCGCCTCGGAGTGGGCGCCCGAGGTCCGCGTCACGGTGGGCGCCCGGCGCTACGCCGACGAGGCCCACGCCTGCAAGCCCGACGGTCCCGTGCTCGATCCCCGCACGCTTCGGGAGCTCCACGACGTCCTCGTCGGCCTCGCGCACCCATGACGAGCGACTCCGTCGCGACGAAGCGTGCGCTACGATCGCGAGCGATGGAAACGCCCGACCTCGGAACCGACGCGTGGATCGGCGCGGAGCTCGCCGAGCGCGACGACTGGATCGTCGAGCTCTCGAACGACGACGTCGCCGAGCTCGAGCGCGCCGCGGCGCCACACGTCGACGCGGGCCTCGCGGCGCCTCCGACGACCGCGACGTTCGCGCTGCCTCGGCTCGCGCCGCGCCTCGACGCGCTCCGTCGCGAGCTGCTCCACGGCCGCGGGTTCTTCCTCGTGCGGGGGCTGCCGATTCGGCGCTACTCGCGCGTCGAGGCCGCCGCGATCTTCCTCGGCTTCGGCGCGCACCTCGGCAACGCGCGATCGCAGAACGCCAAGGGCCACGTGCTCGGCCACGTCTACGATCTCGGCCTGTCGAGCGCGGACCCGTCGGTGCGCATCTACCAGACGCACCAGCGCCAGACCTTCCATACCGACTCGTGCGACGTGGTCGGCCTCCTTTGCTTGAACGAGGCCAAGCGCGGCGGCGACTCGATGCTCGTGAGCGCGCTCGCGATCTACGACGCGATGCGACGCGAGCACCCCGCGCTCCTCGCGCGCCTCCTCGAGCCGATGCCGCACGACCGGCGCGGCGAGGTCCCCGCGGGGATGAAGCCGTGGTTCGACGTGCCCGTCTACAGCCACTTCGACGGCCTCCTCACCGTGTTCTACCAGCGCCAATACTTCGACAGCGCGCAGCGCTTCGCGGAGGCTCGCCGGCTGACCGACGAAGACGTCGCCGCGCTCGATCGCTTCGATGCCGTCGCCAACGACGAGCGCCTCGTCTTGCGCATGCGGCTCGCGCCCGGCGACATGCAGTTCGTCCACAACCACACGCTGCTGCACGATCGAACCGAGTTCGAGGACTTTCCCGAGCCCGATCGCAAACGGCACTTGCTCCGGCTCTGGCTCGCGGTGCCCGGCGCGCGCGCGCTGCCGCCGGCTTTCGCGGCCCGCTACGGGTCGCTCGAGGTAGGCGACCGCGGCGGCATCGTGACGCCCGCGACGACGCGCCTCCACGTGGCGCTCGATCCGGAGTGAATCAGATCGTCGATGCGTTGCTCGGCTCCGCGACGCGGACGCAGTCGCGGCCTTCTTGCTTCGCGCGGTAGAGCGCGTCGTCGGCGGCGGTGACGAGCCGCAGCGCCGAGAGGCCGCCGCGATCGAAGAGGCGCGCCGACGCGACGCCGAAGCTCGCCGTGATGCGGAGCGGCCGATCCTTCGGGCGAAACGTGTGCTCGGCGATCGCGAGCCGAACGCGCTCGGCGGTCGCGGCGGCGCCCGCCCCGTCGGTCTCGGTGAGGATGAGCCCGAACTCCTCGCCGCCGTAGCGGCACGGCGCGTCGGTCGCGCGGAGAAGCGTGTGCAGCAGCTCGCCGATGCGCTGCAGCACCTGATCGCCGAACGGGTGGCCGTGCGCATCGTTCAGCGACTTGAAGCGATCGACGTCGAGCATGACGAGCGAGAGCTCGCGCCCGTAGCGCTTGGCCGCGGCGATCTCCTCGCCGAGGCGCTGGTTGAAGTACGAACGGTTCCAGATGCCGGTGAGCGCGTCGACGTTCGACCGCGCGGCGAGCAGGTCGTGGTAGCGCTTCGTGCGCAGCGCGGCGCGCACGCGCGCGCGGAGCTCGGCGGGATCGAACGGCTTGGTCACGTAGTCGACCGCTCCGAGATCGAAGCCCTCGACCTTCGTGTACACGTCGGTCGCGCCGGTCAGGAAAATCACCGGCACGTGCGCGAGCGACGGGTCGTCTTTGAGCCTGCGGCACAGCTCGAAGCCCGTGACGAGCGGCATGTCGACGTCGAGCAGGATCAAGTCCGGCGCGCAGCGCGCGGCCTCGGCGAGCCCTTCGTCGGCGTCGAGCGCGTGGCGAACGACGAGGTTCTCGGGCCGCAGGCGCACGTCGAGGAGCCGGTGGATGTCGGGGGAGTCGTCGATGGCGAGAACGGTCTGGCTCATGGTGATGCCCTCACGCGGCGCGCGCGCGGCGACAGAGCGCCGCGAGCCGCCGCAGGTCGTGATCGAGATCCGCGAGCGGAGCGTTCGCGGCGAGGCGCTCGTCGATGGCGCGCGCCACGTCGCCAATCGGCGCGAACCCGTAGCTCCCCGCGGCGCCCTTGAGCTGGTGCACGAGCCGCTTCAGCGACGCGACGTCGCCCTCGCGCGCCGCGTCCCGCATCGCCTCGGCGCGCGCGACGAGCTCGCGCACGAAGTCGCGCACGATGTCCGCGAGCTCCACCTCGCTGGCGAGCTCGCTCACGAGCGGCGGCGCCTCCTCGGCCGAGAGCCCGCTCGCGTCGGCGAGGCGCGCGACGACCGCGACGAGCTTGCTCCGCTCGACCGGCTTCGTGAGGTAGTCGTCGCAGCCGGCCTTGAGGCACCGCGCGCGATCGCCGGTCATCGCGTGCGCGGTGAGCGCGAGGATGGGCCGCGCGTAGCCCGTCTGGCGCAGCTTCGAGGTCGCGCCGTAGCCGTCGAGCTCGGGCATCTGCATGTCCATCAGCACGACGTCGTATTCGTTCGCGCGCGCCTCTTGCACGGCGGCCCGCCCGTCGCCGACGACCTTCACCGTCGCGCCCGCCTTTCGCAAGTACGTCGAGACGAGGATCTGGTTGTCGATGCCGTCCTCGGCGAGCAGCACGCGTCGGCCGGCGAGCGACGCGCTCGCGTCCGCCTGCACGCGCGCGTTGCCGTGCTCGGGCAGACCCGCCTCGGTCAGGCCGTCGATCATCTCGACGCCGGCGAGTGAGCCCGTCGGCACGGTCACGCGAAAGATCGCGCCGCGTCCCGCTTCGCTCTCGACCGCGATGTCGCCGCCGAGCAGCTGCGCGAGCCGACGGCTGATGACGAGGCCGAGCCCGGTGCCGCCGTAGCGCCGCGTGGTGGACGGGTCGCCCTGCACGAACGCGACGAAGAGCTTGTCGATCTGCTCGCGCGTCATCCCGACGCCGGTGTCCGAGACCTCGATGCAGAGCTTCGGATCGCTCGTCTCGAGCGCCTCGCAGCGCGCCGTCACGCGCACTTCGCCGCGCTCGGTGAACTTGATCGCGTTGCCGACGAAGTTCGTCACGATCTGCTTGAGGCGCGTCGGGTCGCTCGCGATCGTGCGCGGGATGGGCCCCACGTAGCGAACTCCGAAGGTGATGTTCTTCTCGACCGCGCGCACGCGCATCAGCGACGCGACGTCGGTCAGCACCTGCGACGGCGACGTCGCCACTCGCTCGACCGTCATCTTGCCGGCTTCGACCTTCGAGAGGTCGAGGATGTCGTTGATGAGCGCGAGCAGGTGCTGCCCGTTGCGACGGATGGTCTGCACGTAGTTGACGCGTTCGCTCGCGCCGAGATCCGGATCGAGCAAGAGGTCCGAATACCCGAGGATCGCGCTCATGGGCGTGCGGATCTCGTGGCTCATGTTCGCGACGAACTCGGACTTGATGCGGTTGGCGACGACGCTCGCGAGGCGCGCCGCCTCGAGCTCCTCGAGGGTCGCCGTCGCGTATTTGCTCTGCACGAGAAGGAACGCGAGGTACGCCGCGATCACCACGGCGAATCCGGTCGCCGTCGGCGCGCCGCCCGGCACGAACGCGGCGACGCCGAACAAAGGCGCGAGCATCACGATCGTGTGGACGCGCGACACGAAGAGATCGCCCGCGAGCGACGCCATCCCTGCCGCGGCGACGCCGGCGATCGTCATCAGCACGAGCAGCGCGGAGCTCTCGAAGCGGCTCGCGAGAATCAGCGAAGCGCCGCCGCCGCCCCACGCGAGCGCCGAGGCGACGACCCCGGCGCGGAAGAGGACGTACCACCCCGGCCGCGACGCGAGGGCTCGCGCGTAGGCCCGCGCGACGAGCCAGCGGAAGGCGAGCAGCGCAGCCATCGCGCAGCACGTCGCGACGAGGAGCGACGGCCGCGCGCGCAGGAGCTTCGACGTCGACACCGCGACCGAGAAGAGCACCGCGTGCCCGGCGAGCCCGGGGACGGACCGCTCGACGACCGCGTCGCGGGTGGCGCTGGGGCTGGGCTCGGCGAACTCCGCCATGCCTCGAGAACGGCCGCGTCCCGCTCCGCTTAAGCCGGCGAGGCATGCAGAATGCAACCATCTCGTGCATGGACACGTTCGACGAATCCGATCGGCCGATTCTGAAGGCGTTCGGCGAGCTCCCGACGTGGCAGAAAGCCGCGATGGTCGTCACGGGCGTGATGCTCGCCCCGATGGCGCTCTTCGTCGGCGTCATCACGGGTCTCTCCGTGTTCCCGCTCTTCCTGTTCGGCCGCTTCGAAGGCAGCGCGAAGAGGGGGACACTCGAGCACGACGTGGAAGACGCCGCGCGCAAGCAGCAGAAGCGCACCGAAGAGTACTACGCGAGCACGTGACTCAGACGGCGCGCACGCCGCGGCGGTACCCCACCTTGGCGAGCGCCTCGTCCACGACGTGCTGACGAACGCGCGCGTCCTGATCGACGTCGGCGGAGAGGACGAGCCTGTGGCCGAGCACGCTCGGCGCGACCGCGCGCACGTCGTCGGGCGCGACGAACGGCCGACCGGCGACGAGGGCCCAGGCCTTCGCCGCTTGGAGCAGGGCGAGCGAGGCGCGCGGCGAAGCGCCGAGCGCGACGCGCGGGTGGTTGCGCGTGAACGCCGCGAGGCCGACGGCGTAGTCGAGGAGATCGTCCTCGACGTGGATGCGCGCGGCGACCGACTGGAGCTGTTGGACCTCTTGCGCCGTGAGCACGGGACGCGCGGCGGGCGGCTCGGTGCCGAAGGTCTTCAGCATCTGCGCCTCTTCCCGCGCGCCGGGGTAGCCCATCGGCACGCGCACGAGGAATCGGTCGATCTGCGCCTCGGGCAGCGGGTAGGTGCCCTCGAGGTCGATCGGGTTCTGCGTCGCGAGCACGAGGAAGGGGTTCGGGAGCTCGTAGCGATCGCCTTCGATCGTGACCTGCCGCTCCTGCATCGCCTCGAGCAGCGCCGACTGCGTCTTGGCCGGGGCGCGGTTGATCTCGTCGGCGAGCACGACGTTCGCGCAGATGGGCCCGGGCCGGAGCGCGAACGTACCGTCGCGCGGCGAGAGCACGTAGGTGCCGGTGATGTCGGCGGGCATGAGGTCGGGCGTGAACTGGATGCGGCGCGCGGTGCAGCCGAGCGCGACCGCGAACGCCTTCACGAGCGTGGTCTTCGCGACGCCGGGCACGCCCTCGAGCAGCACGTGCCCGCGCGCGAGCAGCGACACGAGCATCAAGTCGAGCGCGCGAGTCGAGCCGATGTAGATGCGCGACACCTCGCGGCGCAGCTCGTCGACGCGCTCCTTGGCGCCTGCGACCTCGTTGTTGGCGACGGCGTGCACGATGTCAGAGCGACTCTAGCACGGTCGCCGAAGCATCAAGAAGCGCCCGCGCGCGCCCGAATTTCGTCGACCACGGCGCGCATCTCGGCGGCGCAGCGCGCGACGTCGGCGTCGCGCACTTGCCGCATGGCGTCCGCGCGTCGCGACAGGACGAGCGTCTCGACGCGGCTCATGTACGCGAGGAGCGCGCGCAGCGACGCCCCCATCGCGTCGGACAAGAGCCGCGCCTCGCGCGCGCGTCGCACGAGCTCGTCGGGCGCCGGCATGCGGTCGAGCGAGAGCGCGTCGCAGAGCGACTCTTCGAGCGCGGTCTTGATCTCGAGCACCGCGAGCGCGCGCGTCGTCCCCCTCGCCGCGATCACCGCCGCGTGGCCCGCGACGCCGCCTTGCACGGCGAGAGGGACGGCCTTCGCGTAGCGCGGCGTCGCCGCCTGGTGCACGCGGCTTGCGCGCCCGTAGACCCAGAGCCCGAGCCCGAGCGCGCCGAACGCCGCCGCGACGTACGCGAGCACGGGCGGGAAGCCGTTTCGCTCGAAGTCGTGGAACGCGTCGCTCACGACGCGGAGCTTGCCGAGCGACGCCGCGTCGTTCGCCCCGTACGAGCCGACCTGCTCGAACGAGCCGACCACGATGTAGAGCTTCCCGTCGCCGACGACGTCGCCGACGCCCGTGTGCGCGTAGCGGAGCACGTTGCGGACGAACGTCTTGTTGCCGGGAAAACGGAGCATGCCGTTGATGGGCACCGAGCTGTCGCTCACGACGAGGAGGTGGCCCTTGTCGACCGCGCCCGCGAGCCCCACGTACGTCTTTTCGTCGTCGCTCGCGCTCCGCACGTAGAGGAGCGGCGAGAGCTGGCGGTGCAAGAGCCCGCTCGCGTGATTGAGCACGACGCGCGAGACGCCGTGCACGGTCTGGTGATCGGCGGGCTCGGCGATGGCGAGCGCGGGGTTGTGACGCAGCTCGAGCGCGGGGCGCTCGGGGAGCGCGACGCGCTGGATCTGGAAGTGCCGGAGGAGCTCGTCGCCCTTGCCGAAGTCGTCGAAGAGCACGACGCGCCCGCCGTCGCGCAAGAAAGACGACAGCGAGGCGACGTCGAGCGACGTCTCGGGGTGCAGCAAAATCACGGCGTCGCGTGGCGCGAGCGCCGCATAGTCGAGGCTCGTGGTGGCGACGACGTGCGTCGGGCCCGCCTCGTCCTTGGCGAGCTGAACGAGCTCGGACAGCCCGTCCCAGTCCGTGCTCGTGACATCGTACGACGCGCGCGCTTCGTGCGCCGAGAGGGCGAGCGCGATGACGCACGCCAGCAAGAAGCCGAGGATCGGGAGCTGTCGTTCTCTTGACCCCATGGACGGCGTTGCTACGTTAGCTGAGAAGAAGCTCACCTACGATGCTCCCTCCGTTCATCATCGAGCAGATTCGCAAGCGTGAGAGTGAAGAGCGCACGCATCAGGAGCAGCCTCATCTCGAGCTGCCCCTCGAGCCGCTGCGTCCTCCGACGATGCCGCCGCCTGCCGAAGAGGACAAGCGTGGCGTGATCATCGTGGAGCTTTGAGCCGACTTCCGCTCGACGAGACGCCAACCGTATTCTAGGGTGCGCGGCGGATGCGCTTGCCCGAACGCTCCGCTTCGATTGGCTTCTTCGCCGCCGGCCTTCTCGCGCTGGTTGGAGCGGGTGCGTCCGGCCTCTCGAGCGCGTGCTATCCGGCGGCCGGCGAGGGCGTCGACCCGCCGGCGCTGAGCTTCTACTTTCCCGTCGGCCTCGCCGTCTCGCGCGGCGGCAACGTCCTCTATGCGGTGAACTCGGATTTCGACCTCCAGTGGAACGGCGGGACGATCCAGTCGCTCGACCTCCACCTGATCCGGCGGCACACGGTCATCGCGATCGGCGATCCGACGAACCCGAACTTGCCGCTCGCGCTTCCGCCGGACCCGGACGCGTCGTGCCCGAGCGGCCCGCCGGTCATCACGGCGGTGAACGACGCGGGCGTGGTCCCCGGGTGGGCGTGCGCGCCGCCGACGGACGCCTCCTTCTACATGCGCGACTCGGCGGTCATCGGCGCGTTCGCGACCGATCTCCAGCTGTCGGTGATCGACGATCCGGTGAACGCGGGCCACTCGCGGATCTTCTCGCCGGTGCGCGGCGACGCGTCGCTCACCTGGGCCGAGGTCGCCGACGACGATCCGAGCTCTCCGCCGAACGCGACGGACACGCCGGCCAGCTACGCGCCGTTCCAGCTCGACTGCGGCACGCGCGACGCGCACAACCGCTGCGACTCGCTCCACCACACGGGCAACAACACGAGCCAACCGGGCGACACGCGGCTCGTGACGATGCCGGGCGAGCCGTTCGGCATGGCGCAGGCGGACGACGGGCAGTCGATCGTCATCACGCACCAGACCGACGTCTACTCGTCGCTCTTCTCGACGTTCACGCCCGGCACGCAAGGGGAGATCCCCGCGATTCAGTTCGTGCTGAGCGGCGTGCCGACCGGCGGCATCGGCATCGCGTCGGTCCCGCACGACCGGGCCGCGTTCGCGCCCTGCTACCCGCTCGAGGATCCGCCGTCGGACGCGTGCAACGCCGTGTTCCCGCGGCCCGCGTTCCTCCAGACGAGCCTCTCGGTCGCGCAGGTCGCGCTGATTCGCTACTACTCGGACATCGGGACCGGTCCGTCGTCGCTCTACCGGCCGTTCATCACCGACGAGGTGAACTACCCGCTGAACGTCCCGTCCGGCACGACCGACTTCGCCCGCGGCATCGCGATCGATCCGACGCCGCGCATCCGCTGCATGGCGCAGATCACGGTGCCGGACACCGATCCGACGTTCCAGGCGCAGGCCATGAACTGCGCGCAGATCCCCGCGCGCGTGTTCGTCGCGAGCCGCGCGCCGCCCGCGCTGCTCATCGGGAGCGTCGGGCAGATGGACGCGCAGGGCACGTACGACGCCGACTTGGTGACGTTCACCGGCTCGGTGTCGCTCGGGGAGCAGTCGACGGGTCCGTCGACCGTGAAGCTCGCGCCCATCATCGACTCCCAGGGCAACTTCCACATGGAAGTGTTCGTCGTCTGCTTCGACTCGAACCAGGTCCTCATGTACGACCCGGACCAGAATCCCAGCCAAGCCCAACTCATCCGGATGCCAGTCGGGCTCGGGCCGTTCGCGCTCGCCTTCGATCCGTTCGACTTCGACGCCGCCGCGCGCGGCGATGCCGCGCCGGCGCCGACCGTGGACGGCGACCTCCAGCTCCGCCCGTACCGGTTCATGTACGTCGGGAGCTTCACGAACTCGTACATGCAAGTCGTCGATCTCGACCTTGGCCACCCGGACACGTTCGGCACGGTCGTCTACAACGTGGGCGTGCCGACCGCGCCGAAGGGGAGCTGAATGAAACCTCGCACGCCGGAGCGAAGCCGACCATGAAGCATCCGTTCCGTTGGCTCTCGGCCGGCTTGGTGGCGGTGGCGGCGATCGCGTCGTCGCTCGTCGCGACGTCGAGCTGCAACCAGACGCCGACGAACGTCCCCGTGCGCACGTTCGAGCGCGCCGGGCGCATGGACATCCTCTGCATGCAGGTGCTCTCGGTCGCGAGCCAGGACGGCGGCGCGGCGGGCAGTCCGATCCCCGCGATTCCCGTCGCGCAGGACCTGTGCTCGCCGGTCGCGGCCGGCGTCGATCCGACGACGCTCCCGTACCATTTGCTCGCGGTCGTCACGCAGACGCTCCGCGGCGAGCTCGCGGTCGTGGATCTCACGGTCGGCAAAGTCGTCGACACGAGCCTCGCGCTCCCCGGCACCAACTTCCTTCCCGTCGGACAGAACCCGACCGACGTCGTCGTCACGCCCGACGCCCAGCGCGTCTTCGTCGCGAGCGCCGACATCACGAAGCCCGCCATCTACATGATCCCGTCGACGAACCTCCTCGGCGACTCCGAGGTGCTCGCCGAGCCGTCGCAAGCGGCCGAGCAAGTCTCGCTGCCGACGTGGCCGGCGTGCGCGCTCCCGCAGGCGCCGGGCCGCATGGTGGTCGTGCCGACCGGCTCGACGACGAACGCCGACGGCGGCGTCACGCCGACCTACGAGATCGTCGTCGTGATGCCGGGCAACCGCACCGACGAGAGCGCGCTCATCGGCACGATCGACGTCGCGTCGTTCGATGCCATCACGCCCGGCACGCTCCCCGCGTGCCAAATCACCTCGACGATCCACCTCGCGGAGAACCCGGCCGCGCTTCCGACGTCGTGGACGGCGGGGCCCGCGTGGCCGAACGGACAGCCCTACAGCGACGCGAGCGTCGATCTCTTCACGGTCGAGGGGAGCGGCGACACCTCGCACGGCGTGACGTCTTCCGACGCGGGGGTCACGGGCAGCGGCCCGGTCCACGTCAATCATCAAACCTTCGAGCCGTTCGACGGCAGCGTGCTCGACCAGCCGTCCACCGGCTACAAGCTCCCGCTCGCCTCGTGCCCCTCGCTCGCGCGCCCGCCGGGTGAGCCGCCGCCGACGTTCGACGCCTCCGCGCTCGGCATGACGCCCGGCGCCGAGGTGCACGGCACCGGCCTCGCGACCGACGGACGGTACGTCTACGTCGGCGACGACCAGACCCCGTTCATCCACGTCATCGACACGGGCGGCGCGGACGCCGGCAGCGCGCCCGGCTCGCTCACCGAGCTCGCGCCGCTCGTCGCGTCGAGCATCGTCGATCCGTCGCGCGTCGTGACGACGAGCGATCTCGCGATCAGCCCCGTCACGCGCGACTTCAAGCGCTACCTCTACGCGGTCGACGACCAGGGCACCGTCATGGTCTACGACGTGACCGATCCGACGACCGGCCCGCACACGCCGCTCACGCGGCCGAACTACGAGCTCGATCCGGCGCAGCCGCCGGATCGCATCCTCTTCAACTCGCCGGTCGCGACGCTCACGTTCGCGCGCCACGACTTTCCGGTTCCCGGCGCGACGGGCCCGACGCCGACCGGCGTGCTCTGCAACCCGAACCCCAACGCGGGCCCGGGGCAGGGCATCGAGTACCGCGCGAACGGCGACATCTCGGTTCCACTCGGGCCGACGCGCCTGCGCGGGGTGTTCGGCTTCGCGACGCTGACCAGCGGGCAAGTCATCGCGATCGACGTGGACGATTGGGACGCGCCTTGCCGCCGCCCGGTCGATCTCACCTCCACCACGCTCCCGAGCCCGATCTCGATCGCGCAGCCGGAGCCGAGCGCCGGCGACATCGACCCGTACCACG
>Ga0335085_10015530_pt1 | contig 11041 bp, 7 predicted proteins | sample Lox_Sample_45_FD_206712 | JGI IMG/M metagenome (GOLD analysis project Ga0335085, IMG submission 206712) | Soil microbial communities from Loxahatchee National Wildlife Refuge, Florida, United States - Lox_Sample_4.5 | ecosystem: Environmental > Terrestrial > Soil > Wetlands | place: USA: Florida... | reverse complement strand
AGGCCCTGCTGCGACAACAGAAGCGGCTGAACTCGACCATCGCACGATCCTTCGAGACTGCCGAAGACAAGCGGGAGGCGTCCGTGGAGGACCGCCAGGGGCTGGGAGTGACTCGGCAGGATTAGCGGCCAGCCGGGCGTTCGCCGATTCCATCCAATGGAAATCAATGGCGGGCCCGCCCGCCTCAGTATTTTTCGGGGATGAAGTGCCGCCCCTTTATGCTCGCCTGATCGTCGTACCGGTCCTTGGTCTTGCGCTTGGGCAACTTCACTTTTTCCCTTGGGACCTTGCCGTAAGGAATCTTGCTCAACAGATGAGAAATGCAATTGAGTCGGGCGCGCTTCTTGTCGTCGGAGGGGACGATATGCCAAGGCGCGTACCGCGTGTCCGTGGCCTTGAGCATTTTGTCCCGCGCCTCAGAATAGTCGTACCAGCGGCGAAAGGATTCCAGGTCCATAGGACTGAGCTTCCACTGCCGGAGTGGATCCTTAATACGCGCCTCGAACCGCCGCTCCTGCTCTTCCTGGCCCACCTCCATCCAATACTTGATCAGGATGATGCCACCATCCACAATATACTTCTCAACTACTGGACAGAGCTGGAGAAATCTGCGGTACTGCTCCTTGCTGCAGAAGCCCATTACATGCTCCACCCCGGAGCGGTTGTACCAGCTCCGGTCAAATATCACGATTTCACCCGCAGCGGGGAAATGTGCCATGTACCGCTGAATGTACATCTGGGACTTTTCGCGGTCAGAAGGCGCAGGCAGGGCCACCAGGCGGAAGACGCGGGGACTCACTCGTTCGGTAATGGCGCGAATGGTGCCGCCTTTGCCCGCCGCGTCCCGGCCTTCAAAAACCACGATGACGCGCAGCCCCTTATACTTTACCCAGTCCTGGAGCTTGCATAGCTCCGCCTGGAGCCGGCGGAGTTCTTTCTCATATTTCTTGCGCCTAAACTTCCCGTTGCCCTTGTGGTCGTCATCCTTGGCCATGGTGAACCCTTCCCGCGCAGCTCTGTCTGCTGTTTCCCTTGCTGGCGACAGTAGTGCGGTCACATGCAGTGTGCGAGCGGACACGCGCGATCCTTCGCGGCTGGCTCGCTCATCCCATCATGTGTGGTTACGGAATTCCAGCAACTGTTAGAACTGACAGTCTGGGCAGCGCCCGCCGATCCGCAAGCTCGTTTGGAACTGATGACAGCAAAAAGACATAGGAGGCATGCTGCCGGTCATTCGGAAACCCCTGCCTTCCCGTCCTCGTCGGCCATTTTGTCGCCGCGCTGGAACGTACGGATCGCATCCTTGATGGTGGCGTAGATGGGAATCCTGCTGTCCCGATAATCGCGCTTCCGCGCCTGCATCCAATTGTGCCATTCGGTCTGTCTTCCCGCTCCCGCCAGGACGACACCCCGCTCTCGAAGCGTATCGGCCAACTCCTCCGCCGTATAGAGCCCTGTCGCATCCACCATGGTGATCGGGATCATATCCAGCACCACCCACCTCAAAGAAGGCCCGGCGGCATCCACCGCGGCCATCAGTTCGCGCTTGAAGTACGGGGCGTTGAAGAAAACTACGGGCGCATTGAAGCGAAAAAGCATGCAGCCGGGTGCGGTGACCGCGTCCGGGTGACGCTCAAGGGAATGAAAGCCCGGCATGCCTTTTACCCTTCCCAGGATTTCGATCATCGGGCGGCAGACCAGGCCCACAAAGCGCAGGATGGCCAGCACAACGGCAAACAGGATGGCGTGGATGGCGCCGACGACCACCACTCCGAGCGTGGCCAGAATCGACAGGGCAAACTCGCGCCGGTCGATGTGGTAGATTTTTTTCAATGCCGGGAGATCTACCAGGGAAAAGGCCGCCTTGATCAGAATGGCGCCGAGCGCGGCGATGGGAACGAAGCTAAGCGGGCCGGTAAAAAAGACCAGGACGAGCGCAATGGACGCGGCCGCCACCAGCCCCGTAACCTGCGTCCGTCCCCCGGCCGCATCGCTCATGGCCGTGCGGGAATCTGCGCCGCTGACGGCAAAGCCCTGCGAAAATGCGGAGGCGATATTGGCTGCTCCCAAGGCTGCAAACTCCTGGTCCACGTCAATCTCGTACCGGTTCTTGGAGGCAAAGCTCCGGGAGGTGAGCATCATGCTGGAAAAAGTCACCAGGGCCAGCCCCGCGGCATCGTCGAAGAGGCTGGGGAGCAGCGCCAAAGGCAGCCGGGGCAGGCGCAGGGCGGGCAAACCGCCGGGAACAGCGCCCACCGTGCTTACCCCGGAATCTCCCAGGTGGAAAACCCAAACGGCCGCTGCCGCAAGGATCACGGCCACCAGAGCCGCGGGCACGGCCCGCAAGAGCCGAGGCGTGATGAACAACACCAGGAAGGTGCCCGCGCCCAGAGCCAGTGTCGGCCAGTGCGTCTGCGGCAATTTCCCAGCAAATTCAATCAGCCGGGGAATGATGCCCCCCGCGACGATCGGGAAGCCAAAAATCTTGCCGATCTGGCCCAGCAAAATGCTCAGCGCAATCCCATTGAGAAATCCAACCAGGATCGGCTTGGAAAGAAAATCGGCGAGTGCCCCCAATCGCGAGAAGCTGGCCCCGACACACAGGATGCCGGCCAAAAGCGCCAACATCACGGAAAGCGAGACGTACAGATCAGGATTTCCAGCGGCCAGGGGAGTGACCGCCGCGCTCACCAGCGCGCAGGTGGCGGCATCGGGGCCGATGATGAGTTGTCGCGAGGTTCCGAAAATTGCGTACGCCACCAGGGGCAAAATGCTCGAATACAACCCCACGGCGGGATTGAAGCCAGCGAGTTGCGCGTAGGCCACGCTGACGGGCAAGGCCACCGCGGCGACGGAGAGTCCGGCGATCAAATCCTGACGAAAGTCGCCCCGGCGATAATCCAGCAGCTTGAGCAAGCCCGGGGCGGCACGCTTCAGGATTTTTGCGTGACCCCGGCCCAACCAGCTCGATTTCTTGGCCATCTGCCTTCCGTCCGGGAGCGGCCCGTTCCAAGCTCGCGGGAATCTGAGACGTTACTCTATCCCCCTTCCCCAGGGACCACGCCTGTCACTTGTAACAGTTCCTTACGAATTCTCCAGGCCCTAATCTGCTGTAGAATCCAGCGGGCCGGTGCCAGAGGCCCGCTCGAAGCCCGCCCTTCAACGGGGTTCTTTCGCCTGAGGGAAGGACTGGCCGGCTTCGTGCAGTCCGATGGGCGGGACTCGACCTTGCACCGCATGCGGCTCCGGAAAGAGGAGCGCGCAGACACTTCGGCATCAGAGGCGAACACCAAAATGGCAACCATAGCTGCAAGGCTGGTGAAGGTGATTGAGTCAAACGCAGACAAACTTTCCCGGGAATTGGTGGAGAGCGTGCTGGGCTCCGATCGCACCAGCGGAATGCGCCGCAGGGATCCCGCCGAGCTGCTGCAACGAGCAAAAGAAATCTTCGGGGACTTAGGCAACTGGCTACTGAACAAGACTGAGGCGGAGATCGAGCAGCGCTACCGGCAGATCGGCGAGCAACTGGCGGCCCAGGGAATCCCCCTGAGCCACTGGACGTGGTCGCTGGCCATGGGCCGGCAGCAGATCTGGCGGCTCCTGCAGACCGAGGCTTTTCCGGAGGGAGCGTTCGAGGTGTTTGGCCAGCTCGAACTGGTGCAAACCCTGGACCAATTCTTCGATCGCGCGGTGTATCACGCCGTCGTGGCTTACGAAGCCGCGGGACGCAAGACTTAGCCTCGGCCTCTGCGGGCGGACAGCCATGGAGCAATCCTATGGGAGATAGACGCTTGGTTCGCTGGCTGCTCGCCGTGCTCTGGCTGGCCCTGATTGGCTGGAGCGCCTTGCAGGCAGCCCAGCAACAAAGATCCCTCACGGTGATTGGCTATCCCGGAGAAATCGGAGTGGTGGAAATGTCCGGCCGCTCCTACGTGGAGATTGAGGCCCTGGCACGGCTCACCAGCGCCTCACTCAGTTTTGCTGGAAACCAGGTGGTGTTGTCCCTGGCGGGGGTCACCGGGCCGCCCCAGGTGTCCAAACAGGCCAGCGCGTCGGAATTCTCCAAGGAGTTCATCCGGGCTGGGATCGAAGAGATGTCCGTGATCCGGGAATGGAGGAGATCGCTGCGCGAAGCGGTGAAACAGGGCTTCCCGGTAACCGAAGACTGGATGGCCCGGTTTCGCGACCAGGCTCGGCAAAGCCTGCGGCTAGCGGGCCTGGCCGCGTCCACCGATTCAGACCGCAATGCTTCGCAACTCCTGACCTACGAATTCAACAACATGGAAAAGTTGAGCAACCGGTTTGTGGAAGCGAACAAATCCAGGACCTATATGCCGCCGGACTCCTTGGATAACGATGCGCTCGATCAGAAAATCCTGGCCTGTGCCCATTCGCTTGCAGCCATGGCTGCAAGCGGCCAATTTGTGGATGACGGGACCTGCCAATAGGCTGCTCCTCGCCGGCGTGCGGAGCCAATCATGCCCTCAAATCCCTTCGCCGGGCTACCGCCGCGACATACCAGCCGGTGACCTTTTTCGCCACGGAGAGAGGGACTGGCCAGATCCGGGCCGGTGAGTCCGTTGCCATGGATGGCCGACTGCGGAATCGTTCTGTAAGCCCGTGTTCGGCTGCGTGAATGTTAGCTCGCCGCCTGGGCCGATTTTGCAACGGGCGCCATTGGCACTCGCGCGCGTACCACCGTGCCCCGCCGTGGCTTTGAGTCGATCGAGAATTCGCCCTGCACCAGCTTCAGCCGCTCGCTCATGCTGGTCAGTCCAAGGCCGGGCCCAATCCGGGCCGCCCGGGGATCGAATCCAATCCCGGAATCGCTCACGGTCAGTTGAATGTCACTGGACGCCCCGTGAATGGACACCTCGCAGTTCTTGGAGCGGCTGTGCTTGGCGGCATTCTGGAGCGCCTCCTGCAACACGCGGAAGAGACACAGCGAGACTTCCGATGGCAGCTTCTTGGGCACGTGTTGGCAATGAAAGACCACTTCCATCCGCTGGCGCTCAGAGAATTCTTTGCAAAAGGCAGCGGCGGCGGCTTCAAGACCCAGGTACTCCAGCTTTGAGGAATGCAGCCGGTGTGAGAGGGCTTGAATTTCGCTTCCGAGCTGGGAAACTTGCCCGTGGGCTTGCGCCACCCGGTGCTGCATTTCTCGGGGGGCCTTGGAGAGTTCTTGCTTGAGCTGCTCCAAAGTCACCGCCAGCATGGCTACGCGCTGGTTAATGTCGTCGTGCAGTTCGCGGGCGATCCAGGTGCGTTCTTCCTCGTGAGCCTCGATCAAGCGCCGGCTCACCGTGGAAAGCGCCTCTTCCGCTTTCCGGCGCTCGGTGACGTCGTGGCACGAACCGATGTATCCGGCGAAAGAGCCATCGGTGTTAAATCTGGGCACGCCCAAATCATAGATCCAACGGTACCCGCCGTCGTGGCGGCGCAGCCGGTATTGCATTTCGAAAGACTCCCGCCGGTCGAAAGCCGTGGTATAGGTTTCCAGGCAGCGCTGGAAGTCGTCCGGATGCACCCCTTCCGCCCAGCCGTTTCCCAGCTCCGCCTGGATACTTCGCCCGGTGAAATCCAGCCAGGGTTGGTTGAAGTAGTTGCACAGCTTGTCTGTTCCGGCCATCCAGATCATCACCGGGGCGCTGTTGGCCACCAGCCGGAAGCGCGCTTCGCTTTCCCTCACTGCGGCTTCCGCCAACGACCGTTCAGTGACGTCCCGGATAATCACGGTGAACAAGCGCTTGCCGCCGGCCTCGGTGTGAGAGATGGAGGCCTCAATGGGGAATTCTTCGCCGGTCGCGCGCAGGGCCCACAACGCTCCCAGTGTGCCCATGGCGCGATTGGTGCTGCCGGTCTCGCCGAAATGGCGGATATCCCCCTCATGCGCCCCACGGAAGCGCTGCGGGATGAAACGGTCGATCGGCGTCCCGATGGCCTCTTCGGAGCCGCAGCCAAACATTTTTTCGGCGGCAGCGTTGAACACAATGATGCGCTGTGAATCGTCCACGGCGATGATTGCATCCATCGCCGAGGCAACAATCCCTTCGAGGCGCCTTTGGCTTTCGTACAGCCGTTCTTGCATCCGTTTTCGGTCGGTGATGTCCACCTGGACCGATGCGGAGTGCAGCAAATTTCCCTGGGAGTCCTTCACCGATCCGGCATTGAGCAGCACAGTCCGCCGCTGGCCGCCCTTGGTGAGGATGACTAGTTCCTCGTTGTCAATCGTCCCTGTTTTCTTCCACTGCTCAAACAGTTCCGCCCTTCTGGCCGCGGATTCGGGGGCATAAATCTCGGCCAGCGGCTTCCCTCGAATCTCCTCTTTGGAATATCCCAGCGCATCGCAGGCGGCCGGATTGGCGTCCTGAATGACGCCGGAGGGAGTGGTGATGTAACAATACTCCGGCAGGGTTGCAAAAAACTGGCTAAATCGCTGTTCGGAGAGATCCCGGGCCAGTTCCGCCCGCTTGGTTTCCGTGGTATCGGCGATCACCGAGAGCGCGCAGGGCTCGCCATTGAGTTCAATCAATTCCGCAGAACCCAGCGCGGTTCCGATCGCGCCGCTCCTGGTGCGGTATTGCAACTCAAGGTTGCGGACCGAGCCCTCGGCCAGTAGCCGCGCGATGAACTCCTCTCGGTGGTGGATATCGGCCCAAATATTCAGGTCTCTGGGAGTCCGGCCGATGATTTCCTCACGGCTCCAGCCAGTGATGCGTTCAAAGGTCTCATTGACCTCGATGTAGCGGTGATCCCTCGCGCTGGTCAGACTGAGCGCGAGCGGACTCTCGCGAAATGCCTTGGAAAACTTTTCCTCTGACTTTTTCAGCGCCTCCTCAGCGGTCACCCGGTCGGTAATATCCACCGCCATGCCTACCATCCTGAAGGGAGCGCCGTTCGTGGCGAAGTAGAACTTCCCTCGTGCGGACACGAAGTGCACCGCGCCATCCTGCCGGACGAGACGGAATTCGGTGGCATACGGTTTGCCGTGCTCCCGGGCATACTCCACAGCCGCGGCCACCCGGTTACGATCCTCCGGATGGACGAAACGCTGGAGTTCCTCCCCGGTTCCAGTCACCACTTCCCCGGAAACTCCAAACAAGGAGGGCAGGTCTCCAAACCAGTTCGTTTTGCCAGCCTTCAGGTCCACGTCCCAAACCACGGCTCTTCCCGCCTGCATGGCCAGCCGCAGCAAATACTGAGCCAGCCCGGCGTCGGAGGCCAGATGGCGATTCACCAGATAATTCCGGATGGATACAACCGCAGAAATCACCACGAGGGCCAGAAAGACGATGATCAGGCGGGCGACCCGGGTTTGTGCTGGCTCTTCGGCCCGGAGAAGTTCCACCAAGCCGATCGCCGGGATGCTCACCACAGCCAGACCCGCGGCGATCGAAGCCCGGTCTTTTTCGCCGACTTCGAACTCGACGGTCTGAGCGAGTTCCGGTTCCAACTGCCATCCCAGCAGGGCCACCCACACCAGCCAACAACCCGCCGCGGTGTATGGAATGTCCATCCACCCCGGCGAGAAGCCCTGGCTCGCCAGCACCAGATTCACGGCCAGGGACGCGATTGCATACAACGCGGAGGCGCCCAGAAGGTGGCCGTAGATCCTGTTCCAAGGCGGGCGCTTGCGGAGGGCAAGGAAACCCAGCGCCGCCAGCAGGAAGACGTTGACGGCGAAGTAAAAGGCGGTGAAGCGCACCTCCAGAACCAGCATCGGCATCCGCAGAGACGGAAGCATCAGAAACGCGTACAGGAAGACCCAGAAGAAAAGCAGCAGAAGGATGCTGAAGGTCATTCGATAGGGTTTTTCGCCCGCCGTTCGCAGGTGAGGACGCGCGGCCGCGGCCGCAAGCAACATAACGACGCTCAAAAACAAGGGGAAGGAAAACGCGGCGATATCCGGATAGTCGCGACCCATGAAAAGGACGAATGTGATCCAACCGAGAGGATTCAGCGCCCTGAGGCAGACCCCGACAGCGAGAAAGGACCAGAATAGCCGGATGGCCTTCCCGCTTCGAAGGGCATTTCGCGCGGCGACCCCAGCGGCCAGAATCATCGCCAGCAAGTACAGGATGTTGTTAACGGCGGTCAGCCGGGGACCCTCTGGCAGCAACAAAGAAAGCACGGCCTGGGTGGCCAGAAGCGCGGCCGCGCCCACCGGCCACCAGGAAGCCCGAACGCCCGTTCTGGAAGGAGCGGTGGACTCGCCGGGCGGGGGATTGGAGACGAGGGTTTGCATTTCCGTTCGACTAGCCGTCAGGGGTGGGGCGGACCTGTGCGGGAGCGCCCCGCAACTTCAAACATTTTATCATGGCCGGACTCGAATCGGACTCCGCCGCCTGGTCCCGGCCGGCCTAGGAGAAATCCAACTCGACTTGATCCACGTAGCACCAGCCCCACGCCTCGCCCGGCTCCAGCGAGCGCATGATGGGGTGCTTTGAGGAGCGGAAATGCTTGGTGGCGTGTTGATTCTTCGAAGAGTCGCAGCAACCCACGTGGCCGCAAGTGAGGCAGAGCCTTAGATGAACCCAAGTGTCACCCATCTTCAGGCATTCCGCACAGCCGCGGGTACCCGGCTTCACGTCTCGAATCTGATCCGCATGCGTGCATGTGCTCATAGTGGCTCCCTGTTTGGGTCTCACCTCGCGCAGCTTTCGCACACCGGCATCGGCTTTCAGCCCTGTTCCGCCCGGGCCCCAGGCATTCTATAGCTCAGCCAGCGCCCGATGCACCAAGTGGATCGCGATCGATCCCTCGCCGACGGCCGACGCCACCCGTTTTACGTTTCCGGCGCGCACGTCACCCACGGCAAAGACCCCGGGAAGGCTGGTTTCCAAGAGTTGCGGCGGCCGTGGAAAGTTCCCTGCCGCCGCATGGCCGTTGGTTTCCAGGTCGCGCCCGGTGAGGATAAACCCCTTCGAATCCAGCGCGAGGCACCCCTTGAGCCACTCGGTGCGCGGCGAAGCTCCGGCCATGATGAACACGTGACGGATGGGGTGCTCGGAACTCTCTCGCGTAACATTGTCGCGCCAGGTGATCCGCTCCAGTTGCTCTCCGCCCTCGAGCGCGGTCAGTTCGGTGTTGTAGTGCAGCTCGACGGCTGGATTCTGCTCGATGCGCCGGATCAGGTAGCGCGACATGGTGCTGGAAAGCTCTCCCGAACGCACCAGGATGTGCACTTTGCGCGCGCTCTGGGAGAGGTAGACCGCCGCCTGTCCCGCTGAGTTGCCTCCTCCCACCACCACCACGTCTTGCCGCTCGCAGAGCTGCGATTCCATATAGGTCGCGCCGTAATAAATTCCCCGCCCCTCGAACTGCGGTAAATTCTGAATATGCGGTTTTTTATACTGTGCCCCCGTGGAGATCACCAGGGTGCGCGCGGCCAGTTGGTTGCCGTTGTCCAGGACCAGACGGTACGGCCGCTGATCGCATTCCAGCCGCACTGCCTTGTGCGCCACCATGATTTGCGCGCCGAACTTTGCCGCCTGGGCGCTGGCGCGCGCGGCCAGTTCCTGTCCGGAAATTCCCATCGGAAAGCCGAGGTAATTTTCAATTTTCGAGCTGGAACTCGCCTGGCCGCCCGGAGCCGCCGCCTCCACCAGGAGGGCATTCAGGCCCTCGGAAGCGGCGTAAACTGCAGCGGCCAATCCCGCCGGGCCCCCACCGACAATAATCACGTCCCGCACCTGCCGCTCGTCTATGTTTGTGTTGAAGCCGATGCAGTCCGCCAGCTTCTGGATGGAGGGGTTGCGCAGCACGAAGCGGTTGGTACAGATGACCACGGGTATTTCCTCGACCCGCACCTGGAATTGATCGAGCAGTTCCTGCGACCCCTTGTCGCTTTCCAGATCCACGTAGGTGTAGGGGTGTCCAACCCGGACCAGGAAGTCGCGCAAGCGCAGGGTATCGGCGGAGTGGCGCGAACCCATCAGGATGAGATTGCCGTAGCCGCGGCGCACCAGCTCCAGCCGGCGCAGGATAAACGCGCGCATCAGGATTTCGCTTAATTCCGCGTCTTTGGCCACCACGGCCCGCAATTCGTCCGCGCTCAGCTCCAGGAATTCCCCGTCCTCCGCCACCCGTCCCCGCACCAGGGAACGCTGCCCGGAGATCATCACCAGCTCGCCGCTGAATTCTCCCGGGCCGTGGCCGGTAATCGCGCGCTCACCCGTAAGATCCGGCTGAACGATGGCCATGCGCCCCGTGATCACCACGAAGAAGGGAATGTTCGAGTCTCCGACGTCCCACAGGATTTCTCCCGAGTGGACCCTGCGTACCCGGCCGCAGGAACGAAGGCGCTCGATCTGCGCGGGGCTCAGGACTGGAAACATCTGGGTGCGGGCGTCCAGGGCGCTGGGAATTGACGGCGAAGACATCGTTTTCCCCCAGGACCGGCAATTCGCAGCCGGGCTCGCCGCCACGAATGCCTGACAACGGAGCAGACTCGCGTTTTGAACGAAGCCGGGCTCGAATGCCATTCGAGCGGTGGGAGTTGGATGCTTTATCGGCGAGATGCGTTACGGATCAACCGGGGTAAACAGAGGCCCTGGGTCGCGAGCGTGGCCTCACGGGCAGGGGAACACCGACGGACTCACATTGATGGGGCAATGCGTCTCATGCTGCTCGCTCAGTATCATTCCCGTGGTCAGCACCGCGCCGCCGCCCAGCAGCACCCACGCCGCCCATCGGTTTCTCCTGTGGTGATCGTCCTCCGGCGCCGGTGGCGCGGCCGCGCCCGCTGCCGCCGGCGGCTTCGCCGGCGCGGTATCGTCCAGCGCGATCTCCACCATCTCGCCCTGCGGCACCGTCACGCTGCGCCCATCGTGCGCCGTGGCCACCAGCAGCGTCCCGCGTTGCGCCGCAATCACCACCCGCTTCGCATTGCGAAATGCCAGGCTGGCGATCACTTCCTGCGACGGCTCCGGCCGGATCACCGCATCGCCCACCCGCCCTTCCACCACTTGCAGCGGCGTGGAACGGAACACCATGCGCCCGCGCAGCAACTCCAGGGCCACCCCCGGGCCGGGATCGCGCA
>Ga0335085_10015528_pt1 | contig 11043 bp, 9 predicted proteins | sample Lox_Sample_45_FD_206712 | JGI IMG/M metagenome (GOLD analysis project Ga0335085, IMG submission 206712) | Soil microbial communities from Loxahatchee National Wildlife Refuge, Florida, United States - Lox_Sample_4.5 | ecosystem: Environmental > Terrestrial > Soil > Wetlands | place: USA: Florida... | reverse complement strand
GCGCGCGGATCGGTCAGATCGCAAGCCCCGATCCCGGAAGCATCCAGGCGCACTACGCGGAAACCCCGCGCTCGCAGGGCAGGCTCCAGATAGCGGCCCGTAAACCCGCTCGCTCCGGTCAAGAGTGCAGTTCGTCTCGCGTCAGAAGAGGGCATGCGTGTCCGCAACGCGCCTAAGGTCTTCCTCGACCATGATGCGACAAAGCTCTTCCAGCGAAGTCTTTGCCTCCCAACCCAGGTCGCGCTTTGCTTTGGCTGCCGAACCTACCAGTGTTTCCACTTCAGCGGGGCGGTAGAACTTGGGATTGATGCGGATGATCTCCTTGCCGGATTTCGTGTCAACGCCGCGCTCCTGTGCACCGCTTCCTTGCCATTGGATATCGATACCTGCCGCCTTCGCTGCCAAGGCTACGAACTCGCGGACCGAGGCGTTTCGCCCGCTGGCCAGCACGTATACGCCGGGCTCGGGAGCCTGCAGCATGCGCCACATTCCATCAACGTACTCGCGGGCAAAGCCCCAGTCGCGGCGGGCGTCCAGGTTCCCCAACTCGAGCACTTCACGCTTTCCCAGCTTGATGCGCGCCATACCGTCGGTGATCTTCCGTGTCACGAATTCCAGACCGCGGAGTGGCGATTCGTGATTGAACAAAATACCGCTGACTCCAAAAATCCCGTAGGACTCGCGATAGTTGATGGTCGTCCAGTGCGCAAAGAGCTTGGCAACGCCATAAGGACTGCGCGGATAAAACGGCGTCTGCTCGTCCTGCGGAACGGCCTGGACCTTCCCAAACATTTCCGAGGTCGAGGCCTGATAGAACCGAATCCCGGGGTTGACCTGGCGAATGGCTTCGAGAAGATGGAGGGCCCCTACGCCGGTTATTTCGGCCGTGGTCACAGGTTGATCGAACGACAATCCAACGAAGCTTTGAGCCGCAAGATTGTAGACCTCATCCGCGTGAGTGCGATCCAGGAGTCGAAGGCTCGCGCCTGCATCGGTCAAGTCATGTTCTACCAGATGCAGATTGGCGTGGTCGCGAATTCCAAGTGCGGCGATACGCCAAAAATTAGGAGAGCTGGTTCGGCGGAACGTCCCATACACGGTGTAGCCGCGTTGGAGCAGAAATTCGGCAAGATACGCGCCGTCTTGTCCGGTAATACCGGTGACAAGAGCGACCTTCCTTGACCTGGCGTGCATGTCGATATTTTACAGATGAGGGCTTTGATCTGCCTCAAACCAACCAAGTTGTCGCCTCAGACGATGCCAACAGCGACTATCGTCACGTCATCATTCGCGACGCCTTGTGACCACGAGCTGATTTCAGCGCCCAACGACCGGCACAGGTCGGGAGCCGAGAGCGGTCGCGCAAGAATTTGTTTCACTCGTTCTTCGCCGAATTCTTCGCCGCGCTGGTTGGCTTCGACGACTCCGTCGGTGTAGAGAAGAAAACGGTCCCCCGACTCCAATCGGGATTCTTTCGATTGGTAGCTGGCAAAGGGCATGATGCCGAGAATCAGACCGTTCTCTACAACCCCCTGAATACTTTGTTCAGCGGCGCGGTAATGTAAAAGGGGAGGATGCCCGGCAGCGCTATAGCTTGCCGTGCCATTTTCTAAGTCAAGAAACAGATACGCCGCAGTCACGAATTGCCCTTGAAGTTTGCCGGAGAGCACCGAATTCAGCCCTGCCATGACTCTTGCCGGATCGCTGGCATGCTCAGCTTGGGCCGCAATCGCCACTTTCACCATCGACGCAACCAGCGCGGCCGGGACCCCATGACCAGACACGTCGGCAATTAGAAGCCCTACGCGCCGATCGTCGACGATCAGAAAATCGTAGAAGTCGCCCGCCACTTCCGACATGGGCACATATTGGGCAGCAATTTGTACGCCTCTGAGCTCGGGCATCTCGTCCGGCAGGATCGACCTCTGGATCCGCCGCGCGATCTCGAGCTCGTTACGAATAGCGGCCAGCGCCTCTTCTGTGCGCAAACTGCGGCTGGCGACCAACCACCCGAGCGAGCAGAGGAACACCGCGAATCCGACGAACTCGAAGGCGGCGCCGTTGGTGGGAAGCCAGCCACGAATATTGTTGTAGATGACGAACAATCCCCAGATCAGGATCACAATACGCAGGGTTTTTAGCTCTGGCACAGCGGCCGGAGGAAACACGAACAGGTACACAATCATGGCCACGGTGAAACTGATCACCAGGATGTTGTTCATCACGAAGAGTGCGCCGACCACGTCAGCGTTCCAGAAGAACACCAGGAACGTTAAGGCCATCAGAACATTCACAGCAAGCAGCGACTTTGTCAGCTTGTTCTGTTTCTTCGAGACCAGGCCCCAGCCGAACAGGATCGCAGGAATTCCGATGGTGAACGTGACGACGGCGATTTGAAAGTCAATGTTTCGTCGCGTCAGAAAAAACTGCGCTGACTCGGTCATGAGCAGCGCGCGATAGCCGTACAACAATGCCAGCAGGCCAAACCACAGTCGAACGCGGTCCTGGGTCTTGCGGCGCATCCACTGCACAAGAATCGATCCGAGCCCGATGGTCATTGAGACGATCGCGACGACCAGGCGAGCCGCGTCCGTGGCAAGCACGTGGCGTAGCAAGTCGGCAGGATCGGAAGTCGGCATGAGAATCAAGATGAGCCTACAAGATAGCGTGGCAGGTGCAACCGCGCAATCGTACGCTCTAGCGCGGCGGGAAGAGTCGAAAGTACATATTGAGAACTGATGAGCGCTCGCTTGCGGGTCTCGACCGGTGCCAGTCGAAGACTTGACGCTCTGACATTTGCATTAGGGTGAGCAGTTGCTCGTCGGTGATCGTTCGCTTAGCCATCAGGTCGCGGTGCTTGTCCCGCATGCGACTTCGACCTCGAATCGCGCCCCGGATTCCTCGCCAGTAAGGACCCAGTCCAGAGCTCTTCACCGCAAATAGAAACCAGAGAATCTGATAAGCAGCAATGCGTGGCAATAACCGCCGGAAGATAACGGCCGGGTAGTCTTTCGCCAGCACGAAAAATTGATTGCGCGTAACGTATTCGACGACGCGCGGATGCAGCGGCTCACCCAGCGTCGCACTGCCTGCATGGTAGGCAACAGCATCGGGTACGTAGGTGCCGCGGTAGCCAATGAGATGCGTGCGTAACGCCAGGTCGAGGTCATCGACATATGCGAAGAAGTCCGCGTCGAGTGCGCCCGATAACAGAAACGCTTTCGAGCGATACAGTACCGCGGCGCCGCAAGCGGAGAGCAGCGGCCCAGGTTGGTTGAATTGAGCGCGATCGACGTCGAGGTGGCCAAGCCGATACGAGGCCCCCGCCAGCAGCAAGCCGTCGCCGGCGCCGTCAAGCACTGTGTGGTCGCCGGCCCGCAGAAGTTTGCCGGTCGCGAAGCCCAGCGTCTCATCGCCTTCCAACGCTCTTAGCAACTTCTCCACATAGTCGGGCTCTATTTCAACGTCGTTGTTCAGCAGGAGCACATAAGGTGATGGCACCGCAGCCATGCCGCGATTGATGGAGTTCGTGGTCCCTTCGTTGACCGGCAATTCGATTCGCATCGTGTTGCGCGGCAACGGGTCGGGCAGAACGCTCTCGGAACGTGCTTCGTTTTCGACGACGATGATTTTCCATCGTTCCGCAGGAAGGGTTTGGTGCTGGACGGACTCAATGCAACGTGCCGTCAAATCAGGCCGATGTAGTGACGGAATAACAATGGCAACAGTCTTCACGCGCGGATATTCGGATTGTACATATCGCGGACTCCGCTGAGTGGCTGATCAATCGGACGGAATCGAATGCAGCTGGAAGTCTCGAAGGCTTCGCGGGCAGGATCGGTGCAGCGGCAGCCCAGGCTGAAGCGAGGCGTAGGCCGGGGCGACCGCGCATCTGCAGGCTACTCAGAGTTCGGTGGCTCCTTCGGGGCTGGGGTTGGCGAGGCCAATTCCTTATCCTCGACCACCCTCACGTCAGCATAGAAAGCGTTAGAAGGATCGAGGTCGTTAAACCATGCGACATGCTCCTGAACCAGCGTAAGAGCCACCTCATAGTCTCCTGGTTCGTCGGGACTCTGAAGGTCTAGTTGGAGATCAATCGATGTCCTTGGCGGAAGCATAGAGGGGAGTCGCTGCCGATTTCCATCATCCGGTGCGGCTTTCTCGGGATCGAGCCTGGATTTCCATTTGAACGACAGGTAGACGGGAAACGGAGGTTCCGAACACAGAAAAGCCGCCGATAAATTGTGAATATTGCACCGGACCAGGGCAGATCGACCACGAAGAAGAACGGATGGCAACTCAGCGGCGATCCGCACCTTGCACTGTTCGGGCGCCAAGCGATCACAGGTAGCCCACAAACGCTGCGGCTCCATGCCAACATCCCGAAACATCTGCAACTGATCGCTCTCGCTCACGCGAAGGGGATTTGTGCGAAAGCCAGTCTTGGCGGCATTCATCAGGGCAAGCGGCGCCACAACCACTTCGCTGACCTCACGGAATGGGACATCCAGGCGCCGCACAAAGCTGAAGTCGGAGCGCCGTAACACTGCTACCGATCCTGTCGCCAGGCCGTTACCTTCTTCGCGAGAAGCGCTCTCACCTGCGACAAGGTACTCATCGGTCACAGCCAGTCCGCGAGTGAACGACCGCAACTTGGCTTCTCTCGTGCGATGGCCCTGCGCATCGACTTGCACCACGGAATTGGCAAGGGAGTCGCAGACTGTCCATGCGCCATCGAAGTAGCGAGGACTGTGTGGGGCGCAAAGCCCGCGAACAACACAGTCCCCTGAGTCGATGTCGAACACGATTCCGTCACCGCTCATGAGGTGGTTCTTGTAGTCGCGATAGTGCGTATACCGGCCGAAAGCACACGCGTACGTGCGCTCGCCTGCGAGAAGCACATCATTCAGGTGCCAGGAATCGTCTTCACCGGGGGCGCGCCAACGTCGCACCACCTCGCCACCCAGCGTGATCCATAGCAGGCTGTTGGTTCCCGTAGAGGAGACAATCAGATGCTCCCCATCCCACGCAACATAATGAGCGTCACTGAGCTCATCGATTCGCAGATAATGTGAAACTCCGCGGTGATCGTAGATGAGGATCTCACCGCCGCCAGTATTCAGAGGAGTGCGCAACAGCCGTGCCAACCGGTCTTCAAAAACGGTAACGCCGGCGGTGCTGACCCGGTCGATCAGCTCAATCTTCTCGCCATCGAACACACACAGGCCGCCGCCCGTGTCGCCATCGCCCGCTCCACTAATCAGAAAGACAGTGTCACCCATTGGAAACCTGTTGGCCCGAATATCACTGTTCGTTACGTGCCGAATTCCAAAAATAAGTCACACTGCTGTGAAGTCGCAAGTCCAGGTCGGCCGCGCACAGCAACAACATGCTCCGTGTGGAGCGATCGCTGAGTAGTTTTCCCGATCGGAAGCCGACGCGATTTCTACGAAGACTGTCAATGAACCGGAACGCTTTCGAATTTTTCCGGTACGGTCAGCGTCGGGCCGTTCAGGAACGCCTCGGCGAGGATCGAGTCAGGTGGCCCATTGTGACTAAACATGGCGATCCCCGCGGAGTTGCGCGGGAGATTGAGATCTGTGGTTGCGGAAGTGTGCGCAACGCGTCCGCCGGGAGAAATGCTTAGCGGCACGGCGGTGAGAACCTGCCCGCCCATATCAAGGAGATACAAGGTTCCGGTGATAGGCATGTCGGACACGTTCAGCAATGTCCACAACGTGTCATAGCCACCGGATGTATTCCATCGAACACTGATAAGCGTCGTGTCAACAGCGCGAAACGCGTAAGTACCCGCACCCGCCAGGTTGGTGACACAAATCAGGTACAGGCCGGAGCTCGGAGCGGTGAATGAAATTCTTCGCCCCATTCCATTTCCGCCCTTCTGGATCACCGGGGCATACCCGCTGTTTTGCGTTACAACGACACTTGAGTTCCCCCGGCACGATTGAAGCGTATCGTTGGGTCCGTACACGGCCAATGTCGCGATTCTGATTTTTGTCGTGTTGTAATAATTGTCGGTGCTCGGTACGAATTCTGCCGAATAGGAATGATTCGCCTGAGCATAAATCCCAAACCAATACGTCGTGCTGTCCGGGAATGTCGACTGGGTCAATCTGCCATCGGTCACAATGATCTCAGGGGCCGTACAACTTAAACTCTCGGCTGTCGCTCGAACCGGAAGGCCTGCCCCCAACGCTAACAATACGGAAAAGCCCATCAACACGCGCATCTTCGCCTGCCTTGTGAAGGTAGTAATCAATTGCGATAGAACGATGGTAATTTGAATCTGATTACCACACTGAAGAATCAACACGATTCGAAACTTTCCGGTTCCAAAATGGAACCAGAGCACGCCAGCAGGAGTAGTTCACAGCACACAGACGTTCAGCCGTTGCGCCTGTTGTATGCTCAAAATTCGAAATACTAGTTCTGCCAGATCGTGTTTATCGGGAGATTGCATTGATCGAACTTGTACGTCAATCCATTCGCTATCGCCAATTGATCTGGGCCCTGGCCCTCAAGGAACTGACGCTCCGATACAAGCGGTCGGTCCTGGGATTCATGTGGGCTCTCCTGAATCCTGCGCTACTCATGCTCGTATTGACGGCGGTTTTTTCCACCATCATGCGCTTCCCGATTCCGAACTATCCGATCTTCCTCCTGAGCGTTCTCCTGCCCTGGACATTCTTTTCTCAGTCGCTCTCGTATGGGGTCGAATCGATAGTCACCAACGCCGATCTCATTAAGAAAGTCGCCGTACCCAAGCTTGTGTTTCCCACGGCAGCGGTTGTGGCGAACCTGATCAATTTGCTGCTCTCATTGATTCCCCTCGCCCTGCTCGTGCCCCTGGTTGGGCACCCGTTCCACTGGACGTGGATATATCTCCCGGTGCCGATCCTCGCGCTGCTTCTCTTCACCTTGGGCATTTGTTTTCTCTTTGCCGCCGCCAATGTGTATTACAGGGATGTGTCCCACATCATTCAAGTGCTCTTGTCCGCCTGGTTCTACGTCACCCCTATTATTTATTCGTTGGATTTCATCCCTGAGAAGAGCCGCTGGCTGTTCAAGCTGAACCCTCTGATCTACGTCATCAACGGTTTCCGTCTGTCGGTCTATTACGGCCAGCTGCCGATGCTGCGCTCGGTCGCAGCCTCGTTTGCCTGTGCAATTGGAATGCTGATTATCGGCTTCGCTGTTTTCCGCCGATATCAGGACCAATTTGTTTTTTATGTGTGAAACTCCCCACGTCTACCTGGGACTCCTGAAGACTCCCTGGACATGGCTGCCGATCGCAATGGACACCAATTCTGTTACACCGCCGCACGCGTGTAATAAAATCAGATGATGAGCAAACGAGCGGCAGAACTGCGGGATCAGATACTAGGCCTGACCGAGCAGTTTTTTGCCGAACAGTTTCCCGAGCAAGGATTCGTGGGAGGCGAGTCCAGCATTCCAGTCTCGGGCAAGGTCTTGAACGGCAAGGACTTGCGAAGCCTCGTAGACGCCGCGTTGGACGGCTGGCTTACCACTGGCAGATTCGCCAAAGAATTTGAACGTCGATTCGCCCGCCTGTTTGGAGTTCGTGGCTGTTCCCTGGTCAATTCGGGCTCTTCGGCTGATCTGATCGCTTTTTCGGCCCTGACCTCGCCCAAGCTCGGGGACCGGCGCATCCAACCCGGCGATGAAGTCATTACTCTGGCAGCCGGTTTTCCCACAACCGTCAACCCCATTATCCAGAACCGCTGCGTTCCGGTCTTCATCGATATCACCCTGCCGACATACCAGTTGGATGCAGCTCTTCTCGAGAGCGCCTTAAGCGATCGGACACGGGCAATCATGTTTGCCCACACTCTGGGTAACGTTTGCGATCTGGAAGCCGTTGTGCACTTCGCCAAGAAACATGGCCTGTGGCTCATCGAGGACTGTTGCGATGCGCTGGGATCGACTTACCAGGGAAAAATGGTCGGAACGTTTGGAGATTTGGCGACTGTTAGTTTTTACCCGGCTCACCATATCACCATGGGTGAGGGGGGAGCGGTAGTGACCGACTCACCATTGCTTAAGACGTTGGCTGAATCGTTCCGGGATTGGGGTCGAGACTGTTGGTGCGACCCTGGCAAGGAAAATACCTGCGGCAAACGATTTCAATGGCAACTTGGGGGTTTACCGGAAGGTTACGATCACAAGTACACTTACTCCCATATCGGGTACAACCTGAAGATGACGGACATGCAAGCCGCGCTGGGTTTGTCACAATTGGACCGGCTGCCGCAGTTTATCGCTTCCCGCAAAAAGAATTTTCGATATCTTTATGATCGAATGAAAACTCATGAGGACGTACTAATCTTGCCTGAGAGCCATCCGCATGCAGATCCAAGTTGGTTTGGGTTTCCGCTGGCGGTCCGTGAGGATGCTCCTTTCAGCCGAAACGACCTTATTGAGGCATTGGAGTCGCGACAAATCGCTACGCGGCTGCTTTTCGGTGGAAACTTGGTGCGTCAACCGGCTTATCAGGGTGCGCATTTCCGGGTCGCAGGCGAACTGAGAGTCACCGATTTTGTCATGCGCAATGTTTTCTGGATTGGCGTCTATCCCGGCCTGACTGAATCGATGCTGGATTATGTAGTCGACACGTTCTCCGCCTTTATACAAAACACGAAGACGACAGCGGCCACATTTTAATGCGGCCCGTCGGCGCCCCTCCGGCCGGGATTTCCGCTTCTCGTGAATGCCGCCGGCTTGATGGCACTTCGGGCACGAGCCTTACATGACCAAGCGACTGATCAGCATCGTTACCCCCTGTTATAACGAAGAACAGAACGTACGAGATCTCTATCTTCGACTGCGGGCAGTGATGGCGAAACTGCCTGAATATAGCTACGAACACATCTTTATCGACAATTCCTCGCACGACGCAACGGTAGCGATTCTGCGAGAAATTGCCGCTTCCGATGGCAATGTCAAGGTCATTGTCAACGCACGAAACTTTGGGCACCTGCGGTCCCCCATGCACGCCTTTCTGCAGGCCGGTGGCGATGCCGTAGGTATACTCCTTGCCGATCTTCAGGATCCGCCCGAGTTGTTTGAGCAAATGATCAAGGCATGGGAAGAAGGCACCCCCATCGTTGCCGCCATCAAGAACTCCAGCGATGAGAGCGGCTTTATGTATAGCCTTCGCACCGCGTATTATCGCCTGGTCGCCCGCCTGACGGATGTAAGAGTATTGCCGCACTATACCGGTTTTGGACTTTATGACAAGAAGGTCGTTGAGCTTCTACGCCAGAATTTCCGCGACCCCTACCCATACTTTCGCGGAATGATCGCGGAGCTGGGCCTGCCGCATGCCGAAATCGAGTACAAGCAACAAAAGCGCATGCGCGGCATTACCAAAAACAACTTCTATACGCTCTACGATCTGGCCATGCTGGGGATCACCAACTTGTCCAAGGTCCCTCTCCGGCTGGTAATCTTGTGCGGTTTCATCTCTTCCATAATCAGCCTCGTACTTGGTCTATTCTATTTTGTTTATAAGCTGATTTATTGGAACAGTTTTTCGGTCGGTGTTGCTCCCCTCGTGCTTGGCCTATTTTTCTTGGGATCAGTGCAGTTGATTGCGCTCGGAATTATCGGCGAATATGTTGGCTCCGTTCACACAATCGTACAAAATCGGCCTCTCGTCATCGAGAAAGAACGGATTAACTTCTGACGCATGCAACCTACAGGGGTAGTCAAACAAGATAGCACCGGCGCTGCGAATACCAGGTGGCCGGCGCAGCATTCGCTCTGGCAGATGGGGCGTTATATTCTCGTGGGCTGCTTCAACACACTATTTGGATATTCCCTATTTGCCGTCTTGAATTATTCGCTGCAGGGCACGGGGTCCTATAGCTACATGTGGGCGAGCTTGCTGTCGAATCTGATCGCCATTTCAGTTGCATTTTTAGGATATAAGTGGTTTGTATTCAAGACAAAGGGAAACTACCTGAAAGAATGGTTCCGATGTGTGATGGTTTATAGCAGCAGCGTGCTGCTGACGCTCGCGTGCTTGCCGATTCTCGTTCCCCTGCTCCGTCATGTGATGGTACAGAGACCACAGGCGGCGCCCTATGTTGCCGCAGCTATTATGGCCGTGGTGACTGTCATCGCCAGTTTTTTTGGGCACAAGCATATTTCATTCGCAATATCCGACGCCCCGCCCAGCGGCGACAATTCCGGATCGCAGCTTGTCCGGGAAAAGTAACGGGGCGAGCGCGCGGCCAGATTCCACACGCGCCCTGGAGGTTTGATGAAAGCCGTTATTCTCGCAGGCGGCCTGGGAAGCCGCTTGAGCGAAGAGACCACGATTCGCCCGAAGCCTATGGTGGAGATTGGAGGGCGGCCTATTCTCTGGCATATCCTCAAGATCTACTCGCACTATGGCATCAATGACTTTGTGATTTGCCTCGGCTATAAGGGCTTCGCAATCAAAGAGTATTTTGCCAATTATTTGCTTCATTCTGCCGACGTAACCATCGACATTCAAGGCAACCGCATAGAGATGCACAAAAATACCTCCGAACCGTGGCGTGTGACTTTAGTCGAAACCGGCGAGGCCACGATGACCGGCGGCAGATTGAAGCGGGTCATGCCATATGTCGGGAATGAAGAAATGTTCTGTTTTACCTATGGCGATGGCGTGGCCGACATTAATATCCGTGACCTCTTAGAATTTCATCGTCGGCATGGCAAGGCGGTAACGGTGACAGCCACACAGCCCAGGGGCAAATTTGGCGCTCTGGAGATAGGCGAAGACGGTCAGATCGCGGACTTCACCGAGAAGCCTCGCGGTGATGGCCGGTGGGTGAACGGGGGATTTTTTGTGCTTTCTCCACGAGTTGCCGAATTTATTGACGGCGACGAAACCTATTGGGAACGGGAACCCATGGAACGCCTGGCGCGCGCCGGTGAGGCCGTCGCCTTCAAGCATGACGGTTTTTGGCAGCCCATGGATACGCTCCACGATAGGAAGCTACTCGAAGAGCT
>Ga0335085_10015527_pt1 | contig 11043 bp, 7 predicted proteins | sample Lox_Sample_45_FD_206712 | JGI IMG/M metagenome (GOLD analysis project Ga0335085, IMG submission 206712) | Soil microbial communities from Loxahatchee National Wildlife Refuge, Florida, United States - Lox_Sample_4.5 | ecosystem: Environmental > Terrestrial > Soil > Wetlands | place: USA: Florida... | reverse complement strand
GGAGCTCATGGGGCTGCTGCCCTCGGCCCTGCTCGTCACGGGCGGGTTCACCGCGATCTTCATCCAGACGCAGGACAACACGCCCCACGCAGACACCAGCCTCACGCTCAACCACGCCTCGAGCCTGTCGCTGAGCTACGGGCTGCTGTTCCTCGGCCTGTGCCTGGCGGCCCACCTGGTGATCCGCTTCTCGCTGCCGAACGCCGACCCCTACCTGTTCCCTCTGGTGGCGGTGCTGGCGAGCTTCGGGATCGTGATGATCTACCGCATCGAACCGGCGCTGGCGCGCCAGCAGGCCCAATGGATGGTGATCGGCCTGATCCTGTTCGCGGCCACGATCATCTTCCTGCGCGACCGCGGCGTCGCGGTGCTGGAGCGCTACCGCTACACGATCGTCACGGTCGCGATCCTCGCCACCGTGCTGCCGCGCCTGCCTGGGATCGGCCAGCAGGTCAACGGCGCGTACCTCTCGATCCACATCGGCAGCATCACCTTCCAGCCCTCCGAGCTCGCGAAGGTGGCGATCGTCGTGTTCCTGGCCAGCTACCTGCACGACAATCGCCAGATCCTGGTCACGGCCGGGCGCCGTGTGCTGGGCCTGACGATCCCGCCGATGAAGCAGTTCGGCCCGATGCTGATCGTGTGGGGTGCGGCGATGGCGACGCTGCTGCTGACGCGCGAGCTCGGGACCTCGCTGATGTTCTACGGCGCCTTCCTGGCGCTCCTGTACGTCGCCACGGGACGCTTCTCGTTCCCGTTCATCGGGCTGGTGCTGTTCGCCGTCGGCGCCTGGTTCCTGGCCGTCCACGTGAGCCACGTGCACGCCCGCGTGGTGGCCTGGGAAGAACCCTTCAACCCCGGGCTCTACAAACGCTCCGTGGGGGGCAGCTACCAGCTCGCACAGTCGCTGTTCGCGCAGGCCGACGGGGGCCTGCTCGGCACCGGCTTCGATCGCTCCCTGCTGCGCGAAGCACACGGCCACGCGATCCTGCCGGTGCCCGAAAGCGACATGATCTACGCGGTCATCGTCAACGAGCTTGGGCTCGCCGGGGCGATCGCGCTGCTGGCCGTCTACCTGCTGGTGGTCGCCCGCGGCCTCTCGATCGCCGTGATGGCCCGTGACTCGTTCTCGAAGCTGCTGGCGACGGGACTCTCGTTCGTGCTCGCCCTGCAGGTGTTCGTGATCGTGGGGGGCGTCACGCGCGTGATCCCCCTCACCGGCGTGACGCTGCCGTTCGTGGCCTACGGCGGCTCCTCGGTGGTGATGAACTTCGTCCTGGTGGCGCTCCTGCTGGTGATCTCCGATCGCGCTCGCCGACCCCAGGTCGGCTCTCGCCGCACCTGACCGCGCAGGGGACATCGCGGCGCCGTCGAAGTCCACTCGGCGGACCATGTCGATCGTCTCCAAACCCATCGGCTGGGCGGCGCTGCGCGAGCGCCTGCGCCGGGCGCTCGAGGAGGACCTCTTCGCGCTGCACTTCCAGCCGATCGTGTCGCTGTCCGACCGCCGGGTGGTGCGCCACGAGGCGCTCCTGCGGCTGGCCGACGAACGCGACGGGCGGCTCGTGGCGCCGGGGGAGTTCCTGCCGGCGGCCGAGCGCCACGGTCTGATCGGCGAGATCGACAGGTGGGTGCTCGAGCGGGTGATCTCGCTCTTGGCGGGGCGCGCCGGCGCGGCGCTCGCTCCCGGCGGGGTGGCCGCGAACGTCTCCGCGCTGTCGGTCAGCGACCCGTCACTCGCCGGCGAGCTCGAGCGGCTGTTCGACCGCTACGGGGTGGAGCCGTCGCTGCTGGTGCTCGAGATCACCGAGACGGCCGCGATCCCGGACATCGACCGCGCCCGGAGCTTCTGCGCGGCCGTGCTCGAGCTCGGCTGCGAGATCGCCCTCGACGACTTCGGCGCCGGCTACGGGGGCCTGCACCTGCTGCGGGAGCTGCCCTTCAGCTTCCTGAAGATCGACGGCGACTTCGTCCGCCGGCTGCCCTCCTCCCGCACCGACCGGCTGATCGTGGCGGCGCTGCGCGAGCTCTCGCGGGGCATGGCCAGCGAGACCGTCGCCGAGTGCGTGGCCGACCAGGAGACGATCCGGATCCTCACCGACATCGGAGTGGAGCTGGCCCAGGGGTTCGAGCTGGGGCGTCCGGCACCGCTGCTGGCGGCGGCCGCGTAGGGCGCTTGCCGGCTGCGCGGGGGCAGTAGGCTCCCGTCCATGAGCACGACAACGGCCGCACCCACACTTCCCGACGCGCTCGGCGAGCAGGCGCGCGCGTTCCTGTCCGGTCCCCAGCGCCTGGTGATCGGCGCCGAGCGCCCCGAGGCCGCCGACGGGCGCACGTTCACGACCCTGGATCCCGCCACCGGCGGCGTGATCGCCGAGGTGCCCCACGCCGGGGCCGAGGACGTGCAGCGCGCCGTCGCCGCCGCCCGCGAGGCGTTCACCGACGGCCCCTGGGCGACGATGCCCGCCGCCGCCCGCGAGCAGCTGATCCATACGCTCGCGCAGGCGATCGAAGACAACGGCCAGGAGCTCGCCGAGCTCGAGTCGCTGGACAACGGCAAGCCGGTCGGGCTGGCCCTGTACGTGGACGTCCGCTCGGCCGCCGCCCACCTGCGCTACTACGCCGGCTGGCCCACGAAGATCGAGGGCGGCGTGCTCCCGGTGGCGGTCCCGGGCATGCACTGCTACACCCGCCGCGAGCCGGTCGGCGTGTGCGGCCAGATCATCCCCTGGAACTTCCCCCTGCTGATGGCCTGCTGGAAGCTCGGCCCGGCGCTGGCGGCGGGCTGCACGGTCGTGCTGAAGCCCGCCGAGCAGACGCCGCTGAGTGCCCTGCGGCTGGGCGAGCTGGCACTGGAGGCCGGCTTCCCGCCGGGGGTCATCAACGTGCTCACCGGCGACGGCTCCACCGGCGCCGCGCTCGTGGACAGCCCCGGGGTCGAGAAGATCGCCTTCACCGGCTCGACCGAAGTCGGTCGCGAGATCGGCGCCAAGACGGGCCGTGCGCTGAAGCGCGTGACGCTCGAGCTCGGGGGCAAGTCCCCGAACGTGATCCTGCCCGACGCCGACGTCGAGGCGGCCGTGAAGGGGGCCTTCCAGGCGATCTACTTCAACTCCGGCCAGGCCTGCAACGCCGGCTCGCGGCTGTTCGTGCCCGAGCAGATCTTCGACCAGGTGATGGGCGCCCTCACCGAGGCGGCCAACTCGGCCAGGCTGGGGCCCGGTCTGGACCCCCAGACCCAGCTCGGCCCGCTCGTCTCCGCCGAGCAGCGCGACCGCGTGCTGGCCTACATCGAGTCCGGCCGCGAGCAGGGCGCCGAGCTGCTGGCCGGGGGCGAGACCGCGATGGCCGACAGCGGGGGCTATTTCGTGGCGCCCACCCTCTTCAGCGCCACCTCCGACGAGCTGCGGATCTCCCGCGAGGAGATCTTCGGGCCGGTGCTCGTGGCCTCTCCGTTCTCGACGCTCGAGGAGGTCGCCGAGCGCGCCAACGACAGCGAGTACGGGCTGGCCGCCGGGGTATGGACGCGCGACGTGGGCAACGCCCACCGGCTCGCCGCGATGCTGCGTGCGGGCATGGTCTACGTCAACACCTGGGGCCTGGCCGACCCCTCGGCGCCGTTCGGCGGGTTCAAGGCATCGGGCATCGGGCGCGAGCACGGGCGCGACGGCCTGGACGCATACCTCGAGACCAAGACGGTGTGGACCGCGTTGTGAGCCGCCCCGCCTCGTGAACGCCGTCGCACAGGGCGAAACGGGGCTGCTGCGGATCCGCTCGGCGCGGTGGGCCCAGGCCCTCGCCGCGGTCCTCGCTCTGGCCCTCGTCGCGGCCACCGCGGAGATCGTGCTCGACGGGGCCGCCGGGCGCTCCGCGCTGATCCCCCGCTCACCCCAGATCGCGGGCTGGCTGTCGGGCCTCGGCGAGCGGCTCGGCTACCGCGTGTTCCTGATCGCGCTGCTGGTCAGCGTCGGCGCCTACGCCGGCCTGCTGGTGCTGGCCCGCAGGGCCGACGCGGCCGGGGTGAAGCCGCGCCGCGCGATCGCACTGGTGGGGACGCTGCAACTGATCGTGTTCGTGGGGCCGATCCTGCTCTCGACCGACGTGTTCAGCTACATCGCCTACGCGCGGATGGGGGTCGAGCACGGCGTCAACCCCTATCTGCACGGGCCGGCGGCGATCGTGGGCGACCCCGTCTACCACTACGTGGGCCGCGACTGGAAGCACGTGGCGACCGCCTACGGGCCCCTTTACACCCTGCTTTCCTACCCGCTGGCCCTGCTCGGGGTGGTCGGGGCGCTGTGGGGGATGAAGCTCGAGGCGCTGCTCGCGAGCGCGGGCACGCTGGCGCTGCTGTGGCGCTGCGCCCGCCTGCGCGGATTCGACCCCGCGTGGGCGCTGCTGGTCGTCGGCGCCAACCCCCTGTTCACGATCTACGGGCTCGGCGGGGCCCACAACGACCTGCTGATGATCCTCGCGATGATGGTCGCCGTGGCGCTGATGCTGGCGCCCGACGTGACGCCGGCCCGCGAAGCCTGGGCGGCGGTGGCGATCGTGGCCGGGGCGCTGATCAAGGTCACCGTCGCCGCGCTGCTGCCCTTCATGATCATCGCCCGCCGTCGCCTGGCGCCCGTGCTGGGCACGCTCGCGGCCGCGCTGGTGGGGGCGATCGTCGCGTATGCGGCCTTCGGCTCCCACGGGGTCAACGTCTTTTCGGCCCTGAACCGCGACGCCGCCTTCGTCTCCAGCGACAGCTTCCCCACCGAGATCGCCCACCTGTTCGGCAAGCCGGGTGTGTTCCCGGTCGACCACGACCTGCTGAAGGCGACGCTCGTCGCGATCGTGCTGTACCTGCTGTGGCGTACCTGGCGGGGCTATGACTGGATCGCCGCCTCGGGGTGGACGCTGCTGGCGATCACCGTCACCAGCACCTGGCTGCTGGCCTGGTACATCCTCTGGCCCCTGCCGCTGGCGGCGATCGTCCGCGACCGGCGCCTGCTGGCCGCCACGCTCGCGGTCCAGGGACTGTTCGTGCTGCACCAGATCTCCCCACTGCTGGAACCGGTCAAATGAGCGCCGGCGCCCCACAGCCCGCCGGGGCGCCACAGCCCGCCGGGGCGCCACAGCCCGCCGGGGCGCCACAGCCCGCCGGGGCGCCACAGCCCGCCGGCGGCCCGCAGCCACCCGGGGCCCCGCAGCCGGCCGCGCCGGGAGCTGGCAGCGAGCTGTTTGGGAAGCTGCCGCGGGCGCTGCGCCCGCACGAGCAGGGCTCCCGGGAATCGTCGGGGCGGCGCTGGCGGATCGAGACGGCCATGCTGGCTGCGCTGGGCGTGTTCCTGCTGGTCGCCACGATCAACGACCTCTCCCGCCAGCAGGGCGTCAACGCCCGCCTGAACGCCGACCTGCACAGCTGGCGGGCCTACACCGGCCACGACTACCAGAACCTCCTGGTCGACACGCAGCTGCTCGGGCCCACCAGCAAGCGTGAGGTGGTGTGCGGCAACACGAGCCCCGGCGCGCCGAAGTCGACGACCCAGATCTGCCTGCTGATCTGGGGACCGATCGTGGACGGCCGGCGCCCGGTGCACGGCGGCTGGTATCTGCCCCCGCGCTCGGAGGACGTCACGCGCCTGCGCTACGGCTGCTTCGGCCCCGACGGCGGGAGCTACTGCCGCCGGTGAGCGCCGCCGCCCCGCCGCTGGCCCACGCCGGCTCCCGCCGGGACGCGGCCGCCGAGCTCGCCCGCTGGTGGCCGCTGGCGGCCCTGACGCTGCTCGCGGCGGTGCTGCGCCTGTCGACGCTCGACCTCCAGAGCCTCTGGTACGACGAGGCCTTCACGGTTGTCCGGGACCTCCACCCCGGCCTCATCTCCACGCTGCACTCGGTCGTCCACACCGAGAACAACCCGCCCCTCTGGTATCTGATCGCGTGGGCCGACTCGAGGGTGCTGGGGACCGGAGCCGTCGCCCTGCGCCTGCCCTCGGCGCTCTGCGGGATCGCGCTGGTGCCGGTCGCCTGGGGGATCGGCAGCGAGCTCGCAGGTCGACGCACGGCGACCCTGATGGCGGCCCTGGTGGCCGTCAACCCGCTGTACGTGTGGTACTCGCAGGAGGCACGCCCGTATGGGCTCTACGTCTTCACGGCCGGCCTCGCGATCCTCTGCTTCCTGCGCGCCGACCGCGCCCCCACGCGTTCGCGGATGGCGTTGTTCGTGCTGAGCGCGGCGCTGGCGATGCTCAGCCACTACTTCGCCGTGTTCCTGGTGGGGGGGATGATCCTGTGGCTGCTGCGGGCCCCCGGCGAGCGGCGGCGGCTCGCGGTCGGGGCCGCGGCGGCGCTCGTGCTGGCGGGGCTCGCGCTGCTGCCGCTGGTGATAGCCCAGGGGGGACACGGCACGCAGTGGATCGGACGCTGGTCGCTGTCGAGCCGCCTGCAGGCGATCCCCCAGTACTACCTCACCGGTTACTCGGGCGGCCCCCTCGGGCACGGCGTTGAGCTGCTGGTCGCCCTGCCCGTGCTCGCCGGCCTGGTGATCGGCGTGCGCGCGCTGATGGGCGCGCCCTCCGCGGACAGCGCCCGCGAGCGCGAGGGGCTGTTGGTGATGCTGTGGCTCGCGGCCGCCGGCATCCTGGTGCCGCTGGCGCTGGCGCTGCTCGGAGCCGACTACCTGGCGCCCCGCAACCTGGTGGGCGCGATGCTGCCGGTGAGCGCCGTGATCGCGATCCTCGTCGGCTCGCCCCGCACCGGGCGGGCCGGGGCGCTCGTGGGGACCCTGATCGTGCTCGCCTCGCTGGTCATCACGATCGACGTCAACCTGTCCCCACGCCTGCAACGGGGCAACTGGCGCTCGCTGGCCCACGCGATCGGACGGGGCCCGGCCACCCGGGCGGTGACGACGGTGCAGCTCGGCGAGACGCCGCTGCAGTACTACCTGCCAGGACTGCGGAGCCTGCGGCGGGGTACGAAGGTGCTGGTGGACGAAGTCGACGAGACCGGCTACGCGCCGCTGCGCCGCGACGCCACCCGCCCCCCGGCCGCGGGCTTCGTGCTGGCCTCACGCGAGGACCGCGACGGGCTGATCCTGCTGCGCTTCACCTCATCCTCGCCGCGGTTCGTCAGCGAGGCGGAGCTGCGTCGGCACGTGATCACGCCCGCACACCCCGAGGTGCTCGTGCCGGGGGACGCCCGGCTCTCCGCCTAGGATGCTGCTCATGCCGGTGCCCACCCGGGAACCTCCCGCCGGGAAAAAGATCTAGCTTTCCGCGCATGTCGGAGCTGACCATCGAGGCGACGGGCCGGGCGCAGCGATCGCTGGAGCAGGGGATCGAGTACCTGCTCTCGCTGCAGCAGGACGGGGGCTGGTGGCGCGGAGAGCTGCAGACGAACGTGACGATGGACGCCGAGGACATGCTCCTGCGGGAGTTCCTCGGCATCCGCCGCGAGGACGAGACCGAACGCTCGGCCTCCTGGATCCGCTCCCAGCAGCGCGAGGACGGCACCTGGGCCAACTTCTACGGCGGACCCGGTGAGCTGTCCACGACGATCGAGGCCTACTGGGCGCTGCGGCTCGCGGGGGATGGGCCCGAGGAGCCCCATATGCAGACGGCCTCGTCGTTCATCCGCGCCCACGGGGGGCTCGAGCGGGCACGCGTGTTCACGCACCTGTGGTTGGCGCTGTTCGGGCTGTGGTCGTGGGATCGGGTGCCGGCGCTGCCCCCCGAGCTGATCCTGCTGCCCCCGTGGGTGCCGCTGAACGTGTACGACTTCGCCTGCTGGGCGCGCCAGACGATCGTCGCCCTGAGCCTCGTCAAAACCCACCGGCCGATGCGTCCGCTGGGCTTCGACCTGGACGAGCTGACCGCCCCCGGCACGACCGCCGAGGACCCACCCGCCGCCAGCGCCCGGGCGCGCATCCTGCGACGCCTCGATCGCGCGATCCGCGCCTACGAGCGCCGGCCGCTGCGCCTGCTGCGGCGGCTGGCCGTGGAGCGGGCCGAACACTGGATCGTGCGCCGCCAGGAGGCTGACGGCTCCTGGGGAGGGATCCAGCCGCCCTGGGTCTACTCGCTGATCGCGCTGCACCTCGGCGGCTATCCCCTCGATCATCCCGTGATGAGGCGCGGGCTGGAGGGGATCGAACGCTTCATGATCGAGGACCGCGACGACCGCCACGACGTCGGCGCCCCCGCGGGCGTCTCCCGGCGCCTGGAAGCGTGTCAGTCGCCGGTGTGGGACACGGCCCTGGTGATGCTCGCCCTCAGCGACGCAGGGCTGGCCGGAGAGCACCCCGCGATGGTCAAGGGAGCGGAGTGGCTGCTCGGCGAGGAGGTCACCGGCCGCGGCGACTGGTCGGTGGCGCGTCCGAAGGTGCAGCCCGGGGGCTGGGCCTTCGAGTTCGCCAACGACAACTATCCCGACGTCGACGACACCGCCGAGGTGGTGCTCGCCCTGCAGCGCGTCGCCGTCGCCGCCCGTGCCCACCACGCAGCCAACTCCGCCCGCAACGGGAGCGCCGCCGCCGGGGACTTGGCGGCCCGCATCGAGGGGGCGATGCAGCGCGCCGTGGCGTGGGTCGAGGGCATGCAGAGCCGTGGCGGCGGGTGGGGGGCGTTCGACGCCGACAACACGCTCACGCTCGCGCGCGAGCTTCCCTTCCTGGACTTCGGCGAGGTGATCGACGAGCCCAGCGCGGATGTCACCGCCCACACCGTCGAGATGTTCGCCTCGCTCGGCCTACAGGAGCACGCCGCCATCCGCCGCGGCGTGCGCTGGCTGATCGACAGCCAGGAGCCCGACGGCTCGTGGTTCGGACGCTGGGGCGTCAACCATGTGTACGGCACCGGGGCCGCCGTGCCCGCGTTGGTGGCCGCGGGCGTCAGCAGCTCCTCGCCCTGCATCCGCCGGGCGATCAGATGGCTCGAGCGCCACCAGAATGAAGATGGCGGCTGGGGCGAGGACCCGCGCTCCTACGACGACCCCCGCTGGATCGGGCGTGGGCCCAGCACCGCCTCCCAGACGGGGTGGGCGCTGCTCGCGCTACACGCCGCCGGGGAGCGCACACAGGCGCTCGCCCGCGGGGTGGAGTGGCTCGTGAGCACCCAGCGCCCGGACGGGAGCTGGTACGAGCCCCAGTACACAGGCACGGGCTTCCCCTGCGACTACTACATCAACTACCACCTGTACCGGCAGACGTTCCCGCTGATGGCGCTGGGCCGGTGCATGGGGGCCGGGAACGGCGAGAGCGCGAGAACCGACCTGGCGGCTCTGCGGCAGGAGGGGTGAAGACGACAGCGGACGCGCCGGCCCGCGGCGCCCCGGCCGGGGCGCCCGCGGCGGCGGACGTGCTCGCGCGCTCAAGCGGGGAGAACTTCCCGGTCGCGAGCTGGGTCCTCGGCCGGCGGGCCCGCGCGGACCTGCTCGCGCTGTACGGCTTCGCCCGCCTCGTGGACGAGCTCGGGGACACGCTCGTGGGCGACCGCCTGCAGGCGCTCGATTGGGTCGAAGAGGAGCTCGAGCGGGCCTTCCACGGCGACGCCCGCCATCCCGTGCTCGTGTCCCTGCAGCCGGTGCTGCGGGCACACTCGCTCCCACGGGAGCCGTTCACGCGGCTGATCGAGGCCAACCGCGTGGACCAGCGGGTCTCGCGCTATGAGACCTGGGAGCAGCTGCAGGGCTACTGCCGTCTGTCGGCCGATCCCGTCGGCGAGCTCGTGCTCGGCGTGTTCGGCGCCGCCGACCCGTGGCGGGTGCGCCTGTCGGACTCGGTCTGCACCGGTCTGCAGCTCGTCGAGCACCTCCAGGACGTGGCCGAGGACCGCGACCGGGGTCGGATCTATCTGCCGCTCGACGATCTCCGTCGCTTCGGCTCCTGCGAGCAGGACGTTCGCGCCGCGAGCGCCGGCCCGGCGCTGCGCGAGGCGATCGCGTTCGAGGTGCAGCGGGCCCGCGGCCTGCTGTGGGGCGGGCGCCCGCTCGTCGGGGCGCTGCCGCGCAGGGCCGGCTTCGCGGTCGCCGGCTTCATCGCCGGGGGGCTCGCGGCGCTGAGCGCCATCGAACGCGCCGGGCACGACGTGCTCGGGGGCCCTCCGCGGGCGGGGCGCGGCCTCTTCCTCCGAGCGCTTACAAGGACCCTCGCCGCGCGCCCGGGGCGCGCCCCGAGATGAGCGAGCTCTCCGACAGCTACGCCCGCTGCGAGGCGATCACCCGCGAGCAGGCGGCGAACTTCTACTACGGGATCCGTCTGCTGGCCCCCGAACGTCGCCGCGCCCTCTGTGCCGCCTACGCGTTCGCCCGCCGCATCGACGACATCGGCGACGGGGAACTCCCCGACCAGCAGAAGCTCGAGCTCTTGCGGCGGGCGGAGACGCAGCTGCGCGAGCTCGGCGCAGGCGGGCCGCGTGGCTCTGGCGGTCCCGGTGGCTCGGGCGGTCCCGGTGGCTCGGGCGGTCCCGGTGGCGACCCGGTGATGGTCGCGCTCGCCGACGCGAGCGCCCGCTTCTCGATCCCTGCGGGGGCGCTGCAGGAGCTGATCGAGGGCGTGCGCATGGACGTGCGTGAGACGCGCTATGAGACCTTCGAGGAGCTGGTCCTCTACTGCCGCAGGGTGGCGGGGGCGGTCGGGCGCGTGTGCCTGTCGATCTTCGGCTCCCGGCCGGCCGCGAACGGTGCCGGGGCGGCCGACACGCTGGCTGACGACCTCGGCGTGGCGCTGCAGCTCACGAACATCCTGCGGGACGTGCGTGAGGACGCGGAGAACCGGCGCGTGTATCTGCCCGCTGAGGACCTGCGGCGCTTCGATCTCAGCGACGGCACGCCCCTCGCCGGCCTGCCCGAGCGACTGGCCGGCCTCGACAGGGCGCGCGGGCGGGACACTCCCGAGGGCCGCTCCGGTGAGCTCGAGGACCTCTGCTCGCTGGTGCGCTTCGAGGCCGAGCGGGCGCAGCGGTGGTTCGAGCGCGGCATGCAGCTGGTGCCGCTGCTGGACCGCCGCAGCGCGGCCTGCGTGCGAGCCATGGCGGGCATCTATCACCGCCTGCTGGAGCGCAT
>Ga0335085_10015526_pt1 | contig 11043 bp, 8 predicted proteins | sample Lox_Sample_45_FD_206712 | JGI IMG/M metagenome (GOLD analysis project Ga0335085, IMG submission 206712) | Soil microbial communities from Loxahatchee National Wildlife Refuge, Florida, United States - Lox_Sample_4.5 | ecosystem: Environmental > Terrestrial > Soil > Wetlands | place: USA: Florida... | reverse complement strand
CGGGGACCTACGTCTCAGGCACGGCGGTGCTGCCCGAGGACAAAGAGACCTATTGGCCGTGGTCGGCAGTTCTTATCGAGTGGATGCCGGCGACGGCAAAATATAACGGCTCCTGGCCGGACATGCCGTATCGCAAGCTGATCGATGTCACGGATCCCGACACCCGTCATGCCCTGCACGATGGTATCAAGCGGCTATGGCAGCAGTCACCGGCGCTGGTACGCTTCATCGACAATGCAGGCATTCACAGGAGCGCCGGCAAGGCCCAGCCATGGGCGAGCTACTGCCAGAACATCGAGGAGATTCGCAAGCTGGCAGAGTCCATGGGGGCACTGGCAATTTTTAACATTTCCCTGAATGTTGGCGAAATGTCGGACGAAGAGACGGCGGAGCTGATCAGCGCTGTTGGTTCCGGAGGGATTCTTTTGGAGGCGCCATGGGCGAAGAGTATCCAGAAGAACCCGGAAGCCACTGAGCGGGCGCGGAAGCGTTACCGCCAGCTTCTGGACACTGGCATGGGTATCATCATGGCTCCTCCGGGAACTGGCCCGTCACAGGAACTCGTCGACTGGGTCAGCACGTGGCGAAAGCCCTCCGATCATATCTACTTCGCAGGAGTTTTCTACAAGCAGCCCAATCCTAAGCTCTTCGGGCCATACAAGGGTTGAAATCAAGAATACGCAACTCGAGAGCCGCCTTTGTGCCGGGCGGAGCTACGTGAAATGAGATTCGAACCGCTTAGGTCAATTTCCTTAACCTGCGGATCGCGAAGGCAATTGGAGCGCCAGCGAGGAGGATAATCGACGGCGGTTCCGGCGCGTCGTTAGCGAACTGCCCCTGAACGCAGTTGGTGCATGACAGCCCATATACGTACACCATAAAATCGTTGTAATCCCAGTCGGCTCCGTAATTGTGATTACCATTTTCTAAAAACGGCATATCCTCGAATCCCATAAACATACAGGGACCATTACTCTCGCAATTGGAGAGGTTTTCAGCGAATACATGACTTATCGCATTATTCTGCAAGTCCATATCTTGATAGCAGATATTAGTTAGCCCCGTACAGCTATCAGCGTAATCAATACCCTTGGGATGATTCGGGTCGTTTGCAACATGGAGTACAAGCTGGATCGAGTCCCCATAGTGAACATTGGCAAGAAAAGGGATGAGAAACTCGGAAGACCCTGTTATTTGGCCGCTTTGATTTGTATATGACATCGGCCCAATATAGCCAGTATTGAGGTCGTGCACATAAATGGAGTCCGTAAAATTAGCGACCTTGTTATACCAGTCTATGTGAACGGTGGGAAATCCAAGACCTTGGGTTAGAGTAAACGTATATGGTGTGTTGCCATTCTCGATTGGTGTGCCACATTGGGTATATTGTGGCGGCGTACATGGCCCGTCGGCAAATAGCTGTGACGGAATCAGAAGTAGACCAAGTAACGAGACGCAGGCACTAAGAAAAACACGCTGCTTCATGTCATCTTCCCTTAACTTGGTAATCCGGTTGCGAACTAAGGTGGGATTCTTCTATGAGCCAGTCTCCACTGTTTTTATGAGTTCGGTTGTTACGCAAGCTGTATCGTTTGGCTGCATCGGACCATCGTGTCCCGCTCCACCCACTTCCGCCAGCATCATTGGAGGCACATTTCCCGGCGATGATCCGACGCAGACAGCGAAGACAAACCTTGTACTCGACCTCGGTCCACAAGGCTCAACAAATGGACTCTATCCTGAAGCCCAGCTAACCGTGTCAGGAGTGACCTTTCCGGCAGTAGCGATCGTAAGTAACCCCGAAGGAAAGTTTGTTATCTATGCCTTGGCACAGGACAGTGCTCGAGGCCTGCCGGCGGTACTCTACCTCTGCCAGCAATAGGCTGGCTGTTGTTCACTGCTTGCCACGAAAAGCCGCCGGTACGAATTCCAGATCGCTGGCCTCTTTGATCGCCAACTGGATCTGAAACTGCAAAGTCTCAAGCGGTACGGGGTTCTGGTAGTCGGCAAGAGCGGCTCGTAATGCTTCGCCCGCACTTTTGTTCTCAGTCCGCGCGATGCGATAAATCTTTACCGCTAATGTCTCAGCCGAGCCGGGAGTAAGCAGGATGGGCAGGCTGGATTCGACTGCCCGATATTCGTCGTCGCCAAGCGCCAGTTGCCGTCGAGCGCAGAGAACGCGAATGAGCTCGAAGGATTCGCGTGTATCCGTAGTTGGAAACAGCGGAATCTTCACGTCAATTCGGCCTGGCCGCTTGAGATCGACTTCGATCAGGTCCGGCCGGCTGGATGCGAGAATCCAGATCAGCTTCCCGCGATTGGCGGAACTGCCCATCTCCTCCGCAAGCATCGAGTAAATGCGCCCGGATACGCCAGAATCGCCGGAGGCGGATTCCCGGCGGCCGATCGCCTGGTCCGCTTCGTCGATGAAGACATAGCACCGCCCCAGGGCCTGCAGCAGCCGAAAAATCTTCTCCAGATTTCCCTCAGTACTCCCCACCCATTTGTCGCGGAAATTCTTGAGCTTCATGATAGGCACACCCGCCTCGCCCGCCAGGCACTCCACCATGAAGGTCTTGCCCGTCCCGACCGGGCCGCACAGCAAGTAGCCTTTCGGAAGCGCCTGCACATCGTTGCTCTTCCACAATGCGATGTCCTGCCGCAGCCAGGCTTTGACCTTTTCCTGGCCGTAAATGTCGTCGAGGGTGCGCTGCGATTCGATGAATTCGATCAGGCCACCGCAATCCTGTTCCACCAGCTGCTTCTTCAGGCGCACGACATCTTCGGCCAGAATCCTGGTATGCGAATGCTCCTTTCGTTTAAGCATGGTTTCAACCGCACCCAACGTGGATCCGGTTAGCTGATGTGCAAGCTTGTCGAGGCTCGTGCTGTAATCCTGCAATGCGGTAGGGAACTGAGGCGCCATGAGAGTGAATGCGGCGTCGAGTTCGGCGGCACCTGGCAGGGCAATCTTCACGCGCGAGGTTCGCGGGTTGGCCGCGATCAGCGGATGGAGATCGTTAAGATTTTCCACGATCAGGAACGACGCCAGCGAATGTGAGACCAGCAGGGAATCGCTGGCCCAATCGCGAATCAGACTGGCCAGCGCATTCAGGTCGTAATCGAGGCCGCCCTGCACCATGGGTGCAAGCAAGTCTGCGCTACGTACGATGCAGGCGACTTGGCGGCCCTCGCGATTGAGCCGCGCCAGATTGGCTATGTAACGAAAGTAGTGAGTCAGAAACTCAATTGCAGCTCGCGGCACCTGGGGTAAGTTCGGGTCTTTCTGCACTTGCGGCCATTTGCTGAAGACCTCGCCACCCTTTTCCACCCGGATACCGTTTCCCAGGTCGTAGCTAAGAACAACATCGAAACGCGGCAGCAGAACTTGTAGCAGGAAGTCGGTTAGCGTGCCGATCCGGGTCTTGCTGCCCGACGGAATCAGCAGTTGGTCATAGACGTTGCCATACAGGACGAATTGACTGGCAGCGTTGCTTTCATAAAGCTGAATTGCTTCCGTAGCCCACGCGGGCAATAAGACTGGGGAAGTGGCAGCAGCCGCGGCAATCACGGTCTGCTCGCTACCGGGTTCGGCGGGCATCAGGAGGTCTCCCGCATTGGCTGTCTCGGCGCCAGGTACTTACGATCGAGCGCTGAAACCGCCGGCTCATCATCGCCGAATACGCCTGCACCAAGTAGATCGCTGGCCAGTTGGATGTCGGTGCTGATGGTCTGCGGCTTGGTTTGCATGGTTGCGTTCTCGATCAGCAAGTCCACCTGGGCCTCGATGCGCGTGAGGTCGCTGTCGATCTCTGCCAGCGTTTGCTCGCGGCGCTGAATGTTTGCCAGCCGTTTCTGCAGGATCGACTGGGTAGCAGCCTGTGATTGCCGCAACGACTCCGGTGCAGTCGCATCCGCGATCTGCCGGTCCAGATCGGCAATTTTCTGTTCCAGCGTGGCTTCGGTCTCATTATCAGGAGGTGACAGCAGATGGTGACGGGCCACCAGCAACTTCAGGTAGGTCCACTTCAGGCTATTTAAAGCCTCGCGATTGGTATCGATGATGTAGTCTTCCGCCTGTTGATTGCGGAAGATATCGAGGATGCGCTGACACTTTGCGGAAAGCAGCGTGCGCCGGTCACTTGACTTCTGATCCAGCAGTCGAATCAGCTCTTGCCGCCTTTGTTCGTCATCGTCCGCGGCGGTTTGAATCTGTTGCGCCTGAACGTATTTTTGAAAGCGTGGATTGAACGCAAGCCCGGGCACAATTACCGCTTCCACGGCCAGGCCCACCAGCCAGAATGCCGGTTGAGCGAAACCAAAAATGGCGAATCCGGCCGCGAGCAGTGCGTTCACGGGGAGGAGCCCCAGGCCAGGAACTTCGACACGGACCAGGAATGCCTTTTTGAGATAGTTCCCCACGCGTGACCCAATCTCCTGACCTGCCGGTTACTGCTGCTCTGCCGTCGGGCCCATAGATTTCACGGCTGGTGCACTCTGGTCGGCCGCCGTAGTTCCAGCCGCCGGCTCAAGAGGTATGCCTTCCTTGGCTGCGAAATCAGCGAGGGCCTGATCGGCGAGCGCTTTTTGCTCTGCATCTTTCATCATCACGCCGGACATGTCCATGCTGTCGCGAGCCACCCGCACGCGCCCTGCTGCCTTGGTGCGCTCTTCTTCCACGATTTTGCTGAGACGGTCGAGCGTTTCGCCGGAGCCGCCGATGGTGGTGATCATCCCAGACGCCATTTCGGTCAGCTCGGCCATGGCTTTCTTCATCTTCATGTCGCTGATACCGGCCTTCAGCGATTCGATCTTCTGCCGCGCCGTAGTGATGGCAACGTCCCGTGCTTTTACCAGGTCGCGGTATGTCTTCTCGGCCTGCTCCAGTTGCGCACGGTTTTCGTCCAGCTCACGGTCCACCGTCTGCAGGCGCAATGCAAGTTGAGCGGCCTGGTCGCGATTGCCGGCGCGCAGGTTGGCTGCGGTCCGGGCGCGCAGGTCACGCTGATCATTCTCCAGTTGCCGAACCTGCGATATGAGCCGCTCGCACAATCCAGCATGCGTGGCCAGACCCTGGTTGTACTGTCCGATTTGGCGACGTAGATTTTCCTGCTCGACTTCCAGCAGCGCTTCAGGGTTCTGTCGCTCCAGACCGGAGATGAACAGGCTGAAGAAGCCGCGAATGAGGTTCGAGATTCGTTGGAACATGGTTCGCTCCTGTGCTGCTTAGCACGGCGTTATCGATTGCTTTGGGACCTTTGCCAGCTCTGGAGTAGATTATTGACCACTTCCGCCTTCGGCGGCTCGCAAATCTTCTGTAGATCGACCTGCACCCCGTTCTGCGCGTATTTTTCAAACGGGCTGCCGGCGAACTTCACCGGAACGCTGGGATTGGCCGGCCGAAAGCCGTGAACCAGGGCTTCCTTCTGAATAGGCTCAGATAGCAGAAAGTCGAGGAAAGTTTGTGCTGCCTTCCGCTGGTCGGCCGTACCCCACGGAACGTCGACGATGTAGTACGGGTTCTCATTCCAGGCGTTGTACTCGGGATAGACGACGCGAAGCTCTCCCCAGCGGCCCTCCGCATTCTTAAGATAATCAATGGCCACACTCTCATAGACCATCAATGCGTCATACGAGGACGGTCCCTTCAATACCATCTCTTTCATCATGTTGCCGGTGCTGTTGGAGAATCCGGTGGTACTTCTCTCCAGCGATGTGAGCCACTGCTGGAAGCCGGCGTTCACAACGTCTCCAACGGTCAGGTCCCTCGTCTTGTGGTTATAACCGTAGGCGGCCAGTACCAGCGTCATCAGTCCCGAGTTGGACTCGTTGGGGTGTGTGTGCCCAAACTTGAACAGCCCCCAATCCGGCTGATTGGCGATGGCCGCCCACCCGGACTTCTCCTGCAAGGCCTGGTTGATGGTGTCAAGGCTCATCACCTTGTATTTCTGAATGAAGGCCTTGTAGCGCTCGTCCCACACGACGAACACCATCGGCGTCAGGGCCAGCGGCTCTTCCTTCACTATGGGGTTGCCGCCGCCATTCTTGACCTCCCACTCCTGGACGAATATGTCTTTGTAGGCGGCGCTGGCGGGGGACCATACGTTGATGCGTTTGTCGCCATTCAGAATGGCGTGCGCACCTTCGAGTGATCCCATAGGAATCAGATCGACGGTGATTCGCTTGCCGTCGGACGTCTTGGCAAATTCAGCAACCGCCCACTCCAGCCAGCGTTGCTTTTCCGTGCCGTAGGCAATTCCGATCTCAACCTGCGGGCCGCCGCCGATGAGGTTGCCGGTGACCTGGCGCGTCTGTTCCAGCGCCTTCTTGCCGAGAAACAGGTAGTAGGCGCCGGCAACACAGGCAAGCACAAAAAGCGCGACAAAAATCTTGCCGAGCGCCGTGAGTTTGGGACCGTCAGAAGTTGGCGTCATGAGATTCGAACTTAGAAGAACGTTGATATGTCGCGGAAGACGCTCACGATGTTCTGCGGCGTTCCTACGTATGAGTTAGCCTGGGTCGCATCGGCAATCCGCTTCAGGATGTCCTTGCGCGCATCATTGCCATACGCAATAGTGAACACGTGAATCGCCCGGTTCTCGCCATTGTATTGAATGTGCTCCATCAATTCATTCAGCTTGAGATTGCTTTCCGTATCGGCGCCGTCCGTCAGGACAACCACCGCAAGAATGCGATCGTTCTGGCTGTTCTGCTGCTGACCTTTCAGGAGATGCTGATAGCCCTGATCGATAGCGTCATAGAGTGCCGTACCGCCCCCGGCATACAGCGAGTCGACGGTAGTCAACAGCCTCTCTTTGCTGGCAACGGGAGCGTCTCTCACGGCCCAGTTCACATTTGTGCTGAACGGAACCAGTGACAGGGTGTCGGATGGGGAGAGCAGATTGATCAACTGCTTCGCTCCTTCGCGCGCGTTCTGGATCTTCTGATCGTCGTTCATGCTGCCCGAAGTATCCAGAACCAGAACAATGTCAGCCCCCTTCTTCCTCTCCCCGAAGAGTTTCAGGATGGCATCCATCACCGATACCGAAGGGACTTCCAGAGTCGTCTTCGGTTCTTTCGGGTCCACGCCATGCGCCGCGTCGATGGGAGCAGCCAGGGGTACGTCGACCGAACCGGGACGGAACCCATACGTCAATGCCCGTTCCTGCTCAGGACGGTCAAGCAGATACTTTATGTAAACCTGAGCAGCTTCGCGATGCGCAGGGGTTACCCAATCGCGCTCGACGATGCCAACGGGATGATCGCTCCAGAACGTACCTTCCTTGGGATAGATGGCCACCACGGGAAAGGCAAGCTGTTGCCCGCTGCTGTACGACTCGACCACCATGCTTTCATACAACACGGCTGCCGACAGGTACTCCGGGCCGCTGGCAAACATCTTGCGGCCAAAAAATCCGGTCGAGCTGCCGTAGTGCACCACCGAGCGCTCGATCCCTTGCACAAACTGCGCGGTATGCGGCTTCTCGACATCGGCAACCGTGAGTCCGGCGGTCTTGCCGGTCGCCGCATAGACCTCAGCAAATAGCGTGATCAATCCACTGTTGCTGTACTGGGGATGCGTATGCCCGAACTTGAATTTCCCCCATTGCGGGTAACCATACGCCTGCCATCCTTTGTGGTCGGACGCCAAAGCCAGGATTTCCGCCCAGCCGATTGGCTTGTTCGGCCAGCCCAGAGTCTCTGCCATGGGCTTCCACATGGCAATGACTACCGGCGAGAGCACCAGGTTATCGGTTGAACCGATCAGGTCGTGGCCAGTCTTACTTTGCGATTGCGCATTGCCCAGCTTGATAAAAGCCCCGGAGGCAGGGCTGATAAGATGGGGCTGCCTCCCACCGTTCAGGACCTCATCAATAAGCTCGCCGGAACCCATGGGGATGGCCCTTACAAAAATGCGTTTGCCTCCCGGAGCGCGATGGTCCTCTCGATTGAAGCGGTCGGTGACGTCGTTGATCCAGCGCTCTTTCTCTGATCCGTAGGTAAACAGTAGTTCGATCGAGTTTGGGGGCGCCTGGGCCGCAGAGCGGTCTTCCGAAGCTGCACTTTCTTTTTTCGACTTGCAGCCGGAAAAGGTAATGGCAATGAAGCAGAGAACTACGATGAACACCAGCGGGGAGGTACCGAAGCGGACCGGCCTCAGGTACACAGGAACCACACGTCTGGAGTCGCTCCAGCGCGCGATTTGCATGAATCCTCCGGAGTCACGTTGATTCTATCTCGACGTTTATAAAAAAGCTGTGGTGACTTCGCGGCCTGCGGGGATGTCAGGGGCCAATAAGGGAATTTCACCAGAATTGCAATAATCCAAATCCGTTTACCGCCGGGTTGTTATAGCAAAGGCATCCCACTCATACACTTGCGGACCCCCAACACGAACGCTAAAGAAGAAATGGGGCTCTCCGGGAAAGCCTATCCCTTTACCTGAATCTTCGAGAACGACAGAATCGCTCGGCTCGAGGTCGGCCGGCCGAAGCTGGTCGCGGGCCGGAAGGTTGTGAAAATAAGGACGTTCTTCAGTTCTGCCGGCAACGACTTCATGTTGTCGGGGCCAGACAGGATGCGATAGTCCTGCACCCTGCCATTGGCGTCCACGTAGGCTTCAACCACCAAAGCATCGGCGTTCGTCATCCCGCTTGCTAGATCAAACGGCGCGAACTGCAGCTCCGGCGGTGTGTAGAACGCGGTGGGAACATCATTGGCTGCTGAAAGCCGTGCTGGGTCATACAGGAAGCTGATCAGCATGCCGAAAATGAGGATCGTAGTGATGAGGCCGGCCGTAGCCGGAACCATCATGGCGTTGAACCCGTTCCGCCAGTGAACCAGCAGCGACTCCCAGCGGGGACGGCGGGCGTTGGCCAGCTCTCGCGAGAGTGCGACACGCACCCGCAAGGCGACCTGCGGCGGAGCCGGCTTGCGCCCCAGCGATCCCACCAGCTTCTGCGTCTCACGCAGAGATGCATAGTGCGCCGAGCACTCCACACAGCCTCCCAGATGCTCGCTAACCTGCGCCCACTCGGCGCGCGTCACGGCGCCGTCAAGGTACGACGACAATAACCGCTGAACCCCTGCGCATCTCATGGCAACACCTCGGCTTCCTGCGCCCTGAGGCCACACTCTTTGCCGAGCTTGCGGCGGCGTGAGGTACACCTTACGCCAAACGCCGGCATGTGCCGCTCCAGGCGCTTGCGAAGTGCATCGCGACCGCGTACCAAGCGCGATTTCACGGTGCCCAGCGATGTCTCCATCACCTCGGCGATCTGCTCGTATGTCAACTCCTCGATATCGCGCAGAATCACCGTAGTGCGATATGGCTCAGGCAAGCTTCTCAGCTCAAGTTCCACGCGAGCTTTGAGCTCCTCGTCAAAAACATTGTCCAAGGGCGACTTGCCTTCATCTACCAGCAAATCTTTAATGCCCGCAACAAATTCCTGATCGGTATCAAGCCGTGGCTCGATCGAGGTTTCTTTTCCTTTGTGCCGGAACCACCACCGGCGCTGGTTCGCGGCTTCGTGAATGGCGATGCGGTAGATCCAGGTCTTCAGGCTGGAATCAGCGTGAAAGTGCTTGATTCCGCGAAAAACCTTGATGAAGACTTCCTGGGTAGTGTCGGCCGCTGCGGACGGATCGTCCAGCATGCGATACACAAGGCTGTACACCGGCTGATTGTATTGCGCAATCAGCCATTCGAAGGCCGCTTCCGATCCAGCCTTCAACTCGGCAACGATAGCGGCTTCTTCAGTGCGGATCCCCACCGCACTGGCGAGGTTACTCAATGTTGCTACTCCCGCCATGGATCTCACGGCGTCAACCCCATCATAATGAGTTCACGAACGCTTAACAACTGACCGCTCGCCCAGCCAATCCCCTGAGTCCTCTGGAGCGCCTGATACATAGACCCCGCCGCCGCACAAAATGTTCCGTTTCCGTGCTCGTGGACTCGGGGAAAAGGCGAGCAAGTTCCTCCGACTGTCGGCAGTCCCAGGGTGGAGGCCAACCTACTATCGATAAACAGGCACTTTTCGGCCTTGAGTCATGATTCTCGGTAAGGTAGTCTAGTTGAACAGCCCCCCGGACAGGCAGGTCGTCTGGCGACGCCGCCTTCGCTGTTGGCAACGCTCACGGCAGCGTTTTAGCTTCCTCTCCAGAACCACCTGTCGAAAATGTCTTCTGTCGCAGCTTGTACCTGTGCTTCAGCATGAGGTGGTGCATCTTATGCGGGTCTTACGCCGTCGTTATCTGCTCGTAGTCTTCTTACTCGTCGTTTCTGGCTGTTGTTTCTTGCATGCCGCGGACTGGCCGGCGATTGATCCCGCCGAGTTGCAGATAAAAGAGTTGCCGGAGCAGCCCGGCGCTCCGGCCTTTGTGCTTTTCCGGGAAGAGATTGACGACGATCAGAAGCAGTCGATATCCGTCTACATGCGGATCAAAGTGCTGAACGAAGCTGGGAGAAAGTATGCCGACGTAGAAATCCCCTTCTTCAGCAGCAATAGTCTGAATCTAAGCATTCATGATCTCCAAGGCCGTACCATTCACAGCGACGGAAGCATTGTGGCGTTGCAGGGCAAACCCTACGACAAGACGGTCATAAAGAGTAAAGCTATAAAAGAGCGAGTCAAAGCCTTCTCGTTACCTGACGTTCAGGTGGGAAGCATACTAGAGTATCGCTATATCCTCCGTTACGACTCGTTTGTAATTCCTCCCGAGTGGGAAATACAGGACGAGTTCTTCGCCCGCAAGGAACACTTCAGGTTCGTACCTACCTCCCAGCCAATAATAACGAGCCATGGGAATACCCGCGGGGGCGTTTCATATACATGGAAATTACCGAAGGGCATCACCATCAAGGACGATCGGGGAAGTTACGATCTCCAGCTTACCGACGTTCCGGCCTTCGTTAGGGAAGAGCACATGCCGCCGGCGGCCCGCTATAAGTATGTCGTCCGATTTTATTATGGCAGGGGCGGAGACCCGGATCAGTATTGGAAGGAAGAGGCCAACTACTGGCGTCAGGACGTAGAGTCC
>Ga0335085_10015524_pt1 | contig 11043 bp, 9 predicted proteins | sample Lox_Sample_45_FD_206712 | JGI IMG/M metagenome (GOLD analysis project Ga0335085, IMG submission 206712) | Soil microbial communities from Loxahatchee National Wildlife Refuge, Florida, United States - Lox_Sample_4.5 | ecosystem: Environmental > Terrestrial > Soil > Wetlands | place: USA: Florida... | reverse complement strand
TTCGGCTGATAGTTCCTTGAGTTACATCCTGGTGCCAGTTCCACAAGCCATCAATCTGAGTAAGACCGTGCTTCAAGATCAAGGAAGGATATTTGGTCGGGCCTGCAAACCGATGCATGTAGTCGTTGAGTCCGCCTTCACGGTAGTCGAAAAACTCCGTCTCCACCTGCAGCCCGGAACATTCTGAGAAGCTTCCCGCCAGAATTCCCTCAATTTCCACCAGAAAGTTAAATGCCTGGTAGGGATCAGAACGAATTCCAAGCAGGTTGGTGACTGCAGCAAACGCCGTATTCAAACCTATGGATGGCAGACCCATATTGGTCCTCCCCTCGAAGTACTTGTGTGCTGACTTCTGTTGGTACGGACTGCTATTTCTGCGACTCGGTCATAGATCAACGACCAGATCGCTCCTCCTGGTCATTGAAACGCTGGTTGATCCTGGCAATTTCAGCTACCCAACGCTGGCGCTCGCCATGTTCCAACGCTAGAATCTCTTCGTGCGGCCAATGAAAGTGATACGCAATGTACGCTACCTCCTCATAGAGCCGCTCTAAGGGGTAGCGCAAATTTCCCCCGGGCTGTTCAACTCCACTTCAAATTGCTGCTCACAGTGCGGACACGTGGCCCTCACGCGCGTGTGACCTGCACCGTTAATGCGAGAGTAAAGGTCCTGCAAGTATGCAAGGTCAGCGGCAAACAAGCCCTCGATTACCTTAGGATTGATATGCTCCAGCGTCCCCAGGCGAGTGATCACGCGCGACAGCAGAATCACAAGCAGGTAGCCGGGATTATTCAGCACACGCGGGTCCTTGAGTGGCGCAATCTCGTCAAACGCTGTGGCCAGGCGCATGGTTCCGTCTCGATGCAGGTCTCCCTGCGCGTCGATATAGCCTCGGGGCAAAGTAAAAGGAAATTCGGTTTGCAGCATCGTAGTTATCCTGTGGTCGCGCATGCGGACCAACTCCGGCCGCGACTCCGCGGCACGTCAGTTGGTTACGATAATGCCTGCGACACCACGGTGAATGACGGTTAAGCCTTCTTCAGGTCCTCGTGGGTGATTTCCAGGGACTCCACGGCCACGGCAGCGGTTCCAGCGTTCAACGCCGGGCCTGTCCACTTGCTGGGCCACGCATCCGTGAAATTCCAGCGGATCTTCTCAATCCCGGCCTCGTCGCGCAGGACGATGGAGCCGTTCTTCCGCTGAACCTTGCCGTCAACCACCGTTTGCCGCCACTTCCAGAGCTCGTCGGAATCGGTAATGCCCCGTTTCAGCGTGATGGCGGAGAAAGTGTTGAGGCCAGTCAGCTTTCGGGTATGGTTGGGATCAGTCCCTTCGCGATAGTCCACAGCAGCCGTGTTTGAATCTAAGCCGCCGACTTCCTGAAAACCGGCTTGCACAATGCCGTCGATCTCTACCAGGAAATTAAAACCGCGATAGGGGTCCACTCGAGTTCCAGTTGCCATGAGAATCTCTCCTTAAATTTTTTTGGCGCTTCAACCTCAGTTGTCCGGAGTACCGCCCGCGAGGCGAACAATGCGAACGACGATGAACTCTGATGGTGCGAGCGGTGCCAGGCCGATCTCAACGATCACATTGCCCACGTCTCGCACCTCCGGGGGATTATTTTCCGCGTCGCATTTTATGAAAAACCCTTGCGCCGGCGTTGCCCCTTGCAGCGCACCATCGCGCTGCAGATTAGTTAAGAATGTCGTTAACTCTCGCTGAATCCGGACCCAAAGGCGGGGATCGTTCGGTTCGAATGTGGCCCACCCCATGTTGAGATCGATCCAGCGGCGTACGGTAAGAAACAGGCGGCGCACGTTAACGTACAGCCAATTGAGGTCTCCCGGCACGGAGCCTACAGTGCGCGCTCCCCATACTCGAATGCCACGTCCGGGAAAAGCCCGCAGGCAATTGACCCGGGCCGGATTCAGCTTGTCCTGGATGCTGTTGTCGATCTGGATTTCAAGATCGAGTACGCCAAAAATCTCCTCGTTGGCTGGAGCCTTGAACACACCCGTCTTGGAATCCGTACGCCCGTAGATGCCGGCCACGTGGCCGCACGGGGGAACCGGATTCGGGTTGCTGGACGTGATCAGCCAGGGATAGTACAGAGCGCCGTTCAGCGGTTCTTGCTGGCCGATTACCAATCGCTGACACTGGTTCGTTACCACCTCGGGAGCTGCGCCGGGCCAGGAATCAAGAATGGCGAAGCGGTTACCCTCTTGAGCGCAATGCCGCAACATATCGGCTTGAACCCTGGCGATCGAGTCGGTATCCGGATCCCCGCTGTAAGTCTGCAAAGTCGCAGCGTCCGGAACCGCCACAAGATCCATGTCTTCCAGCGGTGCAAGCGCGGCAATTCCATTGACCAGGCTCTGCACCGGATCCACACCGGAATCGGCCGCCACAACATAGCACCTGACACCGCCGTTATCAAAAAACCCATTGACCGCGTCCGCAAGGAAGCTGCCGCTGACGCCGCTAAACGTAGTGCCGAACTCTTCCTTGCGGCTCAGAGCCACTGGCTGATTGATTTGCAGACTGCCGCCGGGCGGAGCCCCGGCAAAGCCAACAAACCCGGGCACACCGGTGTGCAAGACAGGAGGCGCCTTGAGAAATACCTCCTGCCGATAAACGCCCGGGCTGTTATAGCTCTGTGGCATGGGCATTGGCTAATTACTCGGCGCAGTGAACTGGCTGATACGGAAGATGACAAACTCAGCCGGACGAACGATCGCCACGCCAATCTCTGTTACCACCTGACCGACGTCCCGCAACTCGGGGGGATTCGTTTCGGCGTCACACTTCACGTAAAACGCTTCCTGGACGGTGGTACCGAACAGAGCGCCGGAACGCCAGACGTTGGTCAGAAATGCGGTGATATTGCGTGTGATCTTCTGCCATAACGAAGGATCGTTGGGTTCAAAGACGACCCATTGCGTGCCCTCGTCGATGGACTTGCGGAGGAACAGCAGGGTTCGCCGGACATTGATGTACTTCAGGTCGGCGTTGGCATCGCCACCGAGAGTGCGGGCTCCCCAAACAGTAATGTTGCCGTTGAGGTTGCGAATGCAGTTCACCCCTTCGGGATTCAAGCCATCCTGTTGTGCCTTGCTGATCGCGTACTTCAGACCGAGGGCTCCGAGTACCGGCTCATTTGCGGGGGCCTTGTGCACTCCGCGGTCGTTGTCAACCCGCGCATAGATGCCGGCCAGGTGTCCGCTGGGCGGCGTGTAAACAGGTGCGTTGGACACCGGATCCAGGACTTGCAGCCACGGGAAGTAGAATGCAGCGAAATCGGTAAACGGCGGCAGCACGTTGCCGTTCGTCTTCGAGTCCAGCAAGGTTAGGTCGAGCGATGCCGGATTCCCACTCTCCACCGTCTGCGGGCTGTCGAAGATAGCAAAGCGGTTCTGGGTGCGAACCTGGCAGTGGGCGATAAGTTGCGTGCGGGTGTTCTTGCCGGTTGCATCGTTCTGGGCAAGTCCCGGCGCGGCCACGATAGCAATCTCATCGATGGCTTCAAAGTTGACAAGAAATTTCGGGATGTCGGTTTCGGCCGCCACCCGCATCACGTAGCAGCGACTGCCGCCATTGTTAAAAAATCCATAAACGGCCTGCACCAGATAAGCCTGGGTAGCATCGCCGCTGAAATCGCCAAAGTATTTCTTGAAGTCACTGAACGTCGTGCACAACTTGGGTGTTCCCGCCGGAGCGGGCGAGAAGCTGGGCATAATGTCGGCGGTGATCGTAGTGCCCGCGTTTGGCGCGGTGGCGAAGGTCACGGTCGAAACCTTGTTGGCGTCGTCATTGGCCAGGGTGTCACCGGAGGCGGATGCGCCATCCACCTTCACGGTCGTCTTGGCCGTGTTGATCGGATAGACGGGAAGGTTGAACTCCGTCTTGGTACCGTCTCCTGTACCAATGGCCGCTCCGGTTAATTGCCCCAGCGGCTGGTCAATCTTGTCCGCAACAACTCCGATGAATCCCGCGGTGCTGGTGCTTACACCCGCGATTGGCTTAATTGCCGAAGGTACTTCTTCCACATAGACACCCGGCGATAGATACTGTGGCATGTTTCCTCCTTGCAAAATTCGCTTGATTAGAGCTGCACGTCGTAATTGCTGCCTGCGCTAGCGGGGACCGTGATGTTCACTTGCTTGCTGCTGCCGTTCGATTGCACATTCAGGGTGTAGGGGCCGGCATTGATGGTGCCCAGGATGTAATCGCCATCGGTATCGGTACGCGCCGAAAGACCTGCGCCCGCGACTGCGACCATGGCACCGGCAACAGGGTTACCACCGCTGGTAACCTTGCCCCCGATGCGGTAGAACTCCATCTTCGTACCGGGAATGATGGCCTCTCCTTCTCCCGCTGTGCGCTCACCCAATGCGGTGAGCATTGTTTTCGCGATGGGTGCGGTGACCGGCGCGAATACATCGAACGCGACCGTCACTGTCACCGTCAAGGATGCGCGCATCTTGTTCCCGATCGCGGTCCAGAATTCGGCTGGGTTCCGTAACTCCTCTGGATGAGTGGCCATCATGGGAAGAGGAATTTCCTGCCCCACGAGCCCTCCCTTCAGGAAAGTCGCCGGAATTTTCGGATACATGGCAAACACATACAGCACCTGCGAGAGCAACTGTTGCTCTTGCAACACCAGATCAGTTCCTCCCTGAGGCCAGGCCGTGACCAGATAGGTACACGACACGCGCATGGGAGCCGGATAGGTTATGGCCGTCCCGTTTTGCCGCTCGATTCTTGGCTCGTTGCTCCGCAATTCCATGTTTTCGCGAACGTCGAACAAAAACAGATCGACCGTAGTCTGCGCCGGCTTAAAGCTGTCGTCGGGCCGGTCGAACACAATTTGCGCTGCGGCCAACTCAGGAAACTTTGCCGCCAAAGTGTGGTCGCTCAAAACCGCCCGTAGTGTCTCGCTTAAGTCGCGTATCATGCCATCGGCCCGCAATCCTGCGTAACAGAGCTTCCCAAAGTCGAATTACACAACGGTGAACGACGCCGTCTGCAGTTTTGTACCTGACGGGGCAGTGTCTTCTGGGCGATTTATATCGCCGAAGGTGAAAACATTCGTGGTGACCTCGACCTGGTAAGTTCCAGCGCTCAAGCTGCCTAACTCAATCTCCAACAGGGCCACCGTAACAACATTTGCCGCCAAAGCGCCTGTATAGCGCAGATGTCTCAGCACAACCTTGAACTTCTCGCCAGCTTGCTCATGACTAGTGACCGTGATCTGGTCAGGCGATGAAAGCTCCTCTGAGCGAATGACCGCGACCAAGTCCTGTCCTGCAGGAAGAGAGTCGGAAGCCTGGACGCCCTGCTGATACCGGCCGGCGGTTGTGGTTGCTATCCCGCGCGGGACGACCACCACGTCCTTCCCCTTGGGCAGGTCCGCAGGCGGTACTTTGACGATCATCTCTTCCACCGGTTAGCTCCTCACTCCGTCGTTACAACATCAGGTTGAATGCCGTCTATGTTCGAACTCGTTCTTACGACTATGTGTCGGTCGTAACGAAGTTATTGTTGGCAACCGCGCCACCGTGCATGGAAGGAAATTCTCCGCTTGCGCCTTCGATCACACCGCTTCGGTTGACGGTGCCACCTGACGCGGCGACCCTGGCGCCCAGAGCATGCGCCGCATTGAAGTTCCCGGAGATGCCCACATTCCAATAGACATTTCCAATGGCACGGAAATCGCCTGCGGCAAAGCCGCCGGTAGTGTTGCGCGCGCTGATGTAGGCAACGAAAGAAGCCCCATAGTTAAAGGTGCCGAAGTTCCCGGCTTTCCCTGCCACAGGATTCGTCCAGGGCTGTACTGCGGACTGAGGGCTGTCGTTGAGGTTGGTGGCGCGGACGTCTCCATTGGCCGCGAACGCCGGCGCCACCAGAGCATCGGCATACCAGTTGTTACCAACCACGGAATCACGAATTGGTACAGGTGTTACTGACACCCGGCGATGTCCCTGAGTCGCTCCGGTGCCCCAATAGAAATTCATGTTCAGCGAGCGGCAAACCTGCAATGGGCCGACCTCAAAGTTTGCAAAGGGATCACCGGCACTGCCATGAATCGTAATGTTGGTGGACCACTGAAAAAGCGGGGCCGCATTGGGGCGAATCTGGAAGCCTGCAGCGGTTTCTCCGACCCCCATGGTGTTCTTGGTGAAGGTATCGCCGCTGTGGGTAAAACTTATCGCCCTGTGAATGCGTGCCGGCCGGGCCATTGCCCTCACCGGCGTTCCCGAAGGTGAGCTGGACAAGCCCTCGCTAAACCGCTCGGCTTCGATCTCTTCTGCATCAGTCGGACGGCTGACCTCTAGTTCCTGTAACCGTGGAATTCTGGAACCCCGTTGCTGAACGGCGTGAGCGACTTCATGGGCCACCAGCTTTCGCCCGGAATTGGAACCCGGCGAAAACTCGCCCGCGCCAAAGTAGATGGAACGGCCCAGGGTGAATGCTCGCGCGCCCAACAGTGCAGCTGCCTTGTTGGCAGCTAGATCGTGATGTAGGCGAACATCGCGGAGCTGGTCGCCTGTCTGCCTCGTCAATCTGGAAAGTAAGGTTCGCGGCAACTTTGAACCGCCTCCAACCTGCGATAGGGTCGTTGCCACCTCGCGGCTCACAGTTCGAGGATTCTTGTTTGTATGTTCGCCCGCGCTCACGCCTTTTGTTGTGCGGGCGGCAAGGTTGTCGTCGCTTTCCGTGTTGACATTGGCGGCTCGGGCCGGCTCCCGACTCAACCCGGCATGGTCTAATGCCGCCGCGGCAAAGCCGATGCCACGAGTCAGGCCCAGACCGTGAATGGTTTGTCTGAAACCCGCATCTCCAAACTGCTGCTTTATCGTCTGCAGATGTCGTCCAGTGGCAGCCGCATTAGCGGGAGCGATGTCGACCGCGGTGACATGTCCTTGCTTATCCGTTACGGGTGTCTTCCCTGCTGCATACACAGGAGCCATGCTCTGCAGTACGTGGTCAGGTTCGCTGTGCGGCCTGAGGTCGACGCGCACAGGGGCCGGCCGTAAAGCCGGAACACCCATCCCGTTGCCCGCACCGCTCCCGCTCATCTCCGAGATTGACCTCAACATTTCCTGCACATGACGATTCCCATAGGTGTGCTGGAGATGTGAGAACGGTCCGGCCTCGGGATCCGCATTGCGGTCAAGCTGCGTGGAAGGACCGGATGGCTCCTTGCGCGATTGCTCGTGCTCGTGTTGGTGCGCTGCGTCTTTTTTCATTGCATTCTCACTTCCGCCAATTCAGCCTCTCTCCACGTACGTCCCAGTTTCTGATGTTCACGGCGCGCCGCCTGCCACAGGTGCGGCATGCGAATAACTTTGCCATCATCGGCTGCATAGAAAGCTGCAGCCAGTGCAATGTTCTTGATGTTCCCCCCTGCCAGCTTGATCTCCCGCGCCAGGACGTCGAAGTCCAAGTCCTCCGCGAGAGGTGCTTCGCGCGGAAACACGACCTGCCATATCTGGCGGCGATGCTCGTGATCGGGAAAGGGAAATTCGATGATGAAATGCATGCGCCGCAGGAACGCATCGTCGATGTGCTGACGCAGGTTCGTGGCCAGTATCGCGACGCCTTCGTACTCCTCCATCTTCTGCAGCAGGTAACCCACTTCAATGTTGGCGTAGCGGTCATGAGCGTCCTTAACCTCCGACCTCTTGCCGAACAGCGCGTCAGCCTCATCGAAGAACAGAATCGCGTGCGAAGCCTCTGCTTCCTGGAAAATCTGGTGAAGATTCTTCTCCGTCTCACCGATGTACTTGCTGACCACCTGCGAAAGATCAATGCGGTAGAGGTCAAGCTGCAACTCGTTGGCGATGACCTCAGCAGCCATCGTCTTGCCGGTCCCGGGCGGACCCGAAAAGAGCGCGTTCAAGCCCTTGCCGAGTGAAAGCTTGCGATCGAAGCCCCATTCGCCGTAAACCAGATGCCGGTGTCGCGCCTGCTGGCACATCTCCTTGAGCTGTGCCAGATTCTCATCTGGCAACACGATCTCACTCCAGCTGTATCGCGGCTCAATCTTGTGAGCCAGAGCGCTAAGCTTGGGACTGGATTGCCTCCGACAGGCAGCAGCAATATCGGAAGCTGTGATCTGCCATTTTTCCGGCGAGCGCCAGCGGGCCAGGCTTTCAGCGGTAGCCAACGCATCTTGAATCTGGCTCAGTCCAAACCGAAACTTCCCGGCGAGAACGGCACTGTCCACGTCGCTCTCCAAATGCTCACAAGTCGCGAGGCTGTGTTCCCAAAGCCGACGGCAAAGGTCGAGGTCCGGCCGAGGAGCAGCAACGGATAGAAAAACGCATTCCTGGGCGACGCCCTGGGGCTGCCAATGCCGGCGACCAAGAATAAATGTCAGGCGCGAAAACGTCTTCGCTGCAGCCAGCAAAGAGTTGAGTTGCAGTTGATGTTTCTCAGTATCGGAGAGCAGGCATTCCATGTTGTCCAGGCAAAGCACCGCCGACTGCAGCGCCGCCTCGCGTCCCAGCAGCCAGGCAACCTGATCAAAGGGCAACGGTCCAGCCATCATGGCTTCCACGTCGGCAATTAAGAGCGGTAGCCCGAAGTTTCGGCAGATCGCTTCAACCACCAATCGCTTCTCGCCGTCCGCCGGACCATGCAGGTACAGCACGACGTTGCGACCTACGGATTGTGGTTCTTGAAAATGCGCTTGCAGAAAACTGCTAGTTTGCCCATAGAGTTCGTGCGACGCTGCGAGTCCTGCGTCGCTTCCGTGAGGAAGAATCAAGCGGGCAAAGCGTTCCAGTTTGACGTCCAGCTGAGCGTGGCAGAGCAGAAAGGCGACGATTCGGTCGTCCAGTTTGAGAGTGCGGGACAACAGCGGTGTGTCGCTTCCCGCCTCAATACTGTGAACCAGCTTGAAGTGCTGCAGGGTCGCGGAGCTATCAAAGGCGGCCCGGGCGCCCAATTTCTCTTCTTCATTTCTGCAAAGCAGGCTCAGCACCAGATCAATCCCTGGCCTTCGGCGCGTAGCGTCATTCTGGACGTAGGCGTAGAGCTTCTCGTATTTCCGGTCGACTTCCGGCGCCAGACAAACGATCAGGCACTCCTCCTCAAACCGGGTGAGATTAAACAGGTCAGCCAAGCGCGGCAACGATAAGAACAGGCCTGCCTGTCGGGCGGCGGCTCTGCGCCCCAGAATCACATTTTGTATGTCGTCAAGTTCTCGAGCAGTTTCCTGCTCTTCCTCAGTGTTGCGCTGAGCCGAATCACCCGCAGTCAGATTTTTTCCAAGGAGAACAGAAACTTCGGTGTCCGTTACGACCAGCCCGCGAAAGGCAGCCAGGGGATCAGCCGTCTGGTTGGGCGGATGCGTCAGCAAAAGCATCCGCAAACGCAAATCCAGGCAGCGTAACTCTTCTGCGAGATGCTCCCAACTGCTCGCAAAAGCGCCATCCACGGTCAAAACAGGACTCCGGTCTGCTATGCCAGACATCAACGACCCTCAACGGAAGCCGATAGTAACAAGAAGATAAGCGCCACCCTTGGTGGAAGGTGGATTGGGTTGACTGTTTTAGCGAAGCGAAAATGGTACCGCACCATAGCATAGTTTTGTTTCAAAAGGAACCGCACTTTTGTGCTTCGGATCCTTCCACTTGCTTCCGTTCGACGACGGACGATCGGACTCGCTCATTGTGGGTTTGTCTACGAAAGGTCGGCTATTGTCCCCGCGGTCTCGGCCGATCAGGATGTCTTCGCAGCAGCTGCGGGCGGGACATCAGCAGGCGGTATCTTGTTGGCCCGAGCCATCCAACCCCTGTCAAACACCATCAGCTTCGGATTCTTGCCTTCGAGAGCCTTGTAGTGCGTCACCAGCAAGCTGATCACGGAGGACAGGAACTTGGTGGGGTCGGCGGCATTGATTGCCTTCACGGTCATGGGCCCCATGTCGCCATCGATGTCGGGTTCCGCGAAGCCAAGAGCGTGTTGCGCAATCACCACGGCCGGGATGAGTCCAAGGTTTACATGCATATCAAAGAGCTTCGTAGCGACTTGCTGCGAGTTGATGCCGGCATAGGATGCCTTGTTCCAATAGTTGGGCAAATACCACCCGATTGCCTGCTCCTGCGTAATCGTTCGAATATTCACTCCCGGCCATTCGCGCTGCAAAATGCCGAAGTTGGTCGCGCCCCCAGGGTCGTTGGGATTGTTGGTATATCCACCCTCATTCACCAGCACATACGCGATTGCCGGTCCGTATTCAGCCACATCTGCCTCCAAGAGCCAATTGGCGGGAATGCTTGGTTGCAAGAAAGCATGAAATTGATAACGAGGTACACATCATAGACAATTTGGCATCGCCTCGTCACATTAAAAGGCGATTACCGGTTGAGCTCTCAAGACATTCTTTTCAGCGACGTTCTTAGTGATTGGATCCGACGGAAGCTGCGCCTGGTCCACCCGAAATCGGTTTCCAGGTCAACGGTACAGCTTGAGTTCCGAGTTCGTCCTTTATCAGTAGCAAGGCCGTCCCTGTATTCCCGATCACCGAACACGGTCTGCAGGGATGAATGTTTTCGCGTGACCACCGAAGCAGCGCCGCAGCACCTACTCTCATCGTTTTACAACTCTCGACAATTTTCCTGACAAGTGCGTGACATAAGCGGCGATCCAACGTAGTAGCTTCGGCAGGTATGCCGGTCAGTGTTTCTTCGACCGCATACCAAGGAGGGGAACGTGTGGGAGGAGAGAGTGCGCCGCGCCGGGAAAAGATCACCTGCCGTGGCCACGGAAGCCGAAGTCGTTGCGCAAGGATCCGGCGGCTCGAATTGCCAACGGAAGATTACTCGCGGAATAGTTTGGAGTTTCACACTACTGATCTGCTCGGCGCTGGCTAGCTTCGGACAGGGCATTGGAGGGAAGGTCGTCGTCCACAGCATGTTCGGCGGGCAGATTTTCGGCTTTGATATTGATCAGAATGGCACGGAAGGTGTTTTGAGCGAAGCCCAGACGCTGAACAACGGCCAGGTTCTGGCCGCAGTGGAAACGTTTGA
>Ga0335085_10015523_pt1 | contig 11044 bp, 4 predicted proteins | sample Lox_Sample_45_FD_206712 | JGI IMG/M metagenome (GOLD analysis project Ga0335085, IMG submission 206712) | Soil microbial communities from Loxahatchee National Wildlife Refuge, Florida, United States - Lox_Sample_4.5 | ecosystem: Environmental > Terrestrial > Soil > Wetlands | place: USA: Florida... | reverse complement strand
CGACGAATCCGGCATTTCGCGCCGCCAGTTTCTCTCCAAGGGAATCCATCGATCTTAAGACCCTCACGAAAGCCGTCCAGGAACTGGAAGCAATGCTCGGACGCGAGGTAGACGTAGAGGAATCGGCCATCGCCGAGGAGTTCCAAAAACTGGCGCGGAACGAGAGGGAGCAGGCGCTTCCGGCATTGGCACAGGTTAAAGCCCACGGCCTGCCGCTGGTGCAGCCTCTCACGGAATGGGTGGAAAGCCTCGACGCGGTCCTTGGCAGCCAGTCGGATGATTGCGTGCGAATGTTGGCTGGCGAAGGCCGCAGTCTCCGGGAGCAGCGGGAGAGAGCACAACGCATCCGTGCGTTCTTGACGGATGCAAACATCGAAGTGGTGAAACACGCCAGGTCGGCGCTGCGTGAGCAAACGCCCCTGCTGGTGCAATCTACAGGCAAGGAAATTCCAGAAGCCGCGAGTCTTACGGCGTTGCTCGGCGAACCGGAAATCGTCAGCCGCGTGAACGAGGCGGCGCAGGCCGCTGAGGTGATCGATCGGGCCTACCGAACGCGGTTTGCGGAGAAGCATCACCAGCGTCTCGAAGCATACAAACAGGGCCTCAGTCGGATCAAAGAGCACACGGATTATCGGGCTTTGGAACCCGCAGAAGCTGATGCCGCGCTGTTGCCGCTTCAGCGCCGGGCGGTCGAGACGTTCGAGGTGTCTCCATTCACCGCAGCAGACCGCAAGACCGGCGCGACACTCTCCACTCTTGACGAGGATCTGGAATTGTTGCCGTCGCTCGAGGCCGGCGCACTCGCGAAACTGGCCCAACTTAACGACTCGAAGCGCGAAACCGCAGAAGCCGTCGAAGTCGTTCGGTTAAGCGATTTCTTGCCCACGACCCAACCACTGACCGACTTCTCCGACACCGAGATCGATGAGGCCATCGAAAAGCTGAAACAAAAGCTGTATGCGTTACGCGAACTGAAGCGCCGCGTGCTCTGGGATTGATGCGATGACTCCGAAACAGGTTTTCGAGGACAGCTTCCGAATGGCCGAACTGCTGATCCATGTCTACCGGCTGCTGGAAAACGACGGTCTGAAGACGGAAGGTCAGATGGTGACCTCCCTACGAGGCCTGCTGGCCATCGATAAGGACGAACAGGTTCAGCTGATCGTCAACGCTATCTTCCTGGGCTGCATTCGCGAGAGCGCCAATATCCCTGGCGCGCAACTCAAGCCGCAGTCTCTACAGAATCTGCTGCGCCAGGCAGTCGTGTCCGGCTGCACGGCCTACGAAACTTACCTCTCTACACTGTTGGCCGAGCACATCCTGACCGTCATCGAAGTTCGCCAGCAGGATTTCTTTCCGACGGATCAAGAGGTGGTGAAGTATTTCGATGGCCTCACACTCGGCATCAACGAATCGTTTCGGCTCTTGAGCCAGGCCGACCGTGCTGTATTTCTTCGCAACAAGATCGTCACGTTTGTTCAGAAGAAGAACCTCGGCTCTGTCGCCGGCCTCAAAATGGTGGGACTTCTGTTGGGCGTTGACGACCCCTGGAATTCCTTGGCCGCTCATCTCCATAAAGAACGGAAAGACCTGACAAAGACTGTTAGTGATGCCATCGAGCGGCGGAATTCCATTGTCCACAAAGCGGACCGCAATCTGGAAGGTGGCACGCTCGAAAAGCAAACCATCGCCTTCGCTTGGGCGCAGCAAGCCGTCGATACGATCAAACACGTCTGTCTTGGTTTTGATGAACTCGTGACCACACGCATGGCGCAGCACCGCGCCGACCTTGTCACCCGGCAACAGGAAACCGCTCATGTCTGATCTCCGTACATTCACCCTTTGGGCGCGAGAGCTCCTGACCCGCGAGGCAGCCGGCCTGTTTCAGCAGATCTATCGACTGGATGCGCAAACCGGAGCGCGGTTGCCAGTGCCGAAAGGTGATCTGCTCGAAACCTCCGCCGAGGCTCAAGGCAACCGAAAACGGATCGAGCAACTTCTCGACGACGAAGTGGATGCCGGCCTAACGCGCGAGCAGGCCGTCAGCAAGCTGATCAAGGAAACGGCTTTCACCCACCTCAACCGTCTGGTTGCATTCAAGCTGATGGAGACCCGCGGACTAGTCAGAAGCCCGCTGTCGAGGCGCCATGCCGCCAACGGCTTTATGATGTGGCTCGGTACCCGCCCACCTGAAGAGGCGTTGTACAACCAGGGTGACAACCCGAACGACCGCGATGGATTCGGGGAGGCGCCGCGTGATCGCGCGTACCGACACTTCCTACTCTGGCAGTGCGGAGAGTTGGCCAAGGAGATCCGGGTTCTGTTCGACGCCGACAATGTGCCAAGCATGCTGTTCCCGCGACCGGGAGTGTTGAAAGAACTCATCGATGCGCTCAATTCCGATGATCGGAAGGAAGACTGGGCTGCTGGGAACGAAGAAACAGTCGGCTGGGTGTATCAGTATTTCAATGCCGAAGAGAAGGCGACCGCGTTTGACAAGGTCTTCAAGAAGAAGAAGAAGTTCGAGAAGACCGACATTCCAGCGGCGACGCAGGTGTTCACGCCGCGGTGGGTAGTTCGCTTCCTGGTTGAAAACAGTCTCGGACGCCTTTGGTTCTCGATGCACCCCGACAGTTGTCTTGGAGACAAGCTCAGCTATCTGGTTCCCTTGCCCGCCAGTGCGCCTGTAGCGGCCGTCAAGCCTGCAAAAGAGATTCGCATTCTCGATCCAGCAACGGGGACGATGCATTTTGGACTGGTCGCGTTTGATCTTCTCGTTGAGATGTACAGGGAGGAACTGGCCCATGCCGGCACACGCGGGTGGCCTGGACGGGCATCGGTTCAGAATGAATCCGAAATTCCGGGCGCGATTCTTGCGAATAACCTGTTCGGGATCGACATCGATCTTCGCGCCGTGCAGTTGGCCGCGTTGGCGCTCTACTTAAAGGCAAAGACCGCGAACAAGGCAGCAACACTGACCGAGAGCAACCTCGCCTGCGCCGACGTGGCCATTTTTCGCGGGCAGCACCTCAACAAGATCACCAATGAGATGGCGCTGCCGCGCGGATTCACGCGGGAACTGTTTGTAAAGTTCCGCGACAGCCTGGAGGAGGCGAGCATGATGGGCTCGCTCGTAAGGCTTGAGAAGCACTTTCAGAACTTCCAAAGTGACCAATTACGCCAGTCGATCGACACGTACGTCGAGAAGAAACGTGCCGAGGGAATCGACGAATCCTATTTCGCAAACGAGACCGGAAAAGGCGTCCGGTTGCTGACTGTTCTTGAACAACGATACGACATCGTCTTCACGAACCCTCCCTACATGTCTCAGCGCAACATGAATCCGGCGATGAAGGAGTTCATGTCGCGGAAGAAGAACTACGAAAAGAGCAAGGGCGACCTCTACTCTGCATTCATCGAGCGCTGCGCGGAGTTGTTGGCGGCCGAGGGGCGACTCGCCATGATCACGCAGCAGTCGTTCATGTTCATCTCCTCGTACGAAAACCTGCGGATCATGCTTCTCGGCGCCTCAGCGATTGAGACGATGGCGCACCTGGGGCCGCGGGCATTTTCCGAGGTGACAGGTGAGAAGGTGAACACAACGGCCTTCGTGATACGGCGAGAGCAACTGGAGATGGAGCGGCGGGAGGCGCGAGGCGTCTATTTTCGGCTGGTTAAGGAGCCGGATGCGGACTCGAAGCGGAGCGCCTTCGAACAGTCGCTCGCCCGTCGCCGGGCCTCCGAAACTGACCCTCGCGTTTACGAGTACCGCCAAGGCGATTTCGCCGCCATCTCCGGCAGCCCTTGGGTGTATTGGGTAACGTCGGGCTTGCGCGCGCTGTTTGAGCGACTGAAAGGTCTCATTGAGATCGCAGAGCCCAGGCAAGGTCTCGCTACTGCCGATAATTTTCGTTTCCTGAAGTTTTGGTGGGAGACAGGTCGGTCGAGGATTCGTTTCGAATGCAGATCCCAAGAAGAGAGCTTGCAGTCTGCAGAGAATTGGTATCCCTACATGAAGGGCGGTAGCTTTCTACGCTGGTACGGAAATCAAGAATACGTAATAAATTATGGTCACAATGGCAAGGAGTTGAAGGCCTGGGCCGATCCACTGTATGGAAACTCAGGTTGGTCGCGGATTATTAAGTCCCCTGATTTTTACTTTCGCCGCGGGGCAACGTGGACGGACCTGACAACGGGCAAGTTCAGCGCGCGGCTTTCACCAGGTGGGTTCGTCTTCGACGTGTCAGGCTCATCCGTGTTCCCGGAAGATGTCGAGCTAGTACTCGCTGTCATGAACTCGACATGGGCGCAATATGCACTTAAGCTGATCAACCCCACAGTTCACGTACAGGTGGGGGACCTCGCTAGACTTCCGATTCCAAGGCATTCCAGTGATCGTTTGAGGGTCTCGGCGGACCGCGCGATCGCTCTTGCCCGCATCGAGAGTGAAGAGGACGAGACTACGTACGATTTCATCGAGCCGCCCCCGTGGCTTGATGGAGTACAACGTGTCATCGCCCGACATCGTAACCTCTCTGAAGTAGAGAAAGAGATCGACGAGGAAGTCTATCGGCTGTATGAGATCTCACCCGAAGATCGGAAGGCCATTGAAGAGGAACTCGCATCGGAACCGGCGGCGAGAGAGGACGAGAACGGTGAGGATGAGGCAGAATCCGCCGGAGATCCGGACGAAGTCGAAGAAGCCTCTCTTACCATCGAAGAGCTTGCCCAACGTTGGTTAAGCTACGCGGTCGGAATTGCGCTGGGCCGCTTTGCCCGCGCCGGATTGCAGTACGTGGCAGACGCCGACGGATTGATGGTTATCGAGCGCGACCATCCCGACGATCTGGCACAGCGGTTGATCGACATTCTGGCTGCGATTCATGGCGAGGGAGAGGCCGCCCGAATCATAAGAACAGCCATTGGCAGCAATGGCGATTTGCGCGACGCTCTTGCCGTGTATCTCCTGGGTCCATTCTTCAGGGTGCACGTGAAGCGCTATCGCAAGCGACCTGTCTACTGGCTGCTCCAATCGCCGAAACAGAATTACAGCGTTTATCTGTTCCACGAGCGAGCCACCGACCAGACGCTCGCGTTGTTGCAGGGCAAGCGCTACTTGGGCGGCCGGATCTTTCAGGTCAAACAGCAACAGGATGAAGCCAGCAGGAAGGAGGCGGCTGCCGAAGGTAAGGAGAAAGCAAAGTGGCGGAAAAAGGCTCAGGACCTCGCCGAAGAACTGGCAGATTTGGAGGCGTTCGACCAAGCGATTACGGAGACCAACAACGAGCCGATCGTCAGGACGGATGGTCATCCCTCCACAGCGCGCTGGTCGCCGGAGTTAGACGACGGGGTGCTGTTGAATGCGGCTCCACTATACCGGCTGACGCCGGCCTGGAAGCGGGCCGACGCGAAACTAGATCTCAGCAAGCCCTGGAAGGCACTGAAAGAAGGCGAGTATCCCTGGGCCAAGGCCGCCATGCGTTACTGGCCTCGTGAAACGCTGGCGGCTTGCAAAGAGAACCGCAGCTACCGGATCGCGCATGGATTGGAGTAAATGGCGATGGGAGTGATCACCGAGGCGCTCGAAAAGCTTGTCGGCGAATATGTCCGCGACCGCGGTCTGGTGCTGTGGTTTGACCCGGAGCATCATTACGAAGACGTCGTCCGCGAGCTGAGAGCCGGCCAGGAGCGAGTGCTCACGTTCGATGGCAGCTTCTACCAGTTGCGCCGGGAAGCCGAGCCGCTGATTCGCGGATTCGACGCGCCTAAGCTGCTGGTGTATGTGACCGCCACATGGGAGCAGTCCAGGGAGGCGCTCGCGGAATTGCTGGCGCTCGGGGTGGACCTCCGACCTGGTGTTTCCGGCAACCGCAACACGCGGCTTGCAGTGGTAGCGCGGAAGGCGCTGAAAGGCCGCGTCCCGGATGCGCGGCTGGACGATCTTGACAAGCAAATCGAACAAGGCGGTGTCACGCTGGCCGAGTTGGAAGGACTCGCATCGGATGGCGCTGGCGGCTCGCTGCCGACGGCGCTCGCAGTCCACTTTGGAACCGCACTGGTACACGAGGCGGCCCTGGAGTTTCTCGCGCGGCCGGAGCGGGACAGCGAACTCGCGGCCCGGAAGGGAGTCGCTGACTGGGCAATCGCGCTTAATGACTTCTACGGGTTAACAGCAGAATCCGGCGTTTCCCCGGCGAAGCTACGAAAACTGCTGGCGCGGCAGGCGATGGCGTGCGAACTGCTCTTAGCGCTCGATCAGGATCTACCCGAGGCGTTATCGCGCCTGGTGAACGCGACCAGCCCTGGCGTGATGCGACGAGCCGCAGAGCTGGCTGGTGAGTGGCGGAACCGGCGAGATCTGGCAGCGAGTTATCCGGCGATGTCGGCGGAGGTGGGTGCCGCTCTGCACCTTCATTCGATTGACTTCCAGGACGCGGCTCTGGAGCGCAGTTACACGTTCCTGGCGCTTGAACAGAGGCTTCTGCGCCGGGTGGCGGAAAAGGTCATCCACGATCCGGGCGCCGCCGTGATTGCCGAGTCGCGGCAACGGGGCTTTTGGGCGGAACACGATACAGAGTTGCAGGCCGAGTGGGCCCTGGTGATGCAGGCCGGCCAATTGACCGCTCGCGCGAACAGCATCGAGAAAGACTTGAAGTCACGGGCATACTCCTGGACGGAGCTGGTGGAGCTTTACACCGGACAGGCGAACTGGGCGGAATTGGATACATTGCAGCGGCGTCTGGAACGGCGGGCAAGCAGTCTCGAATTTGCCCTGGCGAGCCCGCCAGCCGAAGTGGAGCAGCTCGTCCATGCCACGCGACGTCGGCATCAGGAAGTTTCTGGAGCAGTTGCCGAGCGGTTCGTCCGCGCGTGGCGGGAATCGGGATTCTCAGCGGGTCGGTACCATCAACAGACGGAGATCTACGATCGCTACGTCGCGCCGGAACTGCACAGCAAACGCACCGTCTACATTCTGGTCGACGCGCTTCGATGGGAGCTGGCGCGGGAACTTCCACAGGTGCTCGGCGGTGACTTCGAAACAGAGCGGGAGTTGGCAATCGGAACCGCGCCAAGTATTACGGAAGTCGGAATGGCGGCACTGCTGCCGTCGGCGTCGAGCGGTCTCCAGATCGGCGGGACATCTAAACTCCAGATAAGTCTACATGGGCAGGTTCTGAAAAATCGCGCTGATCGAATTGCATATCTGAAGGCACGCGCCGGCGTACCGGTCCTGGACCTGAGGCTGGAGGACCCGCGTGGTTTCCGTCGGAAACTTAAGGACCTTGCCGAAGGACCGGCTTTGGTCGTGGTGACCTCGCGAGAGATCGATCAAAGCGGCGAGGATGAAATGTCCGCCGCGCGCGAGCACATGGAGCGAGTGCTGACGCATTTGGGATTGGCGATGCGAAGGCTCGCCGAGGAAGGTTTCGAGAAGTTCGTTATCGCAGCGGACCACGGCTACCTGTATGGAGAAGATCTGACGGAAAGCGAAAAGATCGACCCGCCAGGCGGCAAAACGCTGCTTTGTCATCGCCGTGTGTGGGCCGGTCAGGGAGGCGCGGCGAGCGACAGCTATCTTCTCACGGAGGTGTCCCGGTTCGGAGCGAGTTCCGATCTGGAGATGGCCGTACCGTGGAATCTCGCCGGTTTCCGAACGGCGGGGCCATCGGCCTACTTCCACGGCGGCTTGTCGCCTCAGGAGATCTTACTGCCCGTGCTTGTGGTGATGGCCAGGAAGACGGTCGCTTCGAAGGGGGCCAAAAAACTGGCTTGGGATATTTCGCTCGGCAGCGCCAAGGTGACGGCGCGGTTCCTCAGCGTGCGGATTCAGGCGCGATCCCAGGGGCTCTTCGAAGAAGCATGGCCAGCAGTGCGTGTGGAAGTGCGGGTAGGAGGAGAGGTCTGCGCGATACCCGTGAGCGGATCTTACGGATTCCAGGAGGCGACGGGTGCAGTTGCGCTCCGCTCGCTCGAGTCTGATCCGGCGGTGACCGAGGTTAATACAGTGGCGCTGATGTTGAGCGGCAAAGCGCCGTCGCGAGGCACTGTGAGCATCCACATTGTGGACGCGGCCACCGGCGTGGAACTGAAGAAGTTGGAGAACGTGGAGGTGTCGCTTGCCATCTGAAGCTGAGGCGCTGGATGCTCTGGATCAGAAGGTCAGCCAAGTATTCGCCGGCAAGGTCGTCCGCAAGGAACTGGTGCGCAAGCTGAAGTTTGGCTCGACGGTGCCGGTATATGTGCTGGAGTACCTGCTGGGGAAGTATTGTGCTACCGATGATCCTCTGGCTGTCGAGGCAGGGCTGAAGATCGTCAATTCGACGCTGTCCGAGAACTTTGTGCGGCCGGACGAGGCGAACCGGGTGCAGTCGATGGTGAAGGAGAAAGGCCGCTACACACTGATCGACAAGGTGAAGGTGCGTTACCTGTCCGACGACGACAAGTATTGGGCCGAGATCGTCAATTTCGGGCACAAGTTTGTGCACGTGCCGGATCGTTACGTACGGCAATTCGACCGGCTGCTGGTGGACGGCGTCTGGTGCGAGGTCGAGTTGCGGCACGAGTACGATGATCAGGCTTCAGGGAAGCGAAGCCCGTTCTGGATTGAGGAGTTGCGGCCGATCCAGGTGGCTGCTTTCGACCTGAACGAATATGCGGAGTCGCGGCGGGGATTCTCCACGGACGAGTGGATTGACTTGCTAATCCGCTCCATTGGACTGGAGCCGGCAGGGATGGAAAAACGGCTGAAGATGCTTTATCTGCTGCGTTTAGTCCCTCTGGCTGAGCAGAACTACAATCTGGTGGAACTCGGGCCCCGCGAAACTGGAAAGAGCTTCGGGTATCAGCAACTTTCCCCATACGGAATTCTGCTCACGGGCCCGACGACCGTGGCCAATCTCTTCTACAACATTGCCACCGGGAAGATAGGGCTGGTGGGCCTTTGGGATGCCGTGGCCTTCGACGAAGTCGCCGACCTCCAGAAGATGCCCAAGGAGGTGGTGACGACCCTGAAAACCTACTGCGAGTCGGGGACCTTCGCCCGCGGCAAGGAGCAGTTGTCTGGTACCGCCTCCATCGCAATGTTCGGAAACACCAATCAACCGGTGGAAGTGATGGTTCGCTCCTCTCACCTGTTTGCGCCGATGCCCGATGTCATCCGGGAAGACACCGCGTTTCTGGATCGCATCCACTTTTACATTCCAGGCTGGGAGATCCCGAAGATGCAAATGGCGATGTTCACGCGCGGCTACGGCTTCATTGTGGACTACCTCGCTGAAGCTCTTCGTGAGATGCGCCGGCGGAATTTCACCGAGACCATCGACCATGAGTTCGGCCTGGGCGCTCAGTTGAAGAGCCGGGACGTAAAGGCAGTGAGGAAGACCGTGGCGGGTTTGGTGAAGCTGATCCATCCGCACGGGGAGGTCGCGAAAGAAGATTTGCGGGAACTTCTGGAACTGGCTATGGAAGGCCGGCGGCGGGTGAAGGAACAACTGAAGAAGCTCGGGTCGTTCGAGTTCTTCCAGACGTCATTCAGCTACATCGACAAAGAGACGGGTGAAGAGCGATACGTCGGAGTGCCGGAAGAGGGTGGCCGAAATGTGATTTCCAGCGATCCGCTGGAGCCGGGATCGGTATACGCCGCCAGCGTCGATGACCAGGGCAAGGTCGGTCTTTGCCGTGTGGAGATTGGGTGTGCGAACGGGACGGGGAAGCTGAAGCTCGCGGGCGGCATTGACGGCGCGATGCGCGAATCGATCCAGCGGGCATTCGGTTATCTGCAGGGGAACAAGGTGAAACTCGGGATTGCCCACGAGTTTGATACAACGGATTTCCACGTCGAGGCGATCGACCTTTTGCAGAACAGGGTCGCGTGCGAATGCGGTGTGGCGATGATCGCCGCCGTCATTTCAGCCATCAAGCGGGTGTCGGTTCAGCCGGCGCTGGTAATCCTTGGCGACATCAGCATCCAGGGCAACATCAAGGGCGTCCGGACCCTTGTCGAACCCTGCCAGCTTGCGATGGAGAACGGCGCGCGGCGGGCTCTCATCCCGATTGAGAACCGCCGCCAATTCCTGGAGGTTTCGGGCGACGTAGCCGAGAGGCTGGACCCGATCTTTTACGGTGACGCCCCAGTGGCCGCGAACAAAGCGCTGGCGATCACGTAGGAGCCACGCTAACGGCTGGGGTGTTTGCGCGGTCTCGGCACCTTTGGCGATTCGCTCATTAGGAAGCGCTGCAGCTCCATGAACAGCATTCAACGGGTTCGCTTCGATGCTCTTGCTGGCTACAGCAGGAGTCCGCACACGATCCTGTCGTCCGAAGAACTCGGCTGGTACGAGGAAGGCGGCGAACGAGTACTCGGAACTCTCATCAGAGACCTGGCGGACAACGATTTTTCGTCGGTGGTTCTGGCCCGCGACAGGAAAGGCCGATTCAGAGCGGTTTGGGTCGACGAGTTCAAGAACTCACGAGAGGCGGCCCGTGAGCGTCTTGGCGAATTGCTCACACTGTGGGCCGCCAAACCTAACGAGCAGTACTGGCAGGGCGACGAGACCGGAGCCAGCTTGAACCTTACCGAGCCCTCCGTATCGGAGGATCGACAACACCCTTTCTTCCGATCGCTGTCCACGCGAGAAGGTTATTCACCCGCTCGCGAATTGATTTCGGCGATGCAGTTCTACTACGAGGATGTGGACGGAAACTTCGTTGAGCAGTTCCAAACGACTGGGTTCGATGCTCGTATTTGGGAACTTTATTTGTTTGCCGCCCTGACGGAAATGGGCTATGCAATCGTGCGGCAACACGCCATTCCCGACTTCCATTGCGTCGGCCTACCTGCTGAGTTCTTTGTCGAAGCGACTACAGTAAACCCTTCCACGAGGGGCTCGGCAATCGTTGAGCCAACTCCGCCGGACGACCCTGACGAACACCGCCGCTACTTACAGGAGTATATGCCAATAAAGTACGGAAGCACTCTCTACTCGAAGCTGCAAAAGGAGTATTGGAACGTCCCACACGTGCAGGGCCATCCGCTTGTCTTTGC
>Ga0335085_10015522_pt1 | contig 11044 bp, 9 predicted proteins | sample Lox_Sample_45_FD_206712 | JGI IMG/M metagenome (GOLD analysis project Ga0335085, IMG submission 206712) | Soil microbial communities from Loxahatchee National Wildlife Refuge, Florida, United States - Lox_Sample_4.5 | ecosystem: Environmental > Terrestrial > Soil > Wetlands | place: USA: Florida... | reverse complement strand
GGCCGGCAGTGACAGCACGTTGTACACGACGGTGCGAATCCACGTAATCGGCCAGCGTAGCGCCCAGTGAGGGTAGCGATAGGCACTGCGCGCCGGCTTCTCGGGCTGTTGCAGCAGGCGCTCGAGCTCGCCGACCGTGGTGAGGTTTGCGAAGTTGGCCTCGCTCAGATCCACCTGGTAAGAATCCTCCAGGGCACTCATCAATTCGACACGGTCCATCGAACTGAGGTTGAGCTCGTCTTCCAGCTTCGAGTCAGCGTTCAGCGCGCCGACGTTGCGTCCGGTGATTCGGCTGATCAATTCGGCGAGCGAGCCCTGCGAAATCGGCGCGCCATTGCCCGCGAACTTCGCTTCGGCATAGGCCTGAATAAGGTTGGTTCGCGGCTTTTGTGTCGGGGTGCGCGGGAAATCCGGCTCAGGCCAAACCAGCCAGCGGCGCATGCGCTGAAATTCAGCGAGTTGACGATTGGCTGTCTGTACTACCGCCTCGGGATCGGCGGCATCGCGCAGCAGCAGCGCGGCACAGGGCTCGGCATTGCCTCCCTGCGCGAGCGGAACAACCACGCAATCGCGCACCTCGGGCTGATGGCGCAGCGCAGCTTCCAGGTCGTCGGGATAGATGTTCATCCCTTCGCGATTGACGATAACGTTCTTCTTGCGCCCCCGAAAATAGAGGTTGCCTTCGGCGTCGACTTCGCCGAGATCGCCGGTGCGAAACCATCCTTCTTCGTTCAGAACCGGCTTGAGCTCTTTGCCCTGCCAGTAGCCGGCGGCGACGTTGGCCCCGCGCACCAGGATTTCGCCGTTCTCGTCGAGCTTCATTTCGCGGCCTTCCAGCACCTTGCCGATCGAGCGCTTTCCCGTGCGGAAGGGATGGTTGAGCGAAATCAGCGAGGTGGTTTCCGTCAGGCCGTAGCCTTGGATCACGACGAAGCTCAGCCGCCGCCAGAACTCCTCTGTCTCGGCATCGAGCGCCGCCCCGCCAGAAATGAATGCCCAGAACTTCCATCCAAACTGGCTGTGAATATGGCGAAAGCGCCACCAGCGCCGAACAAAATTCTTACCATTGGCAGCCGCAATCTGCTTCTCAAAGCTTTGCCGTTTGCCAGAGGTTTCCATGTCGCGTTCGAGCTTGTCTTTCAGCGACTCCATCAGGCGCGGCACGGCGACAACAACCGAAATGCGCTGCTCATGGATCAGGCGGATGATCTCGGTGGGGTTCAGGCTGTCGTGAAAGACCACTGTTCCGGCCATCAGTTGCGGAAGCAGGATACCGAGAAACTGCCCGAAGACGTGACTCAGCGGCAACAGGTTTAGAAAACGGATGGGATGAAAGATGCGTTCGTACTTCAGGTACTTGCCAATCTCGCGCTCCAGCGGCTCAAGATTCGCAAGGATGTTCCCATGTGTGATGACGACGCCACGCGGCTCCGCCGTTGTACCCGAGGTGAATACAATTTCGACGATGTCGTCGCGCGTCAGATTCGGCGACGGAAGAGGTTCCGCGGAGTAATGCGAAACGCTCTCACGCAGGGTTTCCAACTGGAATCGGGGCACGCCGGCGATACCGCGGCCTTCGCTGGCGACGCACAGTTTCGCATCCACTTGCTGCGCCACTCGCTGTGCGAAATCGGGAGCAGCAATGTTGTCGATGGGAACGACAACCACTCCGCGCAGCACGCAGCCGAAGAAGGCAGCTACCCACTCCGCGCAGTTCTCTCCCCAAAGCAGCACTTTGTCGGCGTGGCCAATCCCGCGGGCGTCCAATTCGCGCGCAAAACGGTGCGCAGTGGACAAAACCTCGCCGTAGCTCCAGTGCTGAACCCGATATCCGCGCCGGTAGACATAAGCCGTTTCTCCGGCTTGGAGGCGGAAGTTGTTCAGATACTCGAGTATGGTGGTGCGCGGCATTCAACAGCAGTCTACCGTGTCATGCTGTGAAGCCAGCAATAGACCCCGCTGGTTACGATCAGGCGCTCTGCCGCCGGGCTGGTTACGCCCAGCGGCGGCTCTCGCGCATTTGCGTCTTCAGTATGCCGCGAAAAAGAGCTGTCGCCTTTCTTATTTCCGGCATGGCCAGTCTACAGAATAGCTGTTTGCCGTCGCGTCGCGTATGCACTACGCCGGCAGCTTTCAAGATCGAAAGATGCTGAGAGAGATTTGCCTTTGAAATGTCCAGCCCCTGTTGTAGTTCCGCCGCCCAGCAATCGGATTCTTCCAGCATTCCGATTAGCTCGAGGCGAGTAGGATTGGCGAAGGCCTTACAAAGGTTAGCTTGGCGTTCATAGCCTTCTTTATCAGCCCGGTTTTTCCGCTTCATCGCCTTTTTCCCCTGATTACCAAATGAGAGTTATTAGCAGGACTACTTTTTAGAAGAGCCTAGTTTCTAGTTATCGGAATTTCAGATTGGCTAGGAACTTCCGGTAAACCTGCTAGTCTACCGAGTCACTTCTTGCGGACTACAGCCTCTTTGACTATTCAGCGCATAACTCCGCGCAGGGAAACGCGAGTTATCCAATCTGCTGTCCAATCTGCAGGTCAGTTGAATTTCGTTATATCACACTTTCGCAAAAGAGAACATCAACTGAAGTTGTAGCTGGGTGTAACCTTGAGAGTTACTAGAGCCCCTAATAAAATTAGGAGGTTACTCTGTTGTTACCTTCCCGGAAGAAGCAAGCCGGCTACCAAGCCCGAAGTATGGCGCAAATTGGCGCAGCTAATATCCTCGGTTCCCATGCAAAAGGGCCTTACGCGTAGACTCCGTCGGCCACGAGGCGATTATCCCGAGGTCGGGCGAAGGTGAAACCGTGTCGCGGAAGAGACGCTGCGCGAGTCGGGCGTAACATGTTTCAGAAACTGTTGTCATGCTTGTCCCGCTTTGGGAAAAAAACTTGAGCAACTCAAGTTCTGAGCCACAGTCCCGATTATCACCCTATAAGCAGAGAAACATCCTCCTGAGTGGAAGCACTCCGGCCTCGCGTTGGGCGGGGCCGGAACTTCGTTGTGAGGAAATCTGCTAGTAGGGGTAGTGCGCTCCACCGTGGCGAACATCGGCGCCGCGCACCCAGAAGATAACGTCTTCCGCGATGTTGGTCGCGTGGTCGGCAATGCGCTCGAGGTTGCGCGCAATCAGCAGCACATTCAACGCCGGGCGTGTCAGCGCCGGATCGCTTTGCATCTTCTGCACCAGGATCACAAAGGCCTCGTCCTTCATCCGATCGACCACGTTATCCATCTGCAGCACCGATTCGGCCACCTCGGCATGGCCATCGAGGAACGCCTGCAGCGCGCGCTGCACCATCGTGCTCACGCTGCTGGCCATCTTCGGCACATCGACCGGGAGCTCGACCGGCGGCTCGCTGATCAGGTCCAACACGCGTTGCGCGATGTTGACCGCCTGATCGCCTACGCGCTCCAGGTCGGCATTGATCTTGATAATGGCCATGATGAAGCGAAGATCGATAGCCATGGGTTGCTGCATGGCAAGCAGGTCGAGCGCCAGCTCATCGATATCGCGTTCGGCCTGGTTGATGGCGGTCTCGCCGGTGAAAACCATCTGGCAGAACTTCGCATCGCGCGTGCGATAGGCTTCGGTTGCGCGGTCGATCGCTTGCTCGGCCAAGCCCCCCATGCGCAAAAGTTTGTCTCGAAGTTCATCCAAGCCCTGCTGAAAGCGGCTGCGCATTATCCAAACCTGCCTGTGATGTAGTCTTCCGTCCGCTTATCGGCGGGAGTCGTGAATATCTTTTCCGTCTTGTCGTATTCAATCAAACTGCCCATCAGAAAGAAGCCAGTAAATTCCGCGACGCGGGCCGCCTGCTGCATATTATGAGTGACAATCACGACAGTATAGTGTTGTTTCAACTGAAAAATGAGCTCTTCAATCTTGCTGGTAGAGATAGGGTCGAGCGCCGAAGCCGGCTCGTCCATCAGCAGCACGTCAGGCTCGACCGCCAGAGCGCGCGCGATACAGAGCCGCTGTTGCTGGCCACCCGAGAGGCTGGCGCCTGATTTCTTGTGCAACGTCTCTTTCACTTCTTCCCAAAGCGCCGAGAGCTTCAGCGAGCGCTCTACCAGCTCGTCCATCTGCTTGCGATTACGCATGCCGTTCAGGCGCAAGCCCGCGGCAACGTTGTCATAGATGGACATGGTGGGAAACGGGTTCGGTTTCTGGAAAACCATGCCGATCTTCCGCCGCACTTCAACCGGATCGGTCCCATCGCCGTAAACTTCGATCTCGCCGATTTTGACATCGCCGTCGGCACTGGCATCAGGAATCGTCTCGTGCATGCGATTGAGGCAGCGGACGAACGTGCTCTTGCCGCACCCGGACGGTCCAATCACGGCAGTAACGTGATTGGGCCGTACCGACATGTCGATGTCCTTCAAGGCCAGGTGCTTGCCGTACCAGGCATTCAGACCTTTGACTTCAATTCCTACACCCATACGGTTACGAGGCCCCCTTTAACATGCCCCGGCTGGTGACAATGCGTACGGCAGCCACCGCAACAACGATCATGACGATCAGGATCAGAGCTCCTGCCCAGGCCTGCCGGTGCCACTCGTCGAAAGGCGAGATGGCGTAAACGAAGATCTGCAACGGCAAAGCCGCGGTCGGCTGATTAGGATTCAGGTTCCAATACTGGTTTCCAAAGGCGGTAAACAGTAACGGAGCGGTCTCGCCGGCCACACGTGCAAACGCCAGCATGCAGCCCGTAATAACTCCGGCCGAAGCGCTGCGTAAGGTAATGGAGATGGTAGCGCGCCATTTGGGAATTCCCAAACCCAAGGCCGCTTCGCGAATTGAGTTGGGCACCATGAGCAGCATCTCTTCCGTCGCCCGCGCCACGGTGGGTACCATCATGATTGCGAGCGCCAGTCCGCCAGAGTAAGCGGAGAAGTGCTTCTGCTGCACCACGACTATGGAATACGCCACAATACCGATGACGATGGAAGGAACGCCATTGAGGACGTCGGCGGTGAAGCGGACGAAATCACCAAAACGATTGCGGCCAAACTCAGCCAGGTATATGCCACAACCAATGCCCAGCGGAATGCCGATGCCACTGGCAATCAACAGAATTAAACCCGAACCTACGATGGCGTTGGCCATACCGCCGCCGGACTCACCGACCGGCTTCGGGGTCTGGGTAAGGAATGCCCAGTTGACCGATCCAATGCCCTTAATCAGAAGGTAGACAAAAACCGCCAGCAACGGGACAAGCACAAGAATCACGGAGCCGACGGCAAAGGCCGTGGCGCCGACATTTGCAAACTTGCGCCACAGGTTCAGAGTGGCTGACCGGTAGCGGGTGGGCTCAGGCACTCACCCTCGCTGTTCCGCCGGTGATGCTCCACACCAGCAGGCGCGCCAAGGCGTTCACGATCAGAGTGACGATGAATAGCGCCAGTCCGATTTCAACCAGAGCAGAAAGGTACAGGTCACCGGTGGCTTCACTGAATTCATTGGCGATGACGCTGGCCATGGTATAGCCGGGCGCGAATAACGATTTCGCAATCTCCGGGCGATTGCCGATGACCATGGTGACGGCCATGGTTTCTCCCAGCGCGCGTCCCAGCCCAAGAATCACGCCACCCACAATGCCTATGCGAGCGTTGCGCAACACGCCCATGCGGATCATTTCCCACCGCGTTGCGCCCAATGCCAGAACGGCCTCCCGCTGGTTCTGCGGCACTGCGCTCAACACCTCGCGCGTGATGGAGGCAACGATGGGCACAATCATGATCGCCAGGATGATTCCCGCTGCCAGCATGCCCAGGCCGAACTGAGGCCCTTCAAACAGGCCTGTCCAACCGAAGTACTTTGCCAGGAATGGCTGCACATATTGGCGCAACAACGGGGCAAGAACGAAGATTCCCCACAAGCCATAGATCACGCTGGGAATGGCTGCCAGCAGTTCAACCAGGAATGAGATGATGGCGCGGAGTGCGACCGGGCACATCTCGGTGATGTAGACCGCGACCCCCACAGAGAACGGAACCGCCAGGATAAGCGCCAGGACGGACGATACGATCGTCCCGTAGACGAAGGGCAGGGCACCGAACTGGTCGTTGACCGGGTCCCAGTCGTGCCCGTAGAAGAAGCCGATCCCAAACTGGTGCAGCGACAGCTTCGACTTGTCCACAAGCTCGTAAACGATCAGTACAACGATGATGAAAACCGAGAGCGCGGCCAAGGCAATAATGATGCGGAAGATGGCGTCCGGAATACGGCTGCTGCGTGGGCTGCGGGTCCTGATCCGTTGGAGCACGGTGCGGCTGCCCGTCTGCTTGCGTTCCGTGCTGGTCTGCGCCAGGGAAGGCACTGAAGCAATCGGCTTCTGGCTCGCTAAAGGATCCGGAGAATTCATCAGCTTGACCGTATCAAAGGGCTGTTACAAAACGGTTACAACCGCGTCGCAGACGCGAACTCCGGCCCAATATGGACCGAAGCTCGCAGCGAAATTCGGAGGCAGTCACCCTACTTCAGTTGTTTGGCGATGGCCGCCTTCTCGGCAGCGACTACATCCTGCGGCAGAGGAGCGTACGACAACTGCGAGGTCATTCCCTGCCCCTTGTCCAGCATCCAGCCGAGGAAGTCTTTGATCATCTTGCCTTTGTTGGCATCCTTCGGCTGCACCGGAATCAGCAGCCAGGTGAAACTGGCTATCGGGTAGGCATCCTTACCCGGTGGGTTGGTGATGGAAACGCGGAAGTCGGCCGGCATCTTCACGCCGTGCGCGGCTGCGGTCGTGCTCTCAAGGCTGGCCTTGATGAAGTTCTTCGATGAATTCTGCACGCTGCCGTAGTTGATCTTGTTTTGCAGCGCGTAGATCAGCTCAACGTAACCGATGGAACCGGGCAGCATCTTCAGGTTGCCGGCGACGCCTTCGTTACCCTTGCCACCCATCCCGACCGGCCACTTGACCGAGGTGCCCTTGCCCGGGCCGCCGGCCCAGTCGGAGCTGACCTTCGACAAGTAATCCGTGAAGATGTAGGTCGTTCCGCTGCCGTCGGAGCGATGTACCACCGTGATGTTCTGGCTGGGGAACTTGATATTCGGATTCACCTTGGCGATGGCCGGGTCACTCCAGTTGGTGATTTTGCCGAGGTAAATTTCGGCAAGGACCTCCGGCGTGAACTTAATCTCCGCGTTCACACCAGGGATGTTGTAGGCTGGCACCACCGCACCCAACACCGTGGGAAGATGAACCACCTTCACCTTGGATTCCGCAATTTGCTGATCGCTCATCGGGCCGTCAGAGGCGCCGAAATCAACCGTGCCCGCCTGCACCTGACGAATGCCGCCGCCGCTGCCAATCGATTGATAGTTGAACTGAATGTCCGGATGCTCGTTGTGATACTCGCTAAACCATTTGGAGTAGATCGGGTACGGAAACGTAGCACCGGCCCCGTTGATAGTGGTCTGCGCATTGGCGCAGCTCGCGAATACGGCCAGACACAGCAACAGCCTGAGCGTGCGAATCACGTGGATTGCCTCCTCGAAATAAAGACCTTTAAATCTTCTCTGGTTGTATCGCCGGGGAGTTAATTTGCTGTTACAAAACAATGAATTTCGAGTGAAGAGCTGCTGTCGGCTGCGGCAAAGTGTTCTACGGCAACAACTTCATTGGTGCGAGGCCCGGCGGGGCTCCAGCAGGTCGAGCAGTTCCAGCAGCAAATATTCTTTGCAGCTATCAAGCAATCGCAGGAGACGACCCATGTAAGACTTCCGTGGTGCGGAGTTTTCACGGCGACAAGTTGCAGCAGCTTGGCTACTCATAGCGTTGTTTATTGGGTGCATCTGGCGAGGCAGGCGAAGTTGAAGTTACAGTAAAAATCGTATGACTACTTGGTCCGTTGCTGGCGCCGCAAGTCCTCGATGAAGCGCAGTTCGTCGGGTTTCTCGTTCGAGCGCATCACGTGGCGGACGCTTTGGCCGCTAATCAGGTGACAGACCTCCTCGGCGAGGTTCTTGGCGTGATCGCCGGCCCTCTCCAACGCCTGCGTCATAAACAGAACGTGGAAGCTCTCCTGGCGGGGAGCATCGTCGTGGTGCTCCAGATGCCTCAGGAACACCAGGTTGCGGATGCGGTCGAGCTCTGCGTCGGAGCGCAACACACTCAGCGCACGATTGATGTCGCGCTGCTTCATGGCGTCGTGTACATCGGCCAGCATTTTCTCGAGCCGTGACGCCATCATGGTGAGATCGCGAATGTCCTGCAGCTCGATCCTGCCGCCCACAGCCGCGGCTCGATTGCTGCAGTTCAGCAGCAGATCGCCGATGCGTTCCAGGTTGATGTTGAATTTCATGCACGCCAGTAGCTCGCGCGCAGTTTGCTCGCTGACCTTGGTGATGATCGCGGTGACGCCCTGATCAATTTCGCGGTCGACCGCGTCCAGTTCCTTCTCACGCTCACGCACACCATCGAGCAGCGAAGCAACGCCGGTGGCGATTCCTTCGGCTACGATTCCCGCGGCCTTGCGAGCCAACTGGCAGGCTTCCAGCGTGCGTTCCTGCAGATGGGCTGAGACCTGCTCCGGCGAAAGCGGTTCCAAGTTGGCGGCGTTCATGGCTGGATCTATCGTAAGCCTACTAACCATTTCATAACGATGGACAGTAAAGATTCAATGAAAATCGTCGATAAGAAAAGTTAATTAGCAACCGCGCGTTTCGGTTATGGCACTGATGTACCCGAATGCGCAGCTTGGAATGGCTTGGCCAGTACTCGTCCCTCGTTTTCGGAATCGCGCTTCCTTCACCTCCTCGTGCTCGTCTAATGAAGGAACCGGCAGAACAGTTATGCTACGAATCGATATCCAGCGCAATAGTCGCAGCGCCACTCTTCACTGCAAGGGCAGGATCGTGTTTGGAATGGAGACAGAGACGCTGCGTAGCGTGCTACAGTCGCGCCCCGAGCGGGTGCTTGAAATCGATCTCGCAGGCATCAGAACCGTCGATGCCTCGGGATTGGGATTGCTGGTGGAACTGCAGCAGTGGGCGAACACCTGCAACCGCATCCTATATTTCACCAACGCGTCCGAGTTTGTCACGCGCCTGGTCTTCATGACTCGCCTTTACAACGTACTGGTGATCGCGCCCGGCTCGGGATACTCCCGTCGCGAACCGGCAGCCGCTGCGCTGACTGCGTGAGCCTCTTCACGAAGTAGGTCCCATCTCGTCGTCGTTGGTTTGGGCGTCGGTGGACCACACATTCCGTCCTTTGGAATGGGTGGAAATGACGGAGCCCATGTCGCGACGTAAGCGGACCTGGGAAGACCACTACTCGCACCGCAGCGCCACAGTAGGTGGAACGTCGAGCGCTCGCCGCGCGGGAATGTAGCACGCTGCAAGAGCTACGAAAGCCAACACAACCACAACTGCGCTGAACACTGCAGGATCTGTAGGCGTCACTTCAAACAGCAGGCTGGTCATCAAGCGGGTGACCGCAACCGAACCCGCGATTCCCGCACAGATGCCGACACCGGCGAGCACCGCCGCATCGCGCATGATCAATCGCAACACATCGCCGCGTTGCGCGCCGAGAGCGACATACACTCCGATCTCGTGCGTTCGCTGGCTAACCCGATAGGCCATCATGCCGTAGATCCCCACCGCTGCGAGCACCAGCGCCAATCCCGCGAAGGTGGCAAGCAGCGTCAGGTTGAAGCGCTCCTGTGCCAGCGAAAGCGCCATCAGATCATCCATGGATTGAATGTCGCTGACCGGGATCTGGCTGTCGAGGCTCCACACCTGCTTCTTCACTGCGTCGATCAGGTCCGCCGTAGGTAGTTGACTGCGGACGACGAGCGTCGTCCATGTTCGCCACGCCTCGTCGTTCTGAGCATAGGGAGCGTAAACGGCAGGATCCACAGGCTCGTTGAGCCCAGAATGCTTCACGTCCGCCACAACACCAACGATGGTCATCCACTTATGCGGTTCGTCGCGTCTGATCCAGTCGATCCGCGAACCGATGGGGTTTTGACCCGGCAATAACTGCCGGACAAACGTCTCGTTGACGATCGCCACCAGCGGTTGCTCTTCGCGATCCAGCGCCGTGAAGTCGCGTCCGTCGCGAATTGCTATTTGCATCACGCGGAAGTAGTCTCCCATCACTGACAAGGTCTGCACTATTGGTTCCGTGCCGACCGCGGGGGTTGGCTGCCCATCGATGACCACACGATGACCCACATAGTTTCCAGCCAGCGGCACATCGGTGATCATCGCAGGCTCAGCCCCTGGAAGAGAGTTGATTTTGGCGAGCAACTCCCTGCGGAAATTCATCTGCAAAGGAATTTTCGGATACCGGGTTGCCGGCGGCGACAGATAGAAGGTCGTGACGTTGGCTGGATTGAAACCCGGATCGACTGCGCGCAATCGCCAAAAGGCTTTTATCAATAGACCTGCCCCCACCAGCAGCACCAGTGCCATAGCGAACTCGCTCGCCACCAGCACGCTGCGCAGGCGATGCCGCGCCCCGCCGGTCGGAGTAGCTCGCGCGCCATCTCGCAGCGACTCTGCAACATTGGACCGCGCCGCAGACCACGCAGGCGCCAGACCGAACACTACACCGGTCAGCAGCGAGACCCCGAAGACAAACAGGAAAACTCTGCCGTCCATGTGTATCGGACTGAAACGCTGCAGGGCCACTGGCTTCAGGGCCAGCAAGAGCCGGGTGCCTGTCCAGGCAAGCAGCAGACCTGCGGCGCCTCCGGCCAGGGCCAGCAGAATGCTCTCGGTCAACCGTTGGCGAATCAGGCGCGCCGTCCCGGCGCCTAGCGCGGCCCTCGTCATCAGCTCTCGCTGACGAGCCATCGCACGCGCAATCAGCAGCGTGGCGAAGTTGGCGCAGGCCATCAGCAGCACCAAGCCCACAGCGCCGAACAGCACGAGCAGCCCGGTGCGCACGTCGCCGACCACTGCGTCGCGCAGAGGCCGCAGTAAACTGTGCCGATCTTTCTCGCCGTCGGGATACTGCTCTGATAGGCGGCGATCGATCTCCGCAATGTCACCCTGCGCCTGTGACAGAGTGACGCCTGGTTT
>Ga0335085_10015521_pt1 | contig 11044 bp, 9 predicted proteins | sample Lox_Sample_45_FD_206712 | JGI IMG/M metagenome (GOLD analysis project Ga0335085, IMG submission 206712) | Soil microbial communities from Loxahatchee National Wildlife Refuge, Florida, United States - Lox_Sample_4.5 | ecosystem: Environmental > Terrestrial > Soil > Wetlands | place: USA: Florida... | reverse complement strand
CGGGTCCGCCGGGTAAGAATGTCCTTGACGGAGGGAGCTGCCGATGAGCGCGCCAGCGGGCACGCAGAGCGTCGCCTGGTCACAGGCCTCGCTGCGAGGATTCCTGCACGGGCTGCCCGGGGTGGACCGGGTCGGGGCGGAGGCACGGGCGGCCATGCTGTCCAGCCGGTCCATCAAGACCACGGCCAAGCAGTGGGCGCTCGACACCGCCATCTCGATGATCGACCTGACCACCCTGGAGGGCCAGGACACGCCGGGCAAGGTCCGCGCGCTGTGCGCCAAGGCCAGGCGCCCCGACCCGGCCGACCCGACCGCGCCGACGGTCGCCGCCGTCTGCGTGTACCCGGACCTGGCCCACGTCGCGGCGGAGGAACTGAAGGGCACCGGCATCCACGTGGCCAGCGTGGCCACCGCGTTCCCCAGCGGCCGGACCAGCCTGGAGGTCAAGCTGGCCGACGTGCGGTACGCGGTCGCGGCCGGCGCCGACGAGGTCGACATGGTGATCGACCGCGGTGCCTTCCTGGCCGGGCAGTACCTCCAGGTCTTCGACGAGATCACCGCGGTCAAGCAGGCCTGCGGGCCCGCCGGCGCAGCCGGCCAGGCTGGCAGGGCGCACCTGAAGGTCATCCTGGAGACCGGCGAGCTGGTCACGCTGGACAACGTGCGGCGCGCGTCCTGGCTGGCCATGCTGGCGGGCGCCGACTTCATCAAGACCTCGACCGGCAAGGTGGCCCCGGCCGCCACCCTGCCGGTGACCCTGGTCATGCTGGAGGCCGTGCGCGACTTCCGCGAGACCCACGGGCGGCAGATCGGCGTGAAGCCGGCCGGCGGCATCCGCACCGCCAAGGACGCCGTGCGCTACCTGGTCCTGGTGAACGAGACGGCGGGGGAGGACTGGCTGGACCCCGACTGGTTCCGGTTCGGTGCCTCCAGCCTGCTCAACGACCTGCTCATGCAGCGGACCAAGCTCACGACCGGCCGCTACGAAGGCCCCGACTACTTCACCCTGGACTGACCCCGGTCATATCTGGTTGTACTGGTAGAGCGGCAGGCCGTACTGGCCCGCGACCGGCGCCCACTGCGCGGCGAACGCCTGCTTGTCCTTCGTCGCCTGGTCATCAGGCGCCGTGGCGGCCTGATAGCTGGCATCGGACTGGTAGTTCGTGCTGCACCCGCGCGAGATCTCGTCCCGCGTCCATTGGGCGAAGTCCTGGTCGGCCTGGCCGGATGCCTGCCAGGCGACGGTGAGGTCCTGCAGCATCGGCGCGGGCAGGGCCGAGCGGCCAGGCAGGGCGGCGAGCTTGCCCAGCAGGGCCTGGTGCGACGACGCGGCGTTGGTGAAGACCGTCTCGTCCTGGCTCAGGCCGGGCGCGCAGGCCTGGACGGCGCCGACGGCCTGCGTCACCGCGGTCCGGTCCGCACCGCTCTGCCCCAGCAACGCCGCCAGTGCCTGCGCCGCCTGCCGGCGCGTCGGCGGCGCGGACGAGGATGCGGCAGAGGTTGGGGGCACGGACGCGGGCGAGGACACGGCGGAAGACGCCGCCGAAGGCACGGCGGAGGACGTCGGAGCGGTGGCCGGTGACACCGGCCCGGGCGGGCCGCTCCACGTCTGGCCGTTCCACCGCAGGATCAGGGTCTTGTTGTCAGCCCAGCCGACGGCCCAAGCGTCGCGGCCGGAAAGCGCGATCACATGGGAAAGATAGGTGCCGGGAGCGGGGTCGGGGCTGGGGACCCGCGTCCAGCTGGTGCCGTTCCACCGCAAGATCAGCGACCGGCCGCTGGCGCGGGTACTGGTGAGTGCGCCGCAGCCGGTACAGCCGACCGCCCAGGCGGTGCCGTCGGGCCCGACCGTCACGCCGGACAGGTAGCTGCCCGCGGTACCTGGAGTGGGCACCGTCGTCCAGGCGGTGCCGTTCCAGCGCATGATCAGCGTGCTGAGGCTGGTGTCGCTCTGGGTGTTGCCGGCCGCCCAAGCGGTGCCGTCAGGCGCGACCGCCACGCTGGAAAGGGAGCTATCGGCGGGGCTCGGGCTGGGCACCGTCGTCCAGGCGGTGCCGTTCCAGTGCATGATCAGCGTGCTGACGATGCCGTTGCTGTCGGAGTTGCCGACCGCCCAGGCGGTGCCGTCAGGCGCGACCGCCACGCTGGAAAGGGAGCTGCCCTTTCCGAACCCCGTTCCGGGGTCCGGGCTCGGTACCTGCGTCCACGTGGTGCCGTTCCAGCGCATGATCAGCGTGCTGTCGACGTAGGTGGCGCTGTCGATGTAGCCGGCCGCCCAGGCGGTGCCGTCGGGCGCGACCGCCACGTCGAAAAGATAGCTGCCGGCCGGGCTCGGGCTGGGGACCTGTGTCCAGGCGGTGCCGTTCCAGCGCATGACCAGTCCCCGGCGGCTGGTGACGGTGCTGCTGCTGGTGTAACAGCCGGTGCAGCCGACCGCCCAGGCGGTGCCGCCGGGCCCGTCCGCTATGGCAGCAAGGTAGCTGTTGGCGAGGCTCGGGCTGGGGACCGACGTCCAGGCGGTGCCGTTCCAGCGCAGGATCAGCGGCGTGCCGCCAAAGCTGGTACCGGTACCGGTACCGCTGCTGGTGCCGCAGCCGGCGCAGCCGACCGCCCAGGCGTTCCCGGCGGATGCGGCGGCCACGCCACCGAGCCCGCCGGCCACGGTGAACGAGGCCTGCACCGGTTCCGCGGGCCGGTGGTGGGTCGCGACCACGACCACGGCTGCCACCGCGACCGCGGTGCCAGCCGCGACGACTCCCTTGACCGGGCCGATGTGCCGGGGCCTGAGGTGCCTGACCCCGCGGAGCCGGCGTAGCCGGACCAGGTGCGCGGCGGTCCCCGGCGCGGCGGTGCCATGGGCGGCGGCTCCGCCGCCGGCCGGCCACAGGGCGCTCGCTGGCCACAGCGCGGCCAGCAGCAGCGCCGTCGCGGCCAGCGCGGACCGGCCGCGGGCCTCCCAGTCCGGCCCATAGTTGGCGCCAGCGACCGCTCGCAGCTCGGTGACCAGCGCGGCCCCGTCGGCTGGGCGGCGGCCGGCGTCCTTGGCCAGCCCGGCCGCCACCAGCGGCCGCAGTGCCTCAGGGACCGGCTCCAGCGGTACCGGATCGGCCTGGTGCTGGCGCAGCAGCGCCTCCGCGGTCCGCCCGTCGAACGGCGGCCGGCCGGTCAGGCACTCATAGAACGTGGCCGTGGCCGCGTACACATCGGTGGCCGGGCTGGCCGGGCTCCCGGTGAACTGCTCAGGCGGCGCGTAGGCCAGGGTGCCGGCCGGGATGGGACTGTCGCCGGCCCGGGCGGCGATCCCGAAGTCGGTCAGCTTGCTCGCCCCGGCCCCGTCGATCAGCACGTTCTCCGGCTTGTAGTCCCGGTGCACCACCCCGCGCCGGTGCGCGGCCGCCAGGCCGAGCAGTGAGCCCTGCAAGACGACGAGCGCGGCCTCGGCCGTGGTCCTGCCCTGGCGGGCCAGGATGTCGCGGAGCGTGACCCCGTTGACCAGTTCCATCACGATCGCCGCCCCGGCCGGCGACTCCACATACTCGTACAGCCGCACCACGTTCGGGTCGTCCAGCGAGGCCAGCACCGCCGCCTCCGCCCGGAACAGGGGCGCGAAGTCCGGATCGGCCAGCAGATCACCGCGCAGGTACTTGATCGCCACCTGCTGTCCCGAAGCATCGTGCCGGGCCAGCACCACCTTGCCGAATCCGCCCGAGCCCAGCACCCTTAGCTCGGTATAGCCGGGAACGCTCCAGCCGGCCGCCGCCGCTTCGGCCACCGGGCTAGGCGTCACTACGTCGGTCGGCGGGTGAGGTGTCGCGACTTCGGTGGCCGGGTGAGGCGTCGCCACGTCGGTCGGCGGGTGAGCCCGCGGGAACGCCGGGCCAGCTGGCCCCGGCCCGGCGAGCTGTTCACGGCCGTGGAAGGTCTGTGTGGCCTGGGCTTCGCCTGCGTCATCCGGCCGCGTGCGTCCAGCCTGGGACGGCCCGTCCCCCCTGGGATCCATCGCGCGGCTTTAGGTGGCGCGTTGTTCTGGTATCTCGGCACATATCTTTTCTGGCATGGACATAAGCACCGTCCCCCCTGCCATTCCGGCGGTCGCCGTGCCCTCCTAGGCCTGGCCTCCAGCACCTGCTCCGGCCGCGTATGGGCAATCACGAAGAGCCCTCCGGCCTGAAATTACACGGGGCCCGGTAACCGGCAGCATCCCTGAATTCAGGGATGCTCGCCACGCTTCATCCGCGTCCCATCGCCGCACAATCCGCCCGCCCCGCCCGCCCCGGGGTCGGTTCCCGGCCGCTGGCCAGGCGTGCCGCGGGGCAGACGGGCCTGAGAGCCGGCGGTATGTTTTGAGATGCGTTGACAGTGCCACCCGCAGGCCGCAAGGGGGTCGTGATCATGATGAGAACCCCGTCCTATTACACCCTGGACCGACATGGCTAAGTTCGAGTACGCCCCGGCGCCGGAGTCGCGGTCGATCGTCTCGCTGCGCGAGTCCTACGGGCTCTTCATCGACGGCGAGTTCACCCCGGGCGCCGAGGACCGCGCGTTCAAGACCATCTCGCCGGCCTCCGAGGAGGTCCTGGCCGAGGTGACCGAGGCGGGGCCCGCCGACGTCGACCGCGCGGTGATCGCCGCCCGCAAGGCCTACGAGAGCACCTGGTCGCGCCTGCCCGGCCGGGAACGGGCCAAGTACCTGTTCCGGATCGCCCGGATCGTCCAGGAGAAGGCCAGGGAACTCGCCGTCCTGGAGTCGCTCGACAACGGCAAGCCGATCAGGGAGTCGCGCGACGTCGACATCCCGCTGGCCGCGGCGCACTTCTTCTACCACGCCGGGTGGGCCGACAAGCTGGAGTACGCGGGGTACGGCCCGGCGCCGCGCCCGCTCGGCGTGGCCGGCCAGGTCATCCCGTGGAACTTCCCGCTGCTGATGCTGGCCTGGAAGATCGCTCCCGCGCTGGCCTGCGGCAACACGGTGGTCCTCAAGCCGGCCGAGACCACGCCGCTGACCGCGCTGGCCTTCGCGGAGATCTGCCAGCAGGCCGACCTGCCGCCGGGCGTGGTCAACATCCTCACCGGGGCGGGGGAGACCGGCCGGGCGCTGGTCACCCACCCGGGCATCGACAAGGTGGCCTTCACCGGCTCCACCGAGGTGGGCAAGGAGATCGCCAGGGCCTGCGCGGCCACGCGCAAGAAGGTGACCCTCGAACTGGGCGGCAAGGCCGCCAACATCGTGTTCGAGGACGCGCCCCTGGACCAGGCCGTCGAGGGCATCGTGAACGGCATCTTCTTTAACCAGGGCCACGTGTGCTGCGCCGGCTCGCGCCTGCTGGTGCAGGAGTCGGCGTACGAAGACGTGCTGGCCTCGCTGCGGCGGCGGCTGGCCACCCTGCGGCTCGGCGACCCGCTGGACAAGAACACCGACGTGGGCGCCATCAACTCCGCCGCCCAGCTGGCCAAGATCCGCGAGCTGTCCGAGGTGGGCGAGGCCGAGGGGGCGGAGCGCTGGTCGCCGCCGTGCGAGCTGCCGGTGAAGGGGTTCTGGTTCCCGCCCACGGTGTTCACCGGGGTCTCCCAGGCGCACCGCATCGCCCGGGAGGAGATCTTCGGCCCGGTGCTCTCCGTCCTGACGTTCCGGACGCCCGCCGAGGCGCTGGAGAAGGCCAACAACACGCCGTACGGCCTGTCGGCCGGGGTCTGGACCGAGAAGGGGTCGCTGATCTTGTACATGGCCTCCCGGCTGCGGGCCGGCGTGGTGTGGGCGAACACCTTCAACAAGTTCGACCCGGCCGCGCCGTTCGGCGGCTACAAGGAGTCCGGCTACGGCCGGGAAGGCGGCCGCCAGGGGCTGGAGGCATACCTCGATGTCTGACACCGCGCTGTCTGCCAGCACCGTGGCGCCCCGCATCGCTGTGCGCAAGACGTACAAGCTGTACATCGGCGGGGCCTTCCCCCGCTCGGAGAGCGGAAGGTCCTACGTGGTGACCGACCACAAGGGCGGCTTCCTGGCCAACGCGGCCCTGGCATCGCGCAAGGACGCGCGGGACGCGGTCACGGCGGCCCGCAAGGCGTTCGCCGGCTGGTCGGGTGCCACCGCCTATAACCGCGGGCAGGTCCTGTACCGGGTCGCCGAGCTGCTTGAGGGCCGCCGGGCGCAGTTCGTCGCCGAGGTGCGCGCGGCCGAGGGGCTGAGCGCGCGGCTGGCCGAGGCGGCCGTGGACGCGGCGATCGACCGCTGGGTCTGGTACGCCGGCTGGTCCGACAAGATCGCCCAGGTCCGTGGCGCCGCCAACCCGGTGGCCGGCCCCTACTTCAACTTCTCGCTGCCCGAGCCGACCGGCGTGGTGGCGGTGATCGCGCCGCAGGCGTCGAGCCTGCTCGGCTTCGTCTCGGTGGTCGCGCCCGCGGTGGTCAGCGGCAACACGGTGGTGGCGCTGGCCAGCGAGAGCTTCCCGCTGCCCGCCGTGTCGCTGTCCGAGGTGCTCGCGACCTCCGACGTGCCCGGCGGCGTGATCAACGTCCTGACCGGCCGCACCGCCGAGGTCGCGCCCTGGCTGGCCTCGCACATGGACGTCAACGCCATCGACCTGTGCGGTGTCCCCGCCGACCTCGCCGGCGACCTGGCCGCGGCCGCCGCCGGCAACCTCAAGCGGGTCGTCCGCCCCCGGGACAAGGACGGCGCCGGGGACGACTGGACGGCCGCGCCCAGCCTGGACCGCATGCTCGCCTACCTGGAAACCAAGACCGTCTGGCACCCGGCAGGCACCTAGGCTCGCCGCCCGGCTGCGGCACCAGCCCGACCTCGACCAGCTGGCCGACGACCTGCTAGCCGACGACCTGCTAGCCGCCGTCGACCAGGGTGGAGTCGGCCAGCGTCGCCCGGTGGCTCCCCGGCCGCCATCTGGTGCCTGACCTGCCCCGCACCGAAATGACAGCGGGATCCGTTACCGTCGCTTTAGAACATAAATTCAATCACGACGAACGGAGTGGGTTCATGCCCAAATCTAACGACGACGAGTGGGGTCTATGTGACCACGGCCCCTTCGTTCTGGCTGACTACCGTGACGACGATGAGGACGACGACGAGTGGGACGACTACGACGATCCGGACGGCGACGGTGAGTGGGATGGCTACGACGACGAGTCGGAGATCCAGTCGCTGGCCCGGCTCGCTGCCAAGATCGAACCCGGGCGCGCCACGGTAGCGCAATGGGCGCAAGCCATCAGGAGCTGGAGTGAGGAGCGCCGCTCGCGGCCTCGGCGATGAGGCCAGCGCACCTGCGCTGGCCCATATGTAACAAACCTCCCAGGACTCCGCCTAACGCACATGATGTCCGGCCGACCGGGTAGCGCTCCAGCAGGAGGAAGCATGCCCGCCACCATCCAGCCGGTCATCGTCACGACGACCCTGCCCCTGCTGCTGGCCTTCTACAAGGCGCTGCTCGGCGCGGTGGAGATCTCCCGCGTCCCTGAGGAAGGCCCGGCGTTCTACGTGGGCCTGCGGATCGGCAACGCCGAACTCGGCATCGTCACCGACGGCGAGGCCGACATCGTCGCCCCGCAGCGCATCCTGCTCAACGTGAACGTCGGCGACCTAGGCGTCGGCGGCGTGGAAGACCTGCTGGAATACGTCGAGCCGCTGGGCGGGCAGGTCCTCGGCCCGCCGAACGACATGCCCTGGGGCCAGCGTGTCGCCCACATCCTGGATCCCGACGGAAATACGGTCAACCTCACCGAGCCCATCTGACGATCACCGTGGGATCACACCACGGCGATGGCGTCGATCTCGACCAGGAACCCGGGGCCCAGGCCGGCGACGACGTGGACCGTGATGGCCGCACCGGTGCTGACCCTCGGCCTGGCCGGTGCCCCTGCGGCCGCGCCGCCGCTGGCCCCCGGAGCGGTCGGCGTCAGCCTGGCCGCGGGGTGGGCGGCGCCGGTGCGGGCGACCCAGGCGCTGTCCACCCTGGCACGGGAGATGATCGAACTGCTGTCCGGGCCGTTCTCCGGGCGCATCCGCGAATGCGCCAGCGGCGACTGCCCGCTGGTGTTCGTCGATACGTCCCGCCCTGGCGCCCGGCGCTGGTGCGCGATGGAGCGATGCGGCAACCGGCACAAGCTGCGAGCCCTCCGCGCCCGGCGCGCCACGGACTCGTGATCGAGCGGGACCCGTAACCTCTGTAGTCTCATCAACCTCTTTCTGATCAGGGTTCCCTATCTCACTCGACTCGCGTGTATGTCCAGCAGAATGTCATACCCACGCGATATTATCGAACTCAGAATCAAGATATTGACCTAGATAGAGAGAGAACCGTTAGGGATATCGATAAAACTCCGTGAGCCACGAAGGGAGGTGTCCCGGCATGAGTTCTGCGACTGCCCTCGCCCCCGCTAGCGCGAGTGAGGCGATGGCCATGGTGCACGCCGGGCTGACCTTCCTGGCGAGCGCGGATGCCGCGGCGATGGGCAGTGCGGTGCAGGCGGAGTCCTTGCGGGGGCTCGAGCAGGCGAACTCAGTCGCGACGGCGGCCCGGATCTCCATCCTGGGCGCGTTCGCCGCCGGGCAGGGATATGCCGACGACGGGGCGTACAGCCCGCGCGCCTGGCTGATGCACCAGACCGCGATCACCCACGGGGCCGCTACCAGCCATACCGGCTGGGTGAAGCGGGGCCGGGCGCACCCCCGGGTACACGCCGCCCTGGCCGCCCGGGCGGTCTCCGAACCATGGGCGAAGGTCATCTGCCAGTGGACTGGCCAGCTGCCCGAAGCCTCCCAGGACGTGGCGGACGGAATCCTGCTGGCCGCGGCGGCGTCCGGCCTGGGGCTGGCGGACCTGGCCGGCCTGGCGGGGGAGATGTACGAGCGGTCCCGCCAGCACATCCCCGACGGTGTCCCCGACGCCGGTCCGGACCCGGACCGGGGATCTGGCCAGGACCAGCACCAGGGATTCGATGAGGACCCGGCCCAGGAGCATGACGAGTGCCCAGGTCAGGGTGAGTACCCGGGTCAGGGCGCCTGCTCAGGAGAAGGCGAGACTCCGGACGGGACGGAGGTCTTCGACGACCGGTCGGTACGCCTGGCGCTGACGTTCGGCGGGGCCGGGGTGATCCGCGGGGACCTGACCCCCGAATGCGCCCAGGTCGTCCGCGCCGTCCTTGACGCCCTGTCCGCCCGGGCCGGAGCGGAGGATGACCGCTCCCATGAGCAGCGGTACCACGACGCCCTCCAGGAAGCCATGACCAGGCTCGTCGCCGCCGGCCTGGTGCCGCAGCGGGCCGGACAGCCGGTCAAGGTGCTGGCTCATGTCACGCTGGCCGACCTGATGCTGCTGGAGGGCAGCGAGAAGCTGCGGGACGAATGGACCCGGCAATCACGGATCCGGTGGGCCGGGTACCGGTCCCGGTCGGCCGAGGCGCACGGGGATGACGGGGCCTGGCTAGACGGGGACGCCGCCGCCGCGGCCGCCTGCGACGCGCTGGTGACGCCGGTGGTTTGGGGCCAGGTGAACCCGTCGGTATTCGCCGACCTGGTCCGGCTCTGCGCCCACCTCGACAAGGTCTACCGCGACGGCCTGGCCGCCGCCGAAGCCGCCACCGGCGAAGACGCAGATGCGGACACAGACGCGAACGCAGGCGCGGACGCAGGCAGCCAAGTCAGGGCGGCGGCACTGATCGCGCGGGAGGAACTGGAGCAGGCGGTCATCGTCAAGTCCGTGGAACTGCTGTCCGGACCCGGCGGGCTGGCCTCCTTCGTCCGCCGCGGGCAGCTGGACAGCCGGCTGGCCGGTCCCAGCCTGCCCCTGGACCTCGGCGTCACCACGACCATCCCCGTCTCCATCAGGAACCTGGTCAGGCACCGCGACCGGCACTGCCGCTGGCCTGGGTGCCGCCAGCCGGCCGCCGTCTGCGAAGTCCACCACGTCCGCCACAAAGCCAACGGCGGCCGCACCAGCCTCGCCAACTGCGTCCTCCTCTGCCGCTACCACCACCAGATCGCCATCCACCGCCAGGGCTGGACCCTCATCCTCAGACCCGACGGCACCACCGCCGCCTGGAACAAGGACAAGACCAAGGTCCTGCGCAGCCACGGTCCGCCCGCCCGCACCGGGTAACACGCCCGGGCCGGCCCGCGCTCAGGCCCATCAGATCCCTGCGAGTGGGAGCATGAGGCATGCGCATCGTGAGATGGCTCGGCGTGGTGCTGTGGGCAGGCTCCTGGTACCTCATGTACCTGGAGATCACACGCTGGCGGCACGTGAAGCCGTCGCTAGCATTCAACTCGGACCCCGATCCGGTGACCGGCATGCGGCCGCGTCCCGGGGAGCCGCTGAAACTGCTCTACGTCGTGTGCGTGGCGGCCCCGCTGGCCGTGGCGGGCAGCCTGATCCTCGGACGCCGGACCCGCGGTCCCGGCGCCTGACACGACCGGCCGCCAGCGCCTCCGCGTCCCTGACCTGCCCGGATCCACCGGCGTCACGCTCAAGGCGATGACATCAGTCACGCCAATGTCAGGATCGGCGGCACTGGGGCCAGGCCCGGTCGCGTTCGTAGCGTTGAACCATGACGCACGGCAACCACGGCAACCGCAACCGTCTCCTGAGCCTGGCCATGATCGGCGTGTTCGACATCGCCGGGCCCCTGGTGGCCTACTCCATGCTGCGCTCGGCCGGGCAGAGCCAGGTGTCCGCGCTCATCCTCAGTGGCGCCTTCCCGGCGCTCGGCATCCTCGTCAGCGTGATCAGGCACCGGCGCGTGGACACGATCGGGGTCCTGGTGCTCGCCGGGATCGCGGTCGGCACCGTGCTCGGGCTGCTGAGCGGCAGTCCCCGGCTGGTCCTGGCCGAGGGCTCGGTGCCCACCGCGGTGTTCGGGCTGCTGTGCCTCGGCTCGCTGTGGGCGCGCCGGCCGCTGATCTACCGGTTCGCCATCGAGTTCATCGGCGCCGGCACCCCGCGGGGACGCGAGTTCGAGTCCCTGTGGCAGTATCCGGCGTTCCGCCATTCGTTCCGGCTCTACACCCTGGTCTGGGGCGTGGTGTACCTGGCGGAGG
>Ga0335085_10015520_pt1 | contig 11044 bp, 7 predicted proteins | sample Lox_Sample_45_FD_206712 | JGI IMG/M metagenome (GOLD analysis project Ga0335085, IMG submission 206712) | Soil microbial communities from Loxahatchee National Wildlife Refuge, Florida, United States - Lox_Sample_4.5 | ecosystem: Environmental > Terrestrial > Soil > Wetlands | place: USA: Florida... | reverse complement strand
TGGGTGGTTCTCGCGGGGGGGGGGGGGGGGGGGTTCGGGGGTGTGGGTCGTGACCCCCCCCCCCCCCGCGGGGGGGGGGGGGCCCCCCCCCCCCCCCACGCCGGTGTCAGCCGGTTACTTCTCGCAGAACTGTGAGATGTCGTCGTTGTTGTCGTCGAAGATGTCGCAGTTGACGTCCATCTTCGTCGAGAAGAACGACGTGAGGATGCCGTTCAGATACGGCACCGTCGACGCGTACTTGGTCATGAAGTCGTGGTCCATCTCGGCCCACGCCGAGTTCGTGCTCGTGGAGAGGGCCTGATCAGGCGGTAGCGAGGCCAGGTGGGCCATCTGCGTGTTCAGGGCCTTGACGTCCACGTTTCCGTAGTTGTTGTTGTGGACCTGCGTGATCCGGTCACCGTTCTGGAGGACGTTGAACCAGTCCGTCGGATACGGGAAGTCCTCGAACCAGTCGGTGAAGCCGATCTGGGCCTTGGTCGCCTGGTTGCCGACGATCGTGAAGTAGTTCGCGCCCGCGATCGCCTTGAGCGAGGCCTTGAAGCCGATCTTGTTCAGCTGGCTCTGCAGGTACTCGCCGGTCGAGAGGTCGACCGCCACGTCGGAGATCGTGTAGACGGCCACCTTCTGCCCCTTCATCCCTGACTCCTGGACGAGCTGCTTCGCCTTCTGCAGGTTGTACGGGTAGGGCGTGGGCGTGATCTTCTTGTACTGCGGATAGCTCGGCGGCAGGAACTGGTAGGTCGGCACGCCGAGGCCCCCGCGCAGGTTGACGAGCGCCTGCCGGCTGATCGCGTAGTTGACGGCCTCCCGGGCCTGCAAGCTGCTGAACGGCTTGAGGCGCTGGTTCATGAAGAAGTAGTACGTGGAAGGCGTTGTCCAGAACTTGATCTGACCGGGGAACTTGCTCTTGTAGTGAGCGAGCTGGTCGGTCGGCAGGATGTTCTCGTCGTACATCTCCTGATTCGAGGCGACGAGCTGCGCCGACCGAGCCTGGTCGTCGGTCATGATCGCCACGACCTTGTCCGGATTCCCGTCGGGCACGCCCGGAATCTCGTGCGGCTTCCAATGCGGGTTCCGGAGCATCGTGAACGACTTGCTCGGGTTGTAGGCCGAGATGTAGTACGGCCCATTCGCGGCCGGAGGCGGATTCTCGGTGTCCTTGTGCGGCGTCGACGACGGCACGAGGGACGAGAACGGGATCGAGAGGACGTACTCGAAGTCCGACTCGGGCTTGTCCAGATGGATGGTGATCGACCCGGTGCTGTCGTTCGTGACGATTCCCGAGATGTCCTTGCACTTCGTCGGATTGGCCTCGCAGGAGTCGATCCCGGCGATGTTCGAGTAGAAGCCGATGCCCGGGGAGTTCAGGTTGAAGTCGCGAATAATCGTGTTCTTGAAGTCGCTCGCCTTGATCGGCTCGCCGTTCGAGTACTTCATTCCCTTGCGCAGCGTGAACTGATAGGTCTTGCCGCCGTCCGTGATCGTGCCGGTCGTGGTCGCGAGGCCCGGAAGGATCTTCGCGCAGTTGCCGGTCAGGCAGCTCACGTGGGCCTTGATGACGAGACCGAGGTAGGTGTTCTGGAACACCTGCCACGACTCGAGCCGGTACGAGAGGCCCGGATCCATGTAGTCGGTGGTGCCCCAGACGGCCTTGAGTTCGGGGAAGGTCCTCTGCCCCGAGATCGTGGTCGTACCGTTGGTGGACGATCCACTGCTACTGCTGCCGCCGCAGGCGCTCACTACGAGAACGAGCCCCACCGCGACTACCGCCGCGATCGCGACGGGTCTCACTCGCTTGCTTCTCAACTTTCAACACCTCCTGGATAGCGAGCACTCTGCTGGGCCGCCGGGCCCCGCCCATGGGCCGAACAGCCCAGTGCGAAGTCTTAGCAGACCTACTCTTTAAGGACGCAGATGGTCGCTATTTGTTGTTGAGGCAGATGCTCGCGTAGTCGAACTCGTAGAGGACGTTGTTCACGTAGCAGCCGAGATCGACCCGCGCGCTGAAGAAGTCCGTCCCCTCCTGGCTGAGGAACGGAGCCCACGGGGCGAGTCGCATCACCCTCCGATCGAGGACGGCCCACGCCCGGTTGACTCTGGGCGTCAGCTTTACCGGACGTGTGAGCGCGGCGATCTCGCGATTCACCCAGCCGACGTCGAGGTTCGCGTAGTTCGAGTTGTGGGTCGGCGTGATCGTCCCGCCGTCGAGGAGCCTGAACCAGTCGAGCGGGTGCGGATAGTCCTGGACGAAGTCCGCGAAGCCGATCTGTGCGTCCGTCTTCGAGTTGCCGATCGTCGTCCAGTAACTGCCGGCCGTGACGACCTTCTCCTCGGCCTTGAAACCGATGCGGTTCAGCACCGAGACGAGGTACGTCGTGAACGGCCGGTCGGCGGCGACATCGTGGTTCCAGACGAAAACCCGCTTGCCCCTGAAGCCGGACTCGCGCACGAGGCGGATGGCCCTCCGCAGGTTGTGCTCGTAGAGGCTGTGCGGCAGGTGGGAGGGGTAGCCCGGCGGCAGGATGTTCTCCGTCGTCCGGGCGGGGCCGCCTGCGAGATGCCGGAGACGGCGGCGCGAGATGGCGTAGTTCACGGCCTGCCTGACCTTGAGACTCGTGAAAGGCGGCACCTTCGTATTCATGAAGAAGTACATGAGGTTCGGCGGCGTGAAGATGCGCAGACGGCTTTCGAGCTTCCGCTCGATCGCGGGAAGCCGCCTGCTCGGCACCTGGTAGTAACTCATCCAGTCGTCCTTCCCGCTGAGGACGCGCCGGAGGGCAACCGACGCGTTCGGGACGATGTCCCAGGTCACGCGGTCGGGATTGCCGGCGGGGACGGCTCCGTGGAAGCGCCAGGCCTGGAAATACGGATTCCGCTCCTCGCGGATGCGCGACTTCGGCTGGTAGCTCGTGATCTTGTACGGGCCGGTCGAGGGCAGCGGATGGAGAGACGTGTCCACGGCTGGGGCGTCCGCCGGCACGGGAGCCGCGAACTCGGATGCGAGCACGTTGGAGAAGTCGCCCTGCGGCGAACGGAGCCGGATGACGATCGACCGGGTCGCATCGTCGACGGCGATGCCGCGAATCCCGCCTTTCTGCGTCCGCGTGAACTGCTTCGCACCGAGGATGTTGCCGAAGAAGGCGGCGCCCGGGGAGTCGAGCCGGAAGTCGCGCTCCACCGTCGTCTTGAAGTCGCTCGCCTTGACCGGCTGGCCGTTCGAGTACTTCAGGCCCTTGCGGAGCGTGAGTCGGTACGTACGCCGATCCTTCGAGATGTGAGGCAGTGTCGTCGCGAGGTACGGGACGAGCTTCGCGCCGCCCGGTCCGCTCATGTGGCGGTAGCCGAGCAGTGGGAGGTAGACGTTCCACATCACGCCCCAGCCCTCGGTCGTGTCCGAGAGGCCCGGGTCGAGATAGTCCGTCGCCTCGTCCATGGCGATCCGGAACTCCGGGAACTGGTGGGCCGGCGCGGCGGTGGTCGTCGTGCCTGTGGACGCGGCGGTCGAAGCGGGTGCTGCCGTCGTGGTTCGCGCGCTGGTCGAGTGCGGCCGACTCGTCGCGGCATGGCCGGAGCCGCCGCAGCCTGCGGCGAAAACGAGAGCGAGAAGCGGAAGCGCCGCCCCGGCCGCGGCCACTCTCCTCCGAAAAGCGGTCGGCTCCACCCGAGCGCCGAAATCTAGCGCTCGGACGGGAGTTCGCCGTGGGGGCCGAACCGCACGAACGTTCGACGGCGTTCTCGCAACACCGGCGGCTCCTCCTCCTCGACGACGCAGTCGACGCCGTCGCGGCCCGTCGCGTGGAGAATGCGTCCGTCGCCGACCCAGAAGGCAATGTGGTCAGCCCCCTCCGGCGGGCCGTAGGTCACGAGATCTCCGCCGCGGAGGTCACTCTGCGAGAGCCTGTCACCCGACTCCTCCTGCTGGTCCGCGTCCCGCGGCACGAGGCGCCCGCAGGCCCGGAACGCCATGTGCACGAGCCCTGAGCAGTCGATGCCCCGCGAGGTCATCCCGCCCCATTCGTACGGCGTGCCGAGCAGCGTGCGCGCATGTTCGACGGGCCCGGCGGCGGTGGGACGCAGCCAGTCGGGGTCACCTTCACCGCCGACGTCGTTGCGCCGAACCCAGCCGGGATAGGCGTACGCGGTTTCCACGCGAACCCACGCGCCGCGCTCCTCGAGCACGTCCAGCGGTTCGCCGCGGAGGGCCTGCGTGACCTGTTCGGCATCTTCTCGAGGCTCGGAGCGGAGCGCCGCGAGCTGGCGTGCGAACGTATGTTCGCCTAGGCTCTCGGCCATGCAGCTCAGGCTAGACGCGGCCGACCGGCTCGTGGAGCTCGTGGAAGAGCAGCGCGGGCCGGTGCTCGCCGAGGAAGCGGCCCGGCGGCTCTTCGCCCTCCGGCAGGCTCCGGTCGCTCTCGCGCGCTCGCTGCTCGCCGACGTCGTCGAGACCGACTCCCGACTTGCCTGGAGCGGCGACGCCGTTGCGCTGGCAGCGCCACCCGGCGCGACGCTCCTGCTCGAGGACGCGACGTACGTCGTCGTCGACCTCGAGACGACCGGATTGCGCCCCGGGCATTCCGGGATCTGCGAGATCGGAGCCGTGCGCCTCCGCGGCTTCGAGGTCGAGGCCGAGTTCCAGACCCTCGTCGATCCCGGGCTCCCCATCGGCGCCGGAGCGAGCGCCGTGACGGGCCTGCGCAACGAACAGCTGCGCGGCGCGCCCCGTCCCCCCGAAGCGGTGCGGAGCTTCCTCGCCTTCGCCGGCGACGCGGTGCTCGTCGCGCACAACGCCCGCTTCGACCTCGCGTTCCTCGACCGTGAGACCGAACGGCTGACGGGCTCGCGCATCGGCTCCCCGGTCGTCGACACCGTTCGGCTCGCCCGCACGCTCCTGGCGGGACGCACCGCCGGCTTCGGTCTCGGGCAGCTGGCGTGGTTCTTCGGCACGGCCGAGCGGCCGTGCCACCGCGCGCTGCCCGACGCCCTCGCAACCGCCGAGGTGCTGCTCGCGCTCGTCGGCCTCGCGCAGGAGCGCGGCGCGCGCACGGTTGCCGACCTCACGGCCCTCGCGGCGACGAGGACCCGGCGCCTGCTCGACAAACGACACCTCGCGTTCGGCGCGCCGAGCCGTCCCGGCGTCTATCGCTTCCTCGGCCGCAACGATCAGGTCCTCTACGTCGGCCGGGCGCGCGACCTGCGATCGCGCCTGCGCTCGTACTTCCGCACCGAGCGTCAGCGGCCGGCCGTCGAGGCGGCACTCGCAGCAGCGGAGCGGATCGAGTGGAGGGTGACCGGCTCCGAGCTCGAAGCGGCGCTCGAGGAGCTGCGGCTCATCCGCGAGCTCCGGCCGCCCGGCAACGCCCGCGTCTCGCGGCCGGAGAGGCAGGTGTGGCTGCGACAGCGGGGTGACTCGGTCGTCGCCTCGACTCGGCCGTCGCCGGTGGGGCCGCTGCGTTCGCGTCGCACGGCGCAGCTGGCCGCGCGGGTGCTCTCGCCCGACGAGCTCGCCCGGCCCGAGAGCGCGCTCCCGCGCGTGCGCCGCCGCCTCGAGGAGCTGTCCGACGCGCGGCGGTTCGAGGATGCGGCCCGGCTCCGCGATCGCCTCGCTGCGCTCGAGCGCGTCTGTCGCGAGCTGAAGCGCCTCGATCGGGTGCGGCGACTCGAGTGTTGCGTCCTCGCCCCGGCCGGCGACAACGGTTACGTCCGCGCGTTCTTCGTGGCGGGCGGACGGGTGGCCGCCGAGCGGACCCTGCCGCCGGGCGGGGGCGCGGCGCTCGAGGTCGAGGCCGGGCTCGCTGCGGCGCGCCGTCCGGGAGAGCTCGACCTCGACGAGCTCCTCCTCGTCGACTCGTTCCTGCGCCGGCCCCCGCCCGAGCTTCGCGTCGCGCCACTCGGGCGCGACGCGATCATGCGGGCGAGAAGCTCGGTTCCGACTCAGGCAGCCGCGACCGAGATCAGGTCGCGCAGGGCGCCCAGCCTCGAGAGCGCCTGACCCTCGAGCTGGCGGACACGCTCTCGCGTCAGGTCGAGCTCGTTCCCGATCGCCTCGAGCGTCCACGGCTCGCCCTCGAAGCCGAAACGCAGCTCGAGGATCCGCCGCTCGCGCTCGGGAAGCGCCTCGAGCGCGCGCCGCACGCCCTGCCGGCGGAGCGACTCCTCGGCCTCGTCGAACGGGTCGACGGCCTCGCGGTCGGCGAACAGATCGCCGAGCTCGCCCTCGTCGTCGGCGCCGACCGTCTGGTTGAGCGAGACGGACGCGTTCGCCGCGCCGAGCGCCTCGTCGACGTGCTGCATCGGCAGGCCCGTCGCCTCTGCGAGCTCCTCCTTCGTCGCCTCGCGGCCGAGCTCGACCTCGAGGCGCCGCGCCGCCCGCGACAGCTTCTGCTGACGCTCGACGACGTGGACCGGCACACGGATCGTGCGCGCGTGGTTCGCGACTGCCCGCTGCACCGACTGGCGGATCCACCAGGTGGCGTAGGTCGAGAACTTGTAGCCGCGCCGCCAGTCGAACTTCTCGACCGCGCGGTTCAGCCCGAGCGTCCCTTCCTGGATCAGGTCGAGGAACGGGACGCCGAGCCCGCGGTATCCCTTGGCGATCGAAACGACGAGCCGGAGGTTGGACTCGATCATGTGGCGCTTCGCCGTGACGTCGCCGCGCTCGATGCGCTTGGCGAGCATGACCTCCTCGGCCGCCGTCAGCAGCTTGTGCCGGCCGACGTCGGCGAGGAAGAGCTGGAGGCTGTCGGCGGAGCCGGAGATCGGCACGGCCACCTCGGCCTCCGGCGCAGGTTCGGGCTGTGTCTCCTGCTCCTCCTCCTTCGGCGCCTCGCGCCGCGGCGCAGCCGGTGCGTTGGCGGCCGGCGGGCCGATCTCGAGCCCGGTGCGCTCGAGTTCGCGCGTGAGCTCCTCGATCTCGTCGTCGTTGAGCTCGAGCTCGTTCGCGAACGCCTCGAGATCGGCGGGATCCACGAACCCCCGCTCCTCGGCGCCCTCGACAATCGCGCGGATCTGGTCCGACTCGAGCAAATCGTTGAGCTGGTTCTGCGTCAGCGCTCCCTCAGTCCCTTCGTCCTGCTTCGTCGCTTTTCCGCAAGCCTTCGTACCTTAGGAGGGAAGTCCTCCGGTTACCACTCTCGGCCTCACGTGCCGCCGCTCCGGCACGCACTCGGTCGCTCGAACGAGCCGCGGCGCAAGTGTATTCCGCGCCTCACTCGAGCCCGTGACAATAGGACGCGGACCGGTCGGCGAAGTTTGTGGAGGACCTTCAGGATCCCTTGCGGCGTCGCGTCGGACGCTTGGCCGGCCCTTTCGCGCGGCGTTCGGTGATGAGCTCGACGGCGCGATCGAGGGTGATCGTCTCGGGATCGTCGCCTTTCCGGAGGCTGGCATTCGTCTCCCCGTCCGTCACGTACGGCCCGAAGCGCCCCTCCTTGAGCACGATCTCACGGCCGGCGACCGGGTCGGCGCCGAGCTCGCGGAGCGGCTTCGTCGCGGCCCGCTGCCCGCGCCGCTGCCGGGGCTGCGCGAGGACCGCGAGGGCGCCGGCCAGGTCGATGCTGAAGAGCTCTTCCTCGGAGGAGAGCGAGCGCGATTCCTTTCCCTTCTGGACGTACGGTCCGTAGCGGCCGTTGCGCGCGACGACCTCCTCCCCGTCTTCCGCGGCGCCGACGACGCGCGGCAGCTGGAGCAGGCGGAGCGCGTCGTCGAGCCCGATCTCCTCCAGCGACATCGTCTTGAAGAGCGAGGCGGTGCGCGGCTTCTCCTTCGAGTCCTCGGGGAGGACCTCTGTGACGTACGGGCCGTAGCGCCCGGTGCGCGCGACGATCGTCCGCCCCGTCTCGGGATCGCTCCCGAGCTCACGGTCACCGCTCGGCTGTGCCAGGAGCTCCTCGGCCCGCTCGACCGTCAACTCGTCGGGCGCGAGCTCGTCGGGCACACTCGCCCGCTGGCCGTCGCGCTCCAGGTAGGGCCCGTACCGTCCGACGCGGAGCACGATCCCTTCTCCGATCTCGAGGGAGTTGATCTCGCGGGCGTCGATCGCCCCGAGGTCCGAGACGAGCTCGTGCAGACCGCCGGTTCCGTCGCCGAAATAGAAACGGCCCAGCCACTCGACGCGGTGCTCGTCACCGGCCGCGATGCGGTCGAGGTCGTCCTCCATCCGGGCGGTGAAGTCGTAGTCGACGAGCCGGCCGAAGTGCTGCTCGAGCAGGCCGACGACCGAGAAGGCGAGGAAGGCAGGAACGAGCGCGGTGCCCCGCTTGAAGACGTAGCCGCGGTCGAGGATCGTGCCGAGGATCGACGCGTACGTCGACGGGCGCCCGATGCCCAGCTCCTCGAGCGTCCGCACGAGCGTCGCCTCGGTGTAGCGCGCGGGCGGGCTCGTCTCGTGCCCCTGCGGCTCGAGGGCACGCAGGTCGACCGAGTCGCCCTCGGCGAGGTTCGGAAGGCGCAGCTCTTCGTCGTCAGCCTTCGCGGGGCTGTCCTCGTCCCGTCCTTCCTCGTACGCGGCGAGGAAGCCGCGGAACGTGATCACGGTGCCGGAGGCGCCGAACTCGACCGTCTCGTTGGCGTTCGACTCACCTGCGATCCGCAGCGAGACGGTCTGCCCCTGCGCGTCCTTCATCTGTGAGGCGATCGTCCGCATCCAGATCAGCTCGTAGAGCGCGTGCTCGTCCGCGGAGAGCTCCGAGCGCACATCCTGCGGCGTCCGGAAGCGGTCGCCGGAGGGGCGGATCGCCTCGTGCGCCTCCTGCGCGTTCTTCACCTTCCGCTCGTAGCGGCGTGGCTGCGGTGGGACGTAGCCGCTGCCGAAGAGCGAGCCGGCCTGCTCGCGCGCCGCCTTCAGGGCCGACTCGGACAGGGTCGTCGAGTCGGTGCGCATGTAGGTGATGTAGCCGTTCTCGTAGAGGCGCTGGGCGAGCCGCATCGTCGTCTGCGCCGAGTAGCGGAGCTTGCGGCTCGCCTCCTGCTGCAGGGTCGAGGTCATGAACGGCGGGCTCGGGCGGCGGACATAGGGCTTCCGCTCGACGCGCGCGACGTGGAACGAGGATCCCTCCAAACGTTCGGCGAGCCCGCGGGCCGCTTTCTCGTCGAGTTGGCGCGCGTCACCCTTCAGTTGCCCGTCCGGACCGAAGTCCCGGCCGGTCGCGACCCGCTGCCCTTCGACCGAGACAAGCCGAGCATCGAAGCTTTCCGGATCGAAGGTCGCAACGAGGTCCCACCACTCGGCCGCGCGAAAGGCCATCCGCTCGCGCTCGCGCTCGACGACCAGGCGCGTTGCGACCGACTGGACGCGACCGGCCGAGAGCCCGCGCATGACCTTCTTCCAGAGGACCGGCGACACCTCGTAGCCGTAGAGCCGGTCGAGGATTCGCCGCGACTCCTGCGCATCGACGAGTCGTTCGTCCACATCGCGCGTTTCGTCGAGCGCGCGCTCGATCGCGTCGCGGGTGATCTCGTGGAAGACCATCCGACGGGCCGGCACCTTCGGCTTCAGCACCTCGAGCAGGTGCCACGCGATCGCCTCGCCCTCGCGGTCCTCGTCTGTCGCCAGCAGAAGCTCGTCGGCGCCCGCCAGCTGCTTGCGGAGCTGCGCAACCGTCTTCTTCTTGTCCGGATCGACGACGTAGAGCGGCTCGAACCCGTGCTCGACGTCGACCCCGAGGCGGGCCCACGCCTCGCCCTTGAAGCGCTCCGGGATCTCAGCGGCGCTGTCCGGAAGGTCGCGGATGTGGCCGACGGAGGACTCGACGATGAACTCGGGCCCGAGGTAGCCGGCGATCGTCCGCGCCTTCGCAGGCGACTCGACGATGACGAGACGCTTCGGCATCGGCGGGTCACGATAGCCAGCCGTCGTGATACTCACCCCGGAATGCGTCCTCGTACGCCGCTCATCTACAACGTCGTCGGCGTGTTCAGCTGGCCCGTCCTCCACTGGCTCTTTCGCTTCCGGGCCACGGGGGTCGAGAACGTGCCGGAGAGCGGCGGCTGCGTCCTCGCCTGCAACCATCTGTCGAACTTCGACCCCTGGCCGCTCGGGATGCCGCTCTGGCCGGGCCGGTGGCTTCGCTTCATGGCGAAGTCGGAGCTCTACTGGTGGCCGGCCACCATCGTGCTGAATGCCGCCGGCGCGTTCAAGGTCCGGCGCGGGGTCGGTGACCGGGAGGCCATCGCGACGGCGATCAGGCTCGCGGAGGAGGGGAACGTGGTCGTGATGTTTCCCGAAGGGACGCGACGGAAGAAAGGGCTGGTCAAGAAGCACCAGCCCCGCGCGCGGTCGGGTGCTGCGCGGATCGCGCTCGAGGCGCGGGTGCCACTCATCCCCGCCGCGCTGGCGGGAACCGACCGGCTCCTCAGGCTCGGGCCGCTGCGCGTCGCCTTCGGAGCTCCGATCGAGCTGGACGACGTGAGCGAGGGCGGCGACCTCCGGCGCGCCTCGCAGGAGGCCACCGGGCGGCTGATGGCGAGCATCGCAGAGCTCGAGGCCTCGCTATGAGCCTGCTGCTCGCCGTCGACGGCGACTCGTTCGCGCATCGCGCCTATCACGCCTTGCCGAAGTCGATCCGCCTCAACGCGGTCGTCGGCTTCACGAACATGCTCGTCCGCCTGTGGCAGGCGGAACAGCCAGATGCCGTCCTCGTCGCCTGGGACACGCTGTCCGTGCCGACCTACCGGCACGAGGCGTTCGAGGCGTATCAGTCAGGCAGGGTTTTCGAGGAGTCGATCGTCGAGCAGCTCGAGATCCTGCCGAAGGTCGTGGCCGCGTTCGGCTTCCTCGTCGCGAAGACGCCGGGCTTCGAGGCCGACGACTTCCTCGCCGCCGCGGCGAGCGAGTGGCCGGGCGACGTGCTCGTCGCGACCTCCGACCGCGACGCCTTCCAGCTCGCGAGCGAGCGCGTCACGATCCTGCAGCCGACGCGCGGCGTGAGCGAGCTCGCGCGAATCGGTCCCGCCGAGGTGCGCGAGCGGTACGGCGTCGAGCCGGAGCAGGTACCGGACCTGATCGCGCTGCGCGGCGACCCCTCCGACAAGCTCCCGGGCGCACGCG
>Ga0335085_10015519_pt1 | contig 11045 bp, 10 predicted proteins | sample Lox_Sample_45_FD_206712 | JGI IMG/M metagenome (GOLD analysis project Ga0335085, IMG submission 206712) | Soil microbial communities from Loxahatchee National Wildlife Refuge, Florida, United States - Lox_Sample_4.5 | ecosystem: Environmental > Terrestrial > Soil > Wetlands | place: USA... | reverse complement strand
TCGACGCGTTCTGCTTTGGAGGTTGAGAGCAGAATGGGAACATCATTGCCCGCCTCAGCGTGGCCAGCCGCAAATATCTCACCCGCTGCCGCTTCACGCAGTATCCATTCCAACGACTTATCGCCGCGTCGCCACAGGTCCGCTGCCACGCCCACCCAATAGACATGCATGTTAACGCCCAGCGCCGTAGCCGGCGCGTAATATGCCAGTCGACGCTGTTCGCGGCACATCTCCGTCAAGGTCAAGCCCGCGCCTCCGAACTCTTTCGGAAGTGGTAGCAACAGGTACTTTGTCGCGCGCAGTTCTTCAAAGTCCTGCTCGAAGAAACGGTTTTCTCGATCGTAGGTTGCCGCCCGTGACTCGAACCTCTTCAACATCTCTTCCGTCAGCGGGCTATCACCGCTCGACCTGACCGGAACTGCATTGCTGGAGCTCACCGCCGTCGAAGATGATTCCATTTCATCCCTCACGCCCAACCTGGAAAGTGGCGAAGATTGTACCTCCGAACAACTATAAAGCGGCTGACAGCAGCTCGACTGCTGCTCAGCCGCCATCTTTTTCAAGGCCTTGCTTCGTAGACGATATTGAACGGCGTCTCCGTCGCGCGGCGGAACCGAGTGAATCCTGCTGAGCTGATCACATCCCGGATGCGTTTTTCGCCCGCCTGTGCACCCAGGCACGCAGCCACTTCCTGCGACCGCGAACAGGGCGTGCACAACAGCGTGGAGAACGAGTAGTAGATCCGCCCCACCGGATTGAGGTTGTCTTTCAATTGATCGTTCGCGTATGGTTCCACGATCATCCAGGTGCCATCCTTCGTTAACGATTTCCGGACGTGTGCCGCCGCTCCCACGGGATCGCCCATGTCGTGCAAGCAATCGAATACGGCAACGAAGTCGTAATCCTTACCCGGGAACTCTTTGGCTTTGGCCACCTCAAAGCTGACGCGATCCGCCAAACCCTCACGTCGCGCTGACTCCCGCGCCGCTTCGAGTGACTTATCGTGGTAGTCGAATCCGAAGAACTGCGACTTCGGAAAAGCCTTGGCCATCAGGAGCGTCGACGCTCCCTTGCCACAGCCAACGTCGGCAACTCGCGCTCCGGCCTCGAGTTTCTGTCTCACGTCGCTTAACGACGGAATCCATGAGCTCACCAGATTGGCTGCATAGCCCGGCCGGAAGAACTTCTCACATCCGTGGAAGACACGATCATCATGTTCATGCCAGCCCATGCCGGCCCCCGTCCGGAACGACTCTGCGATCCTCGGCACAGCCGCTAATGACCCGAGCGCAAGTTCAAACGCCCCCGGAAGGTACGCCGGACTATCTTCATTGGCCATCGTAAAAGCTTGTTCCTCGCTCAAGCTGAACTTGTTTGTCGCCGGATCATAGGTGATATATCCTCCCGCCGCCTGGGAAGCCAGCCATTCGCGGAGATACCGTTCATCCGTGTTGGTTCTGGCCGCCAGTTCCGCCGAATTCATCGGCCCTGTCGCCAGGGCTTTGTAAAGCCCGAGCTTTTCTCCGATCACCACCATCCCCGCGTGGGCGGATGCTCCGAGATCGCTCACGAACTGCCCGATGAAGGCGTTCAGTTTATCCATGTTGATCGCGGGTGCCTGTGCTGTACTCATTGGTTTCTCTCCTTTGCTGGATTACCATCCATCGATTGCTGGTTTTACTGCGGTTTCCTATTGCCACCTGCTTTGCTAGAATCCGCTCCACGTAGCTGGTTTCTCGCCTGGCAATGTCAAAGTAGCAATCGTGGGGCAGCGGCGTAACGAAACAACGCCGAAGAAACACCGAAATAAAGCAAATGGAAAATTTGCCGGAGATCAGTAGAGCTTGGAACCGAACCTTCCTGTTTATCAATTTGGCGACTTCACGCTCGACATCCTGCGAGGCGCTCTGCTCAAGGGTCGCGAGGAGATCAAACTTCGCCCCAAGGTCTATGAAACGCTCAAGTACCTGGTCGAAAACCCCGGTCGTTTGATCGGGAAGCAGGAACTGATCCAGGCGGTTTGGCCGGATAGCTTTGTCACCGACGACTCTCTCGTTCAGGTCACGCTGGAACTGCGTCGCGCCTTGCAGGATCGTTCACAAGTATTGCTAAAAACTGTTCCTCGGCGCGGATACCTCTTCGCCGCCAATGTCGCTCAAGTTCCAGCCAGGCCCGATGCCCATTCCGAAGCAGCTTCTTCTCTCTCGACCTCAGACGAAAGCCGGGATGTTGTGTCTCCGGACATTCCAAGAAGGCGTTTCGATCTCCCTCGTCCCCGTACTTCCCTCATCGGACGCGAACAGGAAGTCGCCGAGACCGCCGCCCTTCTTCTTCGCCCAGACGTCCGCCTCTTGACTCTTACCGGCCCGGGGGGAGCGGGAAAAACCCGGCTTGCCATTGCCGTGGCCACTCAGGTTGCCGGCGCCTTCGCCGCCGGCGTTCAATTTGTCGGTTTGGCCTCCATCATCCGCGCGGACCTCGTATCCCCTGCACTCGCCAAGGTGCTGGACGTTCAGCAAATGGTGAACCGCAGCCTCCCCGAGTTGATTGTTGACCAACTCCAAGACTGGGGACCTTTTCTCCTCCTCCTCGATAACTTCGAGCAGGTTCTACCGGCTGCAAGCCTCGTCGGGGGGATTCTTGCCGGCTGTCCATCTCTGAAAATCCTCGTTACCAGCCGCTCCTGTCTGCGCCTGTACGGAGAACATGAATTCCCGGTAGCGCCCCTCCGGCAAAGCTCAGCCATGGAGCTGTTCGTTCAACGCGCGACAGCCGTCCGCCCTAACTTTGCCGTTACCATTGAAAACGAGCCTGCGATTCGGGACATCTGCACGCGCCTCGACGGCCTTCCCCTGGCCATTGAACTGGCAGCCGCTCGAACCAAAGTTCTCTCTCCCACTGCCATCCTCGATCGCCTCCAGAGACGGCTGCAGCTGTTGACAGGAGGTGCCGTCGATCTTCCCGAGCGCCAACAGACTCTGCGCAATACCATCGATTGGAGTCACGACCTCCTCAATGAACCTGAGCAGAATCTGCTTCGCAGATTCTCTGTCTTCATCGGCGGTTCCACACTCGAGGGAGCCGAAGCAGTCTGCGACACTAAGCTCGATCTCGGCATCGATTTACTCGAAGGCCTATCTTCACTGGTCGATAAGAATCTCGTACAGCGCGCGGAACAACCGCACGATGAACCCCGCTTCACAATGTTGCAGACCATTCGGGAATACGCGCGCGAACGTCTGGCCGCGAGTGGAGAAGAGTCCGCGACCCGGCGCGCCCATGCCGCCTATTGTCTGGTGCTCGCGGAAGAAGGCAATCCTGAACTGTCCGCGGAAGGGAGAGATCTCTGGCTCACCCGCTGCGAACTGGAGATCGACAACTTCCGTTCCGCCCTCGATTGGCTGTTTGAGACACGCGATCTCGACTGGGCACTGCGGCTCTGCATGGCGTTGTTTCGCTTTTGGGATATGCGCGAGCACCTGACCGAGGGTCGCACACGGCTCGAAGCTGTATTGAGTCTCGCTGGGGACGAATACTCCAAAGAGCGTGCAAAGCTGTACATTTTCCTTGGTGCGTTGTCCACCGCTCAAGGCGATTTCAACGCCGCAGGTCGCTTTCTCAACCAGAGTCTTCGCCTGTACGAGCAACTCGAGGATGCTTCCGGAATTGCGGCCTCTCTGAATGCACTTGGCGTCTCGGCGCGGGACCGCGGCGATTACGATTCGGCACAGGCCAACTTTGAGCGAAGCCTCGCCCGTTGGCGTGGGCTGTCCGATCACGTTTCGACAGCCCGCTGCCTCCACAACCTCGCCAATGTCGCCAAGGTTCGCGGCGACTACGATCGCGGAAAATCAGCACTGCGCGAAGCAACCGAAATCTTTGAGAAAGTGGGCGACCGTAGCGGCGCCGCCTGGTCCATGAATCAACAGGGCGACATCTCGCGAGAACAGGGGAACATCAGCACTGCGCTACAGTTCTATCAGCGAGCCCTTGAGATCTTCCAACAAGCGGGCGATCGCTGGGGGGCAGCACGCTCCCAAACCGACCTGGGCTATCTATATTGCGCGCAACGCAATTTCGAAGCTGCCCACGCTGCCTACCGAGAAGCATTGCAGTTGTTCGCTGGTCTTGGCCACAGACGCGGCATCGCAAGGGCTTTGGAAGGCATCGGCTGTCTTGCGGCAGGCCGCGGACATTCGGCCCGGGCCCTGAAGTTGGCGGCGGCGGCGGCTCATCTCCGTCTTCAGATTGGCGCCTCACTTACCCCCGCAGAACAGTCGAAACTCGATGAAAGTCTCTCGTCGGCATGGCTCTCACTGCCTGAGTCGGAAGGCAAACAGGCATGGGCGGAAGGGTCCGCCATGAGTCTCGAAAAAGCGATTCAGTATTCGTTGGACATCCCGGCAACCCCTACTTCAGCTTCGCGGGATCGATGAGACGGCGCACCGCGGAAACGCGGTCGGCAGGGAGACCGGCTCTTCGCGCGTGTTCCCGAATGATGTTCTCATCCGGAGCCAGATACACGCAGTACACCTTGTCCTCGGTGACGTAACTATGCAGCCACTGTATCTGCGGTCCCAGTTCATTCAACACTTCGAGGGAGCGTAACGAGAGATCCCGGAGTTCCGACTCGGACAGCGAACCCGCTCCAGGTACTTCGCGTTCGATGACAAATTGCTGCATGAGGCCGTTAGTTTACCACGGTCGAGTTTGCGAGATGTCCGTTGCGAACTCCTTACGCTGCAATACGTTCCCGGCCATCGTGTCCTCACTACTGTGAAAGTGCACCGGTTTCGATCTGCAACACGAATCTAATCGCGTTGGATTTCCGGCAAAGTTCGTCGTTTTCTCGTCCCGATCTCGTTACTTCGCGCCGCGCGCACCGTACATTGACTTCAACTAGTGGAGTTTTTCGGGGAATAGGGAGTGACCATGTTCAATTTGATAAAAGAGAGGCTCGGCGAGACGACTGTGCTGCACTGCTCGGGACGGATCGTATTTCCCGATGCTGATGCCTTGCGCACGGCCGTCCTGCAACTTCCTCGCAGTCGAAAGCTAGTGCTTGACTTAGCAGACGTCATCACGATCGATGCTGCGGGCCTGGGCGTCTTCGTCTCGTTGTACCACTGGGCCAAGGGGGCGAGAACCGAGTTGAAGTTGATGAATGTCGGTTCAAGGGTGCAACGGTTGCTTGAAATAACCCAGCTGAACAGCATTCTAGAGTGTTGTTCAGGGCAAGAGATACTCGGACTCCTGTATTGTTCGAGCGGTGAATCCGCGGTTGGTCCGCTCCAGGAATTTTCGCCGGCGGCTTCTAGAGTTCCGCAAAGGCATCCATTTTCTGATGAATCCGGTGGGATGGCCTGAGACGATGCAAATCATCCGTGCTCTTCACCTACAACCTCACGGGAGACGGCGCTCAACATTCATAGTTGGGCCTCTCAAGCGTTTCGAATAGCGATTATTGAGTCGCAAACACGAGTTGGGGACTGAAGTCCCGGCGGAGTGAACTAATGTGGGGCTTGAATGGAGGGACACTCCGCCGGGTGGTTTATTGGAACATTATTGGGTAGTTTCGTCTTCTGAAGAACTAGGAGAATTACTAGCCAGGCGAAGTACGTTCCCAGATTGATGGAAGAGTTCGCGAATCTTGCATGTCGCCATACGCTACACACCGGACAAACGGCTGAGCTCCATTGATTCAAGGCTCTCTTAAGGGCTCGACTGGTTATCAAGCGACCATATGCCGCCGCAACGCATACTCGAGCAGTTCGGCATTCGATTTTACTCCCAACTCTTCCATGATTCTGTACTTATGGAATGCGACTGTGCCGGGTGCGACATGTAACAGGTAGGCAACTTCCTTCATCGACTTACCTTCAGCGATAAGCTGCAGCACTTCTGCTTGCCGGAGTGTAATACGTTTCTCTTCTTTAAGAGTGGCTCCCGATCGAAGCAGATAGTCGACAGTGTCCTTTGTAATGCTAGGAGCCAGATACGACTTACTTCGCAGGACAAGTCGCACCGCCGTGACTAATTCTTCCCAGGAACACTGCTTTAATACGTATCCTGAGGCACCACGACGGAACGCCTCTGCAGCTATTTCGGGCCCGGGGTTCATCGTGAGATAAATAAGTTTCGCTTCAGGATGGTCCTTTTTAATCTGTTCGCCGGCATCGAGGCCATTCAGTTGCGGCATTGAGATATCGACAATGAATACATCGGGTCGCAACTCGGCCGCCGCCTTCAGCAAGGCGCGACCGTCGTTAACGATGCCCACCACTTCAAACTCCGGCTCAAGGAGTTTTCTGCACGCTTCAGCCACCAGGGTATGGTCGTCTGCGATGAGAATCTGTTTCCGTTTAGGGTTCATCACGATGCTCCGCTGAGTTAGTTGGACGAAACAGTTACGCCGGCTGCGGGATCTTAACGTATGAGAGCCCGTCAGCTTTGAAGATATGAAGCAATCTGACGAGTGAATGCACTCGTTCTTCCGTGTTGAGAATTCTGAGACCGACGCTTGCGGGATCTTCCAGCATTGCCTCCGGATACCTCGATCGCAGTGAAATACCGAATCGCTGGACTAGCCCCCAACATCTTTTGAGCGTTTGTCTGATCTTTTAAGCGATGCGAGGAGCCGCCGCTACTAGGAAAACTCCTAGGTTAGATGAAGGGCAGATGAAAGCAACCAGGTGTAACGATTCGCGTCATACCCACGCCTTCAGGACAAATTCAGAAATGTTCGATGGAGGGAGAGATGAACTGATGACCCTGGAGTGCTTCGTTAATCGCGAATACGAGATCCGTGCGCATTCTGGCCTTCGTTACATAGGCTAGTCCGCCTTCGTCCAGGCATGCTTTCACGAACTCGCCTCGGTTGTACACGCTGAGAAACACAAATTTGACAGTAACTCCACGCTCGCGAAGCTGGCGCGCTGCATCAATTCCGCTGAGTTCCGGCATCAGGACGTCCGAGACAATAATGTCTGGCTGAAGGCGAAGTGCTTCATTGACCAGCATTTTGCCGTTGCTGGCCGTCCCAACTATCTCAAAATGCGGCTGCAGGACGCCAACCGTAGTCATCAAGACGGAAGGATGATCATCCGCAATCAATACCCGCACGGTTCCAGAGTTGGGTTTCGGTTCTGACGAACTCAATGGTTCAATGCCCACGCGTTCAAAAATCATTCCGTCCCTTGCCGACGAAGTGACTGAAATTTGCAAACTAATATATCTGTATCTGTAACCCCGAGCGCGAACAAACAACTCGCCCTTAAACTTCAGTAACTTACGAAATCAGGTTTCTTTTCAAAGCGAAGCGAACGATGTCGGCATTGTTCGTGAGATTAAAAGCCTGCATTATGTGGTACTTATGAAATTCTACCGTCTTCTCGCTGACTGCAAGAATACCAGCGATTTCCTTCATTGAGCGCCCTTCAGCCAACAACTGAAGCACCTCTTCTTGGCGTGGTGTCAGGTCTTTGCCAAAACGGCGCGCTCTCGCTTCTTGCTCCGCCCAGTTTTCAGGACGCAATTTCGGCGTCACATATGGCCGACCCTGCAGCACCTCGGATATGGCCTTTAGCAACTCCCTCCCGGCATCAATCTTGAGCACATACCCGACAGGGCCGAAACCCAGTGCGGCAGCAGCAAGATTCGCATCGTCATTCATTGTTAAGAACACAAGTTTGGTATGAGGAAGAGCCTGTTTCAATCTTTCGGCGGCGTCAAACCCATTCAACAAGGGCATGCTGATGTCCAAAATGATCACATCGGGCTTACTCTTCGGTGCCTCTTCGAGCAGTTTTCGTCCGTCCGGGACGATCCCGATAACGTCATAGCTCGTGACCAGCAAAGACCTTAGCGCCTCGGCGACAACGGTGTGATCATCCGCGATGAGGATGCGCGCCTTATTAGGAACACCCATAACCGAATCCTCGGCGTTGCTATGCTAGCGCTCGATTCGCGCTCTGGCTAGCGGCTTTAAGAGGAAGCCATGCATCGATTCGGGTTCCCCGCGATGGCTGCGACTGCAGGTCCAGCCGTCCTCCCAGAAGGCGCAGGCGCTCTTCCATACTGCGAATTCCGATGCCAACGGCGTTGGAATGCGATTTCGGGTCAAATCCCTTCCCGGAGTCGGAAACGACCAAATGCAGCTCTCCTCCAGCCCTTTCCAACATCACCTCAGCGCGGTCCGCCCCACTGTGTCTCTTGATATTTCTAATCGCTTCCTGTACTACGCGAAACAGGCAGAGCGCTGAATCCGGCGGAACGCCATGCGGAACATTGCTCGACCTGAAACGAATTTGAAGTCCCTGCTGTTCCTCGAATTCCTGGCAGAATGTTTGCACGCCTGAAACCAGTCCCAGGCTATCGAGGGCAGAGGAATGGAGGCGATGGGATAGAGCATGCATGTCGCTTGCTAGCCGACTAACCTCATTCCAGGATTCGCGGACGCGCCGTTTTACATCGGCAGACGATTCGCTGGTCTCCGTTTCCAAGCCGTCCAGATTGATTGCCACGAGTGCCAGCCGCTGCTGGTAATCGTCGTGGATTTCTCGGGCAATTCTGCTGCGCTCCTCTTCCTGCGCCGCAATCAGACTTCTGCTCAGGTTTGTAAGGGCGTTTTCCGCAAGCTTGCGGTCGGTTACGTCGACGCACGAGCCTATATATCCTGCGAATGAGCGATCCGGCGCCAGCCTCGGCACCCCCACGTCGAAGATCCAGCGATATTCTCCGTCGTGCCGTCGCAGCCGATACTCCATTTGGAATTCTTCTCTTCTATCGAAAGCGTCCCTGTATGTCTGCATGCAAAGCGCCACATCTTCGGGATGAACTCCTTCGGTCCAACCGTCGCCCAACTCCTGTTCCAGCGAACGGCCCCGGAACTCCAGCCACGGCTTGTTGAAATAGTCGCAGCGAGCATCAGTCCCGGCGGTCCAAATCAGCACAGGCGCGGTGTCAGCAAGCAGTCGGAACCGCTGCTCGCTCTCACGGATCTTCCGTTCCGCTTCCTTGCGCTGAGACACGTCCTTCGCCATGCCAACCATCCGCACGGGGGAACCGTCCTCGGAATAGCTGAAACTACCTCGTGCGCTCACCCACACCACCACTTGGTCGTTTCTAACAATTCGGAACTCCGCAGCATACGGTTTGTGACCCACTCGAGCGACAGTCACCGCAGCAGCCACTCGATCGCGGTCATCAGGGTGCACATACTTGAAGAAATCTCCGGTCGTGGTTTCGTGGGTTTCGGATGCGATGCCAAACATGCCGGCCAAATCCCCGAACCATCGGTCCTTGCCGGTGATGAGATCCCAATCCCATCCGACTGATTTGCTGACTTCGAATGCCATTCGCAGCCGGTCGTTGGTCATCGCGAGATCGGTTTCAATCTTCCGTCTCCTCGCGCGCTGCCAGAGTAGGCCGGAGATCAGCAGTGTTTCCGCCAAGAAGACAGCAATACAACCGACAAAATACCACCCGTATGCCTCCCAAGTAGTGAGCTTCCGGTTTAGAACCGTGCTACCAGATGGAAGTTCGCTTTCCTTTATCCCCCATCGGTGCAGGGCTTTCGCGTCGAAGATGAATGAGTTCTTGGCAACTGTACGCGGCATCTCGGAAGGCTTTGCCCCGTCAAGAACTCTTCTGGCCATCGTTCCCGCTATGAGTCCTTGATCGAGAATGCTGGAAAGATCGCCTCCTACTTCTCCATGATCGATGTAGGTGTCGAAGAGTGAAAATACGGGAGCGTTGGACGCTTGCGAAACTAGAGGTCCGGTTTCCCGGCCCGTATAGAGTGCGCCGCTGGCGTCCCTAGAAAAACTCGTGAAGAGCACGATGCTGTGGTTCGGCAGGTGCTTCAATTGTTCGAGGAGCGCAGGCATTTCCATGCCAACCAGGAAGGAGACGTCCACCTGGCGTTGGAAGGCGGCCAGCTGCTCTCGCACCACGCTTATCTGCTGGGCATCGAACTTTCCCGCGCCGCCAACCACAAAGACGTGCTTCGTCTGGGGCAGAAGGTGCAGAGCCGCCGCCACTGTGTGTGTCGCTCGTATTTCACCAGTTACGCCTGTAAAATCGGGTCCCAGATTAAGTTCTTTTTCGACCCCGCTTGGCAAACAATAGATAACTGGAATGGCCGCCCAGAGTTGTTGGTGAACGTCAGCCAGTAATTTCAGAGGAGATGATCCCACCGTGATAATCAGGTCAGGGCGACGCCTAACGTATTTCTGCAGGAAGTAATCGCGAAATTCGCGCTGGTCAGCCGGATCGGGGAACAGGCTGGTTTCCATGTATTCGCGGTAATACTGAATCCGATACGGCGACCGCATCAGAGAATCTTGGATGCCCTGGTCAATCAGAACAATCCCTGGATATGAGGTACCTGCTTCATTCAGGATCAGGATCCGGCGCAGCGACTGTGTCTGTGCGATCGCAGAATGGCAATGGAACAATAGAACCGTTAGCGTAGCTATCAGCAACGGCTCCCAAAATCTCGCAGAAAGAAATGTCCCCCTTCGCTCGCCCCATCCAGCCATTTCGATTCCTATGCCAAATTCTCGCATCTACCGTCCGGAACACAGTGAACCACATTACTCAATTGCTGTCGCGCAACGCGGAAGGTAAAGGTAAAGTACACAGAATCATACGACGGATTATCTGTATGAGAACGCGAAATTACAAGGGTTACGCACGTTCGCACCCTGGTCCATTCGGCAAGTCAAAGCAGGGCGGCACGTCATGGGTAACGGCCCTTCTACTGATTGCGATTTCAGCTGTCATCTTTTTGCCCTCGTCCAAAGCACAAACCACGTCCACCGGCGCAATTACAGGTCGCACATGGGATCCCTCTGGCGCACTGATCCCGGGGGTGACACTTAAGCTGAAGCAAAAAGGCCATCCGGAGACGCAGTCGGCTGTTTCCGACGCGAGTGGCCGCTTCGGATTTCTTCTCTTGCAGCCCGGCGACTACGAACTCGAAGCCGAAAGGAGCGGCTTCCGAACTGGGCTTGTTCCCGACCTTCACGTTGTCGTAACGGAGA